>Ga0154020_10008129_pt1 | contig 12194 bp, 13 predicted proteins | sample Klosneuvirus_201_FD_109709 | JGI IMG/M metagenome (GOLD analysis project Ga0154020, IMG submission 109709) | Active sludge microbial communities from wastewater, Klosterneuburg, Austria - Klosneuvirus_20160825_MG | ecosystem: Engineered > WWTP > Aerobic digester > Activated sludge | place... | reverse complement strand
GTTTCGGCGGCATTGTGTATACCGAGTCCGCCGAGAAAACTGCGTACTTTATTGAGAATTGCAACCGCCATTCGACGCCCTTGCTCTTTGTCCAGGACGTTTCAGGATTTATGGTCGGTGCCGAGGCTGAGCATAGCGGCATCATACGTGCCGGAGCGCAGTTTGTGGAGGCGATGGCGACCGCCGCTGTGCCCAAGTTAGTTTTAACTATCAATCACGCGTCCGGCGCCGGATACTATGCGATGGCGGGACAAGGCTTTGATCCTGATTTTATCTTCTCGCTCCCAACGGGACGAATGGGCGTGATGGAAGGAGACTCTGCGGCCGTCGCTATCTATGGCACGCAGATCGAAAGGCTCAAAAAGGATGGAAAAGAGCCGCCCCCTGAAATGTTGGCCGAAATGAATAAGGTGCGCGAGACGTACGATCGTGAACTAGACGCTAAACATGCGGCGGCCCGCGGCCTTGTCGATGCCATTGTTACGCCGGAGAATCTTCGCCAGTCGCTCTTGCTTACGTTGCAAACTTGTCTTAACACCAACACGCCGCACATCGGCGCATTTGTGCTACCGTCAACGATGAACTGATACGCGCGGGTTTAGATCGGCTCAAATTGTTCCTTACTTTCCGACTTTTGCGGAGTTTGTAACCGATTAGCACTTTTCTCAACGCAAGCAGGGTCGTAACTACGCGTAAGTAGCACAAAGCTGGAGTTATTCATGTTTCCTCGGCTTTGTCTGCGGCCCTGCTCTCCGCCACTTTTCTGACGCAAACATTTCATCTATAATTTTGTCGTTATGATCATAACACGCTACCGAGTGAGTTTTGGGACCTAATGTATATGAAATATCTTTCATTTTCGCTTCTGTTTCTCGTAACTATTTGTATCGTAACAGGGTCTGCTCAGACCACACCGCCGGATTCCGACCCGGTCATAATTTCGGCTCCGGCGTTTGCGATCTCTGCTGATGACGAAGCCGCAGGTATAGACGGCACGGTAAAATTAGCTGTCGAAATAAGCAAAAGTGGCACAGTCGGACAGGCTTCAGTCTATATCGGTCCGTCCTGGCCCTGTTCTGTAAATTTAGATAAGCGCGTCACTGCCGTGATGCGAGATCTTGAAAAGTCTGTTCGCCAGTATAAATTCTCGCCTGCCTTAAGCAATGGCAAACCGGTTGACTCTCGGATCGGGCTATCGATCAAGATCGGACGATCGGCGAAGGCCGAGGTCGGGGCGAAGGGTGATCCGGGCGTTCCGGCTAAACCAAAACTTATTAGTGGCGGAATCGTAAATGGAAAAGCCAAATTTCTGCCAAAGCCGGAATATCCGAATGCAGCGAAGTCGTCACGAGCAAGCGGTGCCGTGAGTGTCCAGATATTGATCGGCGAAGATGGAAACATCATTAATGCACAAGCGATAAGCGGTATGCCGGAACTTCAGTTTGCTGCCCGTGCTGCCGCCTGCGGAGCCAAGTTTAGCCCGACAACGCTGGCTGGCGAACCTGTCAAAGTGTCGGGAGTATTGATTTATAATTTCGTTCTCTAAGTGAGATCGTTCCGTATCTGTATTGACTCGTGCAAAGGCGTGATCGCAGAAAATATATCTTCCATTTTTGGAATTAAAGGATTATTATAGCTATGTCGCGTCCCGTGGCATCGATTCACCTTCCTGCTCGCCCGCCTGCCAAATGATAAAGATATTTCTTAAAACCGCACTTATACTTTTGTGCTTTTTGTCATTGACCGCTGCCGTCAACGGTCAGAAAGCAACGTCAAAGAAAAGTGATTCTGTTATCTCATCTATCGCGAACGGTGCCGGAAAGGTGACGGTAGTCGTCGTCGGTTCAGCAGCCAAGGCCGCTTGGGCCACAACCAAGTTCGCTGCTAAGGATATCGCAAAACCTCTAGTGGTCAGTGTAGGAAAGCCCCTGCTTCTGAAGGCCGCGCCCAACGTAACGATGTTTGCCCTAAAGCTAACCGGTAAAAGCGTCAAAAAGGCCGTGCCTTTGGCCGCAAAATTAGGGATGGCATATCTCAAAGCGAAACTGCCGATCTAGTTTTCTGAAAGTGTTGAGAAGGTTTGTTTGGAAAGCGGTGGTCAATTATTTGGTGACCTTACTTTTCATCATCCTTTAGTAATTCCGCGTAATCCGCTATTGCCATTTCGATCACCCTGCGAGCATCTTCCTTTCCATATGAATAGGCGATCTCGCAGATATTAGGCGCGTCAGGAAGCGATTTGTACGTAAGGAAATAGTGTTCAAATCGTTCGAGGATGCCTTTGGGCAATTCGTGGATCTCAGTATATTGCTCAAATACCTTATCGCCCTTTAGAACCGCAATTATCTTATCGTCGGCCTCGCCACCATCGATCAAACAGAATCCGCCGATGGGTATGGCCTTGAGGATTATGTCGCCACGAGGGATGTGATGTTCGGATAGAACGAGAATGTCGAGCGGGTCGTGATCGCCGCCGGTGATGCTGATCGACGTTCCGCTTCGTGCAAGGTTCGCGATGCCCTCGCCGCAATAGGTTCGCGGGATAAATCCATAGTTTGCGGGTACGACGTTCGAATATTGCTGCGGACGATCGATCTTAAGATAACCGGTCTCTTTGTCGACCTCGTATTTGACCGTGTCACGCGGAACTATTTCAATAAAAACCGATACTTCCTGTGGAGCATTGTCGCCGATCGGGATGCCGTGCCACGGGTGGGCTTTGTTTGTACGAAACATACAGCTATTATTTGTCCATTGCAGAAAAATGTCTAACGGCTTTATCATCGAAAATTCAGGGTCAGTAAGGATCATAAGATTTTCCCGGCCCGAGACCCGGAGTCCGCTATCTATCACAGTACTCGAGGGCCTGCACGCAGAAGTCGATTCGGTGGGGAATAATGCGGCAGTCTCGGGACTGATATTCACGGGTGTTGATGATGTGTTCGCCTCAGGGGCGGACCTGCGTGAGGTCGCCGCCGTAACTGCCGGAACGGCACGAGAATTTGCTCTGCGTGGCCAATCGCTGACAACCAAGATCTCTCTGCTTCGATGTGAAACTATCGCTGCAGTCAACGGTTACTGTTTTGGAGGAGCTCTCGATCTTGCACTTGCCTGCAAACTCAGGATCGCCGAGCCGACCGGACTGTTTTCGCATCCGGGAACCGGACTCGGCATTATCACCGGATGGGGCGGCACACAGCGTCTGCCGAGGCTTATTGGTGAGGCGGCGGCAGTCGAGATGTTTTTTACCGGCCGCCGTGTGACTGCCCAAGAGGCTCTTGAATTGGGCCTGATCGATCGCATTGCGGACAATGCACTTGCGACTGCCACTCAAACGATCTTGAATGGATAAATTTAGTCTCAAAGCAGAATACAAGTACTTGATCATCATCGCTGTCGCAACCGCAGCGGTCTTTGCGAGTTCGCTATGGGGCAATTTTGTTTACGACGACACCCGACAGATACTCGAAAATCCTCTTATCCAAGATTCCCAACTTTACGGCAGGGCTTTGGTGTCAGATGTTTGGGCTTTTAAGGGAGACGGTTCGATCGCCGCAAGCAACTATTGGCGGCCGACCTTTACCGCATTGAACATCGTTTGTTTCAAGCTATTTGGAGCGGAACCTTTCGGATGGCATTTGGTCAACGTGGCTCTGCATTTGTGCGCCTGTCTCCTGGCATTTGGTTTTTTTCGGCGATTGGGCATTGCACCGCTCACCGCGTGCCTGGCTTCGGTGATCTTTGCTGTTCATCCCGTGCACACCGAGTCGGTGGCCTGGATCGCCGGTTCGCCCGACTTGTTGTTCGGGATTGGCCTGCTTGGCTCGTTGATACTTGCCGATTGGGAGTTTTCCCGAAAAAGCGGGAAGCCAAGCTGGCCGAACATCGCGGCGTCGCTATTACTTTTCGCGTTCGCTCTGGGATCAAAAGAGGTAGCGTTGTTATGTCTGCCATTATTTTATCTGCTTTGGCGATTTCGCCGAGACGGCGGTAGCGATAATACAACGGCCTTTCGCCTTGTCTTCGGCATTGGGGCGATAACTGGTGCTTTCTATTTCGCCGCCCGATGGATGATATTGGGTGAGATCTCGCGGCCGGCGGAGAATGGTGCGGGAATCTTACAGACGGCTCTTTCGGCTCCATCGGTTTTTGCGTTTTACCTTGGGCAGGCCTTCTTGCCATTCAGGCTTGCGACCAACTATCCATTGCGGGCCGTGCAGGAGATCGGTTTTACAAATTTCGTTTTACCTCTTACCGTGGTTGGTCCAGCTATTGTTCTAGCCGTATGGTTGTGGCGAAAGGGTTCGCATTGGCCCATTTTGATCGGAATATTTGCGTTACCACTGGTCCCGGCGTTTAATTTGGGAGCGTTTATCCCTGAACAGATCGTTCACGATCGCTATCTCTACTTGCCGCTGCTGGGTGCCGCAACCGGGTTCGTGATTTTAATCGAAAACCTCGCTGCCAAATTTGCGGGCGAGAGAGCGAGGTTGGTACTGTTCGCGTCGATCACAATTATTGCCGTTTCGCTCGGATTGAAGACAATTAGCTATAGCCAGGTCTGGAACAAGGACCTTAGCCTTTGGAAGCACGCGGTTACGGTTGACGATCAGTCTGCATTTAACTGGAGTCAGCTTGGATCGGTACTTTCGTCATCTGGTGCGACGGCGGAATCGTTCCAGGCTTACGATCGTTCGATCAGCATTGCTCCGACGCCGATCGCACTAATGGGGCGTGCCCGTGGTTACATAGCTGCCGGAAGGCTCGATGAGGCAATTCGAGACGCCAAGATCGTCACAACGACTCCGCTGGATCAAATAAATGCGTTTACGCTATTACAGGGGTACGAGACGCTCGGTATGGCGTACGACAAAGCCGGTGACGCGACAGCGGCCGAGGCCACGTTTCGCGAAGGACGCCGTGTCCTGCCGATATATGCCGCATCGTTAACAGAAAAGTTGGCAGTCGTGCTTTACGTTCAAGGAAAAAAGCAAGAAGCGTTGAATGAACTGATAGGCGTTCGCGATCAGGCCGGGCGCGAGATGCTTGCTGATTCGAAGGTGGTATACTTCCGGCTTGGCCTGCTCTATTCCGAGCTCGCCAATTCGTCAGAAGCCAGACGCAACTTTCAGGAATTTCTCGCGGCGACCGAAAATAACCGTTCACCGGCGATCATCGGCGATCGAAAGCAGGCAACCGCGGCTCTGGCTCGGCTCAAATAGCATCACGACTTTGGCTTGACCTCGTCGGCCTTAACTTCTACGTCCGGTTTTGAGAATTGTGAGTATTCAAACCTTACGAGCACATCCTTTAGTAGCTTTCTGTCTTTTAGCTTCACGCGGTACTGGGTATGGATAATGGAACGTGGTGTAAGAATTCCGAAACTGCTGTCCTGATACGAGAAGATCTCCTCGAGAGCAAGTCCCCGCTCGGAGAACCCTTCGGGTTGGATGGTCAAACGCCTTATTTCCTTTCGTAGCCTGAAAGTACCTTCGTCAAGGTATAAACGACCACTAAGCCGGCCGTTGAGCGTCACGTTCTTGTCAGCAGCTATCTCAAATTCAGCTTCCGTACCACTTGGTGCCTCGGAACCCGATACAACCGTCGTTAGCATCGGCGTTTCAACCAGTTGGAGATAATCGACAACGATGACCGGCTGACCGTTTATCAACTCGCTTCCGCTGATCGTAAATGAAAAGGCGGACCGTAAGGACGGCCTCAGCACGATCGATTGAAAGAGCGTAAGTCCCGAGATCTGGATGTCACCGTCGTAGCGAAGCGCTTCGTTGTCAAGACGCTTTATCTCGTTCTGTGCCGTGTCGGCGTTTGATAGCTTTGCGAAGAGTTCACCGGCACGCTTATCGCCATCGCTGACGGTTTTTCCATCGACTGCGGTCACGTTGCGAAATTCGATTACGCGATCCGGTTCCTTGGTCAGCGGCATTACTACAAAAAGTGAATTTACAGAACGGGTATTCTTTTCTTCACCGTTCTTTTTGTAAGTCGTGAATGTTTTGGTCTCGGTCGCCAATAGGTCTCGAAAAGTCTCAACATACTCCCGTGAGCGCGTCTCTGCCGTTGCAAGTATTTCATCGAGTTTCGAGGGCGACGATGTCTGGGCGGTATTAGCGATCACCGCCGTTAAAATGATCGCGAAAAATAAAAGTGAACTGCTTTTCATATTTCCTGTCATTTGACTTGATTTAGCTATCAAACATACTTCTAATATACGAGTAACAATCAACGCGTAACAAAATACTATGAAAGTATCACTTCTAAAGCTAGCACATGCCCGTTCGGGAGATAAGGGCGACACCGCGAATGTAGGCGTTATAGCCTTGCGAGATGAGCTATATCCGATCCTCGTCCGCGAAGTAACTGCGGAACGCGTCAAAGAGCACTTTGGGCCGATGGTCAAGGGCTCGGTCGAGCGATTTGAACTGCCGAACCTCTCGGCACTCAACTTTCTGCTCCACGAGAGTCTTGGCGGCGGCGGCACCCGTAGCCTGATGACCGACGCCCAAGGCAAGACGTTCTCTACGGCATTGCTGCGAATGACGATCGATATCGCTGCCGACGAAGCCGCAGGCCTGGAAATTTGATGGAAATTGATCCGCGGATATCGTTTGAGCACGCCGACGTTGGCGGACTCAAGTTGCATTACGCAATCGCCGGCAGTGGGCAGAAACTCGTGATATTACTCCACGGGTTTCCCGAGTTCTGGTACTCGTGGAGGCATCAGCTTATTGCCCTGAGTGACGAATATACCGTCGTGGCGCCAGATATGCGGGGTTACAACCTTTCCGATCGCCCGCCGCACGCCGAGGACTATTCGATCGACAAACTCGTCGGCGATGTTGTCGGCCTGATACGGCACTTCGGGGTCGAAAAGGCGGCGGTTATCGGTCACGATTGGGGAGCGGCGGTCGCGTGGGCTCTTGCGATCCAACATCCGGAAGTGGTTTGGAAACTTGGTGCACTGCAGGTGCCGCCGCTACCGATCTGGAAGCGAAATCGAACATTCAGGCAATTTGTTGCGAGTTGGTATATGCTTTTCTTTCAATTGCCCGCATTACCCGAATTTATTTTCAAACTCAACAATTACAACGCTTTGGCCAAGGCCTTACGAGATACGACGGCCCGGCCCGGGACATTCGGCGACGACGAGATCGACGAATATCGGAAGGCTTGGAGCAAGACAGGCGCGACGACGGCGATGCTCAACTATTATCGGGCGGCCAATGTCTTCAGTCGAATGTTTGGCAAAACGGAAGTATTGCCTGAGATCGATCTGCCTACACTATTCGTTTACGGCGAAAAGGATACGGCAGTTCTGCCTGCAACGGTTGTCGGTGTCGGTGATGTGATAAAGGGCGATTTTACGGAGCATCATATTCGTGACAGCGGCCATTGGGTGCAGCAGGAAGCCGCCGATGAGGTAACCGGTGTGATACGGGAGTTCTTGAAAGGCTGATCAAGGGTTAAAAGGGAATGGAAATTGCCGAATCTTTGTGGGTCAACTCGGAGCGGTCCAAGCAATTAAGTCAGCGAGAAAATTAATGAAAAATAATCTGTTGAGAATGGCGTTGGTATTTGTCTTAGCGGCGTCGGTCGTTGCCGGTTCACTTTCGGCAGGCGACGGCGTCCTGACGGGCTTTACTGCAGCCGGATCTAAAGAACAAAGGGAACTAGAGAAACGTTTCGATGCTGCCCTAAATCCGGAAAATCTTCGCGAATGGATGAAACGTCTTGCCGCACACCCGCATTCCACAGGATCAGATGCCGGAAAGGCGAATGCCGAGTTTATGGCCGCCCAATTCAGATCGTGGGGGTATGACACCAAGATCGAGTCGTTTGACGTTCTTTTCCCAACGCCCAAGACCCGTCTTGTCGAGATGACCGCACCGGCGAAATTTACGCTCAAACTGAATGAACCCGAACTCAAAGAAGATTCGACCTCGGGCCAACAGAGCGAGCAATTGCCGTCCTATAACGCTTATTCCGTTGACGGAGATGTCACCGCCCCGCTCGTGTATGTAAATTATGGTACGCCGGGCGATTACGAAGAACTCGACCGCCGTGGCATCAGCGTTAAAGGCAAGATCGTGATCTCGCGCTATGGCGGGGCTTGGCGTGGAATCAAGCCAAAAGTTGCCGCAGAGCACGGAGCAATTGGCTGCATTATCTATTCAGATCCGAGGAACGACGGTTATTATCAGGGCGACGTGTATCCGAAAGGTGCGTTTAGAAACGAAAATGGCGTCCAACGCGGTTCGGTTATGGATATGCCGCTATATCCCGGCGATCCGCTGACAAAGGGCATCGGAGCTACCAAAGACGCCAAACGCATTGCACTCAAGGATGCCGAAACTTTGACAAAGATCCCGGTACTCCCGATCTCGTACGCAGACGCAACGCCCTTGCTGAAAAATCTTGACGGCGATGTCGTCCCCGAGGCGTGGCGTGGTGCCTTGCCTTTCACTTACCACTTTGGCGGAAAGACGCCGACTGTAAGGATCAAACTAGAGTTCAATTGGGATATCAAGACGATCAACAATGTGATCGCAAAAATGCCCGGCAGTGAGTTTCCGGATCAATGGATCATTCGCGGAAATCACCACGACGCTTGGGTTAATGGTGCCGAAGACCCGATCAGCGGTCTCGTCGCTGAGATGGAAGAGGCTCGTGCCATCGGCGAATTGGCAAAAACAGGCTGGAAGCCAAAGCGTACGATCGTTTACGCCGCGTGGGACGGAGAGGAGCAAGGACTCCTCGGATCGACCGAGTGGGTCGAGACGCACGCTGCAGAGCTAAGCAAAAAGGCCGCCGTATATATCAATACCGACTCGAACGGCCGAGGATTTCTCGGGATGGGCGGTTCGCACACGCTTGAACGGTTCATTAACGGCGTCGCCCGTGACGTCCCTGATCCGCAAATGAACCTTTCGGTTTGGGAGCGGGCACAAGCCCAAGAGATTGTCCGGGGCGGGCCGGCTGCCCGAAAGGACGCTACCGAACGAAAGGATCTGCGCATCGAGGCGCTTGGCTCCGGTTCGGATTTTACGCCGTTTTTGCAACACGTCGGTGTGGCTTCGCTCAATCTCGGATTCGGCGGCGAGAGCGGCGGCGGATCGTATCATTCGGTTTACGATTCGATCGATCACTATCTGCGATTTGGCGACACGGATTTTGCTTACGGCGTCACATTGTCAAAGGTTTGCGGCCGAGCGGTGCTTCGCCTTGCAAATGCCGATACCTTGCCCTTCGAATTCACCGGCTTTGCGGATACGGTCGGTACCTATGTCAATGAAGTATCGAAACTCGCCGATAAATTGCGAGAAGATACCAACGTGATGAATAAGTTGATCAGTAGCGGTATGCTCAAGGCGGTGCAGGATCCGGCGGATAAACTTGTTTTGCCGGCGGCCAAAGACGAGGTGCCTAAGATCGACTTTACCCCGCTACTGAATGCCCTTAAACGATTACAGGCTAGTGCGGCCGGGTTTGAGTCGGCGGCAAACAGTAAGACAGTGCCGGCCGGACTGCGAAAGCAGTTCAATGAGATACTCATTAATAGCGAGCGGACGTTGACCAGTGATAAGGGCTTGCCCAGGCGAGATTGGTTTAGGCATCAGATCTACGCTCCGGGGTTCTACACCGGTTACGGCGTCAAGACGTTGCCGGGCGTCCGCGAGGCGCTCGAACAGCGTGACTGGAAGGAAGCATCCGAGCAAATTCTGGTCGTCTCAAGGATAATTGAGAACTTTGCCGCCGAGATCGACAAGGCAGCTAAGCTGTATTAGAAAAGTAGTTGCCACGAATTACACGCATTAACACTAAATAAGAGGTTTCGGGCATTCGTGTAATTCGTGGCTGGTAAATCTTATGTCCGTGATCCTAACAACAACCGAAGATTCGACCCACGTCATCACACTAAATCGTCCGGATAAGCGAAATGCCCTGAACGATGAGCTTATCGCGGCGTTAAAAGATGCTTTGCGTGAGGCTGCCGCTGATGAAACGATACGTGCGATCGTGATCCGCGGGGCGGGCAAGGATTTTTGCTCCGGGGCGGATCTTTCCGCGTTGCAAAAGATCGCGTCGGCGTCATTCGAAGAGAACGTCGAAGATGCACGTTCGCTCGCTGAGTTATTTGAATTGATCCGAAACGTCCGCGTTCCTGTTATTGCCGCCGTTCACGGTCGTGCATTAGCCGGCGGATGTGGTTTGGCGACGGCGTGTGATCTAGTAATCGCGACAAATACTGCTCGGTTCGGGTATCCCGAAGTAAAGATAGGATTTGTTCCCGCGATGGTGGCGGCGATTCTGCGTCGAAATCTCGGTGAAAAAAAGAGCTTTGAATTGCTTACTCAAGGTTTCGAATACTCCGCCGCCGAAGCCCTCGCTCTCGGCCTCGTCAACAAACTGTTCGACGAAGAAACCTTCGATCAAAACGTCGCTGAATACGCCGCAGTATATACAAACGTCAGTGCCTCCGCCGTCGCGATGACAAAATCTCTGATCTACGACATCGACGCCCATAGTTTCTCCGACTCCATCGAAAAAGGTGTTATTACAAATGCAAACGCTAGAATGACCGACGACTGCCAGCAGGGAATTGCTAGGTTTTTGGAGAAGTAACGTCGATTATGACTATGGTATTATTCTCTGAGGAGATGTTGATATGAATACAAGTTTTGCGAGCGTTGTCGATGAGGTTCGGGGGCTTTCCGTTGAAGAGCGACGGGAGTTGATTGACGTACTCGAACAATCACTGGTCGATGAACGCCGCGACGAAATATTTGATAACGGGAAAAGTGTGAGGCAGGCATTTGATAACGGGAAGTTAAGCGTCTACACGACCGCTGATGACCTAATGAGATCGTTAAATGATTAAGGTTGCGTACGACTCATCGTTCAAACGGTCCTACAAGCGAAAGGTCCCGGTCGGTTCGGAACGCGAATTCAAGTTCCGAACAAAACTCGAAGCGTTTATGAACGATCCGTTCGACAAAACGCTCAGAACCCACAAGCTTTCCGGCAAACTCAAGGAGTATTGGAGCGTCAGCATCGAATATGATCTGCGGGTCATTTTCTATTTTGAGGATGCCGAAACCGCAGTCTTCGTCGATCTCGGCACACACAAAGAAGTTTACTAGCCGTCGCGATGACAAAACGCCTCATCTACGACATCGATGCTCAGAATTTCTCCGACTCCATCGAAAAAGGTGTTATCACAAATGCAAACGCTAGAATGACCGAAGGCTGCCAGCAGGGAATCGCGAGGTTTTTGGAGAAGTAGCCAGAATCTTAGCGGATGAAATCCACGAAATATTTGTAGCCCACGGTGCAAACCGTGGGCTAAACATCCAATAGATTTCCCGGGACGCTTCCTCCCGCCGACCAAAATTATATTCGGTCAAAATGACCAGCCCCAATGCTCAATATTTAACACTGTCCGTAGACAATAGCGAACTACACTATTGACACAACATAAGTTAGCCAAACTTTTCAAACATCTCAGGAAAGATTCTCAGAGCTCCAAGAAAATTGTTTTCAACTCCAAATAATTTTCCGCGAGTTCCAAAAACCTTTCAAATAATTTCTAAAACATTTCTCGAACGCCGAAAACTCTTTCCCGACGCCCTGAAACACCTTTCTGAACCGCGAGAACTTTTTCCCAAAGCGCCAAAAATATTCCCGGAACTTTCCAAAGCCTTGCAGCAACCGATCTCAACCGCATAGCGTTTTCCGATCGTAGCCGTGGTGTTTCAAACTACGAAAATGTTGATGTAGAATATTCCGCGACGTGTCAGCGACAGAGATTTCTCGGCGACTCGCGATCATTGTCCCCAGATTCGCCACATTCCGAGGATGCCCTGTTTCCGCCATAGTCATTCACTCCTTTTGCGTCTTTATCAGACAAAAAAAAGCTAAAAGCGGTCGTCGGAAAATAGGTTTTAAGTTATTGGTGTTCGTGAGAAAGTAAGATTTTACTTAAAAGTACCTTCCTGTCAACTGCCGAAACAGTAAGTAAATAAACTAAAGCATTCCAGGTAAATGTTCCGATCGATCTGTAAACCTCCCCTGATTGTTACCCGTCTAAATTGGAGTTTTCGGGTTAAGGAGAACGTGTCCGCATGATGCTCTGGGAGGCATGCCTCCCAGAGCATCATGCGGCCGGCGGCGGTTGT
>Ga0154020_10008128_pt1 | contig 12197 bp, 7 predicted proteins | sample Klosneuvirus_201_FD_109709 | JGI IMG/M metagenome (GOLD analysis project Ga0154020, IMG submission 109709) | Active sludge microbial communities from wastewater, Klosterneuburg, Austria - Klosneuvirus_20160825_MG | ecosystem: Engineered > WWTP > Aerobic digester > Activated sludge | place... | reverse complement strand
TTTACGCGTTGGCTATGCAGTGCATGAGCACTTTGGCCGTGGTGAAACGCGAAACGAGCAGTTGGAAATGGCCGGCGATCCAGTTTGTCTTCATGAGCGCATTGGCTTACCTGCTGGCATGGGTTGTGTACAACCTGTTTATATGAGCCAAAAACCGTGGAAAACTTTTCAGTAAGTAGGCAGATATCCACATCCGAAAGGAGTTTTACACTGGATGACGGGAATCCGCTGCTTGAATGTTCAGAACCCTGGCAACGGCCAACGGAAATTCACACAAGCCGGTCGCATCAAACGACCAATATGAAAAGCGAAGATGTTTCCCACAGGGATGTGGAAAGCGTCCCAAAGACCTGAAAGCGAAGCCGATGATTTATCGAAGGAGTGTGCATAACCCCGTTTTAGGTATGAGTAAAAAAAAGGCTTAAAACAGTTACGCGGTTTTCCACAAACCAACACTCCTGATGATGGGGGGTGAATTTTTATAATTTTATAAATTTAAATCAACTATCAATAATAGCATTGTGGAAAACGTCTGTTACAAAATACGTCGCCCGCTGTTTTAGGTTGTAAACGTTCACTAATACGCATTTCAAGTCCATGTTTCATTTTACTGAAGATACCCATATTCCCCGTGCAGTCAGGATTTGGTTGCTTATCGGCCTGGCCATGGTCTTCTTGCAGATTGGTATTGGCGGTGTGACGCGTTTGACGGGTAGCGGACTGAGCATCACCCGATGGGAGATCGTGACGGGCAGCGTACCGCCTTTGAACGATGTCGCGTGGAAGGAGGCCTTTGATTTGTACAAGGCCACACCACAGTACGCCAGGATCAATGAAGGCATGTCCATGAGCGCATTCAAGTTCATCTTCTTTTGGGAGTACTTCCACCGGCTTTGGGCGCGGCTCATGTTTTTTGTTTTCATCATCCCGTTCAGTTGGTTTTTGTGGCGAGGGATGTTCTCGAGGCGTATGGTACCTCAGTTGGTATTCGTCATGTTTCTGGCCGGCCTGGAAGGATTCTTTGGCTGGATCATGGTTGCTAGCGGACTCATCCATCGCCCTTGGGTAAATGCCTACAACCTGACCCTGCATTTGTGTATGGCGCTGGTCATTTTCAGTTATCTGTTGTGGATCACTTTTTCGGCCTATCAGCCCAGATTGCCGGTTTTCCACAATCGAATGTTGAAACATTTTTCCAGGGTTATGCTCCTTGTCATTTTTTTTCAGATTGCCCTTGGCGCTATGATGTCGGGAACCAAAGCCGGACTTTTTTTCCCGACCTGGCCGGATATGCATGGAAGTTATTTTCCACATGTTTTATTGGACCCTGCGCACTGGACCGGCGATAGTTTCACGCACTACGACTCCAATCCGTTCATGCCGACTTTGATTCAATTTTTACACAGAAATACGGCTTATGTGTTGACTATCATGTGTTTATATTTTTACTGGAAAACTCGTATGTTGAACGTCTCACCTGTTCTCAGGAGAGCGAATATCCTGTTGATCAGTGCCTTGAGTGTACAAGTGCTCCTGGGAATACTGACACTGATCAACAGCGTTTCTACCATTCCGGTTGTGTTGGGTGTACTGCACCAAACTGGCGCCGTATTGCTTTTATCGGCTATCGTGTTTGTGGTCTATCAAACACATTCGGGTACGGGAACCACTGCAGCAGCGGGGAAGGTCTGATACGTTCTCGTTGTTATTCACAGAGTTGCCAACAATTAATGTACAGGTTTTCGTATTAGATATACCTTGCAGAGTAGCGAAATTTTGCGTGGTTCGGATGATAATTTGAAATGAACCTTTGCTTGTAGTACAATCCGCCATAATCCCTACTTTTGCTCATCAACTTTTGAATACCTACTTCATCACAATGGATATTACCGTCATAGAAGAAAGTGGATTCAAGTATATTGAATCCGGCAAGCAGGGTGGAGAGACGCTGCTTTTGTTGCATGGGCTGTTCGGCGCGCTCAGCAATTTTGAGTCCATTTTCAAACGATTTTCCGGCAAATACAATGTTGTCATCCCAATGCTTCCGATTTACGAAATGCCCATTCTGGAAGTTTCGGTGGTAGGCCTGGTAGACTTCGTATCTAAATTCGTAGCGTTCAAAAAATACGATAAGGTACATCTGTTGGGAAATTCCCTTGGCGGCCATATTGCGTTGCTTTATGCTATTGAATATCCACAACACGTGGCTTCTATCACCTTGACCGGTAGTTCCGGTTTGTTCGAAAGTGCGTTCGGAACTGCTTTTCCCAAAAGGGGCGATTACGAATACATCAAAAAGAAAACCGGGGATACGTTTTACGATCCGTCAGTGGCTACCAAGGAATTAGTGGACGAGGTGTTCAGTATTGTGAATGATCGAATGAAAGGCCTTCGGGTAGTCATTACGGCCAAGTCTGCCGTTCGACACAACCTGGGAGACAAGTTGCATAAAATACAGGCCCCGACACTTCTTGTTTGGGGTAAGCAAGATGCCGTGACTCCGCCGTTCGTAGGGGAACAATTCCATGACTTGATCTCGGATTCGCGACTGTATTTTCTGGACAAATGCGGCCACGCTCCGATGATGGAAAAACCAGAAGAGTTCAATAATATTCTGGACAGTTTTTTGAAGGAAGTTATCGAGAAAAATAAAGCAAAAGTGGAAGCGTAGTATTCGGTACGGCGCGTAGACTGGGTTGTGTCAAAAGGGTAAGGAGGCACGAGACGTCGAAAGTTTATCACCGTTGAGGCGCACTGGCATCAAGTGTCGTCAATGCAGATTTTTCAACAACCATTTTCGAAAGTTGTCATACTCAGGCTGCATGGACACTGCTACCTTTTTGGCGTCTTGCAGATTGGATAACGCGACTGGTATCTCAATATGTACGCCTAAAACTTCCTCCACATCCTCCAAAAACTTGGCCGGGTGTGCCGTCTCCAAGACAATTCCAATAGCCTCGCGCTTCGTCTCGTCCTGATATTTTTTCCAGGCCAAATACCCTACCGCTCCGTGCGGATCCAGAATATACCGAAGATCAGCGTACACCTTTCGCATAGCCGCTCGAGTTTGTGTATCGTCGAACGCGAAGCCCGAAATATGTTCCCGCGCAGTGTTCCACGTGGAACCATACAAATCCAGCATTCGTGCAAAGTTGGACGGGTTGCCCACGTCCATGGCATTGGAAATTGTGCGTACACTTGGCCTGGGGTGAAATTTGCCAGTTGACAAATACTCCGGTATCACATCATTGGCATTAGTGGCAGCGATAAAATGTCGCACAGGTAATCCCATTTTTTGGGCAATCAGGCCGGCTGTCAAATTGCCGAAGTTGCCGGAAGGGACCACAAAAACAACCTGTTCGTTCTGGCGATACACCTGCTTGTACGCTTCCCAGTAATAAAAAACCTGCGGGATCAATCGGGAAATATTGATGCTGTTCGCGGAACTTAGGCGTAACTGTTTTCTGAGCTCCGTATCCAAAAAGGCTTGTTTGACCAAGGCCTGGCAATCGTCGAATGTGCCGGACACCTCAAGGGCTGTGATATTGTGACCGAGTGCGGTCAATTGTTTTTCCTGTAACGGACTCACCTGGCCGGAAGGGTAGAGGATGACGACCCGGATTCCCGGTGTTTGGTAAAAGCCGGCAGCAACCGCCCCGCCCGTGTCGCCCGATGTGGCAACCAGAATAGTCAAAGGTTCCGAAGTGCCTTCGTTAAAATACGCCATCGCCCGAGCCATGAATCGCGCGCCGAAATCTTTGAACGCAAGGGTTGGTCCGTGGAAGAGTTCAAGAATTACCGTCGAAGCATCCAGCGGAACCACCGGCGCGGGAAAATTGACCGCTTCCCGAACGATACGTTCTATGTCTGATTCTGGAATTTCATCCCCGATGAGGGCCTGTGCCAGTTGGATCGCGATTTCCTGAAACGAATACTGATCCAGATCGGCGATGAATTCTGCTGGCATTGTTGGTATTTCCACGGGCATATAAAGCCCATTATCTACGGGCAGTCCTTGAAAAATGGCTTCGCGCAGGTTGACCCGAAGTGCGGGATTGTTGGTGCTGTACAAGGTCATGACTATTGGTTGGAGTGTGGAACGAGTGCAAGAACCCCAATGTTCCACATGGAACATTGGGGTTTAGATTTTGGTGATACGAACTTCCACGCGCCGGTTTTGAGCACGTTGTTCTTCCGATGTGTTGGCGCTCACCGGAAACTTTGGCCCGTGCCCGATAGAGGAAATGCGCCGCCCCTCGATGCTCTTTCCGATGAGGAAATCTCGGATGGCATCGGCTCGTTTTTCGGACAAAAGCAGCAGGTCTTCTGCTTTGCCCACGTTGTCGGTATGCCCTTCAATTCGAATTTCAAGGCCCGGGTTTTCGATCAGGATGCCGGCCAATCGCTCCAGTTCGGGGTAGGATTTTTCCAAAATGGCCGCCGTGGATTGCTGAAAATAAATAGGCCGTAATTCGATTTTATCGTCCACTTCGAGTGGGTCCAGCCATAAGTCGACCTGATAATACTCCTGAAAAAAGTAGTAATCCTGCCGGAAGAAAACCTCTTCCGTTTGCCCGATGAAGGCGCCTTTTTCCGGAGAAAGGTTGAAGCGCACACCCTTCGGAATTTTGAGCGTAAAAAAGCCATTGGCCGACGTCAGGGTGTTTTCCGGAGCATTGGCAGCGCCGTACCGAACGACAGCATTAGGCATCAGTTCGTATGTTTTGCGGTTAAAAATCCGTCCGCGGATGGTGAACTCGGTGGGTTGCGGCGGTGCGATACGCACCCGGAAAATGTCGCTGTTTCCGTCACGGGTAGAAGTGAAGTACAGATACCCGGAGGTCATATTGAAATAGGGTTGGCTCTCATCGGCTTTGGAGTTGATAGGCTCCACAAGGCGCTGCGGCTCGGCCCAGTTTTTCCAGGTATCGTCGAGGCGTTTGCACATAAAAATATCGTTACCTCCGGAACTCTCCCAGCGGTTGGAGGAGAAGAACAAGGTCATGTTGTCCTCCGACAGGAAGGGCGTGGTCTCGCGCCGTTCGGAGTTTACGACGCGGCCGAGGTGCTGCGGGGCACTCCATTTGTTGTTGTCCACACGAAAACATACGAATAAATCCATATCCCGCGAATCGTGCCGAACTGCCGAGAGGATGAGTACCTGTCCGTCGAAACTCATGGTCAGGTTCACATCGGAGGTGATGGTGTAATATTCCGCGATCTCGACCGGCGTGGGGGACATCCACACGCTGTCCACCCGGCGGATGAGGGAAAAACCTTTGGTCATGTCTCCCTTTTCCGAAAACTGGTTGATGCAATAAAATGCGTTCGGGTCGGGCGTGATACACACGATGCTGTTGGGCAGGGCATTGTTCAGCGGTTCAGGCGGGTGCTCCAGGTAGTAGAACTCCGCCGCTGTGTCGCTTTCGGCAATCCATACATCCTGGTTGAACGGCGAGGTAGCCGGGTCGCGCACAGGCTTGCCCGATAGTTCGGAGTAGGCGGTGCGCAGGATGCGTTCGTACTTTTCCGGCGGGTATTTTCGGTATAAGTCCACGCTGTCGAGAAACAAATACCGGTTGAACTCCGGGTAGGCAACCCGGGTAAAATACAAGGTGTTGCCGTCGCGGCTGGGTACGGGCGTTATTTCGTCGTAGGCCGAATTGATGAACTCGGGTAGTTTTTCGAGTTGGAACAGGACTTCGTTTTGGGCGCCGGAAACCAACGGTAGTGCGAGCAGGATAATTACGGCCAGGTACTTCATGGGTGGGAGGTGATTATTTTTTTCACCGCAGAGACGCGGAGACGCAGAGTTTTTTCTGCGTCTCCGCGTCTCTGCGGTGAAAAATAGCCAAAGGGTAGCGACAAAGATAGCCCGACAAGCACCGGGCCAAAAAATGCGAGCAACTAAAACATTATCTACATTTGCTACCTGTTGAGGCAGGCGCCGCCGTCGTCCCTTCAATTTCAACCGACCGTCACCCGAACATGCCCAAGTATCCGTCCATCTTCATCAGTTACCGCATAGCCGACAGCCTGACACAGGCCGGGCGGCTGCATCAGTCGCTGGCAGCCGAGTTCGGGAAGGACATGGTGTTTTACGACAAAAGTACCTTGCAACCGGGCATGAAATGGCCGACGGAACTGGAGGAAAAAGTGCGACGAGCAAGGGTAGTGCTGGTGCTGTACCGTAACGGAAAAGACTGGCTCGGCGTGGATGATTTCGGCGCCCGCCGCATGGACGATCCCGCCGACTGGGTACGCCGGGAGGTGGAGACAGCCCTCGACGATCCAAACAAGATCGTGATTCCCGTGCTCCTCAACGACGCAAAATTGCCACCGGAAGAAAGGCTGCCCGACCCCTTGAAAACCCTCGGCTACTGCCAGCACAAACAAATCCGGGAGGCGTGCTGGGACGACGACTTGCTGCCCCTGCTCAAAGTATTGGAACAGCATGTACAGGCCGCGCCACTGGAGCCCGCCGAAAAAAAACCGGAGGCGGATAAATCCTGGGAAGGTTTCTTTGAAAAGAATAGCCTGAAAAATATCTCCGGCCCGTGGATGACCGTCAATTGCAACCGAAGGGAACACTACACGGAAGGCGTGTTTTCAGATTTTTTAAAAAACAAAAAACCACCTAAAAACCTTACGTTCCTGCTCTCCGCCTGCCTGCACCAGAAACCTGCCAGCCTTGCCAAACGCCTGGTGTATGAACTGGCCGACAAAGGAGTATCCATCGCCCATTTCCGGGATGCTAAGGACGGAGCGGCAGTAGTCGTTGCTGAATTAAAAATCGGCCTCGAAGCGGAAAACTCCTGGGCAGATTTCTGGAAAACCGTCCAGGAAAAACTGCAATCCCTGGTGCCTATCCCCGATCCGGTGGCGCTGGCACAAAGTGATCTTTGTGCCGGGAAAGACCGCATCGCACTTATTTTCCGGGTGACCGAAAAACAGTGGGATAACCCCAATATCGAGGAGCACATTGCCTTCATCCTGTCCATGTTCGATAACCTCCCGGAAGCAAGCCGCAAGTACCTGCTCTTTTTTGCCTTCGAATTCAAACACGCCCACCTGCCCGCCCGCCTCCACACATGCGGAAAATACCTGGAAAAACTCGATGCACTGGCGAAAATGATCAACGAGGGTAGCACCGGACTTTTCGTGGCCCACTACAAACTCTATCCGCCCGTAGCCCCGGTGCACATCGAAAACTGGTTTGACGACGTGGCGGTCAGTTCCAATATAAACAGCAACCGCGTCTTGCTTGATACCCTGCGCAACCAACTTCATCCTGATGATCGTGACCGCCCGGACTTCGACATGGAAATTGTAGAGGAAATGCAAAAAGCCGCGTACACCTATCTCAACCGCCCCCAATCCGATCTTTTTTAAAACGAACTACCGACCATGGCTTTGAAACTCACACACCCACAGGAAAAATTTCCCTTCCCCGATTTTGCCGATGCGGCGCCCAAGGACAACCCCGCCGCGTACAAACCCTCGCGCGAACTTGCTGCCGCCGTCAATGTCGCGCTGGCACTCGGTCAGCCGTTGTTGCTAACCGGCGAACCGGGTACCGGCAAAACAGGCCTGGCACACTACCTTGCCCATCAGTTTGACCTTGGCAAACCCATCGTGTTCGATGCACAAACCGTGTCGGTGAAAAAAGACCTGTTTTACCAGTACGATGCGCTGGGGCATTTTCAGTGGTCGCAGGTTAACCGTGAAAAACTCGAAACGCTCACCCGAAAGGATTTTGAGGAGCGCCTCAACCTTATCCGCTACGAGGGCCTCGGCCTTGCCATCCACCGGGCAGCGGTAGACAAGGTGCGCAGCGTGGTGCTCATTGACGAAATTGACAAAGCCCCCCGCGACCTACCCAACGACCTGCTCGCCGCCATCGAAAGCCTGCGCTTTGAGGTGCCCGAAATACCGGAGATCAACAAAGTGGCCTACACCTGCCCGCCCGAACTGAAACCCATTGTGGTCATCACCTCCAACTCGGAAAAAAACCTGCCCGATGCCTTCCTGCGCCGCGTGGTGTATTTCCACATCAAGTTCCCGGAGCGCAACGACCTGCTCGATATCCTCAAGGCCCGAACCAAGGCACTCGACGGCGTGGACCTCGAATCCGTGACCGATTATTTTATCAAAATCCGCGAGGCGAAAAACCTGAACAAGAATCCCGCTACTGCCGAACTGATTGCCTGGGCTACTCTGCTCGGACGCTTAGGTTTTCCGACTAAAAAATTGAAAAATATTGCTGAATTGAATGACAACCAGCGCGATATGCTGCGTATGGCCAATTCCGTGCTGGCCAAAACTCGCGAAGACCTGAACACCCTGAACGCCGCGCTCGGATTGCACGAAGCATGATCGAACGTATCGAAAATTGGCTTCGAAATTTATTTTCCACCGGCCCCGACCCGGTGCGCGCGGAGCATGCCCCGATCTCCGGGGCCGATTTACCGACAGATTACCCCTTCGACCGCTACCGCCTGCTGGCCGCCTTGTTGCCTGCCCTCGAAGCGAAGGGATTTGTGCTCAGCCCCGACCGTCTCATTCGCCTGCAGCACCTGCTGACCGTACTGCCGCCCGAGGCGCCCGCCGCCGATTTGAGCGATTACCTATGCCCGGCTTTTGCCTCCAGCGAGCAGCAACAGGAACAGTTTCACGAAGTGTTTGCCGGTATCGCTGTTGTTTTTGCAAAAAAAGAAACCACACCGGAAATAATCGCCCCGGAAGAAAAAAACAAACCGCCGCAGCCTTTTCCGCCACCTGTGCCGGAACCACCTGTGTCGGCACCACAGGCACCTTCGCCACCGTCACCATCACTGCCGCCGGCTTCCGAAAATCCACCAGACTCCGGCGCCCCGGCTGCCAAACCGCCCCTCAGCCTCGACCTCGAGCAGTGCATCGAACCGCCGTTCACGTGGAACATTGCGCCCGACGAACACATTCCCGTGGCTGCAGAGGCCGGCTTTGGCCGTACGCTCACCCGGCTGCGCAGCCGCGAGCGCACGGATACGCGCAGCATTGACTGGCCCGCCACCACCCGCGCCAGCGTGCGGCAAGCAGGCGTGCCGGCAATCCGGTACAAGCACCATACCCGCCCGGTGGAGTACCTCATGCTGGTGGAGCGCTTCGCCGCCGAAGACCACCGCGCCCTGCTGTTCGACCGGCTTTGGCGCACTTTGCGCGAGCAGGAGGTACTCGTGGAGCGTTTTTTCCACGACGGCGACCTGCGCAGTTGCCACAACGAGCAGTTTCCGCAAGGCATCAGCCTGCGCGACCTGCGCCATCGCTACGCCTCGGCCCGCCTGTTGGTGCTTGGCAGCGGACACCGGTTCCTGTCCACCAAAACGGGCAAACCCGCAGAATGGACCGCTGCCCTGCCCGACTGGCCTTCGCGGGCGCTGCTCACGCCGGTGTCGAAGCAGCAATGGGGCATGCGCGAGCGGCGTTTGGCCGACCTGTTCACCCTGTTGCCCGCCGCCTGGGAGTCGGTGCGGTATTTGGCCGAAGGCCCCGAAACCGACCCGCACGCCCGATTCGCCGACCTGCCCGCCGACGTGCGGGCCGTGGCCGACTGGTTGCCGATCAGCCTCGAAACGCCCCTCGCCCGCGCCCTGCGCCGGCATTACGAGCCGGAACTGTGTACCTGGATAGCGGCCTGTGCGGTGTGGCCGGCCCTGCATTTCGACCTCACGTTGCGCCTCGGCCGCCTGCTGAGCACGCCCGAAAACAAACTGCTGACCTACGACAAACTCACCCGTATGGCCCGGCTCGACTGGTTTGCCAACGGCCACATTCCCCGCGCCGCCCGCGCCGAACTGCTGGAATTCCTCGATGCCCGCCACCCCGAACTGCTGCAACGGGTGAGCGCCAACCTGCTCGACCTGCTGGAACAACATCCGCCCGAAAACCCCAAAAGTGTGGCCTTTGCCGAACACCAGATCAACATCGCCATCCTGCGCGTGATGGCTACCGAAACACCTGATCCTGAACTTGTTGGGTATCTACGCACGGTGCTAAAACGCCTGGATCGCCAGGCTGATCTGACCGATTTTGTGCTGCCGGCGTCGGTGGAAACGATGCTGGATAAATTGGGCTGGGAAGAGAAGGCGCCGCCGCCGCCACCGATAATTGAGCCGTCGGTTGACGATGCACCAGTTGTATTGAATCCGGGCCAGGTATTTGCCGATCGCTACGTCCTCGATTACTTGGTCGGCAAAGGAGGCATGAGCGACGTGTGGAAGGCGATGGACAAACAAACAGGCACGCCGGTAGCGCTCAAAATCTCCCGCCGCACCGATGCGCTCGGCGAAAAACTGGCGCGGTACGAGTATGACATGACCATGCACCTGCGGCACCCCAACATCAATCCGGTGCTGGATTTTGGCGTAGCCAACAACGTGCCGTTTTTGGTATTCCCGTTCCGGGAGTCCAGCGCCTACTTCCAGATCGGGAAAGCCACCGAGGCCGACCTCTGGAAAATCATCCACGACATCGGCTCGGCGCTGGCGTACATGCACGGGTTGAATCCGCCGGTGGTGCACAACGACCTGAAGCCGGGGCATTTTCTGCTTGATGAGGAGGGAAATTATGTGCTGAGTGATTTCGGGATTGCGGAGGAGGTTGGGGAAGGAGCGGAACGGAGTATGCGGTTGGACGAGGAGATACGGAATTGGTTAAGGCAGAAAACAATATTGCTCGATTATACGCCTCCGGAGCTTCAAGGTGGCTTAGGTGAGATACCTTCCAAAAAATCAGATATTTGGATGTTTGGTGCCGCCCTTTTTCAAATTGCCACGGGTGGATCACCGATATCGAAAGATGGTTTGTTTGAAATAAAATCTATTCGGGAGGTTTCTTGGGGTAGGACAGCTGCAATTCAAAATGTACACAACTTAAGTGAAAAAGTTGAACTCGAAAACAACCTGATGCTCTCTGAAAGGCTGATGCCACAGTTGGCCACTCTAATAAGTAATTGTCTTAAAAATAGTCATGATGCTCGTCCAACAGCTTCAGAAATTACGGAAATAGCAAGAGAACATTTGCAACAGCACTCGGGTACTTCGAATATTCCCCTACCCGACATGGTCTTCGTGCAAGGCGGTACCTTCCGAATGGGCGAAAAAGGTATAGCCGAGCCGGTGCATGAGGTTTTTGTTTCCGATTTTGAGATTGGGAAATATCCGGTGACACAAAAGCAATGGTTAGATATTATGGGTGATAATCCATCGTACTTCAAGGGATGCGATAACTGCCCGGTAGAGAATGTGTCTTGGGATGATACGCAAGAATTCTTGAAAAAATTAAACACTCGGTTTCCTGGAAAAAATTACCGTCTTCCTTCTGAAGCCGAATGGGAATATGCAGCACGAGGCGGTGCATTGTCAAAAGGTTTTATCTATGCAGGAAGCAATAATCTGGATGAGGTTGGGTGGTATGAAAAGAATGCTGAAAGAACTAATCCAGTTGGCATAAAAAAACCTAACGAATTGGGACTGTATGATATGAGCGGCAATGTTTGGGAATGGTGTGCTGACTGGTATGATGAGTATTATTTTACACATCAATCAGACCTTAAAGAGACAACAACTTCAAATTTGTGTCGAGTACTTCGAGGTGGAGCTTGGCGCCTTGACCCACATGGTTGTCATGTTGCATATCGTTATGATTGGCACCCAGAATATCGATACCTTACATTTGGTTTTCGCATAGCATCATCATTATTGTCCGATGAGGAGCCGGCCAGCCCACATGCGCGCACCCGTCGGGTCATGAAATAGGTCTGGGCGTCCCACATTTGTCATCCCGAAGGGAACTGTCCGCTCTACAGGGCCACTTGAGCGGGTTACCTTCGTAGAGCGGACAGTTCTGTCGAGCATCGTCAGGTTGTACCTCAGTATTACTTGATCAAAGTTGTATCTTGGCTCTTTGATATTTTTTCTGCCGCGACTGGTGTTTTCACTTAGAGCATGCCTGCTTTTTTTGCCTGGTTTTCAGGTACTTAGCCCCGAAGGGACGCAATCCTGCAAGGCAGGGTGCAGCCCTGCCTCCGATGGGCCACCGTGGGTAAGCCCTGAAGCATGAGTCATCCCGAATTTTGAAAACAGTTGAATCACTCTCTTTTCAAGAGAATAGATGTTGTTCTTCGACTGCCGCTCGCGCGTATTGGGCGGGGACAAGCC
>Ga0154020_10008125_pt1 | contig 12200 bp, 20 predicted proteins | sample Klosneuvirus_201_FD_109709 | JGI IMG/M metagenome (GOLD analysis project Ga0154020, IMG submission 109709) | Active sludge microbial communities from wastewater, Klosterneuburg, Austria - Klosneuvirus_20160825_MG | ecosystem: Engineered > WWTP > Aerobic digester > Activated sludge | place... | reverse complement strand
TGGGGCACTGTAAATCGTCGCCGGTGCAATGATAATATCTGTAACAGCCATACATACCGTCCTTTTCTACGTCAACACAACAACTGCGTCATAGGTCAACAGCACCGCATACACATTCAAATCGGTGTCAAACGCCTCTTGATAGCTCGCCTTATACAGCGATCGCAGCGAAACCCCCGCCGTATCCCCGCGCAGCCCTTCTAATTTTCCATCCACCGCATCAGCCAGGCCATGTGCGTCGTTTTTCTCTCTTGCAAAACAACTGGCATTCACCGTTGTCGAATGGATTGGTGCAGTGCCATCCACGCCCGGCAGCGACCCAATGTCATAACTCACACACGGGCGATCAATCTCCTGCGGAATCACGCCCGGATAAATGCGCGTGCCAGCAATCGCCGTCACCCCAGCATCTCCAACCAGAGCAGCATAGATAATCTTGCCAAGGTCCATCATGTTGGCATCCCGCCCTCTAAATCTTTGCGCACCACATCACTCAACGCCTGCACAAACTGTGTCTTTGTGCTCTCAACCGCATCCGCCAGGAATGGCCGTGCTCTCATTCGCGGAATCGTCACCCGTGCCCGGTATCCAATCCCCGGTATCTTCAGCGCACTCTGAATCTTCAGCCTGCCCGATCTCAGCTCGCCCTTAGCCCGTCGCACCGATGACCCGCCGCTCTTCCGCATCGCCTTGGGCGCAATATTCTTCTTGCGCCCACTGTCTTCAAACAAGTTGCTATACCACGCTGCAAACGCCACCATCACAGCATCAGGCCGGTGCACCGTCGCCATCAGCTTTTGGATATTCTTGCGGTCCGCTGGTCCCTTCACATAGTTGTCTTTCTGCCACGCCAGCACAAACCCGCTTTTCGCCAACGTCCCCGACCTGTGTGGTGCCCGTCCCCGCGCAGCCTCCAGAATCACCGTCCCGCCCGCAAACAAGCCCTCTGGCGTGGATTTCTCGACGATATCCATAAACTCATCGCCATACCACGCCAAATCAACCACATTGCGCCGCAGGTCCGTTCTCTTCTTCACTTTGCGAGCCATTACAGTGGATCCCCCACAATCTCAGAACATTTCAAAATCAGTTGCCGTTGACGATTATCGCTCTCCACAATGCTGAGCACCTGGAGCACCTTATCTCGCCACACCACCCGCATCGCGGGCGAAAGCCCAGCCATATAGCGAATCAACACACTGTGCGAAATCGTCGCCACCACCTGGTCAACCGAGCTCTCCACCTGCTCAGTCCCATCCGTGCTGCGCACATCCGCCCAAACAGTCGCAGAGACAACCCAGGTCGCCACCTCAGCCCCGAAAGCATCCCGCGCCACCGATTTCTGCTGTATTGTCACCCGCTCGCGCAGCTTACCCGATTGCATCAGTATCGAAATCCTCTGTACTCATCCAACAGGCCATCCACAAAGGGCATTTCCAGCACGCCAGACACACCAGGCACCGGAATTGCCGCCTCACGGTTCTCAAACAGCGCCCCGATCAACAGCAACATATACTGCCGCACAGCCGCGGGCACAGCGGCCGCATCTCCCCAGCCCGTCACATACTCCACCACAACTGGATACATGCGCCCGCTCAGCTCAGCCGTTGGCCACGCCTGCCCGTTGGCTAGAGCCAACTGCGCATCACAGCCAGCCTCAGGCACCAGCGCATACACCGACGAAGAAACCGTCTGCTGCACATCAGACGAGTCATACCACTTCACGCTCACAATCGACTGAATAGGATGCCGTGGCAGCAACACCGGTCCCGCAGGCCAGCCAGTCAAATACAGCCGCCATGTTTGCGTGCAGCATGATAGCCAGCCCAGCCGTTCCGCCTCCTGGCGTGCTGTCAAAATCAGCGAGTCAATCAGCGTATCTTCGTCACTACCATCCACCCGCAAATGCAGTTTCGCCTCACCCGGGCTCACCGGCTCCTCAGTTGGCTCTACAATTCGCCGCGCATCCAGAATCATCGTCACGCTGTCACCCTCTCACCTTGTCAATCTTTCTTGCGCCGTTTCACCACAACCGCTTTTTCAGCGCCAGCCACCACGCCATCATTCCCGGTCTCTGGCCCCGTCTCTGGCCCCGTCTGCGCATTCTCAGTCAGCCTCACCGCCCGCCGCATCTGCACTAGCGCCTCACCCAACCGCTCATCCGTGTCAATCTCACTCCCCGTGCCAAAATGCACCCCACCGATCAACACATCCGCCACGATTCGCAGTTTCATAACCATCGCCTCACAAACATCACGAACATGGTGCGCAGCCATCCACGCACCACGCACCACGCCCGCCAAACCTATGTCGTCAGCGCATCCAACATCGCCGCAAACGATTCAGGATGTCGCACTGCAAAATCAGCATCCTGCAACGAGATCACACGTACCGCACCGGTTGTGCCATTGGTATAGGGGTCTACCATAATATCCAGCCCGCCCCACATGCCTAGGAACAAATCAGCCCAGTTCCCAAAGAAAATTGCAGAGCAAACTCCCGATGCAGTGCCCTTCGTCAATGCGCTGCTTACCTGGTTGCTGATCGCCACATCATAGCCATTGACCTGTGTAGCATTCACACCCCAGACCATACCCTGATCGGTCCCAATCACCGTGTTTTTCAGCTTGCCGCGCACCTTGGGATTGGTGATGTATTTGGTCATTCCTACATCAGCATTGGCGACCGCAACCGCTGTTTCCAGCGCCACGATGTTTGCCCATGTTGGTGCTGCACCATTTGTGCCACCTGCGACACTGCCAATCCCACTGGTCGCCGCCACACCTGTCGGTTGATTGCTGCTACCGCTTCCGTGCAGGCCTGCCCGGTCGATCTCTAGACCGAGGATGGTAGCCAGGTCGCTACGCACAAGCGCCTCGACATCGATTGACGATTGCTTGAGCAGTTTGCGACTGTAGTCTACAAAAGCCCCAACGGTTTTTGGGGTCATTGTCACCTGATCAAACGCCTGCTGGCTCTCAGTCGGTGCACCATTCTCAGCCACCCAATAAGCTGTGGCTGCACCAGTTTGGCGAGGAATGGCAATATCACCCACCAGGCCGCTCAACACAGTCATCCCACTCTGCATCAACACAGCCCGATTGCGCAGCAAATCAATGAAATTCTGCGCCAGCAGGTTGGTGGCAACTGTATATCCGCCCGCCGTGTTGGTTCCCTTGGTCAGGTCACGCTTTTCGTTTTCCCCATAAGCGAATTCGTAGGGAATAAAAAAGCCCTGGGGCGAGAATCCCAGCCGCTTGGCAGTTGCTTCGCTTGCCTCCAACTCCATGCGTGCGTTGCGCCAATCCCCAGTAATAAAGGCATTGATCGCATTCACCAGCGAATAGCGCCGCACCTCGCTCTCATTCATGCCAATGGCTGGCGTCTGGGGCACTGGTTTGGCAGCACGTCGCTGTGGCAAATCCTGATCAGCTTCCAGCGCCTGCAATTTGCGCTCGCGCTCGATTTTGCCGTCAAGAGATTCAGCGGCACTCACCAGATCAGAATAACGCTTTTCCTCATCTGCATTCAGGTCACGCTTTTCAGTTTCAGCGCTCTCCAGCAATGCCCGTGCCTGGGTCAACTTGGCTGTGCGTTCATGCTGCCAACCCAAAATCTTGTTTTCCATACAACCTCCCGGTCAAAGAATTTGACCAAATAACTGGAGCCGTCGTTTCCGCAGCCCCATCCGATACAATTCACCATTCTGATTTAGCCGCTTTTCCACCCACCGTGGAAGGGTTGGCAACTCCTCAAATTTATCTTCACCCCGCGTCACCGCACTCGTTTGCGGGTAGGCAGGGAAAGTAACCGGGCTAACCTCATGCAATTTCAGCCGCTTCAACGTGCGTATGATCTGCCCCTCCGCATCCTCATACCACTCATCACCGTCTGGCTGCACATCAAACATCATCGATTGCTGGCTCACATCCCCACGCCCCACCGAGATAAGCGCATCCCGCCCCGCCTGGGTATCCGGTGGAAAGACTTCCATAAACAGTCCCGTGCCATCCTCTCTCAGTGTCAGCGTGCCATTGCGATTGCGACCGAGCACCATATCTGCGTTGTGGTTCCACAGTGATCGAATGTCATCATTGGCAATCGTCTCGCTAAATGCACCAGGTGCAATTTTCTCGCGAAACATCCGATACAAAACCACACTCAGTTGATTAAACACCGCCGCATAGCCGCGGATCATGGCTGGCGTTTCACCAGTTGCCGCCCGTACCTCAAACGACTCAATTGGTAGGATTCTGCGTTCCATCCTGATCATCTCCTATATCGTTGGTCTGCGTGCTGATCGGTGTCATGTTGAGCGGGCGCATGTACTGATCACCATCACGTATTTCATTCATCCCGATCATTTCTCGCACGTCATTCACACTAAAATATCCATTCTGCATCCCAGAAACAAACCATTTCTGCTGAGCATCTGTGTTGCCAATCGTCAGACCAAACGTATCAAACTGCGCAAAATAACTCTTTCGCTCATCAGGCCGCAACAAATCCCGACTAATCGCCTGCTGCCAGATTTGCAACCACGGGCTCAGGGTATAGCGCACAAAATCCAGCCCTTGCTCCTCGATGTTGCTAAACGTCGCTCTGCTCAGATCCCCCACCATATGGGGCGGCACCCGGAAAATAGCAGCAATCTCCGAGCGTTTAAATTGAGTCGTCTCAATGTATTGGGCATCCCTAGCAGGGATTGAAAATTCTTTAATGTCGGTTCCCTCTTCCAGGATGGCGACTTTGTGCGCATTTTCAATACCGCTATGCCGCGCCTCCCACGATGTTTTCAGCCGCTCATAGGCCTTATCACCCAGTACTTTAGGTGAGGTCAGCACCAACCCGGGGCGCGCACCGTTCTCATAAAACTTGGTGCCAAACGCCTCTGCATTGCTTGCCATCTGCAACGCCTGGCGTGCCAGTGCAATCACGCTATATCCCTGCACCCCATCGAATCCCAGCCCACGCAGATGCATGATCTCATCGCGTCGATACCAATTATCAACATTGCGCACATCAGGCTCTTGGGTTGGGTCGTCGCTGTAGTAATACCAAAGCCAGCCATCTCGCTGGCGATAGATCTGCATACGGTCCGGGCGCATAGGCCACACCGCAATCAAATCGCCCTTGCGGCTATAAATCTTTTGCGCATACGCATTGCCCCACGCCGCCAGATGACCCTGCATAATCATTCGCAGCTCAACGCTCGTCATTTCATCGTTGGGCAAATCCCGCAAAATTGAAAACAACGGATGGCGATAGGCTCTGAACTTGCCCCGTTTACCCCGCACCATCAGATTGAGCGGCAGCGATGCCATCGACTCTGCCAGCACCCGCACGCATGCCAGCACCGTAGGGATCTGCGTCGCATTTGATGGCGTCACCGGTGCGCCCGCCGTGCTCACACCACGCAGCGAACTCATCAAATCGGCACTAAACGCCACGCCTCTCTTTTCCGTTGCTGGCTCAAACAGCCTACTGATCAGCCCCATGTTTTGCCCCGGCCCGCTTCAGCGCGCTCAATAACCCGGTCACCAATAACACCACACCCACAAACACCACAGCCCACGCCCCACCAGCGAGCATATAGATCCCCGTCGTAGTCAGCAGCGCCCCCACCAACACAATTACATCGGTTGCATCAAACCGTGCTGGCATCCTCGCCCCCTGATGTTTCCGTGGAAACATTCACCTCAGCCCGATCTGCATCAGCCTGTTGGCCATCGCCCTGGAGGGTATCCGGGTGAGATCGCTCTGCAAACGCCGCCCACGCCTCTGCCATCCCTTGGCGCAGCGCCCGCTTCCGTCTACTCATCGGTTGTGGTCGTCGAAATCGTCCGTTAGATCGCATAGGTTTAATTTTGCCCAGAAAAATGAGTAATAAAAAAGGCGCAGTTTCTATAACCTTTTAGGTTATAGAAACTGCGCCTCGCTAATCGCTTATCGCCTAAATATATTTGATTAATCTGGCTCGCATGACCGGGCTTACCAGAGATTTCGCCACCGACCTGGCTAGATCAGGATTGTGCAAATGTACCCCAACTAGTGGAGATGAAAGGATTTGAACCTTTTCCGATGCGCTAGTCGCATCACTGTCTCGATTATAGCACATCTGTGCTTATCGTCAATCGCGAGTTTACAAATTACAAAACACCCTACACAACAACCGGGTCGATTACCCTAATGGTCACAGTCTCATAAAGTTTATGCGCCAGTACAGCAGCCAGCGCATCACTAACGATCACCTCAACAACACAACTATTATCTAGCTGCAACTCAATCGTAGATGCATTTAGCGCCAAATTGAAACCAACAGCCAAAAGTTTCCCAGCCAGTTGTGTCCCGTCCAATGCCTCTTCTGTTGACTTTTGCTTTTCGACAATATTCCCATGCTCGTCCATTCCCAATCCTGTTGACGGCGGTGGTTTTGGAATATTACCCCACATACTAACCTCCACGATTATCAAGAACCTCAACAACACAATGCCGCACCAACACATCATCCCCGGTCACTGGCTGCCCATGCTGCACCGTCGCCAGCAAATCAAACTGCACCTGCCGCCCATGCCGCTGGCAATCCAACAGCAGCCGCCCCCGCTCAATGCGCAGCGTACCCCAGTATTTTCCCTCAGCCGTCAAGCGGATTTCAGTCTGCTGTTTTATCATAGCTCCCTAACATCCTGCTCATCATATACACTACGCCCAGCATCCGGGTCATGCCTAGTCGCACGGTCCAGCGCCATAATCAACGCCACCATGCCATCGATTTTCTCTCTACTGCGCCGCTTGTCTGGCTTCAGGTTGCCAGCCGGGTCCCGCATGGCCACCAGGTTGTGCGCCATCCACGTCAGCACCGGGTTATCACCGTGAGCAATCACCCCACTCACGATCATGCGCTCCAGCTCCTTCATCGGCGCGCTCATCGACTGATACCCCTGCCCAACTTGCACCATCAACATGCCGGCTTTTTCTGCCTGCTGATACACCTGAGCGGACCCCCACCGGTCAAAGCCCACATCGATGATATTGAATTGCTGCGCATCACGGTCCATCTGTGCATACACATAATCATAATCAATCGTTTCGCCTGGCGTCGCCTCAATGAACCGCTCTTTGCGCCAGGTGTCATAGGGCACCCGATCATCGCGCTGCCGCTCCAGTATCCGCTCCTCAGGCACCCAAAACCGACAAAGCACCCGATATCGATCGCACTCCTCATCTGGTGGAAACACCAACACCCAGGCAGTAATATCCAACGTATTGCTCAGGTCCAGCCCACCATAGCAAGTCTTCCCAGCCAGCGCCGCCTCATCAACCTCACCAGCACACAATTTCCACTTATCTGGAGAAATCCACAACTCTGCTGCGTTCGTCCAAACATTCAAATGCTTGGTCAGGAAATGCGTCAGTGCAGAACCAATTGACCGCGCCTTCAACGCCTTATCCCGCAAATCCTCCAGGCTAACACTAACGCCCAGGTTAGGGTTGGCTTTTATCCAATTGCGCTCATCTCGCCATCCCTGCTCGCTCTTGATGTCCTCTTCATCCAGCGTGTAAATGACACCAAAAAACGAATCATTGTCATAGATGCGCTCTAGCACCTTGATCGCATAATCGCGCAGTTGGAAGCAAAACGACGCCTGGTTGAATCCTGCCGTAGTAATCGCAAACATCATCGGGTTGCGCCTGCTGCCCGTCGCAGTCTCCAGCACCCCCCAAACCTCGTCGGATCTATGTGCGTGCAGCTCATCCACCACCGCCCCATGCACATTCAACCCGTCCATCGAATTGCTATCGCGTCCCAGCGGCTCAAACTTCGTCGCAGTATCTTTGATGTGCAGATTGTCACGAAAGCACGTAACCCGGCGTTTCAACGTCGGTGAGGCCTTCACCATCCGTGTCGCTTCCTGGTGCGTAATACGCGCTTGCTCACGCTTGGTAGCAGCGCTGTAAATCTCTGCACCCGGCTCGCCATCCGCGATCATCAAATACAAACCCACCCCAGCGGCCAGCGTCGATTTACCGTTTTTGCGTGCCAGCTCCCAATAGCTTGTGCGGAATCGTCTGCGCCCATCCGCTCGATACCAACCAAACAACATCCACAACAACGCCTGCTGCCACATCTCCAATTTGATTACAGTGCCAGCCCATTCACCCTTTGAATGTCGCAGATAGCGAAAAAAATCGATCACATGCTGCCCGGCGGCTGGGTCGAAATATAGCCCACGCCGAGCACCGTCAACCAGGTCCCTGCGATGCCGCTCGCACGCCAGGCGCACATATCTGCACGCCACCTGCTCACCGCTGATCACCGCATCAATATACTTCTCAGCCGGATGATCGACGACTGAGGAATTGATCGAATTCATCCACCTGTTTTTCCTCCGGCACCTGTATACGTGATCGACTAGCAGGCGTCATCCCAAATTCAGTCAGCAACTGTTTCATCGTGCGCAAACACTGGTTAATGATCGTGATGTGTGGCGACATCAGCGGGTAACCCTTCTCCGTATATTCAATCATCCCATTCTTTTGCAGCTCAGCGCTCGATTTAACCCAGATGTCATATGTCGAACAGTACATAGCTAAAGCGTCAGCGTCTGCACTCGTCAACAGTTTCATGGCGCTCAGCTCGCGCACCACTCTACGCCACTCAATCTGTGCCGCCTCGGTCAAATGAGTGGGCATTTTGGGGCGCTTAGTGCGCGGCTGAGGCTCGCGAGCATTAAGCGCCCTTTTCCCTGGATTTCCCGCCAGCTCCTTTAATGCAGTTGGCTTTGCTGGACGACCTACCCCCATCGCAACCCTCCCCCCTACGGAATTTCGCGGGTGTGTGAAGTTTGGGACCCGCACGGTCTACGTCTGGAGACCTGTAGAGATTCGATCCCCCCTCCCCCGCTACTCACCGGCCGCAGTGCGTGTCGAGTGATGTGATTTACACAGCGCCATCAGGTTGCCATCATCATGCGTGCCACCATCGCGCAACGCTACGATGTGATGCACCTCAGTGGCAGCCGTCGTCCTGCGCCCTGCCTGGCAATCAACACACAATGGATGCGCACGCAGATACATCGCACGAATCCTCTGCCATCGCCTATCATACCCACGACTCGACGCACTACCACGCCGCTCATCAACCTGCCGCTGTGCCTGTTGCTTGCGTGTAGGACCACACACACTGCACACATGATCCCTTACCAGCCCAGCGCATCCAGGCCTACGACACGCAGATGCAGCCCGCCTCATATCCACACCACGCGAATGAACCACGCACCCATCATCACACCACGTGAGCGCTCGATATACGTAGTCATCACGTGTCGTGTATTTTTGGCATACACAACCAGGCGACCCACGCGCATATAGATATACCCATCATCTATCTCCAACATAGTCACCCACCCCGCTCGACCAACTCATCACGACTCGTCGCATTCGTCAGTAGCACAGATGTGCGTAATCGTTTCAGCCGCGCCTCAGCCTCAATGCGCCGCCCACGCTCACGCCACCACGCAATCAATACCACAATCATGACTACTGTAGCCACGACGCCACCTCTTGCCGTACCGCAGTCAACGCAGCGATCTGCGCGTCGATTGCAATAAGCTGCTCATTAATCTTCTGCAACTTCACCAACGTATATCCCGATACAGGTTTGTCAGGCTCTGTTATCGGCACGCCTATTGCTTTCTGAAACTGCCACACAATCACCGTCGCATGATGACCATTCGGATCATCAACGTCAGCAGAGTTACGCAACGTGACACCATACACACGATCTGCATTCCCACCCGCCCCATCAATCTGGCACCAGTAGCGGCCGCCCCAGCCCATTGCAAAATTCGTTTGCGGTTCTGGCCAGACCTTTTCAAATTGAGCAATCTCCGTGAACGTATCATATCCATAGCGCACAGATAGCCCCGCAGCCCGCAACTCCACCACATTCGCTGGCAGCCCATTCTCATCTAATACAATATTGAAACACGCCGTCTGCCCGGCAACACCCATCACCGCCATCTCTGCAACAGTCAATTGCCAAATCAACACTGGGGTCCATTTAGCAACAGATTGCACAGTCTCAACATTAATGCGTGGCGCATCCAAGTTTTGCAGGCTCAGATTCGGCACAGTCAAATGGAATCGATCAATCACAGTTCTGGAATCCAACGCCATAACTCACCGCCTCCACAACCCACGCTCAACCGCCTGCCCGTCCCGCATCCGATTTACCCAGTACACCGCGCTCTCAATCATCGCGCTCAACAACGCCGCAGGCACATAGCGAGTGATACCCAGCTCATCTGCCCGTTGCATGACCCAACCCAACCGGTCCTCGCCTGCCTCCTGTGCCATCGTCTGTTCAGCCTCTTGCACCAACATCTCAATGATGTGGCGCATCTCAGCCAACGACCAGGCCGCACCCCTCGACGACCGCCCCACCACCACGCCCAGAACGAACAACAGCGCAGAGATCGTCCCCACAAACCACCCGCTATCAATTATCGTCGCCATATCACAACCCTCCGATAACAGACACTCAACCGATTGTACCGCCCACACCGCAGCGATCGCCGCCGCTCAAACTGCCCAGCTCGCCCCAACACCGCACAACTCCAGGCCAGCATCGCCACGCCCAAACCCCACGCAGCAAACACCAACAAAACGACGACCTCACCAATGCCGTTCGACATATTCCTCCATTCCAGACGGTGCACGCAGAAACGCAGCATCTAATGACGCACTGGGATCATTACCCGCCCCAATCTCTGCCCAGAATGCCCGGGCAAACTTCGCAGCATCATCCCCCCGAACCGTCTCAGCCATCGTCACCACATAGGGCACCACACCCAACCAATCCCCCAACGCATCCGCACTACACCCAGCGATCAACAGCACCCGCACGCCCGCCAAATGCTCACTCAACCAGTCAGCATCAGCAACGCCATCGTCAAATTTAATCCCATCCTCATTAGCGTGCGCACCAATATGCAGCAGCTCAATCGGACGGTTATACATCCGCCCACGGTCAACATATCGCTTCAACTTTTCGCGAGTCACACCATTGATCCGGCTCACCGTCAAACCAACCGGTTGCGACCGTGCAGCAGCCAAATCCATCCATCCCGTCACATCACTCGCCGTAACCACCAATAACGCTTTTCGTTCTATCGAAAAAACATTACTCACTTTCTCAGATATTTTTTTTTCAAGCTCCGCTATCCTGATCCCCGATCTCTGAAGCTCCGCCACTAAAAAATCAACTTGCTCCCGCAGCTTGGCAATCTCCATCTCATACTCAGCACGCATCGCCGCAATCTGCTCCTCGCACGATGACACATTGACCGAATAATGACCACTGATCTGCCTCTCCACAAAGCGCACAGTAACGATCACCACCAGCACAATTCCGACTGTATAGATAAGCGACAAAGCATCAAATGTTGGCACCGGATAACCTCAAATAGGCAAATAGGCAAAGCGCAGAATAACCAAAATACGCAGGAAAATCAGAGGAGCCAGGGCGTGAGCGCAACATCTCAATCGCCACCAACAACCACATCACAAAGAGGGCAAAACAACACCACCGCCGCAGTTGCCTACGCTCACCACGTAGCGCAGCAAACAGCATACCGCCAAATGCAACCGCCACACCACCAAACACGATCTCGGCTGGCCTATTCCATGGAAACCCAACCCACAGCCCCCACAGCACTGCCTGCCCAGACAAAATATACTCAGCGTATCTCAGCTCACAGCCAAACAACCTTTCAACGTGCCTGATCATGCGCTACCCCCAAAAAATAGAAAAAGCGACCCCAACCGGGTCGCCATCCCCATCCAGCGCCTAATATAGCACACGTGTTCGCATCTCACAATACTTACGAAGGATTTACAACCATTACGGCGATTAACCTATTGGGACGCATTACGGTCACACTGCAACCATAGCCCAACGCCATTTGGGCAAAAAAAAGAGAGCATGGGAGTCAATCCCATGCTCTCTTTTTGAGTAATGTGTTTCCATGGAAACAAAAAGAGGGCAGGTACAGGATTAACCCTGTACCTGCCCTCGATGCTAAGGATTGTTACTTGCGAGATATAATCACTTTGCCTTTTGCATAATCATCCAACATTCCTTGCAAAACACGTTCTTGCCGTGTCTGGCTAAATTCTTTATCTTCCTATTTCTGCCA
>Ga0154020_10008124_pt1 | contig 12200 bp, 6 predicted proteins | sample Klosneuvirus_201_FD_109709 | JGI IMG/M metagenome (GOLD analysis project Ga0154020, IMG submission 109709) | Active sludge microbial communities from wastewater, Klosterneuburg, Austria - Klosneuvirus_20160825_MG | ecosystem: Engineered > WWTP > Aerobic digester > Activated sludge | place... | reverse complement strand
GGGGTTGCGCTGCCCGTGTCCGCGGTGCCGCCGTCGGCGGTCGGCGCGCCGGTGTCGGGCTCGTCGGAGATGGTCTCGAGGGAGCCGGCTGCGCACGCGGGGAGGAGGAGGGCGATGAGGATCGACAGACGCATGGCGCCGAGGTGGACGAGGCCTCGGGATTCGGCTCACGCCGCGGTCGCGTTGCGCTTCCACTGCACGACTGCGGCTCGGGCGCACTTGCGGTGGTCGGGCGGTCGCAGCATCCTCATGTGATGCGGCCCTGGCTCTGCCTGCTCGCGCTGACGGCCTGCGGTGGAGACGAACCAGCGGCGAGCGATGCGGGCGGTCATGCCTCCGACAGCATCGCGACCAACGTCGCGCTGTGTCACCCCACCGTCGGTGAGACTTGTACGGAGGGTGACTCGTGCATCGAGGCCGACCACTGCGGCATCGGCTCCCACTACTTGTGCACGGGCGGCGTGTGGATCGACCTCGCGGTCTCCTGTCCCGACAAGGCGCCCCTCACGGGCAAGGGGTGTGGCAGGGCGCGCGTCATACCGGGCAGTGCCTGCGTCGCAGGAGACGGGCCCTGCGACTACGGCTGTCAGCACGGAGGCAACGTGATGCTCCGCGCCGAGTGCGTCGGCGGTGTCTGGAAGACGCTGGGTTGTTAGTCTCGACACCATGGCGAGACACGGGCGTATCGATCAGCCAACTGACCGACCGGAGGGCTCGGAAGTGACGCTGGAGCAGGTCGAAGATGTGCTCGGGTCCGAGTTCGATGCGGAGGACCGGGCTCGTCTGGAGGCCTCCCTCGACCGTGCGCGTGCGGAGGCCGCCCGAGGAGGTGGCGTCGACGGCATGGCTTACCTCGCCGATCTGCGATCGAGACTGCGTCGCGAGGAGGCGGTCAGCTCTTCTTGAACTCCTCCCAGCCGCCGTAGATCTCGCCGCTCGGGGTGCCGCGGTACCACTTGAGCACCAGCGTGCCGGCGCCCGGGACGCTGTACTGGATCGAGTTGTCGCTGATCGTCGCGGGGCAGGCGACCTTCTTCTTGTACCCGTTCGTGCCCACCGAGCCGCCCGTGAACGGCGGGACGCCGAACGTGATCTCGCCCGACTCCGACGTGACGACGCCGTTGTCGGAGACCACGCGCTCGTAGAGGAAGTCCTGGGCGCCGCCGCCCGCCTTCTTGGTGAAGCGCATGGTGATCTTCACGAGGCCTGCCGGCGCGGCCTCGAACGGCGTGCGCTTGCGCGCGTTGAGCACATACGTCCCCTCGAGCACCGTGCCGCCCGTGTAGACGGTGTCGTCACTGCCCGCGAACGTGCCCTCGGTGACGGCGAGGCCGGTGAGGGCCAGCGAGGAGCACGCGCCGCCGCTGTCGCTGCCGGTGTCCGTTCCGCCGGTGTCGACGCTGCCGGTGTCGCCGCCGACGTCGGTCGCACCCGTGTCGGTGCTGGTGCCCGTGTCGCTCCCGGTATCGATGGGTGCGTCCGTGCCGCTGTCGCCCGTCGCGGTGCCGCGCGGGCACTTGGCGCTCGTGCCGTTGAACGTCCCGGTGCCACCGGCGCCGTCGCTCCAGGTGCCGTCCATCGCGATGCCGCTGATCGTGCCCTCCATCTTCCCCGCGGGCGGGAAGCCGGGCAGCACGAACGACGCCCCGCTCGTCGAGCCGATCAGGACCTTGCCGCCCCCGGCCAGCCCGATCGCGCCGGCCGCGCGGCTGCCCGCGATCGCGACGCCGATCGGCCCCTTCTTGGCGCCCTCGTAGAGCCCGCAGTGGAGCGTGATCGTGCTGCCGCCGGTGAACACGCTGAACGAGCTCGTCCCCGAGGGGCCGGTCATCGTCAGGTCGAGCACCCCGTCGCCGAGCGTGCCGGTGAGCGAGTAGCCGCCGCCCGTCACCGTGGCGGTCGTGCCGTCGAGCGAGCCGCTGACGCCCACGACCTTGCCGTCGAAGGTCAACGTGCCTGCGACGCTGAGCAGCGTGCCGCTCCCGGCCTTGGCCGCGACGCTCGGGTCGCGCACCGAGAGGTCCACCACCGCGAGGCCGTCCGCCGTCGCGAGGAGACCGCGGTAGTCCCCGGTGCCGATCGGCGTCGAGCCGGACGGCGGTTCTTCCTTGCTGCAGCTCGCGACGAGGCACGCCCCAGAGGCCCACGCCGCAACCAACCCCACCAAGCTCCTGGATGCTCTCAACGTCCCCTCCCTCGCGCTCGAGTCTCTCACACCTTGCGTACGATGTACGAGCCGGCAACGTGCGGCTTTCTGATCCCGACCGTCCCCCGCTCTGTGCTAAGGTCCCTGCCCCTTCACTGCGCAGGGCAGAGAAGCACGGCCAAGTGGCTGAAATCACATCCCCTTTCACGAACCGTGCCTTTACCCTGGCACGCGGGTCGGGCCGGCGCTATGCAACCGCCGCACCGTCGCCCGTACTCCATTGATTCCGGCAAACAGCTCGATGTCTCTCACGCGCATGCGCAGCGCGCCGAGGGACGTTCAGGGGGAGTCTTCTCCCTGATGTCGAACCAGCACTGAGGAGCGAGATGGCATCCGTCGTCCAGTCGAACTTCCGGGTCCGTAAGAACCTCGGCCAGGTCCGTAAGATCATCGAAGTCCCGAACCTCATCGACATCCAGAAATCGAGCTACGAGAAGTTTCTCCAGTCCACCACGCCGATCCGTGATCGCGTGGACATCGGGCTGCAGGCCGTCTTCCGCTCGGTCTTCCCGATCAAGGACTTCAACGGCACGAGCGAGCTCGTGTTCGTGTCGTACAACCTCGAGAAGCCGAAGTACGACGTCGACGAGTGCCGCGCCCGCGGCATGACCTTCGCCGCGCCGATCAAGGTCACGACCCAGCTCATGATCTACGACGCGCGCGACGGCGGTGAGCGCCTCGTCCGCGACATCAAGGAGCAGGAGGTCTACTTCGGCGAGATCCCGCTCATGACGGACACGGGAACGTTCGTCATCAACGGCACCGAGCGTGTCGTCGTGTCGCAGCTGCACCGGTCCCCCGGCGTCTTCTTCGACCACGACAAGGGCAAGACCCACTCGAGCGGCAAGCTGCTCTACTCGGCGCGCGTCATCCCGTACCGCGGCTCGTGGCTCGACTTCGAGTTCGACCCCAAGGACATCATCTACGTCCGCATCGACCGTCGCCGCAAGATGCACGCGACCGTGCTGCTGCGCGCCCTCGGGTACTCGACGCAGGACCTGATCAACTACTTCTACAACACCGAGACGGTGTTCGCCGACAAGGGCGGGAAGTGGTCCAAGTCGCTCGAGTACGATCTCCTCCAGGGGCAGCGCTCGGTCCGCGACATCAAGGTGGACGGCGAGATCCTCGTCAAGAAGAGCGCCAAGTTCACCAAGGCCGCGATCAAGAAGCTCCGCGAGAAGAAGATCGACCGCCTGCCGGCCGACCTCGAGGAGCTCGTCGGCAAGGTCGTCGCCAAGGACGTCATCGACCCGGAGACCGGCGAGATCCTCGCCGAGTGCAACGAGGCGCTGACCGAGGCCAAGCTCGAGAAGCTCCGCGAGGCGAAGATCGAGTCGTTCCAGATCCTCTTCATCGACGGTCTGAACGTGGGCAGCTACTTCCGCGACACGCTCCTCGCCGACAAGGTGAAGACCGCGGACGACGCCATCATGGAGATCTACAAGCGTCTCCGTCCGGGCGATCCCCCCACCATCGAGACCGCGCGCAACCTGTTCGGCAACCTGTTCTTCAACCGTGAGCGCTACGACCTGAGCAAGGTCGGCCGCCTCAAGCTGAACTACAAGTTCTACCGCGACACGCCCGAGGGGCAGCGCCCGTCGATCGACACGCAGACCCTGACCCGTCAGGACATCCTCGAGACGGTCCGTCACCTCATCGAGCTCAAGAACGGTCGCGGCTCGGTCGACGACATCGACCACCTCGGCAACCGCCGCGTCCGCGCGGTCGGTGAGCTGATGGAGAACCAGTACCGCATCGGTCTCGTCCGCATGGAGCGCGCCATCAAGGAGCGCATGTCCATGTCGCAGGAGATCGACACCCTGATGCCGCACGACCTGATCAACGCCAAGCCGGTCAGCGCGGTCATCAAGGAGTACTTCGGGAGCTCGCAGCTCTCGCAGTTCATGGACCAGACCAACCCGCTCAGCGAGGTCACCCACAAGCGCCGTCTGTCGGCGCTCGGACCGGGCGGCCTCACGCGGGAACGGGCGGGCTTCGAGGTCCGCGACGTCCACGCCACGCACTACGGCCGCATCTGCCCGATCGAGACGCCGGAAGGTCCGAACATCGGCCTCATCGCCTCGCTCAGCACCTACGCCCGCGTGAACGAGTACGGCTTCGTCGAGACCCCGTACCGCGAGGTCGTGGGCGGCGTCGTCTCCGACGAGGTGCGCTGGCTGTCCGCGCTCGAGGAAGAGGGGATGTACATCTCCCAGGCCACGGCCAACCTCGACCCCAGCAAGAAGTTCAAGGACTCGCTCATCTCGGCGCGCTTCAACGGCGACTTCAAGATGGTCGCGCCCGGCGACGTGCAGCTCATGGACGTGGCGCCCAACCAGATGGTGAGCGTCGCGGCGGCCCTCGTGCCGTTCCTCGAGCACGACGACGCCAACCGCGCCCTCATGGGCGCCAACATGCAGCGCCAGGCGGTGCCGCTCATCCGCACCCACGCGCCGTACGTCGGCACCGGCATCGAGGGCAAGCTCGCCCGCGACTCCGGCGTCTGCACGCTCGCCAAGCGCGGCGGCTTCATCGAGAGCGTCGACGCGACCCGCATCGTCGTCCGCGCCGAGACCGAGCAGGGCGAGTGGCCGGACATCTACCACCTGACCAAGTACCAGCGCTCCAACCAGAGCACCTGTTACAACCAGAAGCCGATCGTCCGCGCCGGCGAGGTGGTCAAGGCCGGTGACGTCCTCGCCGACGGTCCCGCCTGCGACATGGGCGAGCTCGCCCTCGGCCAGAACGTGCTCGTCGCGTTCATGCCGTGGCAGGGCTACAACTTCGAGGACTCGATCCTCATCAGCGAGCGCATCGCCAAGGACGACGTGTTCACCTCGATCCACATCGAGGAGTTCGAGTGCGTCGCCCGCGACACCAAGCTCGGCAAGGAAGAGATCACGCGCGACATCCCCAACGTCGGCGAGGAGGCCCTCAAGGACCTCGACGAGTCGGGCATCGTGCGCATCGGCGCCGAGGTGAAGCCGGGCGACATCCTCGTCGGCAAGATCACCCCCAAGGGCGAGACCCAGCTCTCCCCCGAGGAGAAGCTCCTCCGCGCGATCTTCGGCGAGAAGGCCGGCGACGTGCGCGACACCTCGCTCCGCGTCCCCCCGGGCGTCGGCGGCGTGGTCATCAACGCGCGCATCTTCGCCCGCAAGAACACCGACAAGGACACCCGCGCCGCGGAGATCGAGGAGACGGAGCGCCTCCGCCTCGAGAAGACCCGTGACGAGGAGGTCCAGATCCTCCGCGACAGCGTCTACCGCCAGCTCCGCAAGAACCTGCGCGGCAAGGTGACCAACGGCAAGCTGGTCGACGACAAGGGCAAGGTCCTCCTCAGCAAGGGCAACCCGATCACCGACGAGCAGCTCGACGAGATCCCCTACAAGCTGTGGGCCGAGATCCCGGTCGAAGGCCACCAGGAAGACGCGGCCCGCCGCATCCAGGAGGTCGAGGCGATCGTCGCGGAGCGCGAGGAGCACTTCCGCGACAAGATCGACCGCCTGAGCAAGGGGGACGAGCTCCCGCCCGGCGTCATCAAGATGGTGAAGGTCTACATCGCCATCAAGCGCAAGCTGCAGGTCGGCGACAAGATGGCCGGACGCCACGGCAACAAGGGCGTCATCAGCCGCATCCTCCCCGAAGAGGACATGCCGTACCTCCAGGACGGCAAGCCGGTCGACGTCGTGCTCAACCCGCTCGGCGTGCCGAGCCGCATGAACGTCGGGCAGATCCTCGAGACCCACCTCGGGTGGGGCGCGCGTGGCATCGGTGAGAAGGTCCGCGAGATGCTCGAGGCCAACTACCCGGTCAAGCAGATGCGCGACTACGTCTCGTCGGTCCTCGGCAACGACCCGGAGATCGAGCCGATCCTCGCCAAGATCAGCGACGACGACGTGCGCCGCCTGGCCTTCAAGCTGGGTCGCGGCATGCACTACGCGACGCCGGTCTTCGACGGCGCCCACGAGGCGCACATCCACAACGTCCTCGAGCTCGCGGACCTGCCGGTCGGTGGCCAGACCACCCTCTTCGACGGGCGCACGGGCGAGGCCTTCGACCAGCCGGTCACCGTCGGCGTGATGTACGTCCTCAAGCTGCACCACCTCGTGGACGACAAGATCCACGCCCGCAGCATCGGGCCGTACTCGCTCGTCACCCAGCAGCCCCTCGGTGGCAAGGCGCAGTTCGGCGGTCAGCGCCTCGGCGAGATGGAGGTGTGGGCCATGGAGGCGTACGGCACCGCCTACGCGCTCCAGGAGTTCCTCACCGTCAAGAGCGACGACGTCATGGGCCGCACGCGCATGTACGAGGCGATCGTCAAGGGCGACATGACCCTCGAGCCGGGCCTCCCCGAGTCGTTCAACGTGCTCATCAAGGAGCTCCAGTCGCTCTGCCTCAACGTGGAGCTCATCGAAGGCGGCGCGAACCGCGGCGGTGGTGACACCGTGGCGGCCGAAGAGTGAGCCGACAAAGCCGCATGGCCCCCGTTGCTCGGGGTCGTGCGGCTCGCTCCTCTCTGCCCTTGGTCCAATCTGATTTTCTTAGTCGTTCTGCAATCACCGGAGGCCACTCGTGAGGGACATCTTCAGCTTCTTCGAGAAGCCCAAGGACCCGCTCTCGTTCAGCGCGATCCGCATCTCGCTCGCCAGCCCGGACAAGATCCGGGAGTGGTCGCACGGCGAGGTGAAGAAGCCCGAGACCATCAACTACCGCACGTTCAAGCCCGAGCGTGATGGCCTCTTCTGCGCGAAGATCTTCGGGCCGGTGAAGGACTACGAGTGCAACTGCGGCAAGTACAAGCGCATGAAGCACCGTGGCATCGTGTGCGAGAAGTGCGGCGTCGAGGTCATCCAGTCGAAGGTGCGTCGTGAGCGCCTCGGCCACATCAGCCTCGCCACGCCCGTCGCGCACATCTGGTTCCTCAAGAGCCTGCCGAGCCGCATCGGCAACATGCTCGACATCACGCTGAAGGACCTCGAGAAGGTCCTCTACTGCGAGGCGTACATCGTCATCGACGCCAAGGAGTCGCCCTACCAGCGCGGGCAGCTCCTCAAGGAGGACGAGTACAACCAGATCGTCGACCAGTACGGCGACGAGTTCCTCACCGCCAAGATGGGCGGCGAGGCCATCCTCGAGATGCTCAAGTCGACCGACGTGCACAAGCTGTCGGAAGAGCTCCGCAAGGAGATGAAGAGCGCCACGAGCGAGGCGAAGAAGAAGAAGTACGCCAAGCGCCTCAAGGTGGTCGAGGCGTTCCGCGAGAGCGGCAACCGCCCCGAGTGGATGATGCTCACCGTCATCCCGGTGCTGCCGCCGGACCTGCGCCCGCTCGTCCCGCTCGACGGTGGCCGCTTCGCGACCAGCGATCTCAACGATCTCTACCGCCGCGTCATCAACCGCAACAACCGCCTGCAGCGCCTGCTCGAGCTCAACGCCCCGGAGATCATCATCCGGAACGAGCGCCGCATGCTGCAGGAGGCGGTCGACGCCCTCTTCGACAACGGCCGTCGCGGCAAGACCATCACCGGTCCGAACAAGCGCCCCCTCAAGTCCCTCAGCGACATGCTCAAGGGCAAGCAGGGCCGCTTCCGCCAGAACCTCCTCGGCAAGCGCGTCGACTACTCGGGCCGCTCGGTCATCGTCGTCGGCCCGGCGCTCAAGCTGCACCAGTGCGGCCTGCCGAAGAAGATGGCGCTCGAGCTGTTCAAGCCGTTCATCTACAACAAGCTCGAAGAGCGCGGCCACGTCAACACCATCAAGTCTGCGAAGAAGATGGTGGAGAAGGAGAAGCCCGAGGTCTGGGACATCCTCGAGGACGTCATCAAGGAGCACCCGGTGCTCTTGAACCGCGCCCCGACCCTGCACCGCCTCGGCATCCAGGCGTTCGAGCCGGTCCTCATCGAGGGCAAGGCGATCCAGCTGCACCCGCTCGTCTGCGCGGCGTTCAACGCCGACTTCGACGGTGACCAGATGGCCGTCCACGTCCCGCTCAGCGTCGAGGCCCAGATGGAGGCGCGCGTGCTCATGATGAGCACGAACAACATCCTCCTCCCCGCCTCCGGCAAGCCGATCATCAACCCGACGCAGGACATCGTCCTCGGCCTCTACTACGCGACCCGCGCCAAGAAGTGGGGCAAGGGTTGCTACCGCGGCGAGGACACCAGCGCCGACGTCAAGCGCCCCGGCATCGACCGCGGCAAGGGCTTCGTCCGCGGCGTCTTCTCCTCTCCGGAGGAGGTCCGCATGGCGTACGACCACGGCGAGGTGGAGCTGCACAGCGACATCCGCCTGCGTCTCGCCGAGGTGGACGCCGAGGGCCACGAGTTCAAGCGCTACGTGTCCACCACGGTGGGCCGCGTGCTCGTCGCCGAGATCCTGCCCGAGAACCTCAAGTTCGACCTCGTCAACAAGACGCTCGACAAGAAGGCGCTCTCGCAGCTCATCGACGCCTGCTACCGCCAGTTCCAGAACAAGGCGACCGTCCTCCTGGCCGACCGCCTCCGCACCTTCGGCTTCGATCACGCGATGCGTGGTGGCGTCTCGATCGCCATGCGCCACATGATCATCCCCAAGGAGAAGAAGGTCTTCCTCGACGACGCGCAGGCGCAGGTCGAGAAGGTCCTCGAGCAGTACCAGGAAGGCCTCATCACCGACGGCGAGCGCTACAACAAGATCGTCGACATCTGGGCCGGCGTCGCCGACAAGGTGACCCACGCCATGATGAAGGAGATCGGCGTCGAGAAGGTCATCGACCCGGAGACCGGCAAGGAGGACACCCAGCCGTCCTTCAACCCGATCTACATCATGGCCGACTCCGGCGCGCGCGGTAGCACCCAGCAGATCCGCCAGCTCGCCGCGATGCGAGGCCTCATGGCCAAGCCCTCCGGCGAGATCATCGAGACCCCGATCACCGCGAACTTCCGCGAGGGTCTCTCGGTGCTCCAGTACTTCATCTCGACCCACGGCGCCCGTAAGGGTCTCGCGGACACCGCGCTCAAGACGGCGAACTCCGGGTACCTCACCCGCCGCCTCGTCGACGTCGCGCACGACGCCGTGGTCACCGAGTACGACTGCGGCACCCTCGACGGGATCCGCGTCGCCAAGCTCGAGGACGCCGGCGAGACCATCCAGCCCCTCGCGGACCGCATCCTCGGCCGCGTGACCCTCGACGACATCGTCGACCCGGTCACCGACGACGTCATCGTGCCGGCCAACACCGAGCTCGACGAGGCCGAGGTCAAGAAGATCGAGGAGGCGGGCATCGAAGAGGTGGCCATCCGCTCGGTGCTCACCTGCCAGACCAAGCGCGGCATCTGCGCGATGTGCTACGGGCGCGACCTCGCCCGCGGCTACCGGGTCAACATCGGTGAAGCGGTCGGCGTCATCGCCGCCCAGTCCATCGGCGAGCCCGGCACGCAGCTCACCATGCGCACGTTCCACATCGGTGGCGCGGCGGCGCGCGGCAAGATCGAGCAGAGCTCGCTCGAGGCGCGCACCGAAGGCAAGATGGTCATCCGCAGCGCGAACCTCGCCGATCGCGGCAACGGTCGCAGCGTGGTCATGAACCGTCACGCCGAGCTCGTCGTCGTCGACGACACCGGCCGCGAGCGCGAGCACCACCGCCTGGTCTACGGCGCGGTGCTGTTCAAGCCCGATGGCTCGCACGTCAAGGCGGCCGAGCAGCTCGCCGAGTGGGACCCGCACGCCCTGCCGACCCTCACCGAGGTCGGTGGACGCATCAAGTTCCAGGACCTCGTCGAGTCGGTCACCGTGCAGGAGAAGGTCGACGAAGTCACCGGCCTCTCGCGCAAGGTCATCATCGAGTCGCGCGCCGCCGACCTCAAGCCGGCCATCGTGATCCTCGACCCGAACACCAACGCCGTGAAGAAGCTGCACGCGGGCCGCGACGCGGTCTACCTGCTGCCCGTCGGCATCAACGTCCAGGTCCAGGAAGGCGACATGGTCAACGCCGGTGACATCATCGGCAAGACCCCGCGCGTCGCCAGCAAGACCCAGGACATCACCGGCGGTCTGCCGCGCGTCGCCGAGCTCTTCGAGGCCCGCAAGCCCAAGGACCACGCGGTCATCACCGAGATCGACGGCGAGGTCTCCTTCGGCAAGGACACCAAGGGCAAGCGCAAGGTGCTCGTCACCCCGATCCACGAGGACGGCTCGCTCGATCAGGACGCCGCGCGCGAATACCTGATCCCCAAGGGCAAGCACATCCAGGTGCAGAACGGTGACCACGTCCGCGCGGGCGAGGCACTGATGGACGGCGCGGCGAACCCGCACGACATCCTGCGCGTGAAGGGCGAGAAGGAGCTCGCGGCGTTCCTGGTGAACGAGATCCAGCAGGTCTACCGCCTGCAGGGCGTCACCATCAACGACAAGCACATCGAGGTCATCGTCCGGCAGATGCTCCGCCGCGTGCGGATCAAGGACCCGGGCGACACCACGTTCCTCGTCGACGAGCAGGTCGAGAAGTACGTGTTCGAGCGCGAGAACGAGAAGGTCTTCGCCCGCGGCCAGGTCGCCGCCACTGGCGAGCCGCTCCTCCTCGGCATCACCAAGGCCTCGCTCTCCACCGAGTCCTTCATCAGCGCGTCGAGCTTCCAGGAGACCACCAAGGTGCTCACCGAGGCGGCCATCCAGGGCAAGACCGACGACCTGCGCGGCCTCAAGGAGAACGTCATCATGGGCCGCCTCATCCCGGCGGGCACCGGCCTGCCGGCGTACAAGCGCCTGCGCATGATGGTCGAGGGCGAGGGCGATGCGCCGGCCGAGGTGCCGCAGGATCGCCTCGAGTACCAGGTCGCGAACGAAGAGTGACCACGTCGCCGCGGGGATTTCCCTGCGGCGGAGCACAGCGCGAGCGGCGGCCGGTGACGGACCGCCGCTCGGCTTTTTGGGAGCGGAGGACCGGACAGGGACGGTCCGGGAGCGACGAGAGCAAACCCGGCCGCTCCCCAGCGAGGCGGTCCTTTGCTATCACGAGGCATGCGCGCGGCCGCCCTGCTCGTTGCCCTCCTCGGTTCGGCGTGCGCGCCCAACCTGCTGTCGGTGACCTCGCTCGAGAAGCCCGACAAGGCCACCAACGACGTCGCGGCCCTGATGCGCGCCGAGGGCTTCGAGTGCAAGATCGACAACACCGACGGCGGGATGGTCGGCTGCACCAAGAAGGGCTCGTTCGTCGGCGTCATCGTCAACGGCAAGGGCGAGGCCGCGGTGGTGATGTTCTTCACCATCATCAAGCAGCCGCTCTGCGGCGAGGCCGCCTACGAGGACCGTGTCGACGGCTTCAACGCGGTCGCCACCATCGGCAAGGCCAAGTGCACCAAGGACATCTTGATGCTCTACAAGGTCGTGCTCGCGACCAGCGTCGGCTACTCGCGCAAGGAGCTCCCGCAGGTGCTCACGGTGTGGCACGACAGCATCCTCCAGAACGCCACCCGGCGTGGGCTCCTCGACGACAAGCTCCCGGCCGAGCCGCCGCCGGGCACCCCGAAGGGCCCGAAGCCCCCGGGCGGCCCCGGCAAGCCGGGCGAAGGGAACACGATCTGATGGCCCGCACTCCCTGGATCGCCGCGGCCCTCGGCCTGTCGTTGCTGGCTCTCCCGCTGGTCAGTGGGTGCGGCAAGTCCGCGCTCGTGAAGCTCAACGAGCCCAAGCTCAAGGCCGCCTACCAGGAGACGAGCGATCTCTTCGGCGAGGCCGGCTGGGCCTGCGAGGACGAGAAGTGGAACGACGGCAGCAAGTGGCTCCGCTGCAAGATGGGCAAGGAGATCCTCCTGCTCAACTTCGAGATGATCGAGGGCCGCGCGAGCATCACCTTCGTCTCGCCGTGGGAGCAGCCCAACTGCAAGATGGCCGACTTCCGCGCCGTCGTGGACAAGTTCAACCGCACCATGCCGCTCGCCTCGGCCGAGTGCATGAACGAGCACGTGCTGTTCATCTGGACGGCGATGTTCCTGCCCGACGAGGGCCTGCC
>Ga0154020_10008123_pt1 | contig 12202 bp, 7 predicted proteins | sample Klosneuvirus_201_FD_109709 | JGI IMG/M metagenome (GOLD analysis project Ga0154020, IMG submission 109709) | Active sludge microbial communities from wastewater, Klosterneuburg, Austria - Klosneuvirus_20160825_MG | ecosystem: Engineered > WWTP > Aerobic digester > Activated sludge | place... | reverse complement strand
TAGAACATCTGGCCGCCGAACTGGAAGTTGTAGCGCTGGTGATCGATCGACCAGCTGCCGTTGCCGGTGATGTAGATCCCGTCGTCGGTGGCGGCGATGAGGTCGGCCACGCCCTTGTCGCCGGCGCCCGGCGCCAGCGAGACGTTGGGCATGCGCTGGAACGGGAACGACTTGAAGTCCTCGCCGTACGAGGTCCCGCGCGAGGCCGGCTCCTTGATCCAGGCCGCCTGCTCGCGCGTGGTCTGGTAGCCGACGAAGAGGCCCTTCTTGACCAGGTCCCAGCGCCCGGTCGGCACGCCATCGTCGTCATAGCCGCAGCTGGCCAGGCCGCCGGGGCTGGTCTTGTCGGCGAACAGGGTCACGATGTCGCTGCCGAAGCGCAGCTTGCCCAGCTTGTCGACGGTGGCGAACGAGGTGCCGGCCAGGTTGGCCTCGTAGCCCAGCGCGCGATCCAGCTCGGTGCTGTGGCCGACCGACTCGTGGATGGTCAGCCACAGGTTGGTCGGCGCCAGGATGAGGTCGCGCTTGCCGGGCGTGACGCCGGGGGCCTTGAGCTTGGCCACGGCGTCCTCGCCGATCTTGCGGGCGTCGGCGCGCAGGGTCGAGCCCTCGACATACTCCCAGCCCGCCTGCGAGGGCGGCAGCTCGTGCTCGCGGCTGACGAACTCGCCGCTCTTCGGATCGACCGCGGTGGCGCTGTAGCCGGGCTCGACACGGGTGATCTCCTGCTCGATGCGCGAGCCCTCGCTGGTGACGAGCAGCTTCCACTCGCCCAGCGCATCGAAGCTGGAGGTGCAGAACTTCACGCCCGGCACCGCCATCACGTCGGCGTTGATGGCGAGCAGGAAGGCGGCCTTCTCGGCCAGCGGGATCTTGAAGGGATCGAGCGTCAGCGGGGTCTGCCACGCCGCGGTGACCGCCTTGACCGGGGCCAGCACGACCGGGCGGCGCACGACCTTGGCGTTGGCCTTGGCGATGTCCACCGCGAGGCGGGCGACGCGCTCGGCCTCGGCGCCGTCGACGCGCGCGGAGGCGGCGAAGCCCCAGGCTCCGCCCGCGATGACGCGTACGCCGAAGCCGTAGCTGTCGGACGAGCCGACGCCGGTGACGTGGTCCTCGCGGGTCTGCAGCGACTCGGAGACCCGGCGCACGATGCGGATGTCGGCGTAGGTCGCGCCGGCCGCCTTGGCGGCGGCCAGGGCGCGCGCGGTGACCTCGTCGAGCGTGTAGTCGGTCAGCAGGCCGCGGGCCAGCGCCAGCCGTGGCCATGAAGTGGACACGGACGCGGTCGCGGCCAGGGCGGCGGCCGCCCCGGCGCCCTGGATGAGCTGTCGTCGGGAGAGCATGCGCGGGATGGTACACCTGGGCAGGCCATCGCATACTCGGATCGGGCATGCCGGGGGCCAGATCAGCGCAGCATGGAAGAGCGGCCCGGGTGCTGCTGACACTGGCCGCGCTGCTGGGGCTGGCGGGCGGCTGCGAGCGCCGCAAGGGCGCCCTGGCGGTGCCCGAGATCACGCCCGATGACCGCGCCTTCGACGGCGACGCCCGCCAGCTGGCACGCGCGGGCGAGCACCCGCTGGCGCCCATCCTGATCGACGCGCATCCCGATGGGGTGGCCATCTGCGAGTCGTGTCACGACCCGGGGTCGCCGCTCGGGCTGGTGGTGTCGGCGCGGGCGTCGTGCCTGCGCTGTCATGCCGGGCGCGGGATCCGGGCCCACATCATGTGCGAGCACGAGACCGACTGTGACGTGCCCGCGGGAGCGCTGGGCTATCGCTGCGTGGCGCTGGATGCGCGCGGGGTGCCGGCGGGGCGGGTGCCCGGGCCAGTGCCCGGGCGGTGCGGGCGCGGGGACCGGCCCGAGCCCATCGAGATTGCGCCGGCGCTGCGCCGCGGCCTCGATCTGATGGACGCGCTGGCCTGTACTGCTTGTCATGCTGTCAATACAGCGGGGGCACGGCGGGGCGCGCTGACGGATGAGGGGCTGCTCGGTATCGCTGGAGTGCGCGGGCCGAGCCTGGCGCACGCGCGCGCGGAGCTGTTGCCCGGGGCGCTGGGGCGCGCCCTGGCGGCGCCGGGCGGGCTGCACGCGCGCCTCGACTTCGAGTTGAGCGGCGACGAGCTGGCGCAGCTCACGCAGCTCCTGGCGGAGGTCGGGACACCTGCGGCACCGCTGGCGCCGGATGGAGCTGTGGCCGATGCCGGCGTGGCCCCCGGGGCGGTGAGCACGCCAGCCGACAACATCCTGGCAGGCCGCGCGCTGGCGGCGCGCCTGCTGTGCGACGGCTGTCACGACGGCTTCGACTTCGCTGGCGCGGCGGCGCTGGCAGGTGACGCCCGGCGCTCGTACCTCGGCGATGTCGGGCTGCGCCTGACCCCGGCGGGGCTACGGCGCGCCCTGCTCGAGCCGCAGGCGATGCCGGAGTTCACCCTGGACTCCGCCGAGCTCAGCGCGCTGGTGAGCTACCTGGCCACCCTGCGAGGCGACACCGGCGCCAGCACGAGCACGAGCACGAGCACGAGCACGAGCACGAGCACGGGTCCCAGGGCCAAACCCGCTGCCAGGCCCACTGCGAGCCCCGCCCTCGTCGACCCCGACGCCGGCCTCGCAGCGCCCGCCCTCAGCGGCGTGCAGCGTGTCGCCACCACCGCCCTGTTTCACGCTCGCTCGTGCGGCGTGTGCCACACCTCCGAGCTGCAGCGCTCTCCGGTCGACCTCGCCCCGGCGGCGCCCGACCTCGCCCGCGTCGCCGCCGTCATCGCGCCGCTGCCGCCCGAGAACGCCCGTGAGCTGGTGCGCCACCTGGGCGCCGATCCGCGCACCCCGCGCTTCGAGCTGACCGACGGAGAGGCCGACGAGATCGCCCTCGCCCTGCGCGCCCTGGCGCGCCGCCACATCCAGCCCGCCCCCCGTCGCGGCAAGCGCGAGCGCATCGCCGAGGCTCCGCTGCACGCGCACGGCGAGGCCCTGGCAGCGCGCGCCCTGGCGCTGGGCTGCAACGGCTGTCACGCCAGCGCCGCCGGCCCCGCGCTGGCGCCCGAGCGCGATCCCTCGCGCCTGGCTCCACCCGGCCTGCCCGACGTCGGCGCCCGGCTGCGCTCCGACTGGCTGCGCGGCTACCTGGGCCGTGCAGCCGAGCCGCTGCGCCCCGCGCTCGACGCCCGCATGCCGCGCTACCGCCTGTCGCCCGCCGACCTCGACGCCGTCATCCAGGGGCTGGCCGCGGAGGCCGGCGCCGACGCCCACGACCCCATCCGACGCCCGCCCGCGCCACGCGGCGCCGAGCGCGCCCTGGCCGATGCGCTGCTGGTCCAGCTGCGCTGCGCCACCTGCCACGCCGACTCCGGCCGCGCCTCCGCGGTGGCGCCCGCGCTGGCGCTGGCCGGCGCGCGCCTGCGCCCAGAGGCCGTGCTGACCCTGCTCTTGTCACCGCCATCCCCCGAGCGTGGCCCGCGCATGCCGGCCCTGTTCACGCGCCCCAGTCTCGAGGCCCTGGGCCGCTCGCGCGCCCACGGCGCCGCGGCACCGGCGGCGCCATCAGCCACCTCCGCGGCGGCACGCGCCGACGGCGGCCTGCTGTCCGAGGCCGCCCGCAAGGCGCTGCAGCCGCTGTCGCCGGCCGACCTGGCCCCCTTCATCGCCGACCCCGAACGCGCCGCCGCCCTGGTGCAGGCCCGCCTGCTCGAGCTCGACGCCACCCGCGACGCCGCCCTGCTGCGCGCCAGCTCCGACCCCTCGAGGCCTCCGCCATGACGTCCGTCCGCCCCGCCGCACCAGCAGGCCGGCGCAGCACCACCGCCAGCCCTGTCACCTGCGCCGTCTTGCTCCTGCTCGCGCCCACGCTGACCGCCTGCAGCCGCGCCCCCAGCGCCTCGCAGCGCATGAACGCCTGCGCGCGCGCCGCCCGCGCCGCCGCCGCCGCCGCCCCCGGCGCCCGCCTCGGCGTGCTCGCCCACGGCTGCCCGGTCGGCTGCCAGGCCAAGATCCTGACCACGCTGTGGCGCGCCACCGTCGACGAGTGGCCGCGCCTGGTCGAGGCCGCCTGCGACGTGCACTGCAACCCCGACGAGCGCCGCTTCTCCGCCGATCTGCCCCCCGCCGAGCGCCTGACCCACGCCCTCGAGCAGTGCGGCCCGGCCCACTTCGGCCTCACCCTCGAGCAGAGCCCCGCCTTCTCCACCGAGTGGATCATCCTCGAGCGCATGGGCCGCTGGCTGGCCGCCCACGCCGGCGCCGGCGCCGCCGCGGTCGCCACCGCCTCGCCCAGCTTCCCGCTGGCGCTGCGCGCCTTCGCCCCCGGCCTGTACCGCGTGCCCGCCAGCGAGCGCCACCAGCCCCCCGACGCCAGCACCGGCGCCTACATCTTCGTCGACGCCGAGCGGGTGCGCGCCACCGCCGGCCCGAGCGCGCGCCTGACCGCCAGCGGCGTCCAGTTCGTGGCCAGCCCCTGGGGCGTCTTCCCGGGCGCCGTGCTGTATCCCGCCGAGCTACCCGACCGCCTGCTCTCGATCGCGATGCTGGCCGAGCCCACGCGCTCCGACCTCGAGAAGGTGCCGCTGCCGGCGCCCCTGGTCATCGCCGACGGCGACCTGGCCGCCACCCGCGTGGTCTCCATCCTGGCCGCCATCGCCACCCGCACCCCGGGTCTTCGCCTCGCGGTCGCTGGCCCTGACGGCGTGCTGGCCCAGCACCCCGTGCTGCTGCGCGCGCCCGGCAGCGGCGGCCTCGAGGTCACCGTCGACGAGGGTAGCTACAGCCTGAGCATCCGTCGCCCCGACGGCGACAACGGCGCCGACCTCGGCGCCCTGCTGCGCTGGTGGGTCAGCCACGACGACCGCGACACCGACGTCAGCTTCCTCTTGCGCGACGACGTCAGCACCAGCGACCTCGCCGAGCTGCTCGATCTGTCCGCCCGCGCCGGCCTGACCCGCGTCGGACTCGGGCCCGCGCGCTGACCTCGGCGCAGTCGCTACAGCTTGAGCGGCCGATACCCCATCAGGCGCACGCGCCGCAGCAGCACGTCGAGCAGGTACAGCCCGAGCAGCAAGAGCACCACGTACGGCCACAGATCCTGGTGAAACTGCATGGTCTCGCCGCCGGCGTCGAACAGCTGCTCGGGCGTCGGCGCCTTCCAGCCCCCTGACACGTCGGCCACCAGCTTCAGCCGCTCCTCGTCGGGCGGCTGACCCAGATACTCGGGCGGGAACGGGAACGACACCGACCCGGTCGACTCCGCCACCGTGTTGCCCTTGAGCTTGTGCACCGCCTTGAGCAGGAACGACCCGTAGCGCTCGATCGAGAAGTCGGCCTGGTAGCGCCCTGGCGCCGCCTGCACCATGGGGATGCTGCGCTTCTGCCCCGGGTGCAGCGGATCCACGATCTCCAGCGTGGTATCCAGCTCGTTGATGAACTTGTCGTCGCGCCCCACGGCGTCGACCACGACCTCCGCGGTGCCCGGCCCCACCGTGGCCGACAGGTCGAACGACTGCAGCACGCGGTGCTTCATCGAGGTGCGCACCACCTGGGCCCAGAACTTGGGATAGCCGTTCCAGCGCAGCCAGTCGACCGACCAGCGGTTCTTGACGTCGCTGGTCCACGCCACCACCCAGCCCAGGCCCTGGCGCCAGCGCGCCAGCAGCGGCTCGCTGGTGTCCGACACCAGCACGACCTCCGACAGCGGCTTGGCCTTGGTGCTGACATAGCCGCGCAGGTAGGGCGCGTTCTCGACGTCGGTGCCGTGCACCATCTCGACGTTCTTGGCGATGTGCGCCTTGACGTAGTCCTCGACCAGCGTCGACTTCTGGACCTCGCTGGTCTCCTTGACGAACAGCTTGGGCACCTGGGTGGCGTCCTGGGTCATGTAGAAGCGCCCCTCGCCGCGCTCCGCGATCATCTGCAGCAGCGACCGATCGGCGTCACCCAGGCCGATGGCGCTGGTCGTGATCTTCTGCGCGTGCGCCTCCTCCACGGCGTCCGCGATGCCGTCGATGTTGGCCTGGCCGTCGGAGAACAGGATGACGTGCTTGACCTTGGCCGGCACCGGGCCGAGGATCTGATAGGCCTCCTGCAGCGCGGGCAGGATGCTGGTGCCGCCGCCGGGCTGGATGCGCGCGATGTCGTTCTCGATGCGCATGCGGTTGGCCGCGCGCTGCAGCCGCACCACCACGGTGGGCTGGTTGTCGAACGCGACCACACCCAGCAATTCCTGCGGATCCAGCACGTGCGCGGTGGCCCGCGCGGCCTCCTTGGCCAGCTCCATCGGCTCGCCCGACATCGAGCCCGAGCGGTCGATGACCAGGATCAGCGCCAGCGCCGGGGTGTCGCGCTTCTTCTCGCTGTCGAAGCGCACCGGGAGCAGCTTCTCCAGGCGCGTCCCGTTGTAGCCGCCCGACCCGAACGAGTCCTGCCCGCCCACCGCGATGAAGCCGCCGCCCACGCTCTTGACGTACTGCTCGATGGCCGCCATCTGGTTCAGGCCCACGAACTGCGCCGGCACATCCGACAGGATGAAGGCGTCGTACTTCTCCAGGTCCTTGACCGAGCTCGGCACACCCAGCGGACCGCGCGCGTCGACGTCGATGTTCTCGTGCTTCATCGCGTTGACGAAGTAGTCCTTGTACTGCGGCTCGCCCTCGACCAGCAGCACGCGCGGGCGGCCCTTGACCACCGCCGCGGCCAGCCCCTGGTTGTTCTGCTTCTCGGTGTCCTGGCCGACCTTGCCGAGCTCCATGCGATACGACACGAATCCGGCGCGCTCGACCTTGCTCTTCCACTTGATGACGTTCTTGCCCGGCACCAGATCGAGCACCTTGTGGCCGTCGAGGCCATTGATGAAGTCGTCCTGGTACAGCGTCATCGACGCGTGATCCGCGTGCGTCGACCACACCTCGGCGGTCAGCTCGAAGGGATCGCCGACGCGGACCTCCTCGGGCAGCGTCAGCGAGCGCACCAGGATCTCCTTCTTCTGCTCCTCCTTGAACAGGTGGTAGCCGACGCGGACCCCGAACGCCTTGGCGCGATAGGCCTCGGCGAGGAGGTCGCCGTCGGTCTCGATGCCGTCCGACACGATGACCGCGCGCCGCACGTACCCGGTCGGAAACAGCCCATAGGCCAGCTGCAGCGCCGCCTGTACGTCGGTGGCCGCGCTGGCCGCCTCGCCGCGCGGCGAGTGGCGCACCAGCGTCGGCGCCTTGCCGCCATCGAGATCGATCCGCCGCGGCCGGCGCGCGAAGGTCACCACCGAGACCTCGTCGTCGGTCGGCTTCTCGGCGAGGGCCTGGTCGATGACCTGCTTGGCCCGGCCGAGCTGCGCGTCCGACATCGAGTCCGACACGTCGACCAGGAACACCGTCGCCACCCGCGAGCGCTCCGACACCGTCGACGGCCGCGCCAGCGCCACCGCGATGCCGAGCACGAACAGCGAGCGCACCCCGGCCGAGATCAGCTGCTGCGGCAGCGAGAAGTCCGCCAGCGAGTAGCGCTGGATGACGAAGAAGTACGGCACCACCGCCGCCACCAGCAGCCAGCGCGCCTGCAAGAGCACGATCTCGCGCCCGCCCAGCTCGACCGTCAGCGTGGACGCCCCCCCGAGCAGCCCGTACCACAGCCCCAGCGCGATGGCCGCCGCCGCCAGCGCGCCGATGGCCGCGCGGCGCAGGTGCTTTGCCGTCGCCTGCGCCCTGCCCGCACGCGCCCGTGCCGCCTTCTCCGCGGCCTTGCTCTGGCTCGCGCCCTGACCTGGCCCCTGATGCTCCGCCACGGCTACACCGTCACCCGTCGGCTGTAGGTCGTCCACTCCACCAGCGTCAGCGCGAGCACCGCCAGCAGCAGATACAGCCAGATCGCGCTCGGCAGCTCCAGCCTGGAGGCCGGCGGCGGAGCGCTCAGCTTGACGCCCGCCATGGTCAGCTCGCCGTGTGGCGTGATGTCGGACTCGACCGGATCGGCCAGATTCGCGGCGATCTGCACCGGGGTCTGGTCGTCACCCTTGACGGTGTGGAAGCCGACCCGGCGCCCCAGCACGGTGACGCGACCCTCGCTCACCGCGGCGCGCACCTCGGCGCCATCGGGCTCGACCAGGGTGGCCGCCGCCTTGCTGGTGTCGAACGGGATGCGCCACAGCTTGCCGGTGTGGAACGTCGTCATCAGCTCGGCGTCGTCCCCGGCGAACCAGTCCAGCGTGTTGATGAGCAGCACCGGCCAGGCCACGCGCATGGGCAGGTCGGACTCGCGCACGTCGAAGCCCAGCGCCATCAGGCGGCGCGTCTTCTCGCGGCGCGCGATCATGATGGGCTGCCGGATGTTCGACGCCAGCACGATGTCCCCCGGCCCCGGCGTGAACACCGCCGAGCGCGAGATGTTGACGTCGGCCACCGTGACCCAGCGCAGGATGGGGTGGCTCTTGTTGAGCTCGGTCATGTAGGGCCGCTCGGTCTCGCCCGCGATCGCGAACGGCGAGCCCGGCCCCGAGGGCGCGATGAAGATGAAGTTGCCGCGCGCCGGCAGCGTGGGCGGCGTGTAGGCGTCGAACACCACCGCCGCGAAGTTCGCGATGCTGGGGTCGGCGGCCGCCGCGGCCCAGCCAGCGGGCTCGATCTTGAAGACCTCGATGTTCTCGTCGAGCATCAGCGCGCCCTCGAGGAACATGTTGCCCTGCGTCACCACCAGCACGCTCTCCTTGGTGCGCGACGGCAGCAGCGCGAAGGCGCGGTCATCCAGCGCGAAGGCGTCCAGCGGAGTGGCCTGCTCGGTCTTGCTGGCCGCGCCCGCCTTGGCCGGGGCGCGCGACAGCCGGGCCTCCAGGAAGTGGCCGACGCCGGAGCGGTTGGGATAGATCTGGCGCACCTTGTCGTGGCGCGGCACCGGCACGGTCTTGACGTCGATGGTCTCGCCGCCGGCCACCAGCTCGACCTGGACGTCGGCGTCCTGATCGCTGAAGTTTTGGATCTCCAGGAAGATCTCGAACGACAGCTTGTTGGCCAGGTAGCGCCGCACGTTGAACTCGACGATGCCGATGTTGTCCTTGCGGTCGCCGACCGCCAGGTAGTGCACCTTGACGCCCGCCAGGTCGATGGCGTCGAGCCGCTTGCCCGGCGCAGCCACCGGCTTGCTGGCGGCAGCAGCCCCGGGGGCCACCACCGGTGCCGCCGCAGGCGCCGCCGCCGCCGCGCCGCCCCAGTCGACCGCATCCAGCTCGTCCTGCTCGTAGGCGCCGTCGCCGATGATCACCAGCTCGGGCTTCTTGCGGCCGCGCAGCGCATCGGCCGCCGCACGCAGCACGCGCCGCATGTCGGCCGGCACGTCGGTCGGCTGCATCGAGGCCACGATGGCCTGCACCTGCTTGGCATCGGCGCCCCAGGACGGCGCCGCGGTCTGACCATCGGTGCGCAGCACCAGCACGGCGTCGCTGGGCGACAGCGCCGCCAGCAGCTCGTCGGCCTGCTTGCGCGCCTTCACGAAGCGCGACTCGCCATCCAGATCCAGCGCCCGCATCGACGCGCTGGTGTCCAGCACCAGCACGATGTGGCGCCCCTCGGCCTGTCGGTCGCCCGTGAACGGGTCACCCAGGGCCAGCACCAGCAGCGCCACCAGCGCCAGCTGCAAGAGCAGCGACAAGAGGCGCTTGAGCCGCCTGAACAGGCTGGTCGACTCCTTCTCCTCCAGCACGCGCTGCCACAGCTTGGAGAACGGCACCTCGAAGCGCCGCCGCCGCAGCTTCAAGATGTACAGCACCACCAGCACGCCGCCCGCCGCAGCGAACAGCTTGCCCATGGTCGCCAGGCTGTAGCCGGCCAGGTTCACTTCAGGAAGCCCCCGGCGCGGAAGATGCTGAGCACCAGCTCGTCGAAGGGCCGCCCGGTGTGGGTGCGGAAGAACGGCATCGCGCGCTTGGTGCAGAACTCATCCAGCTCGTTGCAGAACGTCTCGTGCGCCTCGCGGTACTTCTGCAGCAGGCGCGCGGACACCGTGACCTCGCGCAGCTCGCCGGTCTCGCAGTCGACCAGGGTCAGGTCGCCCGACAGCGGCGGGTTGACCTCCTTCTCGTCGTAGATCTGCACCACGAAGGGCTCGAACTTGTTGTAGCGCAGGAAGTTCAGCCCCTCCTCGTAGCCCTTGGGGTCGTAGAAGTCGCTGATGACCACGGCCATGCCGCGCCGCTTGGTCTGCGCCACGAAGGTCTTGAGCGAGGCCTCCAGGCTGGTCTGCCCGGTGGGCTCGATGCCGCTCAGGAAGTCGAACACCTTGAAGATGCGCGCCTTGCCGCGCGCGCTGGGCAGCTGCTCGCGGTGCAGCTGCGCCGAGAACGGCACGATCGACACCCGGTCCAGGTTGGCCAGGCCGATGTAGCACAGCGCCGCCGCGATCTTCGACGCGTAGTCGAGCTTGACCGGATTGCCGATGCGCATCGACACCGAGGCGTCGAGCAGGATGTAGATGTGCAGATCCTCCTGCTCCTCGAACAGTCGGAGCAGCAGGCGATCGAGACGGCCGTAGATGTTCCAGTCGATGTACCTGAAGTCGTCGCCGGCGCTGTACTTGCGGTGGTCGGCGAACTCGATGCCGGCGCCGACCTTGCGCGTGCGTCGCTCGGCCCGGATGCGGCCCGCGAACACCTTCTTGGAGACGATGTACAGGTACTCCAGCTTCTTCAGGAACTCGTCGTCGAAGAGCTGCCGTTTTCCTGCCTTTTCGGCGCGCGCGAGCATCGAGGGTCTACTTCGCCTCCGGCGTCGCCTTCAGGATCTCGGCCACGATCTGGTCGGTGCTGACGCCCTCGGCCTCGCCCTCGAAGTTGAGGATGATGCGGTGGCGCAGACACGCCGTGGCCACCTTGCGGATGTCGTCGCACGCGACCGCGAAGCGCCCGCTCATCAGCGCGCTGATCTTGGCCCCCAGCAGGATCGACTGCGCGCCTCGTGGCGAGGCGCCGAAGCGCACATACTTCTTCGACGCCGGCGTGGCGCTGGCGCTCTCGGGGTGGGTCGCCTCCAGCACGCGCACCGCGAAGTCCTGCACCGGCCGCGACACCGGGACGCGACGCACCAGCTCCTTCATCTCCAGGATGCGCTCGCGGGTCACGATCTTCTTCGCGTGCGGGTTGTCCGCCGCGGTGGTGCGGTCGAGGATCGTATGCAGGTGCTCGCGGGTCGGGAACTCGACCTTCAGCTTCATGAAGAAGCGGTCGAGCTGCGCCTCGGGCAGCGGGTAGGTGCCCTCCATCTCCAGCGGGTTCTGCGTCGCCAGGACGAAGAACGGCGGCTCCAGCACGAAGGTCTGCTTGGCCACGGTGACGCGCTGCTCCTGCATCGCCTCCAGCAGGGCCGACTGCGTCTTGGGCGTGGCGCGGTTGATCTCGTCGGCCAGCACGATGTTGGCGAAGATGGCGCCGCGCTGGAAATCGAAGTACTTCGAGCCGCGCTCGTCCTCGACGATCATGTTGGTGCCCAGGATGTCGGCGGGCATCAGGTCGGGCGTGAACTGCACCCGCGAGAAGTTGAGGTCGAGCGCCTCGGCGATGGTCTTGACCAGCATGGTCTTGCCCAGCCCCGGCACACCCTCGAGCAGCGCGTGGCCGCCCGCGAGCAGCGACATCACCGCGCCGCGCACGATCTCTTCGTGGCCGACGATGACCTGCCCGATCTCGCCCAGCAGGCGCTGGACGTCAGCCTGGAATGCCTGCACGAGCGCGGCCACCTCGCCCGGCTTCACCTCTGCCTGTGCGGTGCTCAATCGCGTCCCCTTGATCTGGTGTGAGGTTCTGTTGGCCGCTACTGGCGCGGCTTGATGAGCTTGAAGTACCTCTCGATGTAGTGCCGGTACCCCAGCGGCACCTTCTCGCGATTCATGACGTCGTCCACCACCGCCTGGTAGTCGGTGTAGACCTTCTCGTAGGCGCGGCTGGCGAAGCCCTTCTGCGCCGCCGACTGGATGACCTGCGAGCGCGACGGGCCCTTGCCCTTGACGCCCTCGAGCTCCTTCTCGGCGTACTTGACCTTGTTCTTGGTGGCGCCGCCCATGACGTTGGGATCGTGGTCGCTGCCGATGCCGCCGCCGGGCTGCCCGCCCGAGCCATCCTTGGGCGGTCCATTGTTGGCCTGTTCAGGCCCCTAACCCAACTACTAACCTAACTACTAACCACCCAACACACCCGACTGCACACCACCCAACTGCCAACCCTCACCCAACTAACCCAACTTA
>Ga0154020_10008121_pt1 | contig 12205 bp, 7 predicted proteins | sample Klosneuvirus_201_FD_109709 | JGI IMG/M metagenome (GOLD analysis project Ga0154020, IMG submission 109709) | Active sludge microbial communities from wastewater, Klosterneuburg, Austria - Klosneuvirus_20160825_MG | ecosystem: Engineered > WWTP > Aerobic digester > Activated sludge | place... | reverse complement strand
TTGGGATTTGCCTCAACAACGGGTTCCGGCGTCGGAGACACGGATGGCGTCGGCGATGCACCAGGTTTTGGGATCGAGATCACCACGGCCGGAAAAAGTTCAGTGCTCGCCGCGGCGGGTGTCGGCGAAATGCTTGGAGTCGGAACGGTTACGGGCTGTTCGACGGCAGGTTCCGGACTCGCTGCTGCGCTCGGACTTGGTTCGGGCGTCGCTGCGGGCTTTTCGCCGGGCAACGGCGGGAGTTCGCCCAATATGTTCGCGGGCGTGGGCGTTGGAGAAGGTTCCGCTTGCGCGACCTCGGTCTCGCGTTTTGCCAACGGATCCGGGCCTGCTTCGGCCTCGAAACCTTCGAGGCTGCCCTTTACCTGCGAATATACGGACCTCAGGATCGCGTATTTCGCCGCGTCTGGAAGGCCGCCCTTGTAGCCTTTCAGATAATACGGCAGGGCACCGGCGGGATCGTTCTGCGAAGCGAGTAGAGCTCCGATCCGCCAATTCACCGAACGCTGCCAAACGCTGTCGTTCGGCGCGACTGAAAGGCTGCGTTTGTATCTGATCAACGCCTCGTCGGTCTCGCCTTTTTCGGCGAGTGCCGCACCTGCAAGCTCTTCGATACGGCTGCGTACGATGCCCGATAACGTCGGGCCTGCGATCGGGCTCGGGACGATCGTTTCGCCGTGTGCAAGTGCCGCGGTACGAGCCGGATAAAGTTCATCGGCGAGGATCGCGGTCGTCGGATCGGGTGCGGCCAACGCAGTTCCCGAATTCGCCGCTGCGTTCTTCAAAAGTTCGATCGCGGTATCGGGAGCGAGTTTTTTGTCAACGAGCAGGGACGCTGCGAAGATCTCCCGATGCAGTTTCATCGCGTCGGAACCTGCGTTCTCGAACGCGGTCGCCGCCTTCGCTGATTCCGCATCGCCGCTGTTCGCCGCCTGCCAGAACTCGAGCAAGGCAGTCAGGACGCGGCCGCTCGCCTTGTCTGCGTCCGTCAACGGGGCGAATAGGCTCGCACGCCTCTCGAACGAGATGAGTTCGCCGATATTTGCCGAAGTTCGTTCGACGCGGCCGCCCAATTTCGTGGTAACGCTGCCGTCCTTGAGCGAGAAATTCCGTGCGATCCCTTCTGCCGCCTCGCGATAGAGACCCGCCGCGGCCTGCGCTCTCGCAAGCTCGTAATCCATCGTCGGAAAGTTGCCGTATCGGCGTGCCGCGAGCAGCGTTTTCTCGGCTTCGAGCGGTCTATTCAGCAGCATTTGCCCGCGTGCAAGAGCGATGTGGCCCCAGATGAACCGCGGTTCGACAGCGATGGCACGTTTTGCATACTCGACCGCCTTTTGCGCTTCGCCGTGTGACGAATACCAATAAGCAACGCCCGCGAGCAGCATCACGTTATTCGGATTCTCTGCGATAGATGCGGCGAGTTCCGTCTCGGCGTCTGCGGCCTTGCCGCTCTCAAAGAGCGAAAGGATGACGCCCGTTTTTGCGGGCAGATTTGTCGGCTCGGCGGTCAGGATCTCTTGATAAAGTTTTACCGCTTCGTCCGAATTGCCGAGCGAACGATATGCCTCGGCGAGGCCGCGTTTTGCCTGAATATTCGCGGGATCGAGTTCGAGGGCCTTTTGATACGCGGCGGCTGAACCATCGAGATCGAAATCTACGCGCTTGGCAACGCCGAGCATCAGATATCCGCCGGCGTCGGGTGCGAGTGCGATCGCCGCTTCGGCGGCACGGCGTGCATCGTCGCCGCTCTCGATCGTGAGATAGAAGGCGGCAAGCTCCTGCAGCTGCGTTGCGTCGGCCTTTTCCTCGATCTTACGTGCGATGTCGAGCGCAGGCTTTCTGTAGCCTTTCCAAAAGAGCTTTGAAGGCACCTTCGCGAGCCTTTCCTTAAAGAGCGTATCGGGGATCGGCTTCGGAGCGTCATCCGCCGCGGCCGCGTAGAGTTTTAACGCGGGTTCGATCTCGTTCAGTTCAAAATGTGCATCGGCAAGCGCTGCCTCCGAGCCGGAAAGACGCCTCTCAGCCTCGCCAAGATGCTCGCTTTTCGGGAACGCGGCAATGAACTTCTTGAATGCCGCGATCGCCTCTTCTGCATCCGTGATCGCGGACGCTTTCTCCCATTCGGCAGCCTCATCGAGCTTCGGCTTCTTCGGCGTGGCCTTTGGTTTCGGCTTCGGAGTGGCCTTTGAAACAGCCTTTTTCGGCGTCGCCTTTGCTTTGGCGCCATCGGTTCTTTTCTTCGCGGCTTTGTCGGGTGCTGCCGCCGGCTTCCTCTTTGTCTGGGACGCTTCGATGAACGTGGGCGCCAGTGCGATCGCCAATAGGAAGAATAACGCGAAGATCCTCATAAGATAAGACTTTTTCCGAACCGGTTCAGGATATCACGAAGCTTCGCTTTTTCGCGTCCGACGCTTTATCCTCTTCTTGCTGTAAAGAATGCGAAGATGAACGAGCTCGATTCAACCTGGCACCATTTGCTGGAAACCGCCATCCAACGCGCGGAGGTTTCCGGACGCACAGACATTGCCGAATATCTGCACCTGAAAGCGTCCAACGATCTGCTCCGAACGACCGCCGCGAACTGGCTGCTCGATTCCTTCATCGAAGCCGCTCTCGAAGCCGCCCGAAAGCAGCCTGCGATCAAGGTCGAGCGTGACGAACCTTTTGAATTCGCTCGCGGAAACGGCAAAATGCAAGGTTCGCGACTCGTTATCTCACTCGGTGTACGATGCCTCGAGGTCAGGGTCGGTTGGCCGCGTACCCCAACGAGCGGCATCCTGCGTGGGAATGCTCTGGCTGCGGCCGACATCGTGCATTTTGGGGTGTCGAGACACACCCGTCTGCTTTCGCTCGTCCGAGGCGAAACGACGCCGCGTTGGCTCGATGAAGACGGAAACACCGCCGACCTCGACTTCATCGCGCACCACCTCGCGATCCTCGTCAATGACCCGGCTTAGTTCGCCACAGAGCGACGGAACGCCGCGGAAGGCCGCACGCAGTAAGGCCACCCGTGGTCATCCGGTCTTCTGCAAGGCTCTGTGGCTGACTATCTGCCTCCGAAAAAGATTTCCTTGACTTTGATCTGTCGGATTCGGCATAATTTTGAGTGAAGGCCGGCGCCTGCCGGCGTTACCTCAATTGGGCACCACCGATCGAACGCCGCACCTATATCGAATCTACGAGTATAATAGATCCCGACCTTTGCCTGTCTTACCTTACGGAGGAGAAGTATTGTGAATAGTGAAGAACTCGAGCTAAGCCTACGCAGCGAATTCGAGAATTATCTAAAAGACGTTATCGCCGAAATGAAAGGCGAGGTCTCTGACTTTCGAAAGCAGATCGAAGCCGAGTTTGACGCTCAAAAGACGCGCATCGATGAGGCTTTTGAAGGTTTCGCCGAGCGTTTCGACTCAGAACGAAAGTTCGACGCCGGTTTTACGGATTCCGTTATCGAGCATCTGCGCCTTTCACGCGATGAAGGTGCGAAGATCACCGCTGCCGCGATCGCCGAGGCCGAGGAGCTTGAGAAAGCTTCGATACCGACGGCCAATTTCAGCGAGCTGAAATCCGCGATAAACGACATCAGCTCGAAGGACAGCCAGGCGACCATCCTCAAGGCCCTGATCTCACACGCCGCGAACTACGCACCGCGTGGAGCGTTCTTTATCATCAAGAGCGATAATTTCACCGGCTGGAAGGTCTTCGGCAAAGAGGCCGACGAAGAGAATTCGCCTGTTCGCGACATTATGTTCCCGACGGCGAACGACACCGTGCTCGGCAAGGCCGTTGCGTCGCTCTCGACCGCTGAAGGCTCGTACGGCACATATCACGACGACGCCGACTACCTCGAGGCACTTAATTTCGGCCGTCCTGACAGAATGTACGCCATCCCGCTCGTCGCACGCGGACGCGGCGTCGCCGTCCTTTATGCCGATTACGGCATCGAGGGCGTCAACGTGAATCTCGACGCGCTCGAAACGCTCGTGAAGATCGCAGGCCTCACCGTCGAACTTCTCGCGTCGGCTCGTCAGCCGGCCGCGATCGAAGCACCGTCGCATGGCGTTCCGCAGCCCGACGGCGGTTATGAGGCACCGGCAGATACATCGAGCTTTCAGTTCTCGGACAGCGTAACGTACGACGCATCATCTTTTGCAAAAGCGCAGGAAGAAGAGGCTCCCGCGGCCGAGGCGGAAAGCGAATATTCTTACGAGGTCGAGAGGAACGCCTACGACGAAGAGCGTGTCGAAGAGCCGTCATATTCGTATGACGCGCCGGCCGCCGAGGAAAGTGTTCCGGAGGCTGTCGAAGAGGTTTCGCACGAGCCCGCACAGGATTATTCTTTCGAGACCGTGCCAAGCTACAGCTCGTTCGACCCGAATTCGATCCCCGAGACCAATGTCGAGGCGGTCGAGCCTGAGGCCGAGCACGAGGCCGTCGAGGTATCGCATTACGATGCCGCTCCAGAGGTAGTTACAGACAGCTATGACGCATCGTCATTCGAATCGGTTCCGACTGTTCCCGTAGAAGAAGTTGTGGAAGAACCTGTCTCGCACAGCTTCGAGGCAGCTCCATTCGATTCGACGCCAAGCGAACCTGTCGTGCAGGCAGTCGAAACACCTGTTGAAGAGAAACCCGTCGTTTCGACCTCGCGCAGCCGTCTAAGCGAGCGCCACATCGACCTGCCTGTCGAGGTCAGTGATGACGAACGCCGTTTCCATACGGACGCACGCCGTTTTGCAAAGCTGCTCGTCTCGGAGATCAAACTCTACAATCAGGAGACGGTCGCCGCAGGCCGCGAATCCGGCGATCTCTACGACCGCCTGAAAGAAGCGATAGACCGCTCACGCGAAATGTACGACAACCGCGTACTGCCGATCGTCGCCGCGAAATTCGACTATTTCCACTATGAATTGGTCAATTCGCTCGCCGAAGGCCAAGAGGAAAAACTAGGCGCCGCCTATGCCGGCGTACACGCTTAGGAGACGTCCATCCCAGGCATAAAGAGGTCGGGTGCGGTCAACGCCGCTCCGGCCTTTTTTTTATTTTGGTTCGCGCTCGGACGGGAACACCGGCCGCGTCTCAGGCGGATTGTCGGGCGAAGTGTGCCGATGGACGACTTTCCAATCCTTGCCGATCAAGCGATAGACGAGCGTCATACGTCCGGAGGCACTTTCCGGCGTCCCGTCGTATTCCTGTGTCTGCTTCCATTTGCAGGAAACGTAAGCGGACGTTTTGCTCAGCATCTCGACCCGCAGGCCCGTGATATCGAGCGTTACGTTCTTGATCTTCGGATAGGACGATTCCGTGTTCGCTTTGATATTCTCCCAGCCGATCGTCGCACTGCCGTTGTTGTTGAAGATAAGGATGCGGTCGCTCTTTTCGTAAGCCGCGAGCACCTTGGCGGCATCGACCTCGCGAATGCCGTCCATCAGTTCTTCAAATGCTGCCTTAACAGGCGCGCTTGCGTCCGCCTTCTTCGCCCCGGAACTCTTCTGTCCGAAAGCGAGCGAGACGGTAAAAAGCATGAAAACAGCTATAACTAGAGACCGTTTCAACATAATTTTCCACCCGGAGCCTTCCAAGATTCGACTCCATTATTATGCCACCTATTCCCGCAGTCTTTGCGCTGGCAAACCAGTTTTTCTTCCTTTGCGTCTTTTGCGGGAATCTGCCTTCTGTCTCCCGCAAGGTCGCAGAGACGCAAAGACATGCAAGAACCCAGTCGGTTCTGACAAAACTCGGCGTCTCATCGATTCCGGCCGCCCGCTGCTCCCTCCACCCCGGCCTTCGGCCACCCCTCCTCGGGCAGGAGGGGAGCTGGCGGTTCTGACTCGTTCTCCGCTCTCAATTCTCAGTTTTTGCACCAAATCGTCTGCATCCTACATCTTACTACACGCTTTCCTGCAGAATTTGATGCAAATCCGTTGATTCGCGTGCATTTCCGCGGTAAACGGCGTTCGGCACAAAAATTGCGGTTTTCTATGGATAGCGGCGGCGGTTTTCGGGTTAAAATGACGCCGCGAACATATCCCTTTGACCTTTTGGAGATCGATATATGCGTTCCTCAGCAAAATTTCTATTGATGGCGGCGGCGTTGATGCTGCTCGCCGCGGGCGTTCACGCGCAGGACTATTCGGATAGCGACGGCGGCCAGCCGGAGATCACGGCCCGCGTCGCACGCATCAGCAAGCTGAAGGGCGACGCTCAGATTCGCCGCCGCGACGCTCTCGAATGGGAACAGGCGGACGACAACCTGCCGCTCGTCGAGGGTGACGAACTCGTTACGTCAAAATCTGCACGGCTCGAGATACAGTTCGGCCGCAACACATATCTTTGGCTCGACGGCGACGCCGGATTGAAGATCGAGACGCTTACCGACCAAGGGATCGCCGTCTCGGTTCCGCGCGGTTCGGCCGCGGTGAAGGTCATTGATTTTGACAAGTCGCGAAGCTATTTCGAGATCGACGCGCCTTCGACCACCATTGCACTCGAACGCGACGGGCTTTACCGCATCGACGCGGGCTACGACCAGAACGACGCCGTGCTCGTCTCCGCAATGGAAGGCGGACAGGCACGCATCTATTCGCAGACCGCCGGAATGACGCTTTATTCCGGCAGGCGCGCACGCATCCTCATCAGCGGCGACTACGCCGGTGAGACCGAGGTCGAGAGATTTTCGTCATTCGACGACAAGTTCGCAGACTGGATCGGCGACCGGCAAAAGAAGATCGACCGCGACCTGGCGTCAGCCTATTACGGCAAATATTACGACGACGATATGTACGGCGCCGAGGATCTCGATGATTACGGCCAATGGAACTACACGTCGTCCTACGGCTACGTTTGGCGGCCTTACGGTTCGTCGATCAGCTCATATTCGAACTGGTCACCGTATCGCTACGGTCAATGGCGTTGGCTGCCGCCTTACGGCTGGACGTGGGTCAACGACGAGCCTTGGGGCTGGGCGACCTATCACCACGGACGCTGGATCTGGCTCGACGGATATTGGGGCTGGACGCCATACGGATATTACCGCTCAGGCCGCAGCTGGTGGCGCCCCGCACTCGTCTATATGACCGTCTATAACAACGACGTGTGCTGGTATCCTCTGCCGTATCATTACGGGTACTACAACTATAACTATCCTTATTGGAACGGCCATTACGGCGGGAATCACAATGGCGGCGGAAATCACTATCCCGGAAACGGAAACGGCAATGGCAACGGCAATGGAGGCGGCGGCCACACCGGCGGAACTCCGACGCCGACACCGACGCCCGGCATTCTCGGCCCCGGATTCATTCGCGACAACGTGCCGCCGCTCCAGACGGTGCCGGCGACCGGCGTGGTCGCAGTCAGCCGCGATCAATTCGGAAGCAAGCGGCCGAATATCCAGCCGCCGCTCGAGGTCGCAAAGTCTGTCGTAAAGACCGTCCGCGAAGGTTCGTCCACACCGCCTCTTCTCCCACCAGGGACGGAGATCAACGGTTCGCGTCCAAGCCCGATGTCCGTGAAGACCCCGGCCGTCGCGGAACACCTTGACACCGTCCGTACGGGAGCCGCGACGCGTACGCCGCGTGCCCCGCTCGATAATACGCTCCGCAAGGACCGCATTCTCGGCGGCCGCGATATTGTTACGCCGGATCCGACGCGAGGCCGCTCGGAACCGAATTCGCGTCCGACAGGTGCTGTCGAAAGGCCGCCTCTGACGATCATGAATCCGCGGCCCATACAGCCTCGAACGGATGACCAGCGTGACACGACGGCGCCCGTTCGTCCGCGAACGCCGCGTACAAGCGCACCGCTCGAGACTCCGCGGCAGGATGTTCCTCGTGAACAGCCGCAGCCACGTTATGAACCTCGTCCGCAGCCGCAGCCTCGCTATGAACCGCGTCCGCAGCCACAGCCGCGTAACGAATCAAGACCCGAGCCGCAGCCGCGTTATGAACCTCGTCCGCAGCCTCCGCCGCGGAATGAGTCAAGGCCAGAGCCGCAGCCTCGTTACGAACCGCGTCCGCAACCGCCGGCATCTCGTCCACGAGAGGAATCAAAGCCGCAGCCGCCGCCCGAACGCAAGCAGGCTCCGTCCGCTCCGCTCTCAAGAGATAAGGACGGCAAACGGCAATAAAAGGGCTATTAAGGGTCATTCAATGAAGGCTGTCGGGACAAGATTCCGACAGCCTTTTCGTTTCAAGAATGCATCAGAGGACGAAGGGCCTGCCGTTGGCAGTGCAGCGGGGAACGACGTATAACCAAGCGATTTTTCTCTACATACTTCCGGTTTTGTTTCGTGTATGGCAAAATTGCGAACATGATCAAAACTCAATTCCGCCTCTCTTGTCACCAAAGGTGACGAATAATATAGCGTAGGGTGCAAACCCTACGAACGTCGCGGAAAATATTTCCCGTCACCAAAGGTGACGAACACTCTATGCCTCAATCGTTGGTAAAGATACTCCTACACGTCGTTTTATCAACAAAGAATAGAGCCGATTTGATCGTTCCGGAGATCGAAGAAGGCTTGTTTCGCTACATTCACGGCATCGTCGAAAACAATGGATCGAAGCTGCTTGTCGCAAACTGCACCATGAATCACATTCATCTGCTAATTTCGTTGGGCAGGACAATGGCGATCAGCGAACTAATTGGCGACATCAAACGCGGAAGTTCGCTTTGGGTAAAAGAACAAGGAAATTTCCCCAATTTCTATTGGCAGGAAGGATACGGCGCATTCTCGATCGGCCAGTCGCAGGTTCCCTCCGTGATGAAGTATATCGAGGCTCAAAAAGAGCATCACGCAAAGAGCGATTTTAAAAGCGAGTTCCTCACTCTTTTGAAGAACTATCAGGTTGCCTACGACGAGCGTTACGTTTGGGACTGATGTTCGTCCCCGTTGGGGACGCAAAATGTGATTCCACACCATTCGTAGGGTTGCGGCCTTTCGGCCTTACCCTACGCTATAATATTCGTCCCCGGTGGGGACAATCATTCACCATTTACGATTCACCATTTACGATTCACAATTCACCACTCACGATTCCGGTTTCCAATCAGGCGGTTTTTGAGTTAGCGTTGCAAATAACTTATAGTCCGAATAGGGCGAAACACGAACGATTCAGCCGACACAGAATTTGATGAGACCAGATCGCCTCGTCGATTGAATATTCTACAGGGATCCGAGTCCTTCGCGAGCTCCAGATATATCAAGCTACATGCCGAACAAGTACGTCGAATTTATTGCTGATGAGCATTTGCTTGAGTGCATTGACCATCTGCATAAGGCTTATCTAAAAGCAAAAAGCAACATCACCAAAGAAAATTTCTATTCGAACAAGGTAGATACGATAAAGCTGATATTCGACTCCGGATTCAATGATATTAGCGAGGAAAAATTGATCCAGGCCGAGATTCTGAGACAGATAGACAAGTCGATCAATAATTCAATAGGTACGTTTCATGAAGAGGTCCTCGGAGGCATCGAGGGTTTTGAAATTGGCAAGCTTAGCGGATTCGATATAAAAGCGATTGACGACAGTCTATTTGCGGACATTAAGAACAAACACAATACGATGAACAGCAGTTCGGCCGAAGCTCTGTTTCAAAAGCTGGCGAGATATGCTGACACCTACAAAAAATCCAAATGCTATTGGGTTCAGATCTTAGCGAAGAAGAGTTTTGACGAGAGGTGGGCAGGAATAATTAACGGCAAAGAGTATAGCCATAGCCGAGTATTCAAGATATCAGGAGATAGGTTCTATACGCTTCTCTCCGGCCAACCCGACGCTCTGTTTCAACTCTACAGATCCCTGCCCATCGCGATAAAAGACTATCTTGATTCGGCGGACGCAAAAAATGCGGTTACCGAAAACTCAGCTCTTGATGAAATAAAGAATGAGACCCTGACCTCACACAGAAGCATCTTCGATCAGATCACTTTCGAAAATTTTGGGTACTATTTGGGCTTCGGCGAACTGTAATACTCGTTCAAAAAGGTTACGATTGAATACCCGATCTCGCGCCCTAGGTTGACTGGAACAGCATTACCGATCTGTTTGTATTGCTGGGCGATAGAACCTTGGAACTCCCAGTCATCCGGAAATGTCTGAATTCGGGCATACTCGCGGACGGTGAACGGCCGAGTCTCGTCGGGATGGCATCGTTCAGTTTGCTTTTGAGCAGGGCTGCAGGTCAAGGTCAAGCAAGGTTCGTCCCAACCGATTCTCCTTGCAATGCCTGTCTTTCCTCCGCTTAGGTGAAAACTTCCGCCCATAAATTCTTTCTGAATATCGTGTGGGAGATCGCGCCAATAGCCTTTTGGGGGAACCAGATCGAGTACTTCAGCTTTCTTTTTCGGATACTTTGATCCCTCAGAATTCGGAACGTCCGTATCGAACAATTCACTCTTCATCAATGCATCTCTCAGTGTGTACACCTTTCGAGAAGGCGTTGGATACTGGTATTCGATGTCGACATCCTTTCTAACGCCGACGACGATCAGACGCTCTCTCTTTTGAGGAACCTTGTAATGTGTCGCCTTTAGGACGCGTACGGGAACGACGTTATAGCCGATCTCCCCCAGGATCGAGATCATTCCGGTAAGAGTCTTGCCATTATCATGATTTAACAGTCCACGGACATTTTCGCCGATACAAATGAGCGGTTTCACTTTCTCGATCGTCCGGGCAAATTCATAGAAAAGGGTGCCTCTCGCATCATTCAATCCTAGTTTTTTACCCGCGTAACTGAATGCCTGACACGGAAAGCCGCCCGTCACAACATCGACCCGTTTCTCAAACTCAGAAAGATCTAGATCTCTAATGTCCCCTTCTAGAACATTCCAGTGAGGGCGGTTCTTTCGCAAGGTTTGGCACGCAAACCTATCGATCTCGTTGAGTCCGATACACTTCAGACCGGCACTTTCTAAACCCACCGCCAAGCCGCCTGCGCCGGCGAATAGCTCTAGTACCGAATAGTCGTATCTTGGTTCGACAAAGTTATCGGCCATCTCTGGGACGCCTTCGATCTCTCCGTCCACAAATAGACTGAGTTGTTCCGGCTTATAGACCCGATAGTTGCTTATAGGTTCGCGTTCAGCGGGAAACTTGCCCTCCCTATCCCATCGCCGCAAAGTCTCTTTACTCTTTCCGATTATCGCAGATGCATCCGTAAGCGAAATAAATTCTTTCATAACCAGCCTATTCAACCTTATACAGTGGTTATAAACTTAACATGGAAATCCCGGTGAGTAAAATTGTTCGTAAAAGAACAAATTTGGGCGGGAAGCAATGGTAGCGGATGCCGATGGAAAACATAGCAGCGATTCACCATTCACCGCTGATGCCCTATTGTTCCGGCAGGAAAATGCGGCGGTCGATGGCTTTTGGATCGCCGATGACGACGAAGCGGATGTTCTTCATATATTTTCGAACGGCGTCGCGAACGGCTTCGGGCGTGACGGCGTTGATGCTCGGGATGAACTTTTCAGAATTGCGCCAGCCGCCGCCGATGAGTTCATAGTTCGCAAGGACGCGCACCTGCGCGATGTCTGTCTCCTGATCGAGATAATACGTCGTCAGAAAATAGCCCGGCAGGCCTTCGAACTCGTCCTTTTCGACGAGATTCTTCTTCATATCGTCTATGATCGCGAGCATCAGCCGCACGGCCTCATTCGCATCGACCGCGGTGACGTAGATGTCGCCCGTATTTGCCGCGTCCTCGTCCATCTCGGCGTTCGGGGCGTACGATAGATTCCGCTGCACGCGGACGATCTGATAGACGCGTGACTGCAGGATCGTGGTCGCGACCTTCATCGCGTAATAGTCAGGATCGGCCAAACTCGGAGCCTTGAAATAGCCTTTTATGTAATTGGTCGGAACTGCGCGCTCCGAGATATCTAGCGTCGCCTTTGCGAACTCGATCGGCGGCACGGCCTTCTCCTGATAATTGCCTTTCGGGAGCTTTGCGAACGACGCGGTCACCATCTGCTTGAAGACCTCAGGCTCGTAATCGCCCACCGCAACGAGCAGCAGACGCGATGTCGTAAGCATCTGCTTGTGATACGCACGGAGCATCTCGGGCGTGAATTTGGCAAGCGTCTCGGCCGTGCCTTCGCTCTGGACGGCATACGGGTGCCCGACATTCAAGACCTTTGCGCCGAGCATCGAGAGGGCGTTGTCAGGCTGAGAATTCGCGTCAGCGATCCCGG
>Ga0154020_10008120_pt1 | contig 12205 bp, 12 predicted proteins | sample Klosneuvirus_201_FD_109709 | JGI IMG/M metagenome (GOLD analysis project Ga0154020, IMG submission 109709) | Active sludge microbial communities from wastewater, Klosterneuburg, Austria - Klosneuvirus_20160825_MG | ecosystem: Engineered > WWTP > Aerobic digester > Activated sludge | place... | reverse complement strand
GTGGGGTGAAGCTGCTAATATAGCAGTAGCAGTAAAAGCACTTGAAGCAACTGCGGGGATAACAAATGATGAGGATAAAGACACCCAAATGCCAAAATTTAGGATTACTCCAGAAAGTGTTGCACAGGAGTTAGGAGATAATAAAACTCAACAAGCATAAAATGTTTACCCCTATTGAAAACGGCTCTTGTATAGATATACAGGGTCTGGACTGTTGGATTCCGCCAGTAGGCTATGTATTTAACGTAGCTACAAAGGAGTATGAATATGTTGGAGTCCAAAGCCGTTCCGAAATACCTTCCGAGCAAAAGTGGGAAAGAAAGCCTTTGCCTAATTGGTATAAGGATATTCTCAAAAAATGGAAGGAGTATGACAAAAAGAAAAAAGAGGATGACCCCGAATTTTATGATGAGCAATTAGAGGTGTATAAGAAGCAAGAGTGGGGGAGAAGGCTTAATGGGCATTGGTTTATGAACAACGGCGAACCAGTTTATTTAACAGGTTCTCATTATATGTTCTTACAATGGTGGCAAATTGACATAGGTTATCCAAAATATCGTGTGCCGGATTTAGAATATTTCTACTTTCAACAATATGTTATAGAAGACCCAGAGTGCATGGGTATGCTTGAGATTACTAAGCGTAGGTTTGGTAAGACGTTTAGAGGGGGATTATTTTTATATGAGTATATTACCAGAACCAAAATGACTAACGGGGCTATCCAGTCTAAAACGGGCATGGATGCTAAGAAGGTATTTGCAAAAGCCGTCATCAGTCCGTTTAAAAAACTTCCTCAATTTTTCCGTCCAGAATATGATATGTCTTTAGGTATAACGCCGAAGACAGAAATAAGATTTCAGCAAACGAATATAAGAGGGGCAAAAGCAGAAGCCGGATTAGATAAAGAGGAACTGGGGTCAATGATTGATCACGGAAGTGCAGACCCGATTCACTACGATGGTCAAAAAATACATCGTGGATTTGAAGACGAATGGGCAAAAACAATCGAGTGTAATATTTATGACCGACATGAAGTTTTAAGATATTGCGTTCAGGATGATGAAGGTAAAATTATTGGGAAATTATTATACAGCAGTACCGTAGAAAAATTAGATACCGACAGAGAAGGTATTCAGCAATCTGCTAAATTACTGTGGGATGACAGCGACCAATTGAATAAGCAAGCCAATGGTAGAACTGCAAGCGGGTTGTATAGGTTCTTTATGACGGCAGACAGGGCTAAGAATTTTGATGATTATGGGTTTCCAAATGTAGAAAAGACGGTAAAAGAAATACTTGCTGATAGAGATACGGTAAAGCATAATCCTCGTTCCCTTACTAAACGTATTAAAAAAGAAGCAAGAACTGTTGACGAAGCGTTTAGCGATGATGACGATGGGTGTATTTTTAATCAGATTAAAATAAATGCACAAAGAGCCTTTCTTAGAAATAACCCAATTACGCATTGGCGATATTTATATTTCTTTAGACAATTAGAAAATCAAAAAGTATCATGGAGGGATGTTGACCCAAATAAGACAGAACTTTATTGGAAAATAATAGGGTTACCCCCAAATGGGCAAGAAAATAAATTCAGGATGGAAAACGGTGTAAGATACCCAGACAGAATAGAGGATGGAGTTATTGGGATTGATGGTTATTCTAATACTCAAGGGGGTAAGGAGTATGGTTCAAAGTTGTCCGGTTGGATATACCAAAAGTTTGATATTAATGACCCTAAAAATACAGGATTGTTTACTGGTCATATTTATGGTCGTCCTAATGAAAAGGACGATATGTACAATCAAATATTATTAGCAGCAGAGTATTATGGTTTCCCTGCTTATTTTGAATTTGTTGCAGATGATTGGTTTACTTATTTCAAGAATAGGGGTCGTCTTGGGTATTTGCCCAGATTTCCAAAAGGTTCGATAGACCCAATAAAACTTAAAAAAGACCCCGAAGGAAAAGACAGGCATAGGGGGTTTCCAACTACACCATTTGCATTAACTAAGCAGAATGACGCAATGATGACTTACGTAGAACACCATTCAGACAAGATACTTTATGATGAATTATTAGAAGATTTGCTCAAATTTAGACCATTTAAAAGAACGCCAAGCGACAGAACAGTAAGTGCAATGATTACTTTGGTAAGCGGTCTTGAACAGGTCGTAAAGCCACCTCCTAAAAAAACTCCATTGATAGAGGTGTATGCCAATTAATTATGTATCTTGTGATACATAAAACAGAGGACTATATGCCTATAATAATAGACTTAACTGGACAGAGATTTGGTAAATTAGTAGTAATTAGATTTTTGGGGCGAGATAAAAAACACAGTATGTTTCAGTGCCTATGCGATTGCGGAGGGTTGGCGGTAGTAACTTCTAATAATCTAAGAAGAGAACACACAACGTCTTGCGGTTGTCAATCATCCAGAAAAACGATAGGAGAAAGAACGGGTACGCATGGACTAAGCAAGCACCCTTTATTCGAGTCATGGATTGGTATGCGGAATAGGTGTTATTGGCAAGGTCATAATAGATGGGAGCATTATGGAGGGAAAGGTATAGAGGTTTGTGAGCAATGGAGAGATGATTTTGAGGCTTTTTATGCTTGGGGGAAAGCCAACGGATGGGAAAGGGGACTTAGTATTGATAGAAAAGATAACAATAAAAACTACTCGCCAGATAATTGTAAGTTTTCTACCCAAAAAGAACAAAATAGGAATAGGACATCGAATGTTAAGCTAACTGTTGATGGCGTTACTAAAATTCTTATTGAGTGGAGTGAATTTATTGGCATACACCCAACGACTATAAAAGGTCGGATAAAAAGAGGTTGGGATGTAAAGGCTGCTATTTTCACTCCAATTAAATCCAAAACCCGATAGTAGATGTGTATGATGGGCAAGGTAAGTTGGTTATGAATTAAAAAATATCAAAAAAAAGATATTGTAGATTGAATATTTTCTATATTTGTAGAGAATAGTACCCGTTTTTAATCCGTACCCTATTGTAAATGTCCGTACCAACGAAAGACATACCTCAAGGTGGAGAAGCTCTAAAAATGTTTCAGCTTACCACAGAAGGAATCCAAAGCAAGTCAAGCAAGGAGTTCGGGCTTGCTATCTCCAAATACATATCATCTACTTGTACTTTCTCAACAGGAAGCTATTATTACCTCCGTAATGCAAGGTTTATTAAAAACCGTAACTACGCTAATGGTAGAATTGATATTCAGGCAATGTTTCAGGACAGGTTTAAGTTCAATTCAAAGCAGAATTACATTAATCTTAACTGGAACGCACTTCAAATTGTAAATAGAATAGTTTCAGGTTTAGTTGGAAGATGGATGGCAAGGAGAGAAAAGATACAGGTGAAAGCCATTGATAGCCTTTCTCAAACAGATAAAAAAGAAGAGTACGAAAGACTTGAGTTTTTTATTGATAATAGGGAGAAACTTGAGAAACTACAAGCTGAATCAGGGGTGCAAATATTACCAGTAACAGACGATCTGCCGGAAGATAGGGAAGCGTTGAATATTTGGAAATCAGAACTACAAAGATTACCGGAAGAGATTTTAAATGAAATGGGTTGTAATGACGTTCTTTCTTCAAACGGGTGGTACGATTCGTTAAAAGAAAAAATGCTTCACGATGCAGCCGAAGTTCTTTTTGTAGGCACATATACTTGGATGGATAATCAGGGAGTAATTCATGTTGAGTGGGTGAAGCCAGAAAATGCCATTTACTCATCTACCGAATACAACGACCTTAGAGATACTTCTTGGAGAGGTCAAGCACCATCAAGAAAAATTAGTGAGATACGTAGAATGTGGGGGAAAGAATTTAACCCCGACAATCCATTTGCATTAACAGAGGAAGATATTTGGGAGAAAGTAGTACCGCAATCAAAGGAATGGCAGCGTCAAAGCAATCTTTCTTGGAATGATATGTACGTTTCAGCCTTTCTTCGTCCTTATGACGAATGGAATGTTAAGTCAATAGAATTTGAATTAAAGACAGTTGACAGCGAAGCATATACTGTTACAAAAACAAAAACTACCGGAAGCACCTATACGCAAAAAGGCTATCCAACTACTTCAACGGGCAAACTAAGAGATAAGCCTTTAGATAATCAAAACATACTTCCCGACACTAATTGGAATATTTATCGTGGTGTTTACCTTCCAGATTGCAACCTTCTTTTGCAATGGGGATTAAAGGATAATATGATTCGTCCACAAGACCCAAAAGAAATTGGCAACGCTGAATTTTCCTATTCTTATGTAATGCCGCAAAATTACCTTATGCGTAATTTGGCAGTACCAGAAAAAATAGAAGCAGCCGTTGACGGAATGATTTTAGCCCTATTGAAAATGCAGCAAGTGGTAGCAAAGATGCGACCAACAGGGGCGGCTATTGACGAAAGTGCCTTGCAGAATATTGATTACGGATTAGGAGATGCAGGTAACAAAGAAATTGATTACAAGAAATTATATGACCAGACGGGGGATATTTATTATCGTGGTGTAGATGCCGAAGGTAACAGAGTGCCAATACCTATTCAGGAATTGCAGAATGTAGGTTTCTTAGGACAAATGGATGCCTTAATAAGAAACTACCAATTCAATTATCAGATACTAAAGGATGAATTAGGCGAAGACCCTAACCTGATTACAGCAGCGTTACAGCCAAGAGTAACTGCAAGCAATGTAGATGCGTCACAACAAACAGCAGAATACGCTACTGATTACATTTATAATGCTTATGCAGAGTGCATGAAGATAACAGCAAGGAAAGTTTCTTGTTTGTTAAAAGACTCAATAGAATACGGTGCAAAGGCATACAGGCATATTGCTAAGAAAGAAGATTTTGCCAATAGGATTTTCTCTACTGAAATAAGATTTTTGCCTACTCAATTTGAAGTTCAGCGATTTGAGATAATAATGAATGAGGCGATAAGGGCAAACCCCGAACTACTTCAATTCTTAGACCCCTTCAAATTATTAAGAGTAGCACAAGAGGACGTTAAGCTAAGTGAATTAATGTTTCGTCAGGCGCAAAAGAAGCTGATAAATTATCAGATGCAAACAGCACAGCAAAATCAAAAAGCAACCTTTGAAGCGCAAATGGCAAGTGCAAAAATGGCTGAAGAAGAAAAAAGAAAAACAGAATCCAATAAAGGAGACATTGACTTAGAGCAAAAAAGGATTGAAGGAGAATGGAGTGCAAAGAACAAGACGATTGAAATGGTAACATCATTATTAGGGAAAGGTGTACCAGTCCCTTCTACTTTAATGCCATTGGTTAATGCCACTGTGGAAAATCTTATGATACCGTTATTAGCACAAAATGAAGAGCAAAAAAATCAAATAATTCAGGCAATGCAGCAAGCGCAGCAACAACAACAGCCAATGCAAACGCAAGCAGAACCTAATCAAAATATTCAACAACCGCCGCAAGAGCAAATGGTGGCATAAAAAAATAAAAAAATGGCACTCGGAAAAAATTTAGGAGATTTTACGAAACAGTTTAATTCTACCTACAACATAACCCTTGATATGTCAGGATGGGATAAAACAACTGTGCAAACCTCCGGTGCTGTATTAGGCACTATAAATATTCAAGGTAGTAATGATGGCGGTGCAAACGCATCTAATCAAGGAGATGCTGAATTAGCAATAAACTTTACACCTATTCAAGCCAAAAACCTTGCAACAGGAAGTATGGTTAATGCTATTTATGGTGCGGGTTTGTTCGAGATAGACATCAATGCCCAATACCTAAGACTACAAGGCGCACCCGCCGGAACTCCAACCAATGTATATCGCATTTTATTATTTAATTCTAAAATCAGTTAAAAATGTCAGAAGTTAACGATACAGTAATAACACCAGAACAGGATGTTACAGCAAAATTACAAGCAGAGTTCTTTGGAGATTCTACACCTACTCCGAGTCCAGACCCCGCAGCTACACCTGCTCCGGCAGCAGCCGAACCTGCCGCAGATGTAGTAGCTGAAATCGAAGTGCCTAAAGAGTGGCTTAAAAAAGAATTTGACATAGAAGACCCTGCAATATTAAAAGCAGAAAGGGAAGAGTATCGTAAACTTAAAGAAACGCCTCCGGTAGCAGATTTGAAGTTCGAGAATGAGCAAAGCAAGCAAATCTTTGAACTTTTAAAAGAAGGCAAATCAAAAGAAGTAAAACAGTTTTTAGATACACAGGAAAGACTTGAACAATATACAACGGCAGAAGTAACAAAAGATAATGCTGCCGACATTATAAAGATGGGTATGCAGTTAAAATATCCGTCTCTTACAAAAGACCAAATTGAATTTCAGTATAAGCAGGAGTATTCATTGCCAAAAGAACCTGCTCAAAAAGCAGATGAATTAGACGAAGAGTTTGAAGAAAGAAAAAATGAGTGGAAAGAAAAAGTAGCTTCTATTGAAATGAAAACAACTATTGCGGCTACAATGGCAAAGCCGGAATTAGAAAACGCAAAATCGAAATTAGTTTTACCAGAAATACAAGGAAGTGGAAATCAGCAAGCACAGCCTACCCAAGAAGAATTGGCGGCAGGCGCAAAACTGAAAGAAACTTTTTTAAAAAACGCAGACACAATCGTTAATGCTTTCAAGGGTTTTGAAGCACAAGTAAAAGACAAAGATGTTGATTACACAGTGAACTACACACCTTCAAAAGAAGAAAAGCAAGCAGTAGGCGACAGATTGAAACAATTTGCTGAATCAGGGTTTAATGCCAACGTAATACTTGCCGACAGGTGGGTAAAAGAAGATGGCACACTTAATGAATCCCAAATGACAGAAGACTTGTCAAGGATTTTTATGGGTAAAAATGCTGACCAGAAAATTGCATCAGAAGCCGCTAATCAAAGACTTGAACTTTATTTAAAAGGAAAGAAAAACGTTACGATTGATGGAAGTGCAACTGCAACGATACCTCAAACAAAAACAAAGGAAGAGGCATTGCAGGAAGCATATTGGGGGAACTAATATAACAATAACAATTTAAAATTTAAACAAAATGGCAAGCGCAGGAATACCTACCTCGAACATATCGCAACCCGGTGTAATTACCACTACGGGGGGAACTAATCTAAGCATTATTTCAGGGTTGCAACTTTTAACTCCGGTTTACTGGAAAAGATACGTTGAAAAATATGGCCCGGAGGCCTATGACTACTTCTTTCAGTGGTTAGCTACATTCGGTGGAATGGAGATGGTAAAAAATCAGAATTTCTTCTGGTATGAAAGCAAGGGTAAAAACCAAATTGCAATCACCAATCTTACAGCCGTTGTTGGGCCAGCAGCCGGAGCAACAGTAACAGTTAATATACCAGCAAGCGAACTCTACAGTTCAGGCACTTACAGCCCATTGCGTGTAGGTGAAACTGTTTACGTAGCATCTTCTAACATTGAAGGTGAGATTTTAACAGTACCGGCAGTAGATCAGTGTACTATCCGTCCTAAAAAAGTTGATGAAGCATTTGTATCAGCAGGTTCAGCGAATTTGCTTGCAGGTGAAGTATTGATTTTTGGTGGATTAACTGACGTTGGGGAGGCTTCTGGTTCAAGAGAATCACAAGCACATCTTGACCAAAGATATGAGAACAATATTACGCCAATCAGAGAAGATTATTCTGCTACTGACTTTGCAGAAATGAGTGATGTTTGGTATGATGAAGGCGTATCTGGTTCAGCACCTAACGGGGTTGGTCAGTCAGGAACAAGTTTCTTTACTTACAAGGCGTTAGTTAAAACCGACAGACGTTTCCTGAACAGTATTGAATCTAAGTTAATGCGTGGTGATGCAGTTACAAATACAGGTTTGTTAAACAGTCCTACTACTGGTTGTGTTGGATTTATTCCAACAATTGCAGCTAATGGTGAAACTGTAAACTACACTCCGGGTACATTGGATATTGCAAAACTTCACCAAATCACCCGTATCATGGATGTGAACGGTTGTGCCAAAGAAAACATCTGGTTACAGGATATTTTCCAAAGACAAGATTTCAGCGATGGTATCTTTAAGGAGTACCCTGCCGGAGCATTTGTGTATGGCACAGGTGAAAAATCGCAGGAAGCATCAGTAGCATACGGTTTCCAAGAAATCTTAATTGATGGCTACTTGCTGAAGGTTAAGAAGTACAGCCCGTGGAACACAGAAGTACAAACAGGATTAACTCCTGCAAATGACTACTTCCGTGATTTTGGAGTTATTTCTCCAATGGGTTCTGTACCTGATGCAAAAACATACACTCCGTTGAAAAACATTACCGTAATGTACCAACAGCCACAAAGAGGTGGAACGGTTGGAAACGGTATTCGTGTATGGCCTTATGGTGGTGGTTCTACAAATCCTACTGATGGAACGTTGGTAGATAAGATTTCTATGGCTACATACAGAGGTATCAGAGTTGCAGCGAGCAACCAGTTCATTACAGTTAGCGCAAGCTAATTAGCAATATTTGTAGGGGTGAAATTCCCCTACATTTTTTATAAATACGTACCCCGCTATTCGGGGGGCTTATTACAAAGAGCCTTAAACGCATAACACTTTAAATTAAAAAATAATGGCAACGTCATTAGCACACAGCCAAATGGCTGACAATGAAGCTAAGGCTTCAATCAAGGTTGATACTTTTGAAAAGTTAGAAGTACCAAAAACACCAGTAGCAGAAACGGTAAAATCAGCAGTACCGTACAATGTTCTTTTTAAACTGGTGAAGAAAAAAAGAGGAAGAACAAATTTGGATAATTGTTGCGATAACGTAACAAATCCGAAAACAGGAAAGACAGAAAGGATTTGGTTGTTCAATGGGGCAAACAGTATATGGGACACAGATTTGGAAAATATACTGAAAGACAAATCAAGGTATGAGAGAGCAAGGCGTGGACGGGATATAATCTTTATTGATGGGGTTTTAAGGGTAAGAAGTACCGATACATTGATGCTTGAGTTTATGAGAGCAAACGTCCACAATGTAAAAGACCAAAGAAGCGGAGCAGGGAAGTATGATTATTATGAATATGACCCGCAGCAAGAACAAAAAGAAAGACACGCAAAACAATTAATGAAGATTGAATTAGTTGTTAAGGCGAAGGAGATGGAGATAACAAAAGTCAGGAAACTTTGCAGCTTTTTGAATATTTCTTTTGTAGATGAATTAGGGCAACCAAAATCAGACGATGGGTTAAGAACAGAATTGATGGTTCTTGCTGATAGCGACCCTGTAAGATTCCAGAAGTGTATTGATTCAAAAGAAGTGGAAGTGCAGTTTTTGGTAAGAAAGGCTATTGTAGATGGAACGATTGACTTGGGAGGAACAACTGGTAACGCAACATGGGCAAGTGGAAAAGGGTATATCGGTAAAGTTCCGGCAAATAGAAAGCCTCTTGAGTATTTAACAGAGTTGGCAATGACGAATAGTGATGAGGGAAGATTATTTAAAGAACAGTTAGAACAAATAGTAACGTAAAATGAGTGATGTAAACCAGTGGTATAAATTAGTATTGTACTGTGCAGACAAAAACCTGCAACAAGGTTATATAAGCCCAGAAGATTTCAATACAGTTATAATGCCACTTGGTCAGCGGTCTTATTTAGATTATTTATTAGGGGAGTATCAGAAGTATCAAATCCAACGTCCGATTGCAGTAGTAGAATTTGGACAAAATCAAAGGATAAGAGATTCTATTTCTCCCCTTATTTATAACACCATTTTGCCTGTTAACTCAACAACAGGTATCGCATCAAGACCAAGTGATTTTGAATATACAGATGCAATGTGGGGTGTGTACGGCAATTACAATATTAGGTTTATTCAACAAGATAGGTATAGCGCATACAAATATTCAGAGATAGACCCCGTTGTAGAAAATCCAGTTTATTTACTTAGGCATGAAGGATTCCAGTTTTTCCCTGAAAGACCGTATGGAGAAAATCAGGCAGCAATGAGTTATGTAAGAACACCTCCATCTATTGTTTGGGGTTATGACTTAGATAGCAACGGAATACCTGTTTATAATCCATCAAAAAGCCAAGACCCTGTTTGGAGTGATACAGATATGTTACAGATTATAGTAAGGGGGTTGCAAGCCGTTGGCGTTAGTTTGCAGTTAGGCGTATTGATACAATACAGTCAAGAAATTAAAAATGGTGGACAATAATGAATAGAAAGACTTACATAGAAATGGTGAGAAGGCAGATTTACGGAGGACAACCTGCCGATGATGCTACTATTACAGTCGGACTCGTTAATAAGTGGCTTGACATAGCCATAGCCGCCGCCGCAAAACAAAACAATAAAGACAATATTACCATTGATGGTATCAGTTATATAAATAACAGCTTCTATACAATATTTAAAGGGTTATCTGTAACAAAAGATGAAAACTTTTTATGGAAGATAGAATTACCGCAGTTGCCATTGGGGATTGGAACAAGCGAAGGTATTTCAACGCTTGAATTTAAAGACCCGACAACGGGGGAAATTGCTTATCCGGCAGTAATGATGAGTGAAAATCAAAGGTCGTTTCAAAGAGGTATGAGAACGATACCTAATAAGATTTTGGCTTACTCGCAAGGGGAGTTTATATATGCGTTAAGCACACTTATTCTAAGTCCTTATACTGCATCAGTAACAATGGTTAGTGGTGGTAATAGTAACGACTTGTCAAGTACGATAAATGTGCCTAATGATTATTTTACTCTGATAGTAGAATATTTAAAACAGCAATTTGCTTATTCATTGAATGTAAAAGTTGACGGTGCGAATGATGGACGTGACGTTAACTTGGACGCTTAAAAATAAAAACTATGGAAGGGATATACATAAAACCAAATGGAGAAAAAGTTGAGGTAGAAGAATTTGACCAAATCAATAAAATGGTTTTGGTGAAGTTTGTAAGAGGCAAGCAACAATGGTATCACGAACATGAATATAACTTGTGGGTTAAAGAAGGTGAGGATGCAGAAGCGATACCAGAAGAAGTTGTAGAAAAGCCGAAAACAGTAAAGAAAAAAGCAGCACCAAAAAAGAAAGCAAAATGAAACCAATACGAACCCAAGTTTTAGTAAAGCCTTTCCCTTCAGAAGAAAAATCAGAAGGTGGAATATTTGTACCTGATACCGCTAAGAAACCAAGTAATAAAGTAAAGGTAGTTGCCGTAGGAAACGGGTTTAAGAACAAGCCAATGCTTTTAAAAGAAGGTCAAACAGGATTCAGGGTACAGGATTGGGGTCAGGAGGTTTTGATTGACGGCGAATTACATTTCTTAATGGAGCAATCCGCAATTATAGCAGCCCAATGAGTAGTCATACTTCCTATATAACTATTGATTCTGTCATTTTAGATTACATGAACGAAGCAGAATTGTCGCAACAAAAGTATTTCAAACTTTGGCATTTAGCTTTTAGGGGGATGGAAGATTTGGGCATGGATTTCTTTTATCGTGTTCAAGCCGTTAAACTACCTATCAATGCAAACAAAACAGTAACACTTCCGGCTGATTATATCAACTGGACAAAAGTTGGAGTTCTTAATAATCGTGGAGAAATTATACCGCTTTATTACAATGATAAACTAACCACCTATGCGGATTTACTACCTGACAGATTAACGAAAACACAAGACGACACCAACTTTGTAAATAGTGATTTTGGATTAAATACTTGGTGTAACTATTGGAACGGTGGGGCTTATACGAATATTTACGGAGTGCCATCAGGTGCGCCATTTGTAGGAGATTTCAAAGTAGATACTGCTAACGGAGTAATATTACTGAATGAGAATTTTAGATACGACTACTTGATGATGGAGTACGTATGTAGTCCGGTTGAAGGTCAGGAATATTATTTACCAGTTCAATTCAGAGAGGCTTTGATTAGTTGGTTGGCGTGGAAAGACATGAAAAACATTCCGGCTAAAACCCACGTGCAGAATAATAATGTACAGGGAAGGAGAAAGGATTATTTTAATGACAGGAGAGTGGCGATAGCAAGATGGAAACCGATTCGACTTTCTGAAATGTATCAAGCGTCACAGGAGCAAACGAGAATGTCGATAAAATCATAATAAATGTCACTACCCTTTTATTTGCCGTATAATATAGTTTCCATTTATGGGATAGGTAGTTCCGTTAGTGGTTCTGGGATAGTGCAGCCAGCT
>Ga0154020_10008119_pt1 | contig 12206 bp, 7 predicted proteins | sample Klosneuvirus_201_FD_109709 | JGI IMG/M metagenome (GOLD analysis project Ga0154020, IMG submission 109709) | Active sludge microbial communities from wastewater, Klosterneuburg, Austria - Klosneuvirus_20160825_MG | ecosystem: Engineered > WWTP > Aerobic digester > Activated sludge | place... | reverse complement strand
CTTTTACTGAGTTACGAAAAACACGCAGAAGCCTATTACGATGTTTTTGGCCGCTGAAAAAATGCCGGGAACGCTTATTGCGTGAAGGAATATGGGTTTCAGGGCAACTGCCATTTGCAATAAAAGTCTGATAACATGCTCAATGCAACCAAAATGAATGGCTTTCTGGCGCACATCAGACAATTTGGACGGCAGTACTTTTTGTACGCTCTGCTGGCATATTTCAGTTACCTGATGTTGCTGATCACACTGCAGTATGTGCCGCCAGATCTGAATGCAGCGTTTCTGGGCATCAAACAGCAGGAAATACAACACGGGTATTACCAGGTCGCCTTTTTCGCCCACGTTTACACATCGGTTTTCACCCTGCTGGCCGGTTTTACACAGTTTTCGGAGCGCATACGCAAACAGTATGCATACGTGCACCGGCTGCTTGGAAAATTGTACATCGCAATCGTATTGCTGTTTTCGGCACCCTCAGGTCTGATTATTGGTTTACATGCCAACGGCGGATTGTTTTCTCAAATCGCCTTTTGTTTGCTGGCCGTACTTTGGTTCTGGTTTACGTGGATGGCGTATCAAAAAGTGCGGCTTAAGAATTTTGAAGCCCACCGCCGTTATATGTGGCGCAGTTATGCACTTGCGCTTTCGGCAATCACCCTCCGATTGTGGAAATGGATCATTGTGGCCTTATTTGAACCTTTGCCGATAGATGCATACAGAACAGTGGCCTGGCTGGGCTGGGTGGGCAATTTGCTGCTGGTGGAATGGTATTTGCGCAGCCGGCGAACAACAAGGACCATATTGACAGAAAGAACCGAACTTACAAAAAAGGCGGTGGCAAAATAAATTACCACCGCCTTTGGCGTCGTTTTTAGATTTTTGGTTTACAAACCTTCGTAAAAGTAGATGTGCACATCTGCATTCACAGTCTTTTTCAACCAGAGTTCTTTGCTTGCGAGTCTTTGAATGTTGTAGATGGTAGACGAATTGCCGATGGTGATGTTTACGTCTTCGTCTTCGTTCAGGAAAGACCAGTTGCCATCGTTTACAGTACGGGTCGGAAAGCCGAATATGCTGCCTTCAATGGTCTGGGTAAGGGCACCGGTGTTAAACACGTTGTAAATGTATGTACTTCCGCTAATGTCCTGTTCAACACCATTCTTCTCATACTTTACCAGGGTCCATGTGTTGGTAAAGCGGTCTTTTCTGGTTTTAAGCGAGATTTCAGGGTCATCGCTTCCTTTTTTACATGCTGTAAAAGTGCCTGCAAGAGTTATCGCCATCAATGATGCGATAAAAAACGTTTTAATGGTATTCATTTGGGGTTTTTAGATGTGTATTTAAATTGAATACACAGGGTGCAAATCTGGCCCTAATTGCCAGAAAACGCATTACACCAGAAGTGCCAATGTTTGCAAGATTGCCACAATGAATAATAAAAACAATTCATAAAAACAATAAACCTAAATGTATATTTAAAAACGATGAATACTTAGATGGCTTGAAATCATAATCCTTAGGATCGATTGAAGTATAAGGTTGAGGATTAATATTTTCAAAATTATAATTTAAATTAGATTCGAATCCTAAAGAAATTCTATTTTCAAAAATATAATTAGCATTGAAACCAATACCAGCGCCTACACTAGAATACTCGCTTCTTGATGTTAAATACTCACCCCACAAACTTGTAGTCATATATTCTACAAAAAATTCTTCTCCAAAGCCACGCCTATAGTTAATACTGAAAAAAGGACTAATAGCGATTTTTTGGATTTTGTAAGTATTTCCAAAATTTAATTTATAGAATTTAAAACTATAAAGCAAAGTACTCCCTGGCTTCATATTTTCAAGATTATCAACATTCATTAAATAGTATTTTGTACCAATATTTACATTTTGATACTGAATTGCCAAGAAATATGATTTATACAAATGGTATTTTAATGAAAATGATGGACTCCAATTCTTTACCCTTTGATAATAATCATTGTCATTTCCAATCATATCGACAAAGCTACTTCCAATTTCAAAATGAAACTTTCTATTATTTTTACTTGAATCTACCTTTGATTCACAATGTTCAATGTTGCAAATTAATAATATCAATAAAATGACTATCCTCATTGTTTGATTATTTTATACGAATGTACTCCACTTAAAGTATTTAAGCAAACATTATAAATACCTGAACTTAAATTAGATATATTTAGCTCTAAAGTTTCAGTCAACTGACTATCATAAGATTGTTCATATACAATTTTCCCATCTACTACCCCACTAAACGAAATGAACCGCACCCACATTCACAATCACACACATCACCCGCCCCAGTTCTCTCTGTCCAGGCTGCGGTAATGGATGGCTTCGGCCAGGTCTTCGGTGCGTATGTCGGGGCTGCCTGCCAGATCGGCAATGGTGCGCGCCACCTTCAGTATGCGGTCGTAAGCCCTTGCGCTCAGGTTGAGCCTTTGCATGGCGGTTTTAAGCAATTGCGTGCCGGCCTCACTGATGGCGCAGATGTCTTTTATGCGGTTGCCGGGCATCTGGGCATTGCAGTAAATACCGGGGCTGTCTGTATAGCGCTCAGACTGTATTTCACGGGCTTTGATAACCCGCCCGCGCACATCGGCACTTTTCTCGCTGCTGCGCTTGCGTGAGGCCAGTTCTTCGAAGCTTACAGGTGTTACCTCTATGTGTATGTCTATGCGGTCCAGCAATGGTCCGCTGATGCGGCTCAGGTATTTCTGAACAACGCCCTGTCCGCAGAGACACTCTTTGCCGGGGTGGTTAAAAAAGCCGCAGGGGCAGGGGTTCATACTGGCCACCAGCATAAAGCCGGCCGGGTAGTCTACCGAGAATTTTGCCCTTGCAATATTCACCTTTCTGTCTTCCAGCGGCTGTCGCATTACCTCGAGCACCGTGCGTTTAAATTCGGGCAATTCGTCCAGAAAAAGCACCCCGTTGTGCGCCAGAGAAATCTCGCCGGGCTGCGGGGTGTTGCCTCCGCCCACCAGAGCCACATCGCTTATGGTGTGGTGGGGCGAGCGGAAGGGTCGCCGGGCCACCAGGCCGCTTTGTTCCTGCAGCCTTCCGGCCACCGAATGTATTTTGGTGGTTTCAAGCGCTTCCTGCAGGGTCATGGGCGGCAATATGGTGGGCAGGCGTTTGGCCAGCATGGTTTTACCGGCGCCGGGCGGCCCTATCAGTATGATGTTGTGTCCGCCGGCAGCGGCAATCTCCATAGCCCTTTTGATGTTTTCCTGTCCCTGCACATCGGCAAAGTCGAGGTCAAAATCGCTTACAGCCAGGTCAAATTCTGTGCGGGCATCGCTGATTTCGGCTTCTAAGGTCTTTTTGCCCCTGAAAAAATCAACCAGGTCTCTCAGATGTTCTATGCCGTAGATGTCTATGCCTTTTACAATGGCCGCTTCGCGCGCATTCTGTTTGGGCAGGATAAAGCCTTTAAAGCCTTCTTTCTGCGCCTGTATGGCAATGGGCAGCGCGCCTTTTATAGGCAGCAGAGAACCATCCATAGACAATTCGCCCATGATGATGTAACGCGCAATCTCTTCGCTGTCGGGCAACTGTTCATCTGCCGCCAGTACGCCTATAGCAATGGTAAGGTCGTAAGCGCTGCCTTCTTTGCGGATGTCTGCGGGGGCCATATTGACCACCACCTTTTTGCGCGGAAAGTTATAGCCGTTGTTTTTAAAGGCTGTAGTGATGCGTGTCCAGCTCTCTTTAATGGCAATGTCGGGCAGACCCACCAGGAAAAATTTGCCTCCGTCGTTGCTTACGTTTACCTCTACAGTAATGGTATGGGCGTTAACGCCAAATACCGCGGATCCGAATGTTTTAATGAACATAGTTTTGGTTTTAGTTTAACCAAAGTTAATGCATTAATCCCGACCGGTCAAGCGAAAAATGTGCTCAGGGCATGAAATATTTTTAGAAACATGCAGCGTTTTGCCGGTTTGCCGCGTCTGATAAGGTGTAGATTTGTAGATTTAGTGAATTTTTTCAAAAACGAACAGGAGGGGCATCCGCAAGGATGTCCTTTTTGTTTTCAGCAAATTCAAATTTGCAGTGCCGGCCTGTCATACGCCAATGGGGGCTATGAACCGGCCCGGGTTCAGAACAGGTGTCAAAGGTTCTTTTCGATGTAATCGATCAGACTGTGTATGCATTTGATGTGAATCTCCTGAGCGCGGTCTGCATAGTTAGAATAAGGCGCCCTGATTTCAACATCGCAGCAGTCGGCCATTTTACCGCCGTTTTTTCCGGTAAGGCCCACCACCTTCATGCCTTTGCTTTTAGCCGTTTCGATGGCGTTCAGCACATTCACAGAATTACCGCTGGTGCTTATGGCCAGCAGTACATCGCCCTTGTTGCCAAGTGCCTCCAGGTATCTCGAAAACACAAAATCATAGCCATAATCGTTGCCCACGCAGGCCATATGGCTAACATCTGAAATGGCGATGGCAGGCAGCGCCCTTCGGTTGTCGCGGTAGCGGCCGGTCAGTTCTTCTGCAAAATGCATGGCATCGCACAGGCTTCCGCCGTTGCCGCAACTCAGTATTTTTCCGCCGTTGCGGATGCTTTCCACCATAGCTTTGCCGGCGGCTTCAAGGGCTGCAAAGTTTTGTTCGTCTGAAAGAAAGGTATTCAGAATAAGATTTGCCTCTTCAAAGTGTTGTCTGATGCTCATAGGTTATGGGTTGCGCTTTTTAAATTCTGCTACGCCGTTTTCAAGAAATTTCAGAAACTCTTCGGTGTCGAATTGTTTGCCGTTGATCTCGCTGCCAACAGGGGTTTGCAGCAGGCTTTCGCTGCCATCCAGCAGGCAATAAAGTGGCTGAGAGGTTTTACCAAAGTAGCAGATCTCGATTTCGGCATTTTTATCGCCCAGTTTTTTGATTAGTTTTTTGCTGTAGCGGCCGGTGAACCATTCGTTTTCCGGCAGTTTTACCTTTTTGTCGTCTACATAAAGCGATGCAATCACGTAGTCTTCGTTTAACACCTTAAGCACCCGCGGATCGCTCCACACCATCTCTTCCATTTTGCGGCAGTTTACGCAACCATGACCAGTAAAGTCTATGAACAGCGGTTTCTTCAGTTCTTTGGCACAAGCCACCGCCTCGTCGTAGTCGTAATATCCATTCAGACCGTGGGCTATGTGAAAGTCCTGCGCATAAGCCGGCTTTTTACACATATTGCCTTTCAGGCCCTGCGATTCGCGTATGCTGCGGTTGATGTCAAAATCCTGGGTGCTGATGGGTGGCAGATAGCCCGAAAGGAACTTAAGCGGCGCGCCCCATAGCCCCGGAATCATATACATAACAAAAGAAAGCGTACACACGGCCATCAGCAGACGGGGCACTTTCAGATACGGCAGATCGCTGTCGTGTGAGAATTTGAGTTTGCCCAGCAGATAAAAGCCCAGCAGCATAAAAATGATGATCCAGAGACTGAGGTATACCTCGCGGTCCAGTATATGCCAGTGGTAGGTCTGGTCTACAATGCTCAGAAATTTAAGCGAAAGGGCCAGTTCCAGAAAACCGAATACAACCTTGACGCTGTTGAGCCATCCGCCGCTTTTGGGCAGGTTGCTGAGCCAGTTCGGGAAGATGGCAAACAATGAAAAGGGCAGGGCAAAGGCCAGACCGAAACCCAGCATGGCAATTACCGGTTTCAGAAATTCACCGCCGGCACTCTGCACCAGAACCGAACCAACGATGGGACCGGTACACGAAAAAGACACGATGGCCAGCGTAAGGGCCATAAAGAAGATGCCGTATAAGCCGCCTTTATCGGCCTGGCGGTCAACCTTATTGGTGAGCGCCGTGGGCAGTACGATTTCGAAAGCGCCAAAAAACGAAAAGGCAAACACCAGAAAAATGACGAAGAAGAGGATATTGGGTATCCAGTGTGTCGAGATGAAATTACCGGCATCGGCGCCAAACGCAAAAGCCGTCAATGTGCCGATGATGACATAGATGGCAATGATGGATACCCCGAAAAAAAGGCCGTTCATAATGGCGCGCCGACGGCTTTTCTTGTCTTTCAGAAAAAAAGAAACCGTCATGGGTATCATCGGAAACACACAGGGCGTAAGCAAACCGGCCAGTCCGGAAAGGAAAGCCAGAATAAACAATCCCCACATGCTGGCACTTTCGGTTTCAGAAGCTTCGCCATTGAAGGTGCGGGTTTTGCAGGGCGATTTATCGCCGTAGTTGCTGAGTTTATAGGAACAGTCGCTGCAAGGTGCTGCAGGCGCCGATCCCTGAGCTGTATCCGGCTTAACAGGCGTTTCAATGCTGCTGTCTGCCGGTTCAGCCGGAACAGGAACAGTGATTTCAGTTTTATCGTCGCATTTTACAGGGCTGCCGCTCGCTTTAATGTTGCCTGAAAACACAAGGGGTATCAGTCCGCCGAAATTGAAACAGGCGGTTTCGGTACACCATTGCCCTTCAATATTACCCGAAACGGAAACCGCTGTATTCAGGATTTTAATTTTCTGGCGCACTTCGGCTTTGCGGAAGAATTCGCCGACTTCGCACTTAAAGATTTCGTCGTTTACCTTTTTATCGCCAACGCTATAGGGTTCACCAACAAGGCAATACGCATTCGAAGCCTTAAAACTGAGCATCAGTTTAAGGGGTCCGATTTCGCATTTGTTATAGGTGCTGTACATGTGCAGACCTTCCGGCACATCCGCTTTGAGGATGACTTCGATCACCTCGCCGGTTTTAGGGGCATTGTTGCTGAACGAAACCCGGAAAACGGGTTGTTTGGGTTCCTCGGGCTGAGCAAAGGAAACAGCTGGCAATAACAGTAAAATCAGGCTAAAACAATAACTTTTAAATAGGCTCATGTTGCTTAAAATGTTTACAAAAATAGGGACTAAGATTCAGTTGGCAATGAAACACACAATTTCGGCTTTAAGGTTCACAATGGCAGAATAACAAATTGGCATTTGCCTGCTGATTTGAACGTTTATACGAAATCGCTGTGTTTTTTCGTTTTAAATCCAGTACAGGTGTTGACAAAATAAAAGGCTAAAAGGTTGCCCCGTGCTTAATTTTGCAGGATTAATGCGCCCGATAATTCGTTCAATATTGTTTTTTGCAGTGGTTTTGCCTCTGATGGCAAAGGCTCAGACCATCACCGTAAAGCAGTACATCGATTCCTTTAAAACCATAGCCATGAAGGAGATGATCGAGTTCAAAATTCCGGCCAGCATTACACTCGCGCAAGGGCTTTTAGAGAGCGGTAGCGGCAACAGCAGGCTTGCCAGACAGGGCAACAACCATTTCGGCATAAAATGCAAAAAAGACTGGATAGGCTGCACCATACTGGAAGACGACGATGCTTTGCAGGAATGCTTCAGGTGTTATGAGAAAGCCGAGGATTCGTACAGAGACCATTCCAGATTTTTAAGAGACAACAAGCGTTATGCGGCCCTCTTTACACACCGGATAGACGACTACAGAGCCTGGGCAAAGGGATTGCTTGCAGCGGGGTATGCCACCAATCAGAAATATGCCGATCTGCTTATTGGTACCATAGAGCGCAACAGGCTGATGCGTTTTGATTCAATGGTTTTGAGTGGTTATGACCCGTTTCAGAACCAGATTCAGCCTAACATCGACATCGTGTACAACAAAGTACCTTCAACCGTAGTGGGCGTAAATCAGGACATTGAATCGATAGCCGAACAGAACAACAAAACGCCAAAGAAGCTTGCTAAATACAACGACCTGGGCGCGCACAGACAAATTGCCCCCGGTGATGTTTTATATCTGAAACCCAAAAAAAGAAAGGCCAGTGTTGCCAGCCATCAGGTGCAGTCTGGCGAAACCATGTGGGAGATCTCACAGAAATACGCCATCCGGATCAATTCGCTCTACAAGAAGAATCTGATGGATCCGGGCACAGAACCTAAGCCGGGTGTTATTCTGCACTTGCAGGAAAAAGCAGCCGGAAGGCCGGATACCGGCAGGACTGAAAATCTACAGCAAAAGCAGGAAGTGCTTGCCGGCGCGAAACTGCATAAGGTTCAGGCGGGAGAGACGCTTTACAGCATTTCCAAAAAATATGGTCTCAGCATAGAAACGATCAAAAGTCTGAACGGCCTGCAAAGCGACCAGTTAACGCCGGGACAAACGCTTAAACTTGAATCGTCGGGGCAAACTCAGGTGAAAGAGACGAAGACACACACCGTTCAGGCCGGAGAAACCTTGTACAGCATTTCCAGAAAATACCAGGTAAGCGTAGAAGACATAAAGGCCTGGAACAAGCTGAGTGAAGATGCACTCAGAATCGGGCAGTTGCTCGAAATCCGATAAGCGCAAAACGCTTCTTAATCCACATTGTTCATTGGTTTCGGCAAACAATTATCATATTTTTGTCATAATTGCATTTAAAAATAAATATAAATTTGTTTTTTTTGATAACTTGTTTATTTTTGGACCATAATAATTATTAAAATTCGCATTATGAAAAAATTAATTACAAATTTAAAAATGCTAAAGTTAGCTCTGACGGTGCTTTTGGCCGTCTCGGGGATAATGAACGCGAATGGTCAGGCAGCACCATGGTGTGATGGTTATCACTACTTCCAAAACTCCACAACCGGCGGTTACACTGCCACTAACTACATCATTGCCCTCGAACAGGTAAGAATCCGTTCAGGCTCTACGGTGTTATTCAACATGCCGGCCGACGGCTTCAGCGGTTCCACAAACTGCGGTCAGGAATGGAGATTGGCCAACAGCCCGGCTCAGGCAATCAACATTACTGCGGGTAATACCTACACAGTAGATGCGAGCAGTTCAAGTGCTAACACTTACTCTGCCAGCTTAGGTGTTTTCATCGACTACAACAATGACAAAGATTTTCTGGATGCCGGAGAATATCTGGGTTCATTTACAAACGGTAGCAGCCAGCTGACACCATCCCCTCTGGCTTCAAGAACTTTTACAGTGCCTTGTAACATCACACCAAGTGCAACCAGAATGAGGGTTGTTTGTAACTACAATGGCTATCCAATGCAGGCTTCATACGGTTGCCATGGTTGCTCAGGCACACCTTACTACGGTGAAACTGCAGATTTCAGCATTAACCTGGTACTTCCTACAAGTGTATCAGCTAATTTCATTGCACCAAGCAATGTTTGGGTTAAGACAGTAAACAAATTCATCAACAGCAACCAGTCCGGTTACACCGAACATGCATGGGATGCCAACAACGATGGAACATGGGAACAGAGAGGCGTTCAGGCTGATTACAGCAATCCGCAATTCTTCTGGCAGACACCAGGTAACAAATGTGTTAAACTGAGAAGCACCAACTGCCTTGGAAAAGACAGTATCGTAAAATGCTTTAATGTAGTTGCACCACAGGCAATACCGGTTGTTGATTTCGTTGCTGACCGCGTTGTAATTGAACAGTACGAGTCAATGCAGTTGTTCGACCTTTCTACCAATGGCCCATGGGAATGGACCTGGGATGTATATGACTCTACAACTTATGCTTCATCCGGATACTATCCAAACCTGACCGATGGCGATCTATACTCAGATCCATGGGGTAACGGTAACAACGAATTCACCAGAAATCCTGAATTCGCATTTGACATACCAGGTTGCTATACAGTAGTATTAACTGCTAAAAACGACGTTGGTAATTCTGTTCCTAAAAGAAAAGTATGTTATGTAACAGTAACATTGCCTACGCAATACAACCTGGGATATGGTACTTACGGACCTAACAACGATAACATCGTTGGAAGCACAAGCGGTACAATCTTCGACGATGGCGGTCCAAACCTGAACTACGGAAACGGACAAGGTCTTGGAACCCGTTCTTATCTGCAGATCACACCTTGTAATGCACAGAAAATTGTTCTGAGCATGACCAGACTTAAGTTCAAAGATGCTGCAGACAAACTGAGCGTTTGGGATGGTAAATCACCAGGCGGCCCGGGAACTACCCTGCTCGCTACATGGAGCGTTGGTGCCAAAGCACCTAAGACTGTAACCGCCACAAGCGGCAGCATGTACATCCTGTTTGAATCAGACGGAGCCGGAGCTGACTCAGGTTACGCCGGATCTTATACTTCAGAGCTCGGACCTGCAACCATTGCTGTTCCGTCTTTCTCTCCAAGCTCAGTTCCAAGCTACAATGCCACTCCGGTATTGTTCACCAATACAACCACCAATATTGTGGGCGTACCAACCTGGGAATGGACCATTGATGACAATCAGGTTCCAAACAATGCTAAGAAAGATTTCAGATATACCTTTACTACAGACGGACAATACAAAGTTTGTCTGGAGATCAAATCTTGTGTAGGTAATAACAAGTCTTGTACCACCATCGACGTTGAAACTGCCAATCAGCAGACTCAGCTTGATTTCACGGCAAGCAACCGTCGTCCTACAATAGGTGTTGATGTTGTTTCTCTCAAATCAGTAAGCGATAATGCCAACAGATTTGAGTGGACCATCTTCCCTGCTACTTACACCCTGATGAACCCACCATCATCACCTTCTACCTACGGTGCAGGTTTTGTGAAGTACAATTCAACTCCGGGCGACAGCATTCCGGTACCAATGGTTAAATTCCAGTCATCAGGCTGTTACACCATCACCCTGAAAGCTTACAACTCTCTGGATCCAACCAATACCACCAAAACCGTAGTGAAAAACAAATTCATCTGCGCACTTGACTATTGCAAGCCTTCTTCATACATCCTGAGCAGCGACGTAGGCATCAACCGTGTTAAAGTACTGGACGGCACAACTGAGCTGATCAACAACTACTCAACTTCCGGTGATGTTTCTTACACAGACTACAGCAGCAATGTGAAAGCCACCCTGACTTATGGCAGAACTTACACACTTGTTGTAGAAAGAGCGAGCAACGTTGACCCTGCCAACAGAAAAGGCTGGATTGACTGGAACATCGATGGCGACTTTGATGATGCCAATGAGCAGATTTTCGTTGAAGCAAGTTCTTACAACCAGACTTACACCACTACCTTTACAGTACCGGCGCTTGCACAGTCTTTCGAAGGACTTGCCAAAATGCGTATCGCTGCTAACTACAACAACGAAGCAACTACTGCTTGTGGTCCTGTAACAGCAGGTGAATACGAAGACTATGGTCTGATACTGGCCAACGACAACATGCCTCCGGTAATCACCCTTAATGGAAGTGATACTGTGAGAATTGAAGTTGGTTCAAGCTACACGGATGCAGGAGCTGTTGCTATCGATCCATCAGAAGGCAATATCAGCAACGTTATGACCGTAACCAGCGACCTGGATGCAGCTGTAACCGGTCTCTACACAGTTGAATACAACGTAACAGACAAATCAGGTAACAAAGCCATTCCGGCCATCCGCACCATCATTGTTGTGAATGACCTGACTAAGCCTGTTCTGACCCTCAATCCTGGTAACGCCGGTTGCATAGAGGCAGACAGAAACAACGCTCCTTATGTTGATCCGGGCGCAACCGCTACAGACAACAAAGCACCATTCAACCTGACTTCTTCTATCATAACAGAAGGTACAGTTGATACCCGCACAGTTGGTGTATATGAAATCAAGTACACAGTTCAGGACGTTGCAAGCAACGTAGTAAGTAAAGTCAGGACTGTATGTGTTGAAGACACCAAAGCACCTGTAATTGATACCCTTGGCGATGCCAGAATTCAGATCGGCAGTGTTTGGTTCGACCAGACCATTGCTACTGATGCATATGATAACAATCCTGTACTGGTAAAAGACTGGGGCTTCAACGGTCCGGTTAACACACTGCTGAGAAGAACCTATCCTGTAGTATACACTGCAGTAGACGGCAGCAACAACGTATCTGCTCCAATCAGCAGAAACTACAGAGTTGACGACTTCATCCCACCGGTTATCAGCCTGAACACTTTTGACATCGTAAGACACGAAGTAAGAACTGCCTACAACTCAGTACCTGCTTCTGTAAGCGACAACTACTACGTATCAGGACAGGTTAGTCTGGTAAAAATCTTCAGCGACGTGAACCCTAACTTACTGGGAACCTACACTGAAGTATTCGAAGCCATTGACGGTTCCGGAAACAAAACCCAGAAGACCCGCACAGTAATCGTAGAAGATACTGAAGCACCAAGCATCTGGGGTGAAATCATCCACGGTTGT
>Ga0154020_10008116_pt1 | contig 12210 bp, 4 predicted proteins | sample Klosneuvirus_201_FD_109709 | JGI IMG/M metagenome (GOLD analysis project Ga0154020, IMG submission 109709) | Active sludge microbial communities from wastewater, Klosterneuburg, Austria - Klosneuvirus_20160825_MG | ecosystem: Engineered > WWTP > Aerobic digester > Activated sludge | place... | reverse complement strand
TTGTAAACTTAAGCTTAATTTACTCTACTTTTTTTGATGTTAAGTTTATTACATTCTGTTGTTACTGTTTCTTTCCGTATAAAATTTTTCGCTCCATCATTTTTAAGTTGGAATTACTTTTAAATTATTTTGAAACGTGCAGTTAAATTTTGACATATACCTTAACAAGTTTCACTGAAAATTTTAAACCAGTTTGCAATTAATTTAGGTTGTAACAGACTAATTTATAATTTATAATTCGTTTTTTATTATTCGTAATTTGTATTTTGTAATTTGTAGTTTGTAACTGTCTTGAATAACTTTCCTAATTAAATTAGTTTAGGTTCTATTTTTTTAAAATGATCAATACAACTTTGGAAAACGAACTGACGATTGACGAAAATTTTAATTTATTTAAAGCACTTTCTTTAAAAGAAAATATTCAGGATCCATATCCTGTATATCAAAAGCTTAGAGATTATGAGCCTGTATTTTATATGAAATCCCCAACAGGTTTTTTGTCAGAAAATATCTGGATACTTACGAGATATGATCATATTTCATCCGTTCTAATTAATAAAAAATTTGGAAGAGGAAATAAGTTTGGGAAAGGAAAAATTACTGCAAATTATGCAAGACTGAATTCACTTACTCAAATGAGACAACATTGGGTAAATTTTCTTGACCCGCCTGAACATACCCGGATCAGAGGATTTATCAACAAAGCTTTTTCGCCAAAATTAGTGAATGATCTGAAACCAAATATTGACTCCATTGTAAATTATCTGCTTGATAAATTTCAGGGAGATACTATTGAATTCATAAGTGAATTTTCATATCCCCTTGCGGCTATTACAATTGCTGAATTTTACGGGATTCCAAAAGAGGACAGAGATATTTTAGATAAATGGGCAATGCAGATAGTAAGAACTTTAGATGTAGTTACAAATCAATTTACACAGGAAGATCTGAAAAATATTTACAGCTCAGCAGATGAGATAAAAGAATATTTTAGAAAAGTTGTAGATCAGAAAGAAAAAAATCCGAAAGATGATCTCATCAGCAGATTGATTACTATTGAAGACAACGGAGATAAGCTCACAAAAGAAGAGATAATTGCTTCTCTTGTTTTGATGATAATGGATGCGCATGAAGCTCCAAAGAATCAGATTTCAAACGGACTTTATGCCTTGTTAAAAAATCCCAATCAGTATGAAAAGCTTGTGAAAGATCCTTCACTTGCCGACGGAGCTGCAGATGAACTTTTAAGATATGACAGCCCTGCACAGTTTACAGGCAGGAGGACACATGAAGATGAAACAGTCGGAGGAAAGGAAATTAAAAAAGGTCTGCAGATTATCTGTATGCTGGGAGCAGGAAATCGTGATCCTCTGAAATTTCCAGAGCCTGACAGACTTGATATTGAAAGGAAAAAAGTATTCCCCCTTTCATTTGGAGGTGGCATTCATTTTTGTGCCGGTGCAGGTTTTGCAAAACTCGAAGCTGTTTCAGCATTTGAAAATATTGCTAAACGATTTCCGCGTTTGAGTCTGATGGATAAAGAATATAATTTTCATGAATCACTTCACTCAAGAGGACTCGACAGACTTGAATTAAAAATCAAATGATCTTTTCTTAATATGATTAAAATTACATCAGACATGCAAAGATAATTTACATTCGGGATCTGTGATGAACTCCATATTTTCATCATCTTCTTCATCTTCAGGTACATATTTCAAAGCAAATTGAGAGTCTGAATATATATTATCAATAATCATGTGCAAGTGTTCATCTTCTTTTCCTTTGATAGAACTGCTCAGAGAATATATAGTTTTATTCTCGCTGAATTCTTCCATTTCCATATTCATTTCAATATCAATCTCACCATCTTTACTTTCCATTCCAAAAATTTCATTATCTTCAGTGCAAAAGCATGATTTTAATAAAAACAATACACTGCTGTTTGCATAAAAAGCATTGGCAAAATATGGATCAAATTCATCAAAGAAATCTTCTTCACATTCCTTAATAAAATCTATAAAAAGGTATAAAATTTTATTTTTATGAAAACCATTTAAATTATATTTATTTCGTTCAAAGTTGTAAATTTTTTCAAAAACCATTTCTTTGCTTTCTATTTTTTAAAAAGGGATATATTATTTTTTCTTTAAAATATTTTCGTAAGTACTGATCCAGTCTTGAGGAGAGACCTTTGAAGCAAGTTCACCGATTAGCTTATATGGAATCTCTTCAGGCTTTTTAAATCTGATACAGCTTTTCCCCATATCCAATTTTGATTTAACTGTTTTACTGTACTCATTTGTAAACCAGTCAAGTAGTTTTTTATCAGCATATAATCCCATATGATACACAGCAATAAAATTTTTTTGAGAGGCAATACTCATGAAAGGCAACGGCAGCTCAGGGTTGCAGTGATATCCATCCGGATACAGACTTTGAGGAACGACATAACCTATCATTCCATAAGATATTTCTTCCTTAAAACCTTTAGGAAGTTTTTTTTTAATACACTTTTGAAGTTTACTTACTGCTGTTTTTCTTTCTGAAGGAAGTGCATCTAAATATTCTGCAATTGTCTTTGCTTTTGAAGTCATTTTATGGTTTAAGGATTTACTTTTTATTGAGTATATTTAAAATAAATTTTTAGATCAATTATCGCAATACAATGTTTTTATAATATTCATATTCTAAGAATCACTTCATTAATTTTTAATACGCTTAGAAATTAATTCTGATCATTATTGCCAATAAAATCATATTACAACTAAATATCCCTTATATAGTCATTTAATTACAGAATTAGAATTTTTATATTGTTGTCTTAATTATACAAACATTTCATTGGGAAAAGCTCAAAATTTAGTTGATTTATTAATATATCGCGCTCAAAAACAACCGGATAAAACTGCATTTGTTTTTCTGGAAGACGGGGAAACTGAAGCAGGTAAATTTTCTTACAAGGCACTTGATATCAGTGCAAAAAGAATTGCCGAAAGTTTACAGATAAAAAATTTAAATGGTGAAAGAGCATTACTAATTTATGAATCCGGACTTGAATATTTAGATTCATTTTTTGGATGCCTTTATGCAGGAGTAATTTCTGTACCACTTCACCCTCCCGGAAAAAATAAATCATTATCGAGAATTGCTGCAATTGCAAAAGACAGTGGTGCAAAAGTAATTTTATCTACTTCTGAAATTTATGAAGAGCTTAAAGATGAATTTGAAAAAGATAATTTTTTAAAAGATCTTGAATGGATATTAACTGAAACTATTTCAGATATCAATTCAGAGAAATGGATAAACCCGGGTATTAAGCCCGAAACATTGGCATATTTACAATATACTTCAGGATCAACAGGCATACCAAAAGGCGTGATGGTAAATCACAAAAACCTTTTGGCTAATCTTGAAATTATCGATAAATCTCATCCACATAATGATAAAAGTGTGATGGTAACGTGGCTTCCGATTCACCATGACATGGGATTGATATATGGAATTTTACTTCCCTTCTACAGCGGATATCCATGTTACTTTATGACTCCACAGGCATTTGTTCAGAAACCATACAGATGGTTGTCAGCAATTTCAAAATTTAAAGGCACTCATAACGCTGCACCAAATTTTGCATTTGAACTTTGTGTTAATAAAATTTCTGATGATCAAAAAAAATCTTTAGATCTCAGTACCTGGACAACTGCAATGAATGCAGCTGAGCCTGTCCGAGCAGAGACAATAGAAAGATTTTCAGAATATTTTTCAGAATGCGGATTTGAAAAAAGATTTTTTAGTCCTGGATACGGTCTTGCTGAAGGTACTTTAATTCTTTCGACTACTTTTACAAAAGACGAACCTGTTTTAAAAAGATTTAGAGATGCAGATATTGAAAAAAAGAATATTGCAGTTGCTTCAAATTCTGAAGATAAAATTTCCAAAGTACATGCAGGTCATAGTCATTCAATTGAAGACACAAGAATAGCAATCGTTGATCCAGTTAAGCTGATCGAATGCAAAGAAGGTGAAGTTGGAGAAGTATGGGCATCTGGTACTTCAATTGCTCAGGGCTACTGGCAACGTGAAGATGCGACTGAAGAAACTTTCAATGCTCACATTAAAGATACAAATGAAGGACCTTTTTTGAGGACAGGTGATCTTGGATTTATTTTTGAAAATGAATTATACATAACAGGAAGATATAAAGATCTGATAATTATCCGTGGACAAAATCATTATCCACAGGATATTGAATATACAGTTGAAGCCAGTCATCCTGCACTGCGGCTAGGTTGTGTAGCAGCTTTTTCAATAGAATATGAAGGAGAAGAGCATCTTGGAATAGTTCAGGAAATTCAGAAAAATTTTGTGAAAGATTTTGACACAGATGAAATTATAAAAGCGATCCGTAAGTCAGTTTCAGAAGAACATGATCTTCAGGTGCAGTCAATTACATTAATTAAACCTGGCACTGTACCAAAAACTTCCAGCGGAAAAATTCAGAGGAAGGCATGTCTGCAGGGAGTATTAGATAATGAACTGGAAGTACTTGCCGAATGGAAGCAAGGTGAACTTAAAGATCACACACCTAAAGAAATTTCAGACAAAGAAAAAATAAAATTCAAAGCAACTTCATTTATTTTAAAAAACTGGCTCGTCAAAAGACTGTCCGATCTTATGCAGATCAGTATTGAATCAATTGATGTTTCAGAATCATTTGCTGCATACGGAATGGATTCTTTAAAGGCGGTTCAGCTTTCGGGAGATCTCGAGACTTTACTGGAAAGGCATTTACCCGATACATTAGTTTATGATTATCCGAATGTAAATGCGTTATCAGAATTTCTTTCAACAGAGAATGTACAACCTGCAGATGAGATCAATGAAAATATAATTTCCAAAGAAATTTCAAAAAATGAAAATGAACCTATAGCTATAGTTGGAATTGGATTAAAATTTCCGGATGCTGACGGACCTGATGAATTCTGGAAATTGCTTAAAGAAGGAAGAGATGCAATTACAAAAATTCCAGAAGGCAGATGGAAAGAAAGTTCGATGAAACCATCGACTGTGAGATTTGGTGGTTTTGTAAAAGACACTGATAAATTCGATCCGGTATTTTTTGGAATATCTCCAAGAGAAGCATTACAGATCGACCCACAGCAAAGGTTTACACTTGAGGTTGCCTGGAATGCAATGGAAGATGCAGGCATCGATCCATCTTCACTTGCAGGAAAAGATGTTGGGGTCTTTATGGGAATATGCACTTATGATTATGCAAGATTTTCTGCAGGGAGAAAAGAATTTTTTGATGTGTACACAGGAACGGGAACTTCACTCAGCATAGCAGCAAACAGAATCTCATATTTATTTGATTTCAGAGGACCGAGTATAGCAATAGATACAGCATGCTCATCATCTCTAGTAGCACTTCACACAGCATGCAACAGCATTCGAAACGGAGAATCCACAATAGCTCTTGCAGGCGGAGTAAATTTACTTCTTGCACCAGACTGGAATGTAGTCTTTACAGAAGCTGATATGCTGGCAACAGACGGTAAATGTAAAACATTTGATTCGGCAGCTGACGGGTATGTCAGGAGTGAAGGATGCGGGGTTGTAGTTTTGAAAAAACTTTCAGATGCAATAAAGGATGGTGACAGAATTTATTCTGTAATAAAAGGTTCAGCAATAAATCAGGATGGAAAGAGTAATGGACTTACTGCACCTAACGGTCCATCACAGGAAAATGTGATCAGAAAGGCATTGAACAATGCTGGAATAAAATCTTCGGAAGTTAGTTATATTGAAACACATGGTACAGGTACACCGCTTGGTGATCCTATAGAAGTGAATTCAATTGTAAAAGTAATTTCCAAAGACAGTTCAAATGATTATCCATGTTACATCGGATCAGTAAAAACCAACATTGGTCATCTCGAAGCTGCTGCGGGAATTGCAGGAGTTATCAAAACAAGTTTAGCCTTATATAATAAAAAAATTCCAAAGCATCTGAATTTTATTTCACTCAATCCTGAGATTCATATAGACGGAACTTCAATAAAGATCGCTGACACTGAGATCAACTGGTCAGACAATAAAAGATATGCAGGCGTAAGTTCGTTTGGATTCGGTGGAACAAATGCTCATATTATTCTTGAGAATGCTCCCGAAGAATTAAAAGCATCAAATTCAGTTTCAAAAAAAATGCCTTTCAATATTCTTACCCTTAGTGCAAAAAGTGACAAGGCATTGAAACAGCTTGCAGGTAATTATATTGAACTGTTATCTGAAAATAATTTGAATACAGAAGATATTTGCTTCACTGCAAATACAGGCAGAGCATCATTTAATCACAGGCTAGCGTTAGTTTGTTCTGACAATGTAAGTTTATCGAAGCAGCTAAATAATTTTTTATTTGATAAAAATTCTTTTGGTCTATTAAAAGGAACAACAAAGATCAATCATATTCCTAAAATTGCATTTTTATTTCCGGGACAGGGAGCACAGTTCATCGGAATGGGAAAAGAAATGTATGACACACATCCTCTCTTTAGAAGTATTATAAACAGGTGTGACGAAATATTAAGAAATTATTTAGATAAACCATTACTAGAAGTTTTATTTTATGAGAAAGATGAAAAATTAAACCCGATCAACGAAACAACTTATACGCAGCCTGCTTTATTTTCAATTGAGTATGCTCTTGGAAAGTTATGGATGTCATGGGGAATAAATCCTGATGTAATGATGGGACACAGCGCTGGAGAATGTGTAGCTGCATGTCTGGCAGGAGTTTACAGTCTTGAGGACGGATTAAAACTTGTAGCAGAACGAGGACGACTTATGCAGACCATGACAGAAAAAGGTGAGATGTACACGATCTTTGAAGATGAAAAAGTTACCAAAGAATTTTTGACCGGTTATGAAGATAAAGTTTCCATAGCGTCAATAAACGGACCGAAGAAAACTGTAATTTCCGGAAGCAAAGATTCGCTTGATAAGATCATAGCCATTATTGAATCCAAGAACATTGAATATAAAAAAATAATTGTTTCAATCGCATCTCACTCCCCTCTTATGAATTCGATGATAGATGAGTTCAGAAAAGTGTGTGAGACAATAAATTATTCAAGTGCAGAAATTCCTGTGGTATCTAATATGACAGGTGAAATAGTTACCGATAAAATTTCAAATGCTGAATACTGGTGCAAACAAATATTATCACCGGTCAGATTTTCAGAGAGTATAAAGGAATGTGTTAATAATGGAGTGGAGATATTTGTAGATCTTGGTCCTAAACCTTCGTCAATTAATATGGCTCAGGAAAGTGTTCTGGATCCGAAGATAAAATGGCTACCGAGTTTCAAATATAATTTTACAATTTGGGAAACTCTGTTAAGTAGTTTGGGAAGTATGTATGTAAGCGGAATTTTCCCTGACTGGAAAGAATTTTCAAAAGATTTTTCACATGCGAAAGTGAGTTTGCCGAATTATCCATTTCAGAGGGAGAGATATTGGATTGGGGATGGAATGGGAGAGATGACTGGAGAAACGGATTTATCCGTTTCTGTCGGAACTGCCGAAAGTCAATCGGACGGCGGATCTTTTGCAGGAGTGAGACTGCCTTCAGCTTCTGATACAGAATCTATTTTTAATTTACGGATCAGCGGAAACTCACCGGAATATCTGAAAGATCATGTTGTATTTGGAAAGATAATATTTCCTGCTGCAGGGTTCATAGAAATGGCTTTAGCCGTTTCCCGAAGTATTACAAAGAATAAAAATATAAACATTACAGGAATTTTATTTCATCAGGCACTGACATTAAAGGAAAATGAATTTTCTGATATTCAAATCATTTTAACAAAGACAGTTCCGGAAATTTATGAATTTAAAATTTATAGTGCGGACTATTCTAATAATAATAATAGAAACAACTTTTCCTGGACTTTGCACAGTTCCGGAAAAATTAATTTTAGTAAGGTAGAAGCTAAAGAGAATAAAATAGAAGTTGATAAGATCGTTTTTAATAATAGCCATGAAATAAAAAATTTGTATGAATGTATAAAAGAATCCGGAGTGGAATATCTATATGCATTCCAGGCTATTAAAGAGTTAAATGTAAATGGTGATGAGGCTTTTAGTAAGATAGAAATGAATAATATTGGCACAATTGAGAATCTAGCTCATCCAGTTTTAATCGATAATGCTTTCCAAACTGTACTTTCATTATTGGATTATAAAAATCCTGAAAAAGCATACATTCCTGTTGGAGTAAATGAGATATATTTATATAAAAATCTTACCTCTGTAATATATTGTCATGCAGGATTAGTAAAAAGTGTTTCACCTGCTGTAATGAATTCTGCTGATATAAAGATCTATTCTGACAATGGTGAACTAGTTTGTAATATAAAAGGTCTGCAACTAAAAGAAGTAAGCAAAAAAGAATTTCTTGCAATTAATGATGACTTAAATGGCTGGTTTTATAATATCGATTGGGTGAAAATTAAGAAAGATTTAATATTTCCAAAACCGTTAGAATTATTACAAAATTTAATTGATAACTCTGATGATCAAAATAATTTTGATACATCGGCTAATTCTGTTTCTAAATACAAAGACTTTATAAAAGACCTGGAATTGCTAACTGTTCATTATATAATTTCAGCAATTAAAGAATCCGGTTTCAAAACATCTATTGGAAATAGTTTAAAAGTTAATGAATTTTTTGAAAGTTTTGGTTTTTCTGAAAAATACAAAAAGTTAGCAAATCGACTCATTGAAATATTGTCAGATAATAATTTTTTAAAGATCGATAAAGATGAAATTGAATTTAATGTAGGTCATGACATTGATCCATCCGATATATTGCCTGATGTACTTTGTAAAAAATATCCGGATTTTCTGGCAGAGATAAAACTAACCGAACTTTGCGGCAAACAACTTTTCAATATTTTAACAGGAAAAAAAGATCCGCTTGAGATTTTGTTTCCTGAAGGAGATATGACGTTACTTACAAAACTTTATCAGGATTCACCTGCTTTTGTTCATATGAATAATTCAATTAGAAAAATTACTGGAAATATTCAAAGTAGTTTTACAGAAGGTAAAAAATTAAATATACTTGAGATCGGTGCTGGCACTGGTAGTACAACATCTTATATTACTTCCCTCTTTAGTAATGAAAACATTAACTATACTTTTTCAGATATATCACCTGCATTTTTTATCAAAGCAAAGGAAAGATTTAAAGAGTTTAATAATATTAATTTTAAAGTTTTAGATATTGAAAAAGATCCCATCAAACAGGGATTTGTTTTGAATGAATTTGATATAATAATTGCTTCCAATGTTATCCATGCTACTAAAGATCTGATAAGTTCAATGAATAATATTAGAAAATTTTTGTCAGAAAACGGCACTTTAATTTTAAATGAAGTAACTGAAAAACAGGCATGGCTTGATATTACATTTGGTCTGACAGATGGTTGGTGGAATTTTTCTGATACTGATCTTCGAAATGAACACCCTTTATTGAATAATCAAAGTTGGAATAATTTATTCTTACAATCAGGCTTTGAAAATGCAGAAATATATTCTCCAGAATTAAATAATAAAATATATACCGGTCAATCCTTAATTATTGCTTCCGTAAATACTGTTGAAAATGAAAAAATGTATGATGTTTCATCAGAGAAAGAAATACTTGTATTTTCAATTGGATCCGTTTCAAAAAATCTTATTGAAGCTTTTAAAAAAAATGCTGAAGATATTATTTTTATTAATGAGGATAGTTCGTTTGAGAAAAAATCAGATAAAGAATTCTCCGTTGATTTCAATAATCATATTCAGTTAAAAGATCTATTTAAAGTTTTTAATGAAAGTAATAATAAGAAAAACATTATAGTTATAATTCCGGATTCAGGAATTGTTAATGACGATGGTATAAATAAAATTACATTAAAAGGATCATCATTTATTCTGAATCTATTAAAAGTTTTATCTGAAACAGAAACTTCAAATAATTATAAATTAACAATTGTAACACAGAATGCTGTTCATGTTTGTGAGTCTGAAACAGTCATCGGAATTCAAAATTCACCTGTATGGGGAATTAAAAAAGTTATTTCTCTTGAGCAGCCTGAACTTAATACAAAGATCATTGATATTGATTTTAGCACTAAGTCAGAATTAATTGTAAATGAAGTATTGTCTGAAATTGAAGATGATATGATTTCTTTTAGAAATAATTGTAAGTTTATACCATTTCTAAAAAGAATTAAACCTGACTATTCAAAAATAGAATTAGATTCGGAAGGCACTTATATGATCACCGGTGGTCTGAGCGGACTTGGATTAATTACTGCAAAATGGCTTTCTGAAAAAGGTGCAAAGAATTTAGCTTTACTGAGCAGAAGAGATAATACAAGTGAAGCTGATAAAATATTAAATGAGATTAGATCATCCGGTACTGATGTAAAAATATTCAAATGTGACATCACATTGAAAGAGGATCTGCAAAGGATAATGACTGAAATAAATTTATCGGGGAAAAAATTAAGAGGGGTTATACATTCAGCAGGACTTTTAGAAGATGGAATTTTGATAAATCAGACAGTTGAAAAATTCGATAAAGTATTGTCTCCAAAAATTAAAGGTGCCTGGAATCTGCATGAACTTACAAAAGATTTAGAAATTGATTTCTTTATAATGTATTCATCAATTGCATCAATACTTGGATCTGCAGGTCAGGCAAATCACTCTGCTGCAAATTCATTCTTAGATTCATTTGCATATTACAGAAAAGCAAAAGGACTTCCTGCAATGAGTATTAACTGGGGTGTCTGGTCAGAAATTGGTTCTGCAGTGAAAAAGGGTGCTGACAAGAATGAAAAAATACCGGGTCTTGGTCTGATAGATCCTGAGAGAGGCATAAAAGCATTAGAAAAAATCTTTAATTGCGGAAATGCACAGATCGGAATACTTCCAATGGATTGGAATAAATATTTTGAAAGCACCAAAAATAAATTTACGGTAAAATTAATTTCAGAAATTCGGGATCCGAACGAAGAAATTTCAAAAAAAGATGATGATGATTTTTTCGATAGATTACGAAATGCGAATGAATCTGAGCAAACTGAATTGCTGAAAGATTATTTCAGGGATTTGATATCAATGATAATGGGTCTTGATCCTGAAGATCTCGATGATGAACAGCCGCTTAATACAATGGGGCTGGATTCTCTTATGGCGATCGAATTAAAAAACAAAGTCAACATTGAGCTGGGAGTAGATCTGAATCTAGTACGGTATATGGAAGAAACCGGTATCATCCATCTTGCTGCAGAATTAAAAGAGCAGCTGCCAAAGATTCTTAACAACAGCAGCAAAGAAACGGTTAAAACCGTTTCCGAAATTTCCGAAGAAGAAAAAGCACGCGACCTCCTTTCTAATCTCGATGATCTATCCGAAGAAGAACTTGACAGACTTTTAAATGAATCAAAATAATTAACTCATTAAAATTAAGTAAATATTGTGTCTGATCTGAAAGACAACGAAAATATACAAAAATTATCTGCTCAGGAAAAACTTGCTCTGCTTAAAAGTCAGCTTCTCGATAAAACAAAAAAAGAAGACGTAACCTTTCAAATGACTTACGGACAGAAAGCTCTGTATTTCCTATATCTGAACACTCCGGAAAGCACTGCTTATAATGTCGCATTTTCTGTCAGAATTAAATCTCATGTAAATATTCCTGCTTTAAAAAAATCATTTCAAAGAATTCTGAACAGAGATCAGTGCCTGAGATCTAATTTCAAAATAGAAAACGGTAAACCTGTTCAGACTGTAAGCGGGTTTAAGGATATTTTTTTCAGATCGGAAGATCATTCCGAAAAAAGTGAAAAAGATATTAAAGAAATAATTAATTCTTATCACAGAACTCCATTTGATCTCGAAAACGGTGACGTATTTAAAGTATATTTGGTAAAGGTATCTGATGAAAATTATATACTGCTTATCAGCGTTCATCATATTGCCTGTGATGGTTGGTCCATCGGTACAATGCTGAATGAACTAAAGCAATTTTACTATGCAGAATCCGATAACCTGCAAATCTCATTTTCACCCTTACAAAAAAAATATTCAGATTACGTAAATTTTCTGGAAGATTTTATTAAAAGTGAAAAAGGTAATGAACAATGG
>Ga0154020_10008115_pt1 | contig 12210 bp, 4 predicted proteins | sample Klosneuvirus_201_FD_109709 | JGI IMG/M metagenome (GOLD analysis project Ga0154020, IMG submission 109709) | Active sludge microbial communities from wastewater, Klosterneuburg, Austria - Klosneuvirus_20160825_MG | ecosystem: Engineered > WWTP > Aerobic digester > Activated sludge | place... | reverse complement strand
TCCGCGATGCTAAATACATTTCGGTTGTAATTCAAAATTGATTCCATATTTTGTCGGAAATTCTAGCATGTCCTATTCTTTTAAAATCTTTACCCCTGCAACTTTAGCTTCCCACTTGATCCTGCAATAATAAATCCCGGCAGGTAAATTAGTTATATCCACCTGCTTATACTGACTCCATTGTGCAACCTTTTCGCCATAAACCATTCTTCCCATAGAATCAAATATTTCCAGAATGCCAACTTCTTTCTGTGCATTGAAACCTAATGTAAAATACCCATTATTGGGATTGGGAAATACGTTGAGTTTTGGGTTAATAATTACTTCAGTTGCTAATGATGTTAACGTATCACACGGACTTCCAGCCAACGCTCCTAAAAAATAATTGGGGTGATTGGGCAAGCTGTTGAAATTGTATGCAGGCAAGGGTACTCCATGCTGAACCAAATCACAAGCCAATCCTGCGCTATCGGGTTGGTTGATTACGTGAAGATGAAGTGTACCGTTGCCTGTGGAAATATAAATTTTACCATCTGGTGCCAATTGAGCTATGTCAAAATAAGTGCCCAAAGGTGGATTAGGTGAATAAAAACCATCCCAAACGGCAACCGTTGTTTGAGATGCAGGAATATTCGGTGCAGAAACATCAAATTGATATACATAACGAAGTGACGAAACATATAGAAATTTGGAATTGGATGAAAATGATACACCAACTCCACTTGAACTGTCATTTATGGCAACATGCACTGGGTTGCTAAGCAACCCAGTGCATCGGTCGAAGCTGAATATGTCAAGATCTTCAATTAAGCCATAATAAGCAAACTTTAATCCATCTGGAGAAAATTGAGCCTGACCTGCGTCAGCTGCTCTTACTACTCCAATACTTTGTATGAAAGGGCCAAATAAACCAGATGGGGTGAGCAGAAATTTTAAATAAATATTTGTAAATCCCTTGTGACAAATTATCCACCAGTCACGTCCATTTGCATGTTTGCATGCTGTCAGTTTACCAGCGTTTAATGTGTCATTAAGCAGAATTTGGTTTTTCGTTGTTATCGCTCCCAATCCTCCATTTGCGGTAATATCAATCTCACTGTAATAAAGGTATCGAGTCAATAGGTTTCCTGGAGGATCATCAACGGTACAATGAAATAAATAATACGAATTGGTATTTCCAGGGTTGGGAACAATTATATTCATTTGGTGCGGAGGTAGGCCATCTGGATACCAAGAGGTGTAAACGCTTGGGTTTAACCCCGAACCATTCTGCATAGTATCGCCTGTTGCATCGGCAATGTACACACCGTTAGTGACAAACAATAAATTGCCATTGCTGTCGCAGATGTTGGATACAGCTCTTCTAAATTCCATTTCTCTAGTAAAAGAAGAAATTACTGGCGATCCTGAGATAAAATTCATATCAATTCCACCGAAAGGTATTGTAGCTTGTGATCCACCATACCCCATAGTCCAAAGATTGTTTATACCCTGGGACAAAACCGTAAAGGGTAACACTAGCAGAACAAGGTATATTCTTAAGGTTTTTACCATTTTGTTAATGTATAATTACCAGTTTTCCATTCAATTGAAAATCACTGCTCGTATTAACTTGATAATGGTATACACCGGGAGCTAATTGTTCTGTTGAAAAACTCATTTGAGTAATATCGATTTTCATCTGTTGCTTCAACTGCAACATTCCAACTGAATTAAACAGCAGAAACTCGGCTGTCGATACTTCCGGCAATTCATAAACTAATGTAACACTATTGTTAGCAGGATTAGGATACAATCTTGCTGTTGGTTTCTTAGGTATTTGTCTGAGAATGATACCGGCTTGTAAACAGATATTAATATCATCGTAAACAAGTTCATCATTGAGTAACGATAGAATTGCTCTTGCTTTGAAGACTGCATTACCTCCAGCAAGTGGGCATTGTGCAGCAATACCTTCCAATTGATTAATGGCATCGTCTCCCAATTGAAATTGCTCCTGACCTATAACAGAAAGAAAAATTTCATTTACTACCTGTTCATTAACTTCAATGGTTTCTGAAGAATAAATAGATTCATTAACAAAACGGATATTGTCAGTTGTAAGCACCAGAGAACTATCAGCAATGCTAAATACATTTCGGTTGTAATTCAAAATTGATTCCATATTCTGACGGATGCCCTGTATAGCCAGCAGATAAACGGATGGATCAACTGCCGATTCCAATGCATGACGGTATAGTTCCATCTGCTCCGCAAGCAAAGCCATTTGAACATCAAGTGAGTTTCTATTCTGATTCAAATTGTTAATCACCGATTGATCCAGTTGCATCATTTCATATTGCTCGCCAGTCAATTGTTCCAATTGTGCAGCAACGGAAACTTCCATCTCATTATAGAAATTCTCGAAAAGAGAATTGGCTAACAGAGTAGAATCTGAAAGCAGATTTCTATACAGTTCTCTTTTTAACCGCCATAAAGTTTCAGCAGTGTAGGGTGTATTTTCAATGCTATCTCGTGCAATGCGTTCGTGAATGACAATATCAATCGGGCAGTCGGGACAAGGTGGAAATTGGTCACAATAATGATGATTATTAACTAAACAATAAAATGTTTCATTGGTATAATCAATTCCAGGTTGAAACCAGTTAGGGGGTTCAAATCCTACTGGATTAAGGGAACTGGTAGTAGGTTCAAAACTTAGCCCTGATGGTGGATTGGAATTGTCATATGAGTATGGAGAAAATGATGCAATGATTGGATTATCACTAAACGCGCCCCAATTTAGATTCACAGGAGTAACAGGCCACAAATTTCCTTTCCAATCCTGAGAATTGGTAATTCCCTGATTGTAAAACAAGCCCCTATTATGGTTATTAAATTCATTTCCCTGTATAGTTACATTCAAGCCGGCATCACCTACCATTCGTATTCCATTCATGGTTTTGTCAACAACATTGCAGGAAATAATTGGATCGCTACCAAGCACATTAGTAATTGCCGATTGATGAACGGAGGCGTTAAGATTATTTGACCCATCAACAACATTGCAACTTATTTCGGTTTTGTTACTACCACTCACAATAATTCCATTAATGTTGACAAGATTATCGGTCATGAATAAATCATTTTCCGTTACAAAATAATCAGATGTACTAGTCAGACCAATACCATTCGCAGCATTGTTTGCGCCGCTATTGTAAAATATGTTGTTATTGTGAATGCGTGAATCACGGTTTGACCCTTGTCGCTCTAGTGACTGAATAGCACTTACACCACGAAAGGCCCCGGAAACAAATTCACCAAAATAAATTTCATTATCGCTCACCCAAAGATGGTCGGCATTGTCATTAAACCTAAGATCGATCGCTGTGCTTCGGGATTCAATGTGATTGACAGTTATATCCATTGTAAGATTGCTACCAAAATTTGTTCGGTAGCCAGTAAGCATATTAGTCATATTATTATCCCGTGAATCCACATTCATTCGGTCGGTAAAAATTCCGTACTTGCAATTATCAAATGCTGTTTGTCCATTTTTACCAAAACCACGTTGCTTGAGCAAACTACCAAATCTGCCAATAGCATAAATAGCACTGCCATTATAACTGGTATTTGATACCATGGATTGAGTTAAATTTTGATATACAGGGTCAGGTACAATATCCTCAAAGATACAATTTGTAATTGAAATTGAGGTATTTCTTGAGATAACTCCATTGCTCATATCATAAAATCTGTTTGGCTGATATTGAGAGCCCAGATTCAAAATGGCATCATGAGATAAAACACCTGAAAGAGATTTTAAACCGGGAAGTGTTAGCTGCCCTGCATAATTGGGTCTTATTGTTCCAAATGTTGCAAATTGGCAATTTCTTACATAAGTAGAAACAGAATTTAAACCAGACAAAGCTTGTGGTATAAATAATCCAACATAATTTCGGTAAAGTTTAGAATTTTCGAGGATGACTGTTGAGTTATTTTCCTGAAAAACAGCATATTCGGCATCACAAATTTCTGAATCGGCTGCTTTTAGTGTTCCTCCTACTAGTGTTCCTCCGTCCTCTACCCTGATTCCTTTCCACATATCGGTACAGGAATAAATTCTGCTGTTTTCAAGCACGAGCGTTTTGCCTGCCTCCACAACTATCTCAACACCCGGATTTACATAAAATGTGTTATTAGAGTATGAAACATTGTGTTTAATGAAAAAATCTTCTATAATGTAAATGGTTTCATTAGGATAAAATGTATATGATGTAGACTCATTGTGACCTTGCAAAGTAACCTGATCAGCAAACGAAGCGCAGTCAGATGCCACCTGTAGCGTGCATTGTGCTGTAAATGGGCCGCCACTTACAGCCGGATCCAATAGTAATTCAGCTTTATTGATAGCAATTCCGCCTGGTGGAATTTGAGTGAAATATCCAGTTAAAATTAATGTAGTACATTGAACGGCAGGCCATGCGATAAAACCGGTGGGAAGAGGGCTAGTAACAACAAAATTAGGCGGAAGATTGTCTATAATCTGAAAGGATGGAACAGGAGTTAAAGACGGCGATAGGTTACAGATTTCAATGTAAAAATCTATTGTTGTATTAAGAGGAATGTTGTATGTTGATGGTGTTTTTGTAATTGTAAAGCAGTTGGTGCATAAATTACCTGTCACATTTTCACTCATGTTACTGAAATTGGTTTGATATAAAAAATCATCCCCACAATAGTTTGTTGTATTAAGTTGTATCGAAGGTAGTTGTCCATTATACCTACATTTAGGATCTAATTTTAATTCAATTTTAAGACAATTTAATATTCCCAGGAAGCCATTTGGATAACCTATTGCAGCTAAATCAACACTACTTAATGTCCAAATAGTTTGAGTACTATTAACTACAGTTAACGGCACACTGTTTCCGCTACAATCAGTAATGTTACATTCTAATATATCAAGAAATGGTGGCAGATTTAACAATTCAATACCAATTGGATAAACACCTCCTTGTTGTAGCGAAGTGAATTCCGCAGAAATATAAAACGGTTGACATAAAGAAAACTCATTCGGTTGAATCGATTTTGGATCCATAGCAACCGGTGTATTGATAAGTGAAATATCAAAGTTATCTACAAAGCAAGGTGTGGTACCCGATGGTGCTGGCCAACCGTCACAATTCCAGCCCCAGGTAATAGATATTGGATCCGGATTTGTTTCACACGGTTGATAAACTGCACGAAGTTCATACTGATTTAATGCGCCACTATTCATTACGGATTCCAATATGAAAACATTTGGATTGCCAGCAACAGGTTGTATTTGTGAAACAGTTGGGGCTACTCGAAACACGCTAAATGACAAATAATTTATTCCTTGAGGGATTTCGAGAAAAACATTATAAGCTTGTGTAGAAGGAGTTCCTGCCAAGTTTAAATTTTCAATATTAAACTCCCAAACAATTGTATTTTGAATTGCACTTTCAACGCCAGAAGCAGGAATTTGATTCAAAACTAAATGTGGGGTTATGGTAACCAGTGGAGTTAGATTAATATTTGTTAATGATTGTACGAATTGGCAACTTGTGGCATTGTACATATTCTGACAATAAATATCATTATCATTAAATTCGGTATTAACAGTCGGAATGGAAGCGGTAGAAGCACAGACTATTTCATCTAAATTGATTTCTATTTCCATGTCCAATTTTTGATCGCTGAATATTAGTCCTGTCGGGGTATTAGTAGTTAGACACGCAGGGCCGTTAGGAAAAGAATTTACTGTGTTTAAGTTAAGCAAAAGATTCCCTAACAAATTAACTGTTAGATTGGTAAAATTATTCCATGATGCCCAATTTTCATTTGTGATGGTGCTTGTAAATTCCAGAAAATTTGTTCTGACCCTGGAATTTGAACTTGAAAGCTGAAAGCTAGGATCAATTTTAATTGTCCATAAGTTAGGTTTTAAAGGTGGTATCCTATACTCGTTCGTAAATATATTTTTTAAGTTGTTTTTGCCCCCAACTATAGATTTAGTATTAATAGATATATATCTATCACAACTGTTAGGATAATATTTATAGCTTGAAAAATTAGAAATATCCGTTGAATAAAAATAATGTCGTCCACTATATTTTTCACACCAAAACATGTACGAATCCGCAAATGTTTGGTTAACAAGATTCATTGAAGGTGGATTGGGTACGGGTGTTCCAAAAGTCCACTTATCATTGTTGGCAGCAAGTTGCGAGTTAGGCATATCAAAAACTGTACTTCCATTAGGTTGAGAAGTCCCCGATAAAAACATAAAGTTAGTGATAATACTTTTCCTTACACCATCAGGGGGATGAATTGCTGTAAAGTTACCGCAGAATTCATAATGCACTTCGAGCCTGTAACGCTGACCTACTCTGAATCGATCAAACTGAAATTGAGCATTTGGATTTTCCCATATTACATCCGGGTTTGATGACCCACTAGTTCCAAATTCAAAATCCTCGTCGAAAAAAGAAAAGAACATAATATCAGTATTTAAAACTGGCAAATATTGAATGATATTAGTTGAAGTTTGCATGTGAACCATAGTTTCAAAATTACTACTTATTGCTCCACCAAATGCATCACAATCCCTACAGTTTACAGGGTTAGGGGTTTGTGTTGGCGCATCGATGTAAAAACGAATATCTGTTATGCGGATATTTAATCCGCTGATCGCATCTTTATGCGGCATTACGCGTTCTAAATGTAACCATTTTAGTATTGCACCATTAGCAACCATATCATCTTCATACAAATAGCCATCAGGTGTTTCACCATCTATGAATGTTGCAATGAGCTGATCTTCTAGTAAATCGCCATGGAAAGATGAAAGTGAATCGATTTTATTGAAATTAGAATAGTTTGGTGAAACAGGAGTAAGCGGAATATCTGCAATTCCATCATCATTGTCATCAATATATCCGTAAGTGGTTCTATGCAGATTGTAATCTTTGATATCGATACCAGGTGCTCCACATCCCGGGCACTGCATTTCTATAAAATCTCCTTCTCGTGATAAGGGCAACCATTCAAGGGATGGCGTGGTACTAACAATTGTTTTGTTGTAGCAAGCTCCAGTAGGATTGGGAAGAAGTGAAAATGTAACGTGATAATTTGAAACAGCCTGATTAAATGGACCGCAACAGGAATTTAGCCTAAAATTGAATTTACCGGCATTTAAAAAATTTGCTGGATTAGCTACATCAGATAAATCATAATAGAAATCATATTTCCCAGAATCGCACCCCACACTACATTCATCTGTGGCATCATAAATGACAGTTGCATTTGAATGAAATGGCAGGAATGTCTGCCCCCCAAAAGTTAAACTGACTTCATTAGTAATTGGCGTAGAAATATATAAACCCGCATCTGTATGAATTCGCGCCCTTAAAAATCCTTGTGAGGGCGTACACATATTGCTGCCTTGAGAACCATTACATCCAAATGTTTGTGCCTCCCAAGCTGACATTGACAATCCATCTAAGTCAATAGCAAAGTTTACTGCCGGTCCAAGTGTTACAATATTAGAAGTAGTAGTACACTTGGGACCAACAGCCGTTAGATTACTAATTGAAGGAGAAAATGATAATAATTGGTCTAGTCCATCTAATTTGAAAGCATACATACTTATTCCCCCAACAGAAGTTAAAAAAGCATTATTTGGAGATGGAGCACTAGTCACGGTTATTTCTGTAAGGCATTCACTTTCTCCACTTAGGCCAATTATCCAATTGTTAAAAACTTTTTCTTTGTTTAATAATTGATTGTCCTCTTCTACACATTTATAGGTTCTGAATTGAACATGGATGGTTTCAGATGGCGGTAATGCTTCAAAGTTAAATTCGAATTGTTGAAATGAATTCGGAACTTGGCCAATGTTGTTACACAAAGTCGGATTCGTCCAATCTGTAAAACAATCAACAGATCCCGAAACCGGGTTTTGTAATGCAATACCAGAAGGATCTTCAAGATTAATTGTAGAAACACTTGGAATAACATTTAAACTTGATCGATCGATCATTACCAAACCAGAATTAGGCCCATTATAGTATAAATTGAAACTCCCTTTCAATATTTCAGTTGTACCAGTGTTTTCAATATAAAAATCCCAATCGGTAAAATCTCCAGGGCATGAAAGATCAGTTTGGGCATCGGCTAATAATGGTGACACTCTCCTAATTGTAAGTTCTCTATTTCCGCCATTGACAATTGTAAATTCTGTATCGAACTGTTCTTGGCAGCTAGTACAAGCATCTATAAATTGTGTATTGTCGAAACAATGCCAAGAAAATTCGACAGTTTCATTTTCGCAAGGAAGACAGCCAGTAATTTCAATTTCCTCGCGAATATGTAAATAATAACCATGAGGGATATTTATTAAAATATTTGACGCAGGAAGAATTAGCGAATTAGTATATGAATTTGATGATGAAGCCGGATTCGGATCAGAGCTCACTTCATATGATACACTTTTTATTGAATACTTGCCTGTGCATTGAACCACATCGTTAAAGTCAAACAAAATGTCCGCTTCTGCACCTGTATTAGAATAAGTAAAGTAAAGAAAGATATCATTTGTTCCTTGATAAATTCCAGAAAAAGCGTTTGGAGTCAAATTAACCAAATACGGATATTCCATCTGAATATTCGTTCCTGTCGTGTTTATATTTGCCCCTCCATTTATTGTCCATTCAGAATTAAAAAAAGCATTCATGTTTGAAAGAGCAGTATTTGAAAGGATTGAACAATCAACCAAAAAATCAAACTCGAATGAATTTCGAGTATCGCTTATAGTCACCTCAAATTCATTTTTTACTGAGGTTGGAGTTAAAGTGATATTTTGAAATGAGGTATTGTCAATAATCACTTGACCTATATCATTTTGACCTGAATTGGCACACAAAGCAGTATAGATATTGTTAGAGTTAATTACTACCACCGGCTTAATTTTTAAGGTAAACGTAGTTCCAACACCATTTGGAAATGAAGCAGTATATCGATTTGCATGGCATACCTTTACTTTTGTTGGTGAAGTTATGTTGACTGAATTGGGCAATTGGCCATATAGAAGCAGGCAGTAGAATGTACCAAAAAAAGTTAAGATTAGTGCTTTCATGAGTTTATATATTTAAATGTGAATTATCTTTCAAATTTTAATGAATGAAAACTGTTAACTTTAACTTTAATCCTCGGTTTTACATGCTTCAATTTCATTAATCAATAATTGAATCATCTAATAATTCTAAAGTTAGATTAACATATCCATTTATTCTAGAAAAAGATTAATTATTCACAGTTTATTATAGCATTGAATATCAATTAGATCTGAAACCACCCCCGTATTTATACCCGAGGGAAAACCCTTGCTTTTTGAAAATTGAAATTTCAAATTCGGCGTAAAATCGCCAATCAGCCTGCCATGGCATTAGCTTTTTTATTAATTCCGACCTTCTCTCAGTTTAAATTTGCTTTTTTATTTCATTGACACCATATTCCATGCACAATGAACATAACCTAAGCTGAAAGCTTGTAAATAATAGCAACTTCAATAACTGAGATGTTTGTCAATTCCATGCTGCTATCACACCATACATTTATTAAATTACCTGCACAGTTTCATTACCAGACTCATTTTTCAATTTTCCCTGCTAACATGCCGCTATTCCCTTCTTGCATAGTAAAGCTAAAATCCTTAATTTTGCGCTTTAATATCATTGCCGGTAGCCGAAGCACTCTGTGGAACCAATTAAAGTTGCTATTCTCGATTTATACAACAATCACCCGAATCAGGGTATGCGCTGCATCAAGCAGATTGTTGAAGAACAGGTTTTTCCTATAGAATGGAAGGTTTTTGATGTGCGGGCTAAAAATGAAATTCCCGACTTAAGTTACGATGTTTATATCTCATCCGGTGGGCCGGGAAATCCTTTGGTTGGGGATGAGGAATGGGATCGGAAATGGACTTCCCTGATGGATGCCATTTTTGCGCACAATAAGGTTCCCGGAAACACTAAAAAATATGTGTTTCTCATCTGCCATTCTTTTCAGATGATGATCAATCATTTTAAACTGGCTGAAATAACCAAACGAAAATCTACTGCCTTCGGAATTTTTCCGGTTCATAAAACTGCAATTGGTGATGACGAAGCGCTGCTGGTAAATTTACCCGAACCTTTTTATGCCGTCGATTCACGCGATTATCAGGTTATTCAACCCGATGCAGCAAGAATGGAGGAATTAGGCGCCCGATTGCTGTGCATCGAAAAAGATCGCCCGCATGTCCCCTATGAACGGGCAACAATGGGCATCCGGTTTTCTGATGAGGTAATCGGATTTCAATTTCATCCCGAAGCAGATGTTTTTGGAATGAACCTTTACTTCCAGCGAAGCGACAAAAAAAAGCAGGTAATAGAAACTCATGGACTTAAAAAGTATGAGGAAATGCTCGATTATCTGAAAGATAAAAACAAAATTCAACTTACGTATGCAACCGTTTTACCCGGTTTTCTGCGGTTGAGCATGATGAAGCTGCGTAATTTTACTTTTTAATTAGTTGCAGTTTACCGACTTTCTTTTATATTTGTATTTACTAATTGTTTCGTCATGATTCCGAATCTCCGTGATCCCTTTAATGCTGCCTATACCGATGAAAAATATAAAAGTCTGGTGCATGATTTAAACCAGTATGCAGGTGAAAAAATTCCGTTTCGTATTGCCGAAACTCCGGTATTCGTTCCTGCTGTTCTGAAAAATAAATTAACCGATGCCTGCGCCCGCATCATTGATGTGATTAAACAACCCGGTTTTCGGGAACTTACTAACCGGGCAATTCCTCAAAATCTTTTTGTCCCCGGCGAAACCAATAAATCCATGTGGCTGGCATTCGATTTCGCTATTTGTCGCGATTCAAACTGGCAACTCGATCCACAACTGATCGAAATGCAGGGCTTCCCTTCTCTCTTTTTTTATCAACACCTCCTGGCAGAAGCATACCGAAAAACTTATAACATATCCGAATCTGTAAGTCATCTGTTCAATCATAATGATAACGGCTATGTGGCTCACATGAAGAAATTATTTCTCAATGGTCACAACCCTGAAAATGTAATTCTTCTCGAAGTAGAACCGGAAAAACAAAATACAAGAATCGATTTTCTGGCAACTTTTTTAAATACCGGCGTACGTCCCGTTTGCATCAGTAAAGTAAAACGGGAAGGCAAACATTTATACTATGAATTAGATGGCCGCCGAATTGATGTTCACCGCATTTATAACAGAGTAATTTTCGACGAATTTCAAAAACGTACCGATCTGCATTGCGAGTTTAATCTCACCGAAGAAGTAGATGTTGAATGGGCCGGACATCCAAACTGGTTTTTTCGTATCAGTAAATTTACCATGCCATTCCTTAATAATCCCTTCGTTCCCGAAACAAAATTTCTGCACGAATTAAAATCTATTCCAGTCGACCTTGAAAATTATGTTTTAAAACCTCTCTTCTCTTTTTCCGGAAGTGGTGTGATTTTCCATGTTAAAAAAGAAGACATCGATCAGATCAAAGATCCGGAAAACTGGATACTGCAACGCAAAGTTACTTACGAACCTGTCCTCACCGCACCCGATGGAAATGTTAAAACTGAAATACGAATGTTGTACAGTTGGGAAGAAAAGGATGAAGACCCTCAGTTAATTATCAATATGGCACGACTTAGCAAAGGTGAAATGATTGGCGTGAAATATAATAAAGATAAAAACTGGGTTGGTGGTAGTGTAGGATTTTTTGAAATGTAATTTTCTATAACTCTCAGCTACCAAATAATTTTTTACGGATCTGTCCTATGTTCTTTAATCGCTTCAGATTAAAAAATAAGGCTAACCCCAATTTAACGGGCATCATCAAACGTATAAAAAATACTTTAGCATCAGATCCCTTTTTACCGGAGATTTCATAACCTGCCTTACGCATATTCTCCGCATTGATGGCTTCACAAATCTGAATTTCCTCATCACTCAAGCCGCCTTTGTTCCATTGGCCGGTTTTTTTGGTATCGATTCCACGTGTTTGCACTGCATCTTGAAAATTAGATGATCCCACAACAGGAATATCGAGTAATGCAGAAGAATAATTGATGCCACAGAATTGACTCACCTCAGCAATTACGTGCTCGGGATTTCCAATCAACT
>Ga0154020_10008114_pt1 | contig 12210 bp, 6 predicted proteins | sample Klosneuvirus_201_FD_109709 | JGI IMG/M metagenome (GOLD analysis project Ga0154020, IMG submission 109709) | Active sludge microbial communities from wastewater, Klosterneuburg, Austria - Klosneuvirus_20160825_MG | ecosystem: Engineered > WWTP > Aerobic digester > Activated sludge | place... | reverse complement strand
TGCGCCTTGAGTTCTTCGTAACGGGATTTGGTGTTCATAAGTCAATTATAGCTTGGAAGGGAAAATATATTAGCCATTCTCTCGTGTAAAACTTCAATCGGATAATGGATACCTAAAATATCCTGTGGTTTTTTTGTTATAAAAGTCACTTGTAAATACAATTTAAATCTTGTAAACTAATTGGGTAGCATTTACGCGGGAACTTTAGAAGTAAATATCCATACAAATAGTTAGCATTAGCAGAACAGCGCTTGTCGGGCCGTTTTTTATATCTCACTCGATGATTGAAATACAAATTATAGGGATTTTGGCGTATATATTATGGATAAAAAAATTCTTTTTATTGATGATGACGTTGAATTTCTCACTCTGCTTGAGAAAATGCTGGAAGTTGAAGGTTATAAGGTCTTCCTGGCGTCAAGCGGATCAGAGGGGTTGCATCTCGCGTATGAGCAGCACCCGGATTTGATTACTTTGGATATCTCCATGCCGGGGCAGGATGGATTTGAAGTCTGCAAAAGCCTGCGCGAGATTACAAATGCGCCAATTTTAATGTTAACCGCCAGAAGTGCCGCTTCTGATATAAAGCACGGTTTCGCGGTTGGCGCGGATGATTATATAAAAAAACCTTTTTCCAATGATGAGTTTCTGTTTAGAGTAAAGGCTTTGTTACGGCGCGGGAAAAATGGTAACTTAAATAATAATGCTGTCATCAATAATTACTCCGATGGAATCCTCAAGCTGGACTTGATCGGGCGCAGTTGTTCTGTGAAAGGCAACCCTGTTTCCCTGACGGCTACCGAATTTAACCTGCTGTCCATACTTGTACAGCATCCAAACCAAACACTCTCGATTCGCATATTGTTAACAGAGGTCTGGGGAGATGGATACAGCCACGATAAGGGAGTGCTCTCGCTATACGTCCATCAGTTAAGACAAAAACTGATGGACGACAATGAAGAGCATAAATATATACAAACACAATGGGGCAGGGGATATAGTTTCAATCCCCTGATGAAAATCGAAGAATCTGTCACTGCCCAAAAATTTGACAGACGCAGTACAGACTCTCACAACTTTGACAGGCGCAGTACAGATAAAGTAAAACTTGCCAAACCTAAAATAAATAGGTGGATATTGATTTCAGCGATAGTCTTTCTGTTTATCCTGGCGTTATTAACTGAAAGTATTTTTGGCGTCTTTGCTAGTAGGCCGGGAAAGGGTAGTACATCTCTTGAAGCATTGATTACGTCTGAAGGATTTGTTGAGAAGGATGCTACCGGTGTGCGTGGACAAATTTGTGTAACCAACACAGGTGCTCACCCAACAGAGAACTTATTCATTGTAAATAGTGTACAGATGCCTGGTCAAGAGGAAAATAAATCTACTTTAATGAATACAAATCTTAGTCAGAAACCTGTTCTTGACCCAGGTGAGTCGTATTGTTATTTCTACGAAAATACTTTTGAGGTGATCGCTGAAAAGAATATAGAATATCAGAGTCTTGCCAGTATCACGATCACGAATTACGTAGGCTTGGAATCCGGCACGGATCACTGCCCGGGGACTGAGCCGTGCTCTTTTGGTCCCAATTTAATATCTGATTTCACGATATCAAAGCCGTAAAATGGTGGCGGGGGAAACGTCCGGGGGACATCCTAAGAATTTCTAAGAAATTCCAAATTCACTTAAATTTTTTTTCCAGTAAAGTTGCATAGATTTGCAAACTGAGTACTGGAAAGATTTTACGTTAATGGAGGTGGAATGCAGTTCCGCTGCTTTGCAAGCAGGTACATGAAGGCCCCAGCAAGGTTCAGTTGCCAGGGCCGGAGACAGAGGGCGACATATTCGCATCACCCTTGAATTTATGCGAGTATCCCACAGTCCCTCCTTTTTTTCAAGTTGTTCCATCAATCTATTCATCTTATTTGGAGGAAAATACCATGTTTACGAAAAAATCATTATTCAGTGCGGCATTAATCATGATGATCGCTCTGGCGAGTTTGGGTGTGGCCTATGGTTATTGGACAGACACCCTGTACATCAATGGAAGTGTTGGAACTGGTGAGCTGGATGTTGAATTTTGGGGGGCATGGGAGGATGGAAATCCTCCTGCTGGCGGAGTTTGCACTGGGACAATCGATCAAACAGGAAATATATGGACAGTAACAATCACAAATGCCTATCCTGGTTATGGATGCGATCTTGGAGTATATGTCCATAATAGCGGCACTATACCTGTAAAAATCCAACCCCCTGTACTGATTAATAATACTAGCCCCTGGTCCCCAGTCCTCACTGCTTATCCGGCAAACACAGTACTACAAGTTGGACCTGTAACGACTCCGGCTACTATGAAATCTGTGGGAATTAGATTCGATGTCCCAGCCTCAGTCTCAGGTAACGATTACGAAAATGGCACCTACACATTTAGCTACACTATCGCTGCTACTCAGGAGAATGTACCCTAACAGGCCATACATTCAGTTTGATCGTGTTTCTTTCTGAATAAGTTTTGCAGGGGCAGGAGAACATTCCTGCCTCTGCACACAAATCAGTGTCAGGAGAAATTATTGATGCCTCATCGAAAAAACCTTGTGCTTCCTACCTGCATTGTGATGTTTCTGGCTTTCGTACCCGCACTCCTTTCTACATACCCCGCGGCTGCCAAGGTTGATCTGCATGCCGGTAAAGGCGAGGCGGTTTGGTTTTTTCGCTCCTGTAATAATGGGAAAACAGGCGAGGCTGCCATTTGGGCAGTAGATTTGAATCCCTCAGTATCCAACCGGACTTCAATAAATATTCAGGTGAAGAACGCCTATCCCGGTTACCAGCTTGTGTGTGAACTCTATTTTGCTAATAGCGGTAAATTACCAATTTCTGTGAAAGATATCACAGTCACTAACCCGAATTCAAGCAATCTTTTCCTCTCTGCGATTGTTGCTCGCGGTGAGCAGGGAAAGGTACTTCAGTCATGCGGCTCCAAACCAGGCTGGGGCAAGAATCCTTACAACCTGCCATCTAACTGTCGATCGAAAATTAAACTCGCTCTGACCATTGGTCCGAAAGCGGAGCAAAACAGACGCATGGATTTTGTCATTCGGGTCGGGTTGGAAGAGAAACCAAACCATCATGATCATTGAAGTTTTTAGGTAGAAACCATGAACCCAACCAATCTCGCAAATACCAATGATCCTTTATCTATCATCCGTCCAGCCGCACGCCGTTTTGGTTGGATACTCTTGGCTGTAAGTATGCTGGCTGTATTTCTGCTCTCGAATTTTGTGTTCACCGGCATTGCATCCGGCTACTTGAATTTGTATTTACTACAGCCTGCCTTATGGTTGGCCGTCGCCTGCCTTGCCCTTTGGCTTTGTTCTCTGGAAGAAGAGCGGGTAAATTTTTTCGAGCAAAGCCCACTGATCCGTATCGCAGCCATGATTGGTGCAATTCAAATAGCAGTTTCTGTAATTTTCGGATTCCTGGCAGGCTTTGGTCATTCACCGTATGCCCATACGTTGGTGATGGTAACGCTTAACCTTTGGTTTGTTGCCACACGTCTGGTGGGGATCGAAGTGGCACGCTGGTATCTGGGAAAAACAGTTGGAAGGATAAACGCAGGCTTGGGATACTTCATTGCCTGGCTGCTTCCACTGATATTGTTAATCCCGGTTGGCAAGATGAGTCTGCTTGTGCAGCCAGAAAGCTCTTTCCGCTTGGTTGGGGGCACCCTGCTTCCGGCAGCCTCGGCGAACTTGCTGGCCGCTTACTTGGTCATCTCGGCGGGTCCGCTGGCCTCGATCGCTTATCTCGGGGTGATGCAGATTTTCGAGTGGCTCTCCCCAATCCTGCCGGATTTACCATGGATGGGTACAGCTTTCGTAGGCGTACTCGTTCCTATGATCAGCCTGATTGCGCTAAACAGTCAGGAAACCACTCACACGGAAGAGGATGCTGCGGAAACTGCAAGAATTAGCAAGACACGTGATAATTCTTCTGCCGGTTCTGGGCTGCTGGTCGCAGTGTTTGCGGTTGGGATGATCTGGCTTAACAGCGGCGCTTTAGGGGTTCGACCATCCCTGATCAGCGGCAACAGCATGAATCCAATTTTGTATCCGGGAGACGTAGTGGTGACACGCGTCGTATCACCAGAAAAAATCCAAGTGGGGGATATAATTCGCTTTCGACGAGGTGATATCGATATTGTTCATCGTGTAATGGAAGTGCAAAGTAATGGCTCAACAACGATCTTTACTACACGCGGTGATAACAACAACGTCAACGATGAACCTGTAATGGCAGATCAATTGGAAGGGAAAGTCATTTTGACTCTCCCGAAGATTGGATGGATCGGGATCTTCTTCCGCATGGCGCTCAATTGGGCGGGAGGCTTGTTTTGAATCACTTGCTGCGCCGTTTTGAATTCTTGATGCTGGTAACCTTTTTTCTGATCAGTCTAAACTTTCTCACCATGCCAATAGGTTATGCGATGTGGAGAGAAGTATTAGGTGTTGCTGCAGGTGTCGATACAGCGGATCAGTTGATACCGACATTTTCAGTTGCCACGGTGACTCCGACTGGCACCTTGCCCGCTACCGCATCAATTACTCCATCACTTCAAGTGGATACAGTAACGCCAGATATTACTGCGACCCCACTGCCATCATCTACTGTGGTTATTGATCCTTCAGCGACACTAGTACTACCAACGAATTTACCGCCAATTGATCTGTCACCAACAACGCCAGCATCTACAACCGAGCCTCCACCCACAACAGAGCCTTTGCCTACCGAGATGCCTATAAACGGTTAGGATCAGATTTTTGTTCGGTTTTATTATCTTCCAGCTTCTATAGCATGAACGCTTTCGGCTATCTAATAAAATTCTATGGTTGTTTCCTTCAATCATTTTGTATTGCTTTTACACTTAACGGTTAATCCATTTATTTGCACACTCCTGATGTGTCGTGAACAACAGCCATGGCAAATGTAATCACAAATAAACGAATATAAATAATTAGGATGTTTATTTATCTAAAAAAGCGGATTTCACCGTGCTGAATCCGTAAAATGTAGGCGGGGGAATCCTAAGAATTTCTAAGAAATTCCAAATGCTCTTAAATATCTTTTCCAGTAAAGTATGCTTGAATTTGTCTACAGTGCAATTAAATATTATTTGTGAAATATATTCACTTTGACTCACGCAAAAGGAGGAGGCTATTGAGGAAGTAAAAAAACAACAAGCTGCCCTGCACAAGGGATCTATAAGGTTACCGTCCCATTCCCACTAATTTCTACACGTTTAATTAATCCGTGAAAAAGGAAAGAAACATGAAAACAATTAAATATTTTGGTTTAATAACTTTTTTTGTATTAATGCTGATCGCGTTGCCATTACAAAGCGTTGCGGCAACCAGCACTACCATTTTTAACAGCATTCCTGATCCGCTGCCGTACAATTTGCCCAGTCTAGGTTATCAAGCCACTTCAACCTCTGAGTTTGGCGATCATATTGCCTTCGCTGGTACAGCGCGTAACCTGAACAGCGTGACGGTAACAATGAGTAATTGGGCTCTCCAATCTACTTATCCGACGATGATGGATCCGTCAGGATATTTACATCCAATCACGCTCAATATTTATAATGTTGACGAAACTCTGATCACATCCCTTACTCAGGATTTCCTAATTCCCTGGCGGCCCGAAGCAAGCCCGGATTGTGGCACAGCTTGGAAAGCCAACGATGGAACTTGCTATAATGGTTACGCTTTCAATATTGTTTTTGATTTCACTAGCCAGAATATTACATTGCCTGATGAGGTAATTTATGGCCTTGCCTATAATACCAATACTTGGGGATACCAACCCATTGGGCAACCTGGACCATATGAATCCCTCAATTTTGGACTCAATTCAACTAGCAATATTGGTACGGATGTTGATCCAGATCTTGTGTACTGGAATACCAGTTATGCGGGCTTTTACTCGGATAATGGTGATGGCGGAACGGGTACCTTCAGAAGTGATGCGAATTGGACAGGTTATGTTCCCGCAGTACGTTTTGACGTGGAAGAGATCGCTCCAGAGTCTCAGTTAACAGTCAAGGCACAAGACAGCCTTGGCAATCCCATTGAAGGCGCGGTTGTCACTTATGCAGTTGGCAGTCCTAATGCTGGCTGGCAGACGTTTGGTATCACTGGCGCGGATGGAACGATCAGCCGTTCGGACCTGATAGTTGGTACTAACTACCATTTCTATACCACTTACAACGCCTCGACTTCACTGCAGCAAATGGTGAATTTCGATGGTGATGATCTGGTCACCTTCCAGACCGTGCTGGTCAAAGCCAAAGTGGAAACCTGCCCGGGTGTTCCACTAAGCGGCGCTTCGGTCACGTATGGCAGTGTCAATGGAGGTTTCTTATCCTTTGGCTCCACCGGTGTTGACGGGATCGCTTCGAAAGAACTGTTCCCCGGCAATGATCGCACTTTCTACGCGGGGATCAATGCCACTTCTTCGGCTTTGCAGACCTACACGATCATTGATCAGACTGACCCATTGGTGGTTTTCCAAACAACCAATGTCACAATTAATTATAGCGGTTCAGTCAATCATGGCAGCGCCAACGGCGGCTGGTACCCTTTCACCAAGCCTTCGATGGAAATGTTTGCCGGACTGCGCACTTTCCTGGTCAATGGAACTCAGGTTCCTGTCCAGGTGAGTGGTTGCTCATTGAGCACTGGCAACCTCACTGTGAAATTCCCTGGAATTTCCGGTGTCCACACGTATGTTAAGAAGAGTGATGGCGTGTCAGGGACTGCGACCGGCCAACAAATTGGCGAACAGACCTACAAGAATGATCAGGCAATGTTCGCTAATGTCCCCAATGGCGTTTATGACGTTGTTGTAGTAAAAGGCGCCAAGATAAAAATTATCGATGATGTCATTGTCATCGGCGACAGGACAGTTGAAAATATCGTAGCCACATTGACGGTAAAATTCCCCGGTATTACCGGCGTCCACAGCTACGTTAAGGTGAACGATGGTGCTGTCGGCACGGCGGCAGGTGGAGGCGTTGAAGAGCGTACTTACAAGAATGAAGAAACCTCGATGGCGGTGCTCAAATCTACTTATGATGTGGTGGTTATCAAGGGAGCCAAATCGCTTATCGTTGATGGAGTAGATTGTACGGGCGATACCTGTCTTGTGGATGGCTTGGTTGCTACATTGACGGTTAGATTCCCCGGAATTGTTGGTGTTCACAGCTACATTCGAGTCAATGATGGCGTTGGCGGCACAGCAGTCGGCGGTGGAGTTGAAGAGCGCACCTACAAGAACGAAGAAACCTCAATGGTGGTGCTCAAATCTACTTATGATGTGATCGTGATGAAGGGTGCCAAATCGCTAATTGTTGATAATGTAGACTGCACCGGCGATGCCTGTCTGGTGGATGGCTTGGTTGCCACACTAACGGTTAATTTCCCCGGAATTGTAGGTGTCCATAGCTACGTTCGAGTCAATGATGGCGTTCCTGGAACAGCCGTCGGCGGCGGAGTTGAAGAGCGCACCTACAAGAATGAATTTACTTCGATGGCGGTGCTCAAATCCACTTATGATGTGATCGTAGTGAAGGGAGCCAAATCGCTTATTGTTGATGGCGTAGATTGCACGGGCGATACCTGTCTGGTGGATGGCTTGGTTGCCACACTGACAATTAGATTCCCTGAAATCGTAGGCGTCCATAGCTATGTTAGAGTGAATGATAGTGTTGTTGGCACAGCCGCGGGTGGAGGAGTTGAGGAGCGTACTTACAAGAACAACGAAACCTCAATGGCGGTGCTCAAATCCACTTATGATGTGATCGTAGTAAAGGGAGCCAAGTCGCTTATTGTTGATGGCGTAGATTGCACAGGTGCGACTTGCGTTGTTGAAAACATTATTGCTACACTGACCATTAAATATCCAGGAATGACTGGGATTCATAACTATATCAAAATCCCGGATGCTATTGATAATTCGGCAACAGGCGGCGGAGTAGATGAACGTGTTTATCAGAATAATGAAACCTCTCTTGTACTACTAAAAAGCTTCTATGACGTTTTGATCGTCAAGGGCAGCGAATCATTCATCTATGACAATGTCGATTGCACCGGAATTACCTGCACACTGGATAAAGCCAATCTCACAGTAAAATTCCCAGGCATTTCCAGCGTACATACTTATGTTCGCAAGAGTGACGGCGTGGCAGGTTCGGCGACCGGCATTATAGTTGCGTCCCAGACCTGGAAAAATGAATACGCGTCTTTTTCCAACTTATCCACCGGGCTTTATGATGTGGTTGTGGTCAAGGGTTCCAAGACCAAGATCATTGATAACGTTTCAGTGTTAGGCGGCTGGGCAACTGTAGATAAGATCGTTGCCACTCTGACAGTTAAATTCCCCGGCATTAGCAGTGTCCATAGCTATGTAAAAATGCCTGATGGTATTTCCAATACAGCTGCCGGCGGCGCAGTGGACGAGCGAATCTGGAAAAATGAGGAAACATCGCTGTCTATTCTGAAAGGCACCTACGACTTGGTTGTTGTCAAAGGTGCAAAACAAAAGATTGTGGATGCAGTCGATTGCAACAGCGATTCTTGTACAGTAGACGGGATCGTTGCCACACTAACGGTTAACTTCCCCGGTATTAGCAGCGTCCATAGCTATGTAAAGGTGGATGATTCTGTTGTAGATACAGCTGCCGGCGGTTCGGTTGACGAACGCACGTGGAAGACGAATTCCACTTCCCTGGCTGTACTCAAAGGTTCTTACGATGTGATTGTTGTCAAAGGCGCAAAACAGCTTATTGCTGATGCTGTAAATTGCACTGGTGATATTTGCTCCGTGGATAACATCATTTCGACTCTGACAGTAAACTTCCCCGGCCTCAGCAGTGTGCACAGCTATGTCAAAACCGATAACGGTGTTGACGGCACGGCCACCGGCGGTGCAGTGGATGAACGCACCTGGAAAACAGATTCTACATCCATGGTTTTACTGAAAGGCACATATGATGTTGTCGTTGTCAAAGGTGCACAGACCAAAGTAGTCGACTCAGTTAATTGTACTGACTTAACCTGTTCAGTCGACGATATTGTAACAACCCTAACGGTCAACTTCCCAGGAATTAGCAGCGTTCATAGTTATGTCAAGGTGAATGATGAGAATCCAGGCGCTGCTGGTGGTGGTGCAGTGGATGAACGCACCTGGAAGACAGATTCCGCATCCATGGCAGTCCTCAAAGCCTCCTATGATGTGGTTGTTGTCAAAGGAGCAAAGAGCCTGGTTGTCGATGCGGTGGATTGCAGCGCAGGGCCATGTGCTGTCAATAATATTGTATCCACAATGACGGTGAAATTCCCCGGCATTAGCAGTGTCCATACTTACATCAAACTGGATAATAATGCTGTAGGCACCGCCACTGGCGGATCTGTCGATGAACGCACCTGGAAATCCAATGAAACCTCCCTGGCCGTGTTGAAGGGTACGTATGATCTGGCGGTTGTCAAAGGCGCAAAAACCAAAGTAATTGATAAGGTGGATTGCACCAGCAATACCTGTACTGTGGATAACATTGTCTCAATGATGACCATCAACTTCCCAGGTCTGAGTAGCGTGCATACTTATGTCAAAACCGAAGATGGCATTTCCAATGCCGCCAACGGCGGAGCAGTTGACCAACAAACTTGGAAGGCCAATACAACTACCATGGTGGTGTTGAAAAATACTTATGATGTAGTCATTGTCGCAGGCAGCACCACTACCATTCTTGATGCTGTCAACTGCTATGGAAACACTTGCGAGATGAGTCTTGCCACAGTAAAACTGCTCAACAGCCTTGGGGTTGGAGTTCAGGGCGGTGTGGTGAATTATTACAACGGAAGCTGGCATTCCATGGGAACGACTGACGCGAACGGCATTCTTCGTGCTGGCGTAACTGGCGCTCCTGGAAATTTCCTGTTTTCTGTTGACTATAATTTCACTCGCAACGAGAAGTGGCAAAATATCGTCACTGCGCCTTTGGTAACTTTCCAAACGAAAAACGTTGTTATCAACCTAAAAGATAGTAACGGAAACCTCATCCCTGACAGCGGTGGTACAGGCGCATTACGCTATTACACTGGCGCATGGCATAATTTTGGCGCTGGAACAACCTCTAACGGCAAAGCCAGCATGGAATTACTGCCATCTAATATCCTATTTAGTGCTACTCATCAATATGTTTATAACGAAAAGTGGCAAAACACTACTACAGATGAGAATGTCCTTTTCCAGACTAAAAACGTTGTGTTTGATCTAAAGGACAGCAGTGGGAGCTTGATTCCTGACGACGGTGGGACAGCCATTGTGCGCTATTACACTGGTGCCTGGCATGATTTTGGAATTACCTCCAACGGCACTATTAGCAGGGAATTGCTGCCAGCTAATATCTTGTTCGGCGCTACTCATCAATATGTCTACAACGAAAAATGGCAAAATACTAAGGCTGATGCCAACGTTTTATTCCAAACCAAAAACGTACTTGTAGAACTTCGTGACCATAATAATGCGATCATTGCAGATAGCGGCGGCACGGGTGTCGTGCGCTATTACACTGGCGCCTGGCATGATCTTGGCACAACTTCTGACGGCCAAGTCTATAAGGAGTTGCTGCCTGCCAATATCTTGTTTGGTGTGACTCACCAGTATGTTTACAGCGAAAAATGGCAGTCAACCGGAACCGGCTCAACTGTAACTTTCAAAACTGGTCAGGTAAATTCTGAGACGGGAACAGCCTCGCAATATTACACTGGAAGCTGGCATCTCTTTACAAACGGAATGGAATTGTTGCCAGCCAACATTCTGTTCCAGTTCACCGACGGTAATCCCCAAGCTTGGTTTGTTCCTGTTGCAGGAGTAGTAAATACGATCCACTAATGCCTGGTAACAAACTCACTCCTTGATTTCAGGAGTTAACAAAATTCACGCTGCAGAATTCTGCGGCGTGAATTTTTATTAGTCGGTCATATCCCTTACTTCCAAATACTGCCGTAATCGTTTTCGCCTTTAAGTTGTTCGCCGCGTTCAAAGCGCATGGGATCGAAGCCTGAGATATCAACGGTCTTTGATTTGCCATCGAGGATCAATTCGCTCATGCACAGGCCGACAGCCGGGGAGAGTTTGAAACCAGTGCCGCTAAAGCCCGTTGCGAGGAAGTAACCTTCAGGTCCCGCCTGACCGATGATCGCGCGCTGATCGGGAGTCAGGCCGTCGCGCCCGACATGCGAGGAATGCAGCGAGCCTTGTTCCATGGCGGGGATGCGGGCGCAAATTCGGTCAATGGCGCGTTCGATAAAGTCTTTGGCAACGTAGCCGAGGTCTTTTTCTGCGGGCTCGTCGAGACGGCTGTCATTTTCAAGCGCGACCAAAGTCAGGTTGCCCGAGTCGGGACGGAAGTACATGCTGAGCGAACTATCGATGACCGTGAGGTGGTCTGGCATTTGCGCGGGGCGGCGGATGTGAACTACATCGTGAGTCCACGTGCCCAGCGGAATGGATACGCCGAACAGTTCACTGACCTTGCCAGCCCACGCCCCAGCCGCGTTGATAATGATCGGCGCGGAAAAATCTCCGCGTGATGTTAGCACGCCAGTAACTTTTCCGTTTGAGATTTGCGCGCCGGTGATTTCGCAATCCTGCACATAAACAACGCCGCGTTCTTTTGCCGCGGCCAATAATGAATTCGCTGTCAGCATTGGGTCAGCATAACCTGACTCGGGTTCATATGCCGCGAATGCAATGTCATCTGTTTTGAGATAGGGAGCAAGTTTTTTTACATCACTGCCTGAGAGAACTTCTGTTGGAATGCCAATGCGTTGATGCATTTGGACATTTTTTCGTAACTGGTTTTCGTGGTCGGCAGGCTCGATGTGTAAAAATCCCGTGCAGCGGAATCCGCATTCTCCGCCCACGCGTTCGCTCCAATTGCGGAAGTATTGAAAGCTTTGCCATGCAAGCCGCGATTCCACTTCAAGGTCATAGTGCATTCGCACAAGTCCGCTGGATTTACCGGTGGCTCCGTAGCCAATTTCCCTGCGTTCCAAAATGACGGGTTTCAATCCGCGTTCTGCCAAATGAAAAGCCGCGCTGATTCCGATCACACCGGCGCCGATGATAATTGCATCAAAATTT
>Ga0154020_10008111_pt1 | contig 12212 bp, 13 predicted proteins | sample Klosneuvirus_201_FD_109709 | JGI IMG/M metagenome (GOLD analysis project Ga0154020, IMG submission 109709) | Active sludge microbial communities from wastewater, Klosterneuburg, Austria - Klosneuvirus_20160825_MG | ecosystem: Engineered > WWTP > Aerobic digester > Activated sludge | place... | reverse complement strand
TTGCATGAGCGCGTTGTTGCAGACGGCGCCGCCGTCGACGCGAAGCTCGCGGAGTTTGCGGCCGCAGTCGGCCTCCATGGCGCGGAGCAGGTCGGCGCTCTGGTAGGCGATGCTCTCGAGCGCGGCGCGGGCGAGGTGGCCGGCGTTGCTGCCGCGCGTCAGGCCGGTGATGACGCCGCGCGCGGCCGCGTCCCAATGCGGCGCCCCGAGCCCGGCGAAGGCGGGCACGAGGTAGACGCCGCCGTTGTCGGCGACCTGGGCGGCGAGTTTTTCCACATCCACCGACTTCGCGATGAGGCCGAGGCCGTCGCGCAGCCACTGGACGACGGCGCCGCCGATGAAGACGGAGCCTTCGAGCGCGTATTCAGTCCGGCCGTCGATCTGCCAGGCGATCGTGGTGAGCAGGTTGTTTTTGGAAACGACGGGTTTGGGCCCGGTGTGCATGAGCAGGAAGCAGCCGGTGCCGTAGGTGTTCTTGGCCATGCCGGGTGACCAGCAGGCCTGGCCGAAGAGCGCGGCGTGCTGGTCGCCCGCGATGCCGCTGATGGGGATGCCGTTGAGCGCCGGCACGGCGGACACTTCGCCGAAAATCCCGCTGCTGGCGCGCACCTCGGGCAGCACCTCGCGCGGGATGCGGAGGATTTTGAGGAGCTCGTCGTCCCAGCCGGCGGTGCGGAGGTTGAGCAAGAGGGTGCGCGAGGCGTTGGAGACGTCGGTCGCGTGGACGCGGCCGCCGGTGAGCTGCCAGAGCAGCCAGGTGTCCACGGTGCCGAAGGCGAGCTCGCCCTTCTCCGCGCGGCGGCGGGCGCCGGGGACGTGGTCAAGCAGCCACGCGAGCTTCGTGCCGGAGAAATACGGGTCGAGGAGCAGACCGGTTTTTTGGCGGAACAGCGGCTCGAGGCCGCGGCGCTTGAGCTGCGCGCAGCGGTCGGCTGTGCGGCGGTCCTGCCAGACGATGGCGCGGTGCAGCGGCCGGCCGGTGCGGCGGTCCCAGAGCAGGGTGGTCTCGCGCTGGTTGGTCAGGCCAAGGGCGGCGAGCTCGCGGCCGGTGAGGTTGGCCTCGGCGACGGCGCCGAGGGCGGTGCGGCGGGTGGAGGCCCAGAGGTCGCGCGGGTCGTGCTCGACCCATCCGGGCCGGGGATAGTGCTGCGCGAATTCCTGCTGCGCCGTCGCCACCGCGCGGCCGCGCCGGTCGAAGACAATGGCGCGTGACGACGTGGTGCCTTGGTCGAGCGCGAGAACGAAGCGCATGGGACGAGTGAGGGTGAAAGTGAGAGTGAGGGTGGGCCTACGGCCTGGCTGGCGGGTCTTCGCCCTGCTTGAAGATGACCCCGGAGGAGACCGGCGCGGTTCGCCAGTTGAAGGCGATGGTGACGGAGCGGAAGAGGAACGTCACCGCCATGGCCAGGAACGCGGCCTGGGTCGCGCTGATGGCGAGGTAGACGCCGGCGCAGATGAAGGTGACGGCGCCGACCAGCGCCGTGAGCAGGTAGAACTGGCCGGGCTTGAACACGAGGGGTTCCTCGCGGGTGAGCACATCGCGCAGCAGGCCGCCGCCGATGGCGTTGATCACGCCGACGAGCACGGCGGCCGGGGGCGGCAGGCCGGCGGTGAGGGATTTCTGCACGCCAAACGCCGCGTAGGCCCCGAGGCCGAGCGCATCCACCCACGCGATGAGCCGGTGGAAACGATGGACTTGCCGCCCGAAAAAGAGACTGACGACCACGGCACCCGTGACCGTGTAGAGGTAGGCCGGCGTCGTGAGGAGCGGCGTGAGGCTCTGCTGGATGAAGATGCCGTCGCGAATCAGCCCGCCGCCGATGCCCGACACGAGCGCGAGGGCCAGCACGCCGACGATGTCGTAGTGCCGCCGGATGGCGGCGAGCGCGCCGGTCAGGGCAAAGGCAAAGGTCGCCCCGAGGTCGAACAGCACCGGCAGATCAAAGCTACCTTTCAGCATGGGAGCGGGGTTTCAGGGGCGGGGGGGCGCGGCGACCGGCGGCGCAGCCCGGTCGGCCTTCATTTTCGCGCGCCGATCCACGACATACCACGACACGCCGATGACCATCACGGCGAGCAGGACGAGCAGGATCACGAGTTCCTTCGGCAAGCGCACGGCGGAAAGCTACGCCCTCCCTAACCCAGAGCCAGCGCAATCACGCCCGCGACCATGCCGCCGGCGGCGAAGAGCCGGCGCGGAGCGTCGGCCTCCTTCAGCAGCTTCGCTCCGAAGAACGTGCCGATGAGGATGCTGATCTCGCGCGCGGGGGCGATGTAGCTGACCGGCGTGAAGGTCATCGCGGTCAGGATGAGGATGTAGCCGAGGGGCGCGAGCAGGGCGACGGCGAAGACCTTCCAGCGGTGGTCGCGCCACGCAGCGGCGGCCTCGGCACGGCGCGGCCAGGCGAACGGAGCCAGCACGAGGCACATCACGACCTGCGTGCTGCAGTCATAGACCAGCGGCGGCAGGTGCAGGTGGGACACGGCGTGTTTGTCCCACACCGTCAGCGCCGCGATGCAGCAGCCGCACGTGAAACCGTAGATCAACCCCTGCCGCAGGTGGGCGCGGTCGGCGTGCAGCAGTCGCGTGCCGCCGGTGAGGGTGAAGATGCTCACGATGATGATGCCGCCGCCCGCGAGCGCGAGGGCGGTGGGACGCTCGCCGAAGAGCGCGATGGCCGCCAGCGTGGAGAACAACGGCCCGGTGCCGCGCGCCAGCGGGTAGACCAGCGAGAAGTCGCCGTGCCGGTAGCCGCGCTGCAACAGGAGTGCGTAGGCCATCTTGATCAGGCCGCTGCCGAGGACGATGAGCCCCGCGCCGGGCGGGATCGCGGGCGATTTCCACAGCAGGTAAGCGATGGACAGCGGCACGTAGAAACAGAGCGACACGAGCCCCGTGAGCCAAACGAAGGGCAGGCCGCCGCCGGAGCGCTTGGCGGCGTAGTTCCAGGTCGCGTGGGTGAAGGCGGCGACGAGGATGATGCCGAGGGCGAGCGGGGTCATTTTTTAATCACGAAGGACACGAAGCGCACGAAAAACAACGGAAATGTCGGAAACAGCGTTCGCACAATTGCCGCGACAAGCGGCCGATACGCGCCCGGAGGCTTGCACCGGCCAGCCTTCGTGTCCTTCGTGCGCTTCGTGGTTAAATTGTCCGATCTTCGCCGCGAACTGCGCCCGACGCTGGCGCTGGCCTTCCCGATCATCGTCGGGCAGGTCAGCCAGATGCTGATCGGGCTGACCGACAACGCCTACATCGGGCGCGTCGGCAAGGTGGAGCTGGCCGCGGCGGCGTTCACGCACGGCGTGTTCAACCTCTTTTATGTGGTCGGCATCGGCCTGATCCTAGGCACGGGCGTGCTGGCGGCGCGCGACCACGGCGCCGGTGACGAGAACGGCTGCGCGGCGTGGCTGCGCCATGGGCGGGCGCTCGCGCTCACCGTGGGGCTCGGGGCCTTTGGCGGCATGTTGGCCCTGTCCACGCAGCTCCACCACTTCGGCCAGCCGGCGGAAGTGGTGGCGGTGATGCAGCCGTTTTACCTGCTGATCGCGGGCTCGATCGTGTTCGCGCTGTTCTTCCAGGTGCAGCGGCAGTTCGCCGAGTCGCTCGGCCGGCCGTGGGTGCCGATGGGCATCATGCTGGCCGACATCGCGCTGAACGCCTTCCTCAACTGGGTGTTGGTGTTCGGGCACCTGGGTTTCCCGGCGCTGGGCCTGGTCGGCTCCGGCTGGGCGACGCTGATCGCGCGGTTTGCGGCGGTGGCGGCGCTGGCGCTGTGGCTGAACACTTCGCCGACGTTCGCGCCGGTGCGGGCCGCGCCGTGGGCCGGTTGGGAACGCGGCCGTTTCGCGGCGCTGCTGCGGCTGGGCGTGCCGGCGGCGGGCATGTTGCTCTTCGAGGGCGGGGCGTTTGTGGCGACGGCGCTGATGATGGGCTGGCTTGGCACCTTGCCGCTGGCCGCGCACCAGATCGCCATCGGGTGCGCGTCGCTGGCGTTCATGTTCCCGCTCGGGCTGTCCCTGGCCGTGAGCCTGCGGATCAGCCGCGCGCAGGGCGAGGGCCGGGGCGACGCGCTGCGCCCGATCGGCTTCGGCGCCTTGCTGACGGGGCTGGTCATCATGGTGGGTTTCGCGCTGGCGTTCGCGTTGGCGGGGCGGGGCATCACGGCGGCGTTCACACCGGCGGCGGATGTGGCGTCGCTGGCGGCGCAATTGCTGGTGGTCGCGGCGTTCTTCCAGCTCTTCGACGGCGGCCAGGTGATCAGCGCCGGCGCCCTGCGCGGCCTGCACGATGTGCGCGTGCCGACCGTCATCACGTTCATCGCCTACTGGGTCATCTCGCTGCCGCTGGGCTACGGGCTGGCGTTCCACACGCCGCTCGGCGCGGTGGGGTTATGGACGGGCCTCGCCGCAGGCCTGGGCTGCGCGGCGCTGCTGCTCGGGTGGCGCTTCCACCGGTTGACCCGGGTGCATTGACCGGCTCGCGGCCGACCTGGCCGGAAATGTGTAACACATTGTATTACAAATTTCCGTTGCCCGAATGCCTCAACCCAGGGCCTCGGCGAGAGCCGCGATGATATCGTCGACGGGCTCGGTGCCGAGGCAGAGACGGAGGAGGTCGGGGGACAGACCGTGGGCGGCGAGCTCGGTGCGGCCGGCCTCACTCGTGACGAGGTCGTAATGCGCGAGGTAGACGAAGGGCGAGATGAGCGTGGTCGTCATGCCGAAGCTCGGCCCCTTGGGGAGGCGGACGGCGTCGTAGAATTTCGCGAGCGGGCCCTTGAGCGTGAAGGAAACCATGCAGCCGGGCGACGCGGGTGAGCGGGCGATCTTGAGATAGTTGTCCTTGGTGGCGGGTTGGTGCGCCCACCAGACTTGGGCGACGGCCGGATGCGACTCGAGGAACGCGGCAACCTTGAGGGTGCTGGCGTTGATGCGGGCGACGACGTCGGCCGTGGCGCCGATCTGGGCGGCGAGGCGGGCGAGGTCGCGGCCATGCATGGGCTCGAGGTTGGCGGCGACGAGGTCGCGGAGCTCGGCGGCGTCGTGGCGCGCGGCATTGACGGCCACAGCGCCCGCGATGACATCACCCTCGTGAGCGGTGTATTTGGTGAGGCTGGTGGCGACGAGGTCGGCGTGGGGCAGGAGATCGACGTTGAAGGGCGAGCTGACGGCGGGATCGAGGATGACCTTGGCGCCGTGGCGTCGAGCCAGGGCGGTGACGGCGGCGAGGTCGGCGGTCTGGATGAGCGGGTTGGTCGGCGCCTCGATGATCAGGCCGGCGAGGCGCGGGCCGTGGGTGGCAAAAAGTTTTTCCAGACCGGCGAGGTCGGTGACGTCGCCGTGGCGCAGGTAGTCGCGCGCCGGGTCGGGGGTGAATTTTCGCAGCAGCGCGATGCTGTCGAGGTAGAGCCAGCCCAACTGGAGCCAGGCGGTGCGGCCGGCGCGGGCCTGCACGGTGCTGATGGCGCGGAAGGAGGCGTAGAGGGCGTTCATGCCGCTCGGCGCGAGGAGCAGGTCGGGATCGGCGACGGGAAGCGCGGCGCGGAGCACGCGCCTGATCTCGGCGGTGGCGTCGCCGGGGAAAAGTTTCTCCGGCGCGGCGATCGGCAGTTGGCGGAGGCGGACGAGATGATCCTCGGCGGCGCGGGAGGAGAGGAAGCCGCCGATGTGCTGTAGGTAAACCTTGGAGCGGGCGTTCAGTGCGGGGGTGTCGGCGTGCGCGACGCCGTCGATGCGGTCGGCGGTGAAGGGCGTGGCGGCGGCCGGGCCGGAGCGGCCGAGGTGGTCGGCGAGGGCGGCGGCCATTCGCGCGGAGGTGACGAGCCAGAGCGACTTGCCGGCGAGTTCGGGTCGGCGGGCGAGGTGTTCGCAGAGGCGCTTGGCGTGGGTGTGGACGACGAAGCGCGGGTAGCCCGAGGCGATGTGCCGGGTGGTCTCGGGGCGGCCTTCCTCATAGCCGATGACATTGGCCATGGTCGGCAGGCTGCAGGCGACGGAGTGCGGGCTGCCGGGGATGCGCTGACCGAGGGGAATGGGCTTGAAGACGGACATGGGAGATGCGGGGGAGGAAATTGGCCGGGGTGTCGGCGGTGGCAACTGCGGTCTGTGTCATTGGCCGGCGCCCGCTGGCGCTTGGATGAAGGGAATTTGTAGGAGCCTGCTTGCAGGCGATGTGGTCGGAGGGGCTTTATGCCCCGACGACCATCTTGTCGGGGCATAAAATCCCTCCTGCCGGAATGGTCGCCTGTAAACAGGCTCCTACAGCGCGACCCGCGCCTTCACCTCCGCCAGCGTCAGGCCCGCGATGCGGACGACCTTGTGGCGGGACTTGTCGCCGCGGACCAGGGTGACGTCGCGGCGGTGGACGCCGAGTTTGTCAGCGAGAAATTCCAGCAGGGCGTCGTTGGCGCGACCTTCGAGGGCCGGGGCGTGGATCTTGACCTTGAGCGCATCGCCCAGCCAGCCGGCAATCTCGTCGCGCGGGGCGTTGGGGATGGTCTTCATCTCAAGTGTGCAGGCCGGCATTGCGCCAAGCTGTCCGGCGGTCGAGGTCGGCGGAAGGCAAAACGAGTTGCAGCCGGCATTTGAAACGGCGAACTAGGGGCCGCATGAAACTGCTTTCCTGGAACGTCAACGGCGTGCGCGCCGCACTTGGCAAGGGCCTGCTCGACTGGATGGCCGCCGCCCAGGCGGATGTCATCTGCCTGCAGGAAGTGAAGGCCCTGCCCGGCGACGTGCAGGGCGTGGCCTGGCCGAAGGGCTACGAGCTCCACTGGAATGCGACGGAGAAAAAGGGTTACAGCGGCACGGCGCTGTTCACGCGGCAGAAGCCGCTGGGCGTCACGCTCGGACTCGGTTCGCCGGCGCACGACGCCGAGGGTCGGGCCATCACGGCGGAGTTTGCCGACCATTATGTGGTCGGCGTCTATGTGCCGAACGCGCAGCCGGAGCTCGCGCGCCTCGGTTTCCGCCAGGCGTGGGACCGGGCGCTGCTGGCCCACGTGCGGAAGTTGGAGAAAAAGAAACCCGTGCTGTTCTGCGGCGACCTGAACGTGGCGCACGAGGAGATCGACCTCGCGCGGCCCACGGCGAACGTGGGCCAACCCGGTTTCTCCGACGAGGAGCGGGCGGGGTTCCGGGATTTCGTCAGCGCCGGCTTCATCGACACCTTCCGGCAGTTCGAGAAAGGCGCGGGGCATTACAGCTGGTGGACCTACCGCGCCAACGCGCGGGCCAACAACGTCGGCTGGCGCATCGATTACGTGATGGCCTCGGCCGCGCTCAAGCCGCGGCTCAAGCGCGCGTGGATCGAGTCGGACGTGCACGGCAGCGACCACTGTCCGGTCGGGGTGGAACTGAAGCCGTGAAGCGCGCGAAAGGCGGGAAAATCAGCCGGGCGAAAACGCCGGCCACGGTGCGACTGGCCCGGTCCGGCCTGCACGGTTACGGCTTGTTCGCCCGGACGGCCCTGGCGCGCGGTGCGCGGATCATCGAGTATGTCGGCGAGCGCATCACGAAGGCCGAGGCGGATCGGCGCGACGAGCAGCGCCTCGCCCGGCTGGCTGCCGGCGGCGACGGCTGCGTGTATATCTACGAGCTGAACCAGCGGCATGACATCGACGGCCGGGTGCCGTGGAACCTGGCGCGGCGGATCAACCATGCCTGCGCCCCCAATTGCGAGACGCAGGTGGTGCGCGGCCGGATCTGGATCGTGGCGCTGCGCGACATCGCGGCCGACGAGGAGCTGACCTACGATTACCGGTTCGATTTCACGGAGTGGCGGGACCATCCCTGCCGCTGCGGGGCGCCGGCGTGTGTCGGCTACATCGTCAACCGGAACCAGCACTGGCGGGTGCGCCGGCTGCTGGCGGCCGAGAGGGCAAAGTCACGCTAGGCCGCGCGCGGGCGGCGCGAGCAAGCTCACGGGCCCGCGACAATGCTGCAAAGCAGGCTTTTCTTCGCGACACGGGCGGCCAGTCTGCGGGCATGAATTACGAGGCCCGCCTGAAGCAACTGATGATGCGCCGGCCGCGGCTGACGCTGGCCGTGGCGGAGAGCCTGACGGCCGGGCATATGCAGGCGCGTATCGCGGCGGTGTCGGGCGCGTCGAATTATTTCCTCGGCGGGGTCACGGCCTACAACTTGGAACAGAAGGTGAAGCTGCTTGGGGTGAACCGGGCACACGCGCGGCGCGTCAACTGCGTGTCGCAGCGCGTGGCGGTGGAGATGGCCCATGGGGTGATGGAAAAATTTGGCGCCGATTTGGCGGTGGCGACGACGGGCTACGCCGAGCCCGACCGGGCGGCCGGGGTGAAGGCACCGATGGCGTGGTGGGCGATCTGCCAGCGGCTTCTGAACGGCCGGCTGGCGCTGAACTCCGGCACCATCGAGGTGCCCGGGGCCGATCGCACGGAGGCGCAGGCGCGGATCGCGGAGGATGTGGTCGGCCTGCTGGTCGCGCATGTGGCGGCGTGGCGGGGCGAATAAAAAAACCCGCCCCGCAGGGGCGGGACGGGTTGGGGCGAAAAGGGATCTGCGGTTACTGCGTGAGCCGGGTCACGTAATTCATGATGAAGCGGGCTTCCTCGGGCGGCGTGACCCAGTCGCTGAACAGCAGCTCGGGCATGCGGTGGTTGGTATTATAGAAGAGCCGGTTGGATTCCTCGCTCGGGGACATGTAGCCGGTCTTGATGGCGGCGCCGAGGTAGAAGCCCTCGGTGGTGGAGTAGACGAGCACGTTGGCGTCGCCCGGCAGGTTCCGGCTGAGGGCCTCGCGCTCGGCGGCGCGGATGCCGGCGACGGCCTTGGCCTCGGCGCCGAGGTTCATGCGGTTCTTGAGGAGGAGGCGGGAGGTCTCGTCGTCCATGAGGACATAGACGGCGGTGATGGACTTGCCGCCGACCTGGAGGCCGAAGCTGAGCTCGCCGGCCTTGAGGAAGGCGGGCACGGACCACTTGCCGTTCGGGCGGCGAACCAGCGCGACGGCGTAACCGTCCTTGATGCCGAGGAAGAAGCCGGCCTGGAACTGGTTGACGATGACGAGGCCCTTGGCGCGATGGAGGATATCGGCGGGGATGGCGGTCTTGGCGTTGCCTTGGATTTCCTGCAGGATGGCCTCGCAACTGTCGAGGTGGGTGATGACGGCCTCGCGGGTCAGATTGGACGCGGCCGGGAGCATGGCCGCGAGAGCGGTCAGGGAGAAAAGGGCGGAGAGAAACTTCTTCATGATGGAATGGGACGGAGATTGGGCCCGCGCGGGAGGAGCGCAAAGCTGTTTTCCATGACGGGTATATGCAGATTCAGGGGGGGAATGAAAGCCCTAGTTGGGCGGCGGATACCGGGAACGGAAGCGGGACTCCTTGGCGGGGAAAAGGTTGCTGTTCAATCCAAGCCGCGTTGGGCGATCTCCTCCTCGTCCCAGCCGAGATAATGCCCCAGCTCATGGAGGTAAGTCACCCGGACCTCATCGCGAAAGAGGCTCTCGTCGCCTTCCGCGTAGTCCCAGATGTTTTCGAGGAAGAGGAGGATTTGGGGCGGCAACGGCGAGCCCTCGGCGAACTCACCCCTATGCGCGTGGCCGACAAACATCCCGAGGATGTCCGGTTCCCAGCCCTCGGCCAGCAAGGCGGCTCCGGGCAGCGCCTCGTAGCAGACCGGGACTTGTGCCGCCGCCGCGCGCACGGTGGCTGGCAGCCGACGTTGGGCGGCGATCACCACGGGGGCGGCGAGGGCGATGAGGGGCGGGAGATTCATGCGATGAACGCCGCCACCTTGCGCGAAAACCGCCGGGAGTAAAGCGGCCCCCTACGCGACCGGCGGGCGAAAGTTACCAGCCGGGCAAAATTTTTACCGGGAGATTGGCCGCAATGAATGAAACCTGCGTTCCAGCCCCGCGTCGTATCCCGGGTAACCCATACCATCATCCATGAAAAACTCCCCGAAATTCCTCTCCCTCCTTGCCGGCCTCTCGTTGCTGGCACTCCCGGTAGTCCGCGCCGATGAACCGGCCGCCAAATCCGAACACCAGCGGGCGCGCAATCCCGGCGCCATGCAGGAACGCGCCGCCGAGGCCCTCGGCCTGAACGCCGATCAAGAGGCCAAATGGAAGGCCATCGGCGAGCAGGAAAAGACGGCCATGAAGGCGCTGCGCGACGACACCTCGGTGGCCAAGGAGGACAAGCGCGCCAAGGCGAAGGAGATCAACAAGGGCTTCGCCGACCAGCGCCGGGCGGTCCTCACCCCCGAGCAGGCCACGAAGTTCGATGGCCAGCGCGCCAAGATGCGTGAGCGCGCGGAGCATCGGGCGAAGGGTGAAAAGAAGGACGGCAAGTAACTTTCGCTGCCGGGTGGCAGTGTGCAAGGAAAGCGCCGTGGCGTGGGGCCACGGCGCTTTTATTTTTGGACAAGCCGCCGGGCCGGCCGCACGCTGGCGGGCCATGGGTCAACGGCATGCAGTGATCGCGGGCGGCGGGGCGGCGGGCTTTTTCGCGGCCATCGCCTGTGCCGAGGCCGATCCGGGTTGCGAGGTCACGCTCTACGAGGCCACGGCGCACCCGCTGGCCAAGGTGAAGGTGTCGGGCGGCGGCCGCTGCAATGTCACCCACGCCTGCTTCGAGCCGCGCGAACTGGCGCAACGCTACCCGCGCGGCGGGCGCGAGCTGCTCGGTGCCTTCCACCGCTGGCAGCCGCGCGACACCGTCGCCTGGTTCGAGGGCCGCGGCGTGCCGCTGAAGGCCGAGGCCGACGGCCGCATGTTCCCCGCCACTGACAATTCGCAGACCATCGTGAACTGCCTGGAGAGCGCGGCGGCGAAGGCCGGCGTGCGCGTGGTGTTGCGGACGGGGTTGCGGGTGGCTGCGCGCACGCCGGCCGGATTCCAACTCACCCTCACCACCGGCGAGGTGGTGGCCTGCGACCGGCTGCTGCTCGCGACCGGCGGCAACCGGTCCAATGCCGGCTTGGAAATTGCCGCACAGATGGGACACACCATCGAGCCGCCGGTGCCGTCTCTGTTCACCTTCCACATCAAGGATCCGCGGCTGGAGGGCTTGGCCGGGGTCTCGGTCGAGGCGGCCGGCACGGCGGTGCGCGGGCTGGCCTTGCGGGAGAGCGGGCCCTTGCTCGTCACGCACTGGGGCTTGAGCGGCCCGGCGGTGCTGAAGTTGTCGGCGTGGGGCGCGCGGGTGCTGCACGATTGCGGCTACCGGTTCACCTTGGTGGTCAACTGGGCGCCGCGCTTCACGGCCGAGACGTGCCGGGCGGAACTGGAGCAGGCCCGCGCCGCCAATCCGAAGAAGCAGCTCGGCACCTGGTGTCCGGTCGGCCTGCCGCTGCGGTTGTGGGAAAAATTGCTGCCCGCCGCCGGGATCGCCCCGACGGCGCCATGGGCCGGCGTGCCGGGCGCGACCTTGCGCGCGCTGGCGGCGCAGGTCTGCGCGGGGGAATTCGCGGTGGACGGCAAGAGCATGTTCAAGGAGGAGTTCGTCACCTGTGGCGGCGTGCGGCTTGCCGAGATTGATTTCAAGACGATGGAGAGCCGGCTCGTGCCGGGGCTCCACTTCGCCGGCGAGGTGATCGACGTGGACGGCCTCACCGGCGGCTTCAACTTCCAGGCCGCGTGGACCGGGGGCTGGCTCGCGGGCCGGGCCATGGCAGGCAAGCCAGAGAACAGATGACGAAGGACAAGGTGGAGGGCGCAGCTGGAGCTGAGCGCTCCACGCCTTACTCCCGGCTGGCGTTTCCGGCGCCGCTCCTCTGTCCTCCGCCCTGATGTCCTACGGCCAGCTTTTCCTCACGATCCTGCCGGTGTTCGCCATGATCGGGCTCGGTGCGCTGCTGCGCGGGGTGCGGCTGATCAGCGAGGCGGGGGAGGACAGCCTGCTCAACCTAGCGGTCAAGGTGACGATGCCGTGCCTGATCTTCGAGTCGGTGGCGACGAATCCCGCGCTGCGCTCACCGGGCAACCTGCTGCTGCCCCCGCTCCTGGGTTTCGGGCTGACTTTGCTGTCGATCACCGTCGCCTGGCATGTGGCCCGGGCGCTCGGACTGACGCTCGGGCACGGGCTGCGCAGTTTCGCGCTGGCTGTGGGCCTGACCAACTACACCTATTTGCCGCTCCCCTTGCTCGATGCGATGTTCGGCCCGGAAAACCGCACCGCGCTGCTGATGCACAACGTCGGCCTCGAGGCCGCCATCTGGCCCGGGGGCGT
>Ga0154020_10008110_pt1 | contig 12213 bp, 10 predicted proteins | sample Klosneuvirus_201_FD_109709 | JGI IMG/M metagenome (GOLD analysis project Ga0154020, IMG submission 109709) | Active sludge microbial communities from wastewater, Klosterneuburg, Austria - Klosneuvirus_20160825_MG | ecosystem: Engineered > WWTP > Aerobic digester > Activated sludge | place... | reverse complement strand
CGTACTGCTTAATGTCATAGAAGTTACACCTCCGTTCACCGCCTGAATCACCGCCACTTCGTATAGTCCCGCCGAATTCAAAGAGTTTGGAATTCCAAAATTGGCATTGTCTGCTGTATTGCCAGTTATGGTAGCGCCCTGCATTTGGATTACCACCACATATTCACCGGCAACAAAGGTGTCGAAGGTTTGGTTTAGGTTACTCAAGGTGAGTACAGAACCGTTGGTGATGGCAGTTACCTTGGCATACGCGTTGATTTGAGCGTGCGTTGTGAACCAACAATCAAATACCATTAGAAGTATACAAGCAAAACTGCGCATGAATCTCTAGAAACACAATGTGTGTTTAAACAAGTAATTATACACTTAAAATTGCAAAAAGTTTCGTCCAATTTGTTAAAAGAGCAGGTTGAATTGCTACCCTTTTTAGACTAAACTCAGGAAATGAGTTTTTGCCTCAGCATAAACTCCAACTGTTCGTTGGTGAGCATGAGTTGTTCATTCAGATTTTTCTGACGCTTTTTTAAGGCGTAAATGTGGTAAGCGTTCTCAATTATTTTTTTGAGTTGATCGTCGTTCCAGGGCTTCTGAATGTATTGATAGATTTGACCACGGTTAATGGCGTCTTTTATCGCTTCCATATCCGAGTAACCGGTTAAAAGGATGCGGATCTGATCTGGATAATCCTGCACAGCCTGTGCCAGCAAATCCGTTCCCAAGGCACCAGGCATGCGTTGGTCAGTAATCAGTATTTGAATTTCGTGTTCTTTCAACACTTCTTTTCCGGCGTCAACAGAGGTCGCTGTGAAGATGTTGAAGTAACGCCTGAACGAGGCTTTGAAGGCCTCTAAATTATTCTCTTCATCGTCAACATACAACACGTTGATGATAACTTCCTCATCCGGATTTTCAGCACTATTTAATACAGGTGTAAGCAAAAGTTTGTGTAATTTTAAAACTCTAAATTGATGACTAATTTATACAGAAAAATTCATTTTTCATCAGAATTCTTTATTTACCTAAAATTTAAATTAAGCTTGCCCCTATACATCATAAAGTAGGCACACCATTCATGAAAGAAAGTAAAGTGATCACTGAACTGCTTGAGCTTAAAAAAAGTCCTGGCAATACAATTTACAGACCGGAGTTTTACCGATTGAGTCAGATAGAAATGAAGGAGAAGTTTATGCAGCTTCTGGCTACCCCTGGATTATACCTGCATGATACCATAAAGGACCAAATTGCTGAATTGATAAAATACCGCAACCCCTCTTTAAAATTCTCAAACGAAGCACTTTCTCAAAAGGTGAAGGAATTCACTAATGGAAAACCGCATGAAGAATATGGGGTGTGGGTGTATTACCCCTGGTCCAACCGATTGGTTCACCTGCTGGATGAAAAAGAGTTTATTGAAATCCGTACCAGTCGCAATCAATATAAAATCACACCGGAAGAAAGGGACGTCTTACAAAGGAAAAAAATAGGCGTAATTGGTTTATCCGTTGGACAATCGGTTGCGGTTACTATAGCCATGGAAAGGATTTGCGGAGAACTTCGTTTGGCTGATTTTGATTTGCTTGAACTCACCAATCTCAACCGCATCAGAACCGGTGTTCACAACCTTGGTATTGCAAAAGTATATTCTGTAGCAAGAGAGATTGCCGAAATTGACCCCTTTCTTAAGGTCAACTGTTTTCCTGAAGGCATACATGACGGAAACATGGATGCATTTTTCACAGAAGACGGTAAGCTTGACCTCATGATTGAAGAGTCAGATGGGTTCGATATTAAAATCCTCAGTCGATATAAAGCACGTGAGTTAGGGGTTCCGGTATTAATGGAGGCAAGCGACCGTTGTATGGTGGACGTCGAGCGCTTCGATCTTGAGCCCTCCCGCAGTATTTTGCATGGCTTGGTAGATCACCTGGATATAAAAACCCTGAAAAGTTTAAAAACCACCGAAGAAAAGATCCCATATATGCTTGATGTGTTGGGCATTGATACGGCTTCACCCCGTTTGAAAGCGAGCATGCTTGAAATTGAACAAACCATTAACACCTGGCCGCAACTGGCTTCGGCGGTTACTATGGGCGGTGGAATTACCGCCGATGTGGCCCGTAGACTTTTGCTGGATCAGTTCAAGAGTTCTGGTCGTTATTTTATTGATGTGGAAGAGCTCATCGGGGATAAAAAGGGGAGTGCACCCAAACCAACTGAAATGCCGGTGATGGATCCCACAAATGTGGCAGCAATCACACGGGATTTAAATTTGCAAACCCTTCCCGGCCCACTTGTGTTGAATGAAACGGTAGCCACTGAACTTGTGAAGGCTGCCTGCCTGGCGCCTTCCGGAGGAAATTTCCAACCCTGGAAATGGGTTTACACCAGCGGGCGCTTATTACTCCTCAATGCATTTAATGCCAAAAATACCTTTCTAGGTGTGGACAATCTGCCATCCCTGGTTGCTTTCGGGGCAGCCATTGAAAACTTAACGCTTAAGGCCAGTGAATTTGGTTTGGAAACACACTGTCTTGAATTTCCGGATTCGAAACGGGAAGAATTGATCGCCATTTTTGAATTTTCAGAAAACAAATTAAAAACACCATTGTCCCCCAACCGCAGCGCTTGCATCGGACTCCGTTTAACCAACCGGAATTTGGGCAAGCGCGAAAAAATTGAAGACAACTACATTCAGGAGCTTAAGAGCCTGGAGCAGGAAATTCCCGGAGCCAGCATACGTTTTTTTACAGAGGAAAAACAACTGGATGAAATCGCAGAAGTGCTCGGAGAAGCTGAAAAGATCAGACTTTTAGAGGATATGGGACACAGGGATTTTGTGCACGAGATCAGATGGACTCAGGAAGAGAACGACAGAAAAAAGGATGGCGTTGACCTAAGAACCTTGGACATCACCAATGCAGAACGTGTGGGATTGCAAGTGGCCAAAGACAAAAACATCATCGATCTCCTGAACCAATGGAAAGGTGGAGGAGCATTTAAAAAACTAACAAAAAAATCCATTGATTCCGCTTCTGCAATTGGGGTTATATCCATGCCTGGAAACACCAAGGCCGACTATTTGAACGGAGGCAGAATGTTGCAGAAATTGTGGCTCGAAGCCAATGCCTCCGGAGTCGCTTTTCAGCCGGTGTCAGCCTCGTTGTTTGTGTATGCGCGTTTATTCAGAGGTCTTGGAGAAGGCATGAGTGAAGGAGGTAAAAAGGCCCTGCTGGACCTGAGGCCGAGATTTGAAAAAGCACTTGGAATGACCACAGAAAAAACGGAAATTTTTATTTTCCGCTTGTGCAAAGCAGCTGAACCCAAAGTGAAATCACTGCGCAAACCTCTTGATGAGGTGTTTGTACGTTTATAACAATCTGAAGTTGAGAATATACACATGGATGAGGGAGTATCTGGAGGCATCGAAGGTAAATTTGTTGGATGGTGTGTTTTTTGCCTTCAACACCAAGGCACAATATATAGGAGTTTTAACGAATACACAAAGTAGATCTTAGTTTAGGGCTTTAATGAAAAGGGAATTGAGAGGGTAATTACAAATGACTGACAAATTAATATTTAAAGCTTTCAAGGCGCTTGATGATTTGGAGATGTGCAAAAAATACCTTGAAGGGCATGTGAGTGTTTTGAAAGATTATGGCATCACTAACATTACATCAAATAACAACGATTGGATGTTTCATAAGCAAATGTATTGTGTGGTGGCAATCAATTCACAAAATGAGCTGGTAGGTGGAATACGAGTTCAGGTGGCAGATGCGATTACGCCTCTTCCGGTTGAACGTGCTATTGGGAAAATGGATGTTGGAATTTATGAGGTGGTAAAAAATTACCACGAAAACGGAGGCGTTGGAGAATTGTGTGCCTTGTGGATTTCAAAAAAGGTAGCTGGACTTGGCATTAGCATATTGCTTACAAGAGCTGGAATTTCGGTCACCAACCAATTGGAGATTAAAACACTGGTAGGCATTTGTGCGGATTATACCTTAAAAATGTTCAAGCAGGTGGGTTTTCAGGTAGATGATTCTTTGGGTACAAATGGGGAATTTCCTTATCCTAACAGCACTTATGTGGCCAGGGTGCTGGGCATCATGAATGCAGAAAGTCTGGAATCAGCTGCGGAGTATGATAAAGAAAGGATGCGTTCACTCCGTACCCATCCTATTCAACAACATTTGGAAAAAGAAACTTCTGAATCTATCTTAGTAGAGTATAATCTGATCATTCCTTAAAATGGACACGAGAGCTCTGGTTTTTGTTTTGACGATCCTTTCGGGATTTCAATTTTTTGGCCAGACGGAATACGCTGATCCCAATCTCAACCAGCCCATTAATGGCAACCTGCTTTACCTGGAGGACAAGGCCAATGCATTCACACTTGCCCAGGTAGTAAAAAGCACCAATTTTAAAAAGGTTAGAAGTGGTGTACACAATTTTGGTATTACCAATTCTGCCATCTGGTTTAAGATATCGGTTAAAAATTTAACCGATTTTGAAAACCTGATCTTACAGGTGAATCAACCCATCATTGATCAAATTGATCTTTTTACCCGGAATCCTAACACAGGAAAATACACGATGGTTAGCATGGGAGAACACAACCCTTTTTGGTTGAGAAAATACAAAACACCGGAGTACCTTTTTGATGTTGTGGTTCCAAAAGACAGTACGGTTCATTTTTATTTGAAGGTCATGTGCAGGGAAAATATGCAGGTGCCTATTTTCATTGGAACACGCATTTCTACCCTGAATAAAAGCGTCATGTCTAACCTGGCATCAGGCATTTATTTCGGGATCATGATTGTGATGATACTCTACAATTTGTTTATCTACGGTACGCTCAAAGATCGAACGTATTTAATGTATTCACTTTATATTGTATTTATTCTATTCACCCAAACCAGTGTGCAGGGGTATACTTTTCAACTCATCTGGCCTGACATTCCCTGGTTGGCCATACATTCCCCGTTTTTATTACCCAGCCTGGTTGGTATCGTTGGACTTGAATTTTTCAAACAATTTTTAAAAGTTAAAGAGCGACTCCCTTTTTCTTTTAAGTTGTCTTTTTTGTTTTTGTTTCCCTATGCTGTATCACTTATCCTTGGCTTTACAGGAAATTTTCAATGGAGTTTCAGAATTATGGAAATCACCGCTAGCGGGGTTTCCATATTTATGCTCGTAATCGCTTTTATGATTTACAGACAGGGGTATTCTGAGGCCCGTTTCTTTTTGCTGGGTTGGTTTGTTTTTCTTGCAGGTATTTGTATTTATGTAATGAAGGACTTTGAAATTCTTCCATACAATAATTTTACCCGGTACACCATGCATTTTGGTTCGGCTGTGGAGGTGATTTTGCTTTCATTTGCTTTGGCCGACAGGATCAACATCCTGAAGAAGGAGAAAGAACAATCGCAGGCCGAAGCATTAAATATTTCGCAACAGAATCAAAAGTTGATTAAGGAACAAAACATGATGCTGGAGCAAAAGGTGCATGAGAGAACCAACGAACTTGAAATGGCCAATGAGGAATTAACAGCTACTCTTAATCAATTGAAGGATGCGCAAACGCAATTGGTGGACTCGGAGAAGATGGCCTCTTTGGGTCAGCTCACGGCAGGCATTGCGCATGAGATAAACAACCCCATCAATTTTGTTCTGGCCAATATCAAACCTTTGCGAATGGATGTTTACGAGCTGCTTGAACTCATAAATAAGTATGAGCATTTGCGTGCAGATGAGGACAAGTCTAGACAATTTCAATTGATTGATGCATACAAGAAAAAGATTGATCTGGATTACATGATCAAGGAGATAGAAAAAATTCTGGGAGGAATTGACGATGGAGCACGCCGCACAGCCGAAATTGTGAGCGGTTTGAAGAATTTTTCCCGTCTGGATGAAAATGATGTTAAGTCCGCAAATATTAATGACGGCATTGAGTCCACATTAATCTTGTTGCGAAGTTCCATTCCAAAAGAGATTGAGGTGGTTCGTCATCTTGGGGAGGTGCCCATAATAGAGTGTTACCCTGGCAAGCTCAATCAGGTATTCATGAATATATTCAGCAATGCGTTATACGCTCTGAATAAAAAGGGGAATGGCCCAAAAAAACTTATTATTACCACTTACGAGAAGGGTGACCACGTATACGTGATTGTAGAAGATACCGGAGTGGGCATGAATAAGGAGGTGAAGGAAAAAATCTTTGAGCCTTTTTTCACTACCAAAGATGTGGGGGAAGGAACAGGGCTTGGCATGTCAATTGTTTTCAAAATCATTGAAGGGCATCACGCCAGAATAGAAGTGGAAAGTGAAGCGGGTGTGGGCACCAAACTCACCATGATCCTCAATAAAAAAATGCGGTTTCCTAAACAGTAAAAAGGGTTTTCGAGGTTAATCGAAATATTCCTTCATGCGGTCAAAAAAACCTTTTTCCTTTTTGCTTGGGTTTGGAGCGAAATTTTTAGATTCCTTGAAATGCTCCAGCGCTTTCTTTTCCTCCTGGTTAAGGTGGGTAGGTGTGTAAATGCTAATTTCCACCAGCAAATCACCTTTTCCATAGGCGTTCACATCTGGCAAACCTTTTCCTTTTAAACGTAACACTTTACCACTTTGGGTGCCGGGTTCAATTTTTATTTTTGCTTTTGCATCTATGGTTGGAATTTCGACATTGCAACCGAGTGCTGCATCAGGAAAACTGATGTTAAGGTCGTAAACCAAATGGTTGCCTTCTCGTTTTAAGTGAGGGTGTTCCTCCTCTTCAACCAGGATAAGCAGGTCACCATTGATGCCCCCTCTTGGTGCGGCATTGCCTTTGCCACTCATACTGAGTTGCATGCCTTCTGAAACTCCGGCAGGGATGTTGATGGTGATTACTTCTTCTTCTCTTACTATGCCTTCGCCGTGACAAGTATGGCATTTGTCTTTTATGGTTCTGCCCTCACCGTGACAAGCACTACATGGGCTTTGGGTTTGCATGGCGCCAAGTATGGTTTGTTGCACACGGGTTATTGCACCAGTTCCGTTGCAGGACCTGCAGGTATCGTATTGTCCGTTTTTAGCTCCGCTGCCGTGACAGGTTTTACAAGCCACGTGTTTATTCACTTTAATTTTTTTCTCAACCCCATTGGCAATTTCCTGAAGGTTAAGTTTCACTTTTACCCTTAAGTTTGTGCCGCGAGCGACGCGTCTGCCTGTACGACCACCGCCACCTCCACCGAAACCAAAAGCGCCGCCAAAAATATCACCAAACTGGCTGAAAATATCATCCATGTTCATGCCGCCTCCGCCAAAACCTCCGTTGCCTCCAACTCCGGCATGCCCAAACTGATCGAAACGTTGTCTTTTTTGTGCATCACTCAGCACTTCATACGCTTCGGCCGCTTCCTTGAATTTTTCTTCGGCCTGTTTATCATCAGGGTTTTTATCGGGATGGTATTTAATGGCCAGTTTTCGGTAGGCTTTCTTAATGTCCTCCTCGCTGGCATTTTTAGCTACACCAAGTATTTCGTAATAATCTCTTTTTTTCGACATAATTTATCTATTGAGCAACCACCACTTTGGCGAAGCGGATCACTTTATCACCGAGTTTGTACCCTTTTTCCACCTCATCCACAACTTTGCCTTTGCTGTTTTCATCCGTTGCAGGAATATGGGTAATGGCTTCCATGGTATCAGGGTTAAATGGTTCCCCAATGCTTTCAAAAGCAATCAGGCCTTTCTGCTGAGTATTGCTGCGAAGTTTATTAAAAATAAGCGACATGCCTTCCTTGATGGGAGCGGCGTCTGAAAGGGTTTCACTGGCCTTTAAGGCCCTTTCAAAATCATCCAGAACTGGCAAAATGCTTTTAAACACCTCTTCCGAGGCCGTTTTAATGATTTCGGCCTTTTCCTTTAAAGTACGTTTTCTGAAATTGTCAAAATCAGAATAAAGACGCAGGTATTTGTCGTTGCTTTCGTTTAATTTTTGCTCCATAACCTGGATGGCATCAATGCCTGATTTTTCGTCAGATGAACTGGCATTTTCAGCCTTTATGTCAGATTCAGGTTGTAAGCTGTTTTCGTCCAGTTCCCCTTCCGGCAAATTAGATTCCTTGTTTTGCATGATTTTAACGCTATTGTTTTTGCTTCTTGCTCTACCAGTGCAATAATGCTGCCAAGGCTTAGTTACAGGCGATTTGTCAGTTTTTGAGGATTGTAAATTCCACCCTTTTGTTTTTTTTATGTTCCTCATCGGTGCAAGTTGGAAAGCAGCTGATGGCTGGCTGTGAGCTTCCAAAAGATTGAAGCCGAATGCGGTTTTGAGTTATGCCCTTGCCTAAAAAATACGCTTTTAGAAATTGGCCTTGCTGGTCACTCATGCTTTTACTTGTTTTTTCGTCCTGTTTGCTGTCGCTGTGTACCGCAATTTCCAGAATGGACTTTTTGTTTTTTTCAAGCGTACTCAAAACCCCCTGTAATTCCTGCTCATCTTTAGCGCTTAAGCCAGCGCCGCTGTTTTTGAATTCAAGGTATTTGGTTATTGTAATTTCTAAGGGGGAAACGGTATTGAGGCTTGAATCGGCCAGTTGCAGCTGCGAGATCAGTTTTGAGGGAAGGTAAAAAACAAAGCCACCACCCATGGTTTTGCCTTTCACTAAAAGCTCACCGCCGGTGTTGTAAAGGGCAGTTGGATCACTGGTGATGATGTCCATTTGGTTGTCAATCTTCAGAATGTAATCCTGGTTGATTTTCATGTCGTGAAATACAAATACCCCATTTTCATTGGTTCTTGAATGACCAAGGGAATCGCCATAGTGATTGAACAGATACACTTTACTGAACCTTACTTTATCTTCTTTGCTGGAAGAAAGGGCCATGGTGCCATAAATGTCTTTTTTAAGGGGATGTACATTTTTTTTACTATCGAGGTAATTTTCAAGGTCTGCTAATCTTGGGTTGATCAATACCACCTGGCCGGTTTCATCAATCACGATGTCGGTTGGGGTTTTGCTTACACCAAACTTTAAACACACATCGTCCTTTGTAAACCCTTTTAAGGCGATGCCATGAATAAAATTAACGAGCGAGTCTTTTTTGATGGTTTCTTCCCAGGATCTCTGGTCGCTTTGTACGGCAATGGAAATGATTTCGAATCCTTCGGCATTGATAAAATCACTCTCAATATATTTTTCTGCAATGCTGTTCAGAAAAAGGTTGTTTGTTTTTGCATTGGCAGAGGTGGTGTTCCAAAAATGAAGCAAAACAATTTTGTTGAGGTAAGGCATTGTAAAACCTTGTATGGCATTTTCTCCTCTGTTTAAAACAAATGGCGGGGCTTTTTCACCGGACTTAATGAGTGTTGTGTTTTGGCCAGATGTTGTTGTAACAATGGCAAAAAACCAAAGGTATGCCAGGTGTTTTATCAATTGGTTGTGAGTTTCTCGAGTGTTTTCAGAAGTTCTTCTCCACGGAGGTTTTTCCGGATGATCACGCCGTTTTCATTCAATAACAGGTTGAAAGGAATGCCGTTTACCTGGTATCGAAGAGCGGGCTCACTGTTCCAGCCCCCAAGATCGCTCACGTGATTTTCCCAAATCAAATGGTCTTTCTCAATGCCTTTTTTCCACGCGCTGACATCCATATCCAGTGAAACACTATAAATGGTAAATCCACTTGCCTCTTGAAATTTTTTATCCTTAAAGGTATTGTAAGCGCTCACAACATATGGGTTTTCCATTCTGCAGGGGCCGCACCAGCTGGCCCAGAAATCCAATAACACCAGTTTTCCGCGAAGAGAGGATAAGCTAATCACTTTCCCTTCTGGATTTTTCAAACGGATCTCTGGCGCTCTATTGCCAAGGCCAAGGCCAATTGCCGGTTCGGTTTGCTGAAGTGTATTTACATGGGGTGTGTTTGTTTTGTTCTCTGATAAAAAACCAAAGCCCAGGGCAACCAAACCGCTTGTGATTAAAAAAAATAAGGTTTTCATATGTCTTTACGGATGATCTTGGCACCAATGGCGTTCAATCGGGTGTCGATGTGTTGGTAGCCACGGTCAATCTGATTAATGTTAAATATTTGACTTGTTCCCTTAGCGCTCATGGCAGCAATCAATAAGGCCACACCTGCGCGTATATCAGGACTTGCCATGTGTATTGCTTTGAGCTGGATCTTGCGGTCGAGGCCCATTACCGTGGCCCTGTGCGGGTCGCAAAGGATGATTTGCGCACCCATGTCAATAAGTTTGTCCACAAAAAACAAACGGCTCTCAAACATTTTTTGGTGGATGAGCACATTGCCTCTCGCCTGTATGGCAGTAACAAGTGCAATGCTGATGAGGTCGGGCGTAAACCCCGGCCAGATGGCATCGCTAACGGTTAGTATTGAACCATCGATGAAGGTGTCGATTTCGTAATGCGCTTGTTCGGGGATAAAAATGTCGTCACCACGCCTTTCCATTTTCACACCAAGTCTTCCGAAAATGTTGGGAATGATCCCGAGTTTTTCGTAATCCACATTTTTGATTGTGATTTCGGATTGTGTTACTGCTGCCATTCCAATGAATGAGCCAATCTCTATCATGTCGGGCAACAAACGGTGGCTGGTGCCTTTCATTGCATTTACACCTTCAATGCTTAGAAGATTTGATCCAATGCCTGAGATTTTTGCGCCCATGCGGTTAAGCATGTTGCACAATTGTTGAAGATAAGGTTCACAAGCCGCATTGTAAATGGTAGTGGTGCCTTTGGCGAGTACCGCGGCCATTACAATATTGGCGGTACCAGTCACTGATGCCTCATCAAGCAGCATGTAAGCGCCTTTCAGGTTTTTTCCTTCTACTTCAAAAAGTTCCTGATCTGATTTATAATTGAATTTGGCGCCCAAAGCCTCGAATCCCAGAAAGTGAGTGTCTACACGCCTGCGACCAATCTTATCGCCTCCGGGTTTTGGCATATAGGCTTTTCCAAAACGGGTGAGCATTGGACCAACAATCATCATGCTTCCTCTGAGGCCGCCACCCTTCTTTTTAAATTCAGGGGACACCAGGTAATCAATGTTCACCTTATCGGCTTGAAAGGTGTATTCCTCGTGTCCTGTTTTTTCAACCTTCACGCCAAGTTCTTTCAGCAGGTCTATAAGTTTGTTGATGTCAACAATATCGGGCACGTTGCCGATGGTTACTTTTTCACTTGTGAGCAATACAGCGCAAATAACCTGAAGGGCTTCGTTTTTGGCACCTTGAGGTACAATATCGCCCTTGAGTTTGTGCCCTCCGTGAACTTCAAAAATAGCCATAGAAGTGATTAGAATTTTCGGTTCTTGTGTTTGTGGTGGTTGTTTTTGTGTTTACCACCTTTGTGGAAGAATTTTTTACCGGGGTTGCCTCTGAGCTCCTGATGTGAGCTGAGTGGAACCGACTCGTCGATTTTTAATTCGCCTTTGGATAATTCAGTGAGATTTTTGAACACCACATCATCGGTAACGGTGTCTTTGTTCCAGTTGAAGTAGGATTTTTTAAGGTGATTGGCAATTTGTCTCGTTAACTCTTGCCTCTCCGGACCTTCTGGGAGTTCCTTGGCTTTGTTGATGATGTCTTCTATTGTTTTGCCATAGTGTTTGTAGCGTATTCTTCCCCGCGGGTAATCCAGAATTTTTGGTTTTTCCTTAAAACTTTCGGCGTTTGGTATAGGGTATGGACTGTCCACATCGAGCTTAAACTGTGAGATGATAAATAAGTGGTCCCAGAGTTTGTGGGTGTAGTCGGATTGGTCACGCAGGGTGGGATTCAGTTGGCCCATGACCTGAATGATGGCTCTGGCGCAAAGGTTTCTTTCTTCTCTGTCGGGAAGGCTGCAGCAGTGTTTGATCATGCCCTGAATGTTTCTTCCGTATTCAGGGATGATGAGGTGCTCGAGTTGGGTGTTGTATTCCATGAACTGTTATAAGGCATAAAGATACTCAAAAAACAACTTAAGCCTGAGCTAATTTGATTTTACATGAGCAGGAGGTTGTTAGTAAGCTGTTGCTGGCAAGGGACTGGCGATCGGTGCTCTCTAAGTTTAAAGAAAAAATTAGCGTTTCTTTTGAATTTTCCCTTGCCTATTCGGTGTTGAGTATGTATCTTTGCCCTCCCGTTTAAAACGCTGTAACATTTGGTGAAGGCGTTTTTTTTGAGTAGAGGAGAAGGAGTGCAAGGTGAAAGGAATAGGTCCT
>Ga0154020_10008109_pt1 | contig 12215 bp, 9 predicted proteins | sample Klosneuvirus_201_FD_109709 | JGI IMG/M metagenome (GOLD analysis project Ga0154020, IMG submission 109709) | Active sludge microbial communities from wastewater, Klosterneuburg, Austria - Klosneuvirus_20160825_MG | ecosystem: Engineered > WWTP > Aerobic digester > Activated sludge | place... | reverse complement strand
GCCACTGCCGAAACCCCGCATGCACATCCTCGTCATCCACGGCCCCAACCTGAACCTGCTCGGCACGCGCGAGCCGGCGGTCTATGGCGCCACCACGCTGGAGATGATCGACGCAGATCTTGGTCGGATGGCGGCAGATGCCGGCGCGCAGCTGGCGTGCTTCCAGAGCAACCACGAAGGCGCGCTGATAGACCGCATCCACGCCGCGCGTGGCGACGGCACCGGCTTCATCATCATCAACCCCGGCGGCCTGACGCACACCAGTGTGGCGCTGCGCGATGCGCTGGCTGGCGTGGCCCTGCCCTTCATCGAAGTCCACGTCAGCAACGTGCATGCACGGGAGGATTTCCGCCACCGCTCCTACCTGTCGGCCATCGCCGTCGGCGTGATCTGCGGGCTGGGGGTGAACGGTTACCGCCTGGCGCTGCAGCACGCGCTGTCGCTGCGTCCGGCCCGCGCCAGCGCCTGAGGCCCACCCGCCACCCCTTTCGACCGAGCCGGCCCGAGAGCCGGCGCTCCCCACCGAGGACCCCGTGCCATGGACCTGAGAAAACTCAAGACGCTGATCGACCTCGTCTCCGAATCCAACATATCCGAACTGGAGATCACCGAAGCCGAAGGCAAGGTGCGCATCGTCAAGGCCGGCGTCGCCGCCGCGCCGGTCCATGCACCGGCACCGGCGCCGGTGCAGATGGCGGGCACAGCAGCGCCGGCCGCCCATGGTGGCGCAGCGCCGCCGGCGCCCGCAGCGGCGCCCGAGCCGGCGGGCAAGGTCGTCAAGTCGCCGATGGTCGGCACCTTCTACCGCGCCGCCAGCCCCGGGGCCAAGGCCTTCGTCGAGCTGGGCGACACCATCAAGACCGGCCAGCCGGTGTGCATCATCGAGGCCATGAAGATCATGAACGAGATCGAGGCCGACTGCGAGGGCAAGGTGCTGCAGATCCTGTGTGAGAACGGGCAGGCGGTGGAATTCGGCCAGCCCCTGTTCATCGTCGAATAGGGCGCATCCCGTGTTCAAGAAGATCCTGATCGCCAACCGGGGCGTTCAAGGCCACAGGCCTTGCGGCGCAGCCAGATCGCACTGCGCGCGCAGCGCGCATCAGGGCGATTGAGCCCCCGCCACCATGTTCAAGAAAATACTCATAGCCAACCGGGGCGAGATCGCCCTGCGCATCCAGCGTGCCTGCAAGGAAATGGGCATCAAGGCGGTGGTCGTCTATTCCGAGGCCGACCGCGAAGCCAAGTACGTGAAGCTGGCCGACGAGGCGGTGTGCATCGGCCCGGCGTCGTCGACGCTGAGCTACCTGAACATGCCGGCGATCATCGCCACCGCCGAGGTCACCGACGCCGAGGCCATCCACCCCGGCTACGGCTTCCTGAGCGAAAACGCCAACTTCGCCGAACGCGTCGAGAAGAGCGGCTTCGTCTTCATCGGGCCCACGCCCGACAGCATCCGCATCATGGGCGACAAGGTCGCGGCCAAGCAGGCCATGATCAAGAGCGGCGTGCCCTGCGTACCGGGCAGCGAAGGTGCCCTGCCCGAAGACCCGAAGGAGATCATCCGCATCGCCCGCACCGTGGGCTACCCGGTGATCATCAAGGCCGCCGGCGGCGGTGGCGGGCGCGGCATGCGTGTCGTGCACACCGAGGCGGCACTGATCCACGCCGTGCAGACCACGCGCGCAGAGGCCGCCGCGGCCTTCGGCAACGCGCAGGTCTACATGGAGAAGTTCCTCGAGCGGCCGCGCCACATCGAGATCCAGGTGCTGGCCGACACCCTGCGCAACGCGGTGTGGCTGGGTGAACGCGACTGCAGCATGCAGCGCCGGCACCAGAAGATCATCGAGGAAGCGCCGGCCCCGGGCATTCCGCGCCGCGTCATCGAGCGCATCGGCGACCGCTGCGCCGCGGCGTGCAAGAAGATCGGCTACCGCGGCGCCGGCACCTTCGAGTTCCTCTTCGAGGACGGCGAGTTCTACTTCATCGAGATGAACACGCGCGTGCAGGTCGAGCACCCGGTGACCGAGATGGTCACGGGCATCGACATCGTGCAGATGCAGATCCGCATCGCCGCCGGCGAGAAGCTGCCCTTCGCGCAGCGCAACATCCAGATGCGCGGCCACGCCATCGAATGCCGCGTCAACGCCGAGGACGCCTACAAGTTCACGCCGTCGCCGGGGCGCATCACGCTGTGGCATCCGCCGGGCGGGCCCGGGGTGCGCGTCGATTCGCACGCCTACACGAACTACTTCGTGCCGTCGAACTACGACTCGATGATCGGCAAGATCATCTGCCACGGCGACACGCGCGACCAGGCGCTGGCGCGCATGCGCACGGCGCTGAGCGAGACCGTGGTGGAAGGCATCCACACCAACATCCCGCTGCACCGCGAGCTGATGGCCGACGCCAAGTTCATCGAGGGCGGCACGAGCATCCACTACCTCGAAGGCTGGCTCGGCCAGCACCGGCGCTAAAAGCCCATGATCGAACTCGTCCTGCGCGCCCCGGCCGCCGTGGTGGAAGCGCTGTCCGACCTGCTGATGGACGGGCTGGACGCGCTGTCGGTGAGCGTCGAGGACGCCGACGCCGACACCGACGCCGAGCAGGCGCTGTTCGGTGAACCCGGCCTGCCGGCGCCGGCGCCGGGCTGGGAACGTTCGACGCTGAAGGCGCTGTTCGACACCGAGGCCGCCGCCGAGCAGGCGGCCGCGGTGGTGCTGGCGCGTTTCGGTGCCGACGGCGCGCATGTGCAGGCGCTGCACGCGGTGGCCGATCAGGACTGGGTGCGGCTGACGCAGAGCCAGTTCGCCCCGGTGGAGATCACGCCCGAGTTCTGGGTCGTGCCGAGCTGGCACGCAGCGCCGCCGGCCGCGCGCCGCGTCATCCGGCTCGACCCCGGCCTGGCCTTCGGCACCGGCACCCACCCCACCACGCGGCTGTGCCTGCGCTGGCTGGCCCGCCGGCCCGACGGCGCCGAGCTGGCGCGTGTGCTCGACTACGGCTGCGGCAGCGGCATCCTGGCCATCGGCGCGGCGCTGCTGGGTGCGGCGCAGGTCGACGCGGTCGACATCGACCCCGCCGCGGTGCAGTCGACCCGCGACAACGCCGCGCACAACGGCGTGGCGCCCGGGCGGCTTGCCGCCGGCCTGCCCGACACGGCGCACGGCGCCTACAGCCTGGTGCTGGCCAACATCCTGGCCACGCCGCTGAAGCTGCTGGCGCCGCTGCTGGCCGCCCACGTGGCGCCCGGCGGCTGGCTGGTGATGGCGGGCATCCTGGAACGCCAGGCCGACGACCTGACCGCGGCCTACGCACCCTGGCTGGACGTGCAGGTGGCCGACCGCGACGACGGCTGGGTGCTGATGTGCGCCCGGCGCGCCGCCGCCTGAGGCAGCGCGGGCCCCGCACCGCCATGGCAACCGGACTGGCCACCCGCTGCAGCGCCTGCGGCACCGTGTTCCGCGTCGTGCCCGACCAGTTGCGTGTGTCGGAAGGCTGGGTGCGCTGCGGCCGCTGCGCCGAGGTCTTCAACGCCGCCGAGGCGCTGCTCGACCTGGAAACCGGTGCAGCGCTGCCCGACCGCACCGAGGCGCCGCCGCGCGCGATGGCCCAGTTCAGTTCGCGCCGGCCGTCGGCGGCCCCGCTGCCACCCCCTTCGCCCCCCGCCGCCGCGCGCAAGGACGCCGAGCTGGCCACCCCCGCCGACTACGAGCGTTATGCCCATCCGCCGCCGGCCGAACCCCGGCCGCCGCCGGCTGCACCGTCCGCACAAGGCATGCCGGTGGTCGACGACACCGCCTCCCGCTTTGCCGACGACGCCGCAGACGAAGCCGAAGCCGGCCCGATGCGGGCCGCCGCCGATGACGCCGGGCCACCGGCCGACCTGACCGCCGAAGCGCCGGCCGCGCCCGTGCCGACGCCGCTGTTCGTGCGCCAGGCCGAGCGCGCCGCGCGCTGGCGCCGGCCGCAGGTGCGGGCGGCGCTGCTGGCCACCGGCGTGCTGGCCACGCTGGGGCTGGTGGCGCAGGTCGGCGTCGAATACCGTGATCTGGCCGCCGCCCGCTTCCCCGCGGCCCGCCCGGCGCTCGAACAGGCCTGCGCCTGGCTGGGCTGTAACGTCGGACCGGCACACGTCATCGACAGCCTCGTCGTCGACAGCAGCGGGCTGGTGCGGGTGGAAAAGTCCGACGTCTACAGGCTCAGCGTGGCGCTGCGCAACCGCGCGGCGCTCGAAGTGGCGCTGCCGGCGCTGGAACTGTCGCTCACCGACAGCCAGGGCCAGCTGGTGGCGCGCCGCGTGCTGCCGATGTCGGAACTGGGCGTGAACCAGGCCACGCTGGGCGCCGGGCGCGAACTGTCGCTCGCCGCCACACTGCAGGCCGCCACGGCGCCCGTGGCCGGCTACACGATCGAGCTGTTCTACCCCTGAGCCACCCCTGACGGCGCCACACGCGCCGGCTTCCCACACCTGCCCCTGGAGCACCCATGCCCGCCCTGATCTGCGGTTCACTCGCCTTCGACACCATCACCACCTTCCCGGGGCGCTTTGCCGACCAGATCATGCCCGACCAGGTGCACATCCTGAACGTCAGCTTCCTGGTGCCGACGCTGCGGCGCGAGTTCGGCGGCTGCGCCGGCAACATCGCCTACAACCTGCAGATCCTGGGCGGCCAGCCGGTGATCCTGGGCGCGCTCGGCGTCGACGGCGGCGAGTACCTGGCGCGTGTGCAGGGCTGGGGCGCCGACGTCTCGCTGATCCTGCGCGACGCCGAACTGCACACCGCGCAGTGCCACATCACCACCGACCGCGACAACAACCAGATCGCCGCCTTCCACCCCGGCGCGATGAGCAACGCGCACCGCATGGCCGTGCCGCCGCGCGCGCAGCGCGGCGACCTGGCCATCGGCATCATCGCGCCCGACGGCCGCGACGCGATGTGGCAGCACGCGCAGCAGATGGCGGCGCAGCAGATTCCCTTCATCTTCGACCCCGGCCAGCAGCTGCCGCAGTTCAACGGCGAAGAGCACCGCGAGATCCTCGCGCTGGCGCGCTGGGTGGCGGTGAACGACTACGAGGCGCGCATGCTCGAAGAGCGCACCGGCGAAACGCCGCAGGCCATCTCGCGCCGGCCCAACGTGCAGGGCGTGATCGTCACGCTGGCTGAACACGGCTGCGAACTCTGGCAAGGTGGCGAACGCACGCGGGTGCCCGGCGTGCAGGCCGAATGTGTGGTCGACCCCACGGGCTGCGGCGACGCCTTCCGCGCCGCGCTGCTCTACGGCCTGGAACGCGGCTGGCCGCTGCAGCGCTGTGCCGCGCTGGGCAACCGGCTGGGCGCGCTGAAGATCGCGCGCCGCGGGCCGCAGAACCACGTGCTGGACAGTGAGGTCCGCGCGCTGCTGGCGGCCTGACCGACCGCGCCGCACCGGCAACAAAAAGCCGCCCCGAGGGGCGGCTTTCCTGCGGCCGCAGCCGAACTCACTGCACCACTTGCGCCAGCTCGCCGCTGCTGTAGCGGCGCGCCACATCGCCCAGCGGCAGCGGCTTGATCTTCGCCGCCTGGCCTTCGCAGCCGAATTCGACGTAACGCTGGCGGCAGATCTGCTTGGCGGCCTCGCGCGCCGGCTTGAGCCAGTCGCGGGCGTCGAACTTGTCGGGGTTCTCGAACAGGAACTTGCGCACCGCGGCCGTCATCGCCAGGCGGATGTCGGTGTCGATGTTGATCTTGCGCACGCCGAACTTGATGGCGCGCTGGATCTCCTCGACCGGCACGCCGTAGGTTTCCTTCATCTTGCCGCCGTACTGGTTGATGGTGGCCAGCAGGTCCTGCGGCACGCTCGAGCTGCCGTGCATCACGAGGTGGGTGTTCGGGATGCGGGCGTTGATCTCCTGGATGCGGCTGATGGCCAGCGTCTCGCCCGTGGGCTTGCGGCTGAACTTGTAGGCGCCGTGGCTGGTGCCGATGGCGATGGCCAGCGCGTCGAGCTGGGTGCGCTTGACGAAGTCGGCCGCCTGCTCGGGGTCGGTCAGCAGCTGTTCGCGCGTCATCGTCGCGTCGGTGCCGTGGCCGTCTTCCTTGTCGCCCTTCATCGTCTCCAGGCTGCCCAGGCAGCCCAGTTCACCTTCGACGGTGACACCCAGGGCGTGCGCCATGTCGACCACCTTGCGCGTGACCTCGACGTTGTAGTCGTAGCTGGCGATGCTCTTGCCGTCGGCTTCCAGGCTGCCGTCCATCATCACCGAGCTGAAACCCAGGTTGATGGCGCCCTGGCAGACGTCGGGGCTCTGGCCGTGGTCCTGGTGCATGACCAGCGGGATGCCAGGCCAGCTTTCCAGCGCGGCCTGGATCAGGTGCTTGATGAAGGGTTCGCCGGCGTACTTGCGGGCCCCGGCGCTGGCCTGCAGGATGACCGGCGCGCCCACCTCGGCCGCGGCGCTCATCACCGCCTGCACCTGTTCGAGGTTGTTGACGTTGAAGGCCGGAATGCCATAACCGTGCTCGGCGGCGTGGTCGAGCAGCTGGCGCATCGAAACGAGGGGCATGGAAGTCTTTCGAGAGTGGGGAAAGGGGGAATCCGGGCCGCGCGTGCTGCAGGCGCCCACGGCCAGTGCAACCGGACGGCGGGCCCGGGCACCGCACGCAGGCCGTAACCGGGCTGAAACTGCCTCGCATTTTATGCGCCCCCCTTGCAGGCGGGCCATTTTTGTGGGCGGCGGCCCGCGGGGCGATCTGGGGGCCGAAGCACCCGCTTTTCCGGTTCAGGACCGGCCCGCCGGCGCCGACACTGGCAGCCCCGCCGGCCCGTCCGCCGACACAGCGAAAGCCCCGCCATGGCCCGCACCGCCCTCGCACCCGTCACGCAATGGATCACCGCCGCTGCCGTACGGCACGGCGCCGGGCTGCCGGCCCACGTCATGGACCGGCTGGGCCTGGCGCGCCGCCCGGCGCTGGCCCTGCTGCGCCGGCTGGCCGACGCCGGATGGCTGCAGATCGAAGGCACGCCGCGCCGGCGCCACTACGCCCCGGGGCCGCTGCGACAGGTGGTGCAGCGCTACGCGCTGGACGGCCTGCAGGAAGATGCACCCTGGCGCCGCGACTTCGCCCCCTTCTTCGTGCTGCCCGCTGCGGTGCAGCGCATGGCGCAGCACGCCTACACCGAGCTGCTCAACAACGCCATCGACCACAGCGGCGGCAGCCAGGTCACGGTGTCGATGCGCCAGACGCCGATGCAGCTGCAGCTGCTCGTCAGCGACGACGGCTGCGGGCTGTTCGAACGCATCGGCCGCAGCTTCGCCATCGACGAGCCCGCGCTGGCGATGCTGGAACTGAGCAAGGGCCGGCTGACCAGCGCCCCCGATCGACACAGCGGGCAGGGCCTGTTCTTCACCTCGCGGCTGGCCGACGTGTTCGACATCCATGCCAACCAGGCCGCGTTCCAGTGCCGCAGCTGGGACCGCCTGTCCTGGCAGGCGGGCCGGCCGGCCACGCGCCACGGCACCAGTGTCTACCTGGCGATCTGCATGGACACACCGCGCACGCTGGACGCGGTGCTGCGGGCGCACCACGGCGCCGCCGGCCACGGTTTCGCGCGCACCCAGGTACCGCTGCACCTGCTGGCCGGCAGCGGCGGCGTGCTGGCCTCGCGCGCCGAGGCGCGGCGCGTGGCGGCACGGCTGGCGGCCTTCGAACACGCCGAGATCAGCTTCGCCGGTGTCACCGACATCGGCCACGGCTTCGCCGACGAGCTGTTCCGTGTCTTCAGCAGCGACAATCCCGGACTGGAACTGCAACCCACCGGGATGAACCCTGGCGTGCAGGCCATGGTGGCCAGCGTGCGCCCGGTCGCCCCGTCCCACGCCGCATGACACGCCCGCATCCCCGACGATTCCTTCCCCTCTTCACCACCGCGCTGCTGGCCCTGCAGGGCCCGGCCGCACTGGCCCAGGTGACGCTCAAACCCGACGGCCAGTGGCGCATGCTGCTGACCGCCGGCCTCAACCTCAACAGCGGCAACACGCGCACCAATGCGCTGAACCTGGCGCTGGACAGCGTGCGCGCCACCGACAGCAGCAAGTGGTCGGCCGCCGCGCAGGCGCTGTACGCCACCAACGCGGGCCAGACCACCGGTGAGCGCGTGGCCGTCACGACGCAGTACAACGGCGACATCGAACCCTGGCGCAGCAGCTTCGCCTTCGTGCAGGCCGCGGGGGTGCGCGACCGGCCGGCCAACCTGGGCGAGCGGCTCAGCGCCACCACCGGCTTCGGCCTGCACCTGATGCGCCAGACCGATCAGTTCTGGGACGTCTGGGCCGGCGTGGCCGTGGCGCGCGAGCACTACGTGCGTGCGGTCGACATCGACGGCCGGCTGCGCACACGCAGCACCGACACCGGCCTGGTGCTGGCGCAGGAATCGAGCCTGGTGCTCACGGCCACGACCAAGCTGCGCCAGAAGCTGGTGCTGCTGCCCAGCGTGCGCGACTCGAACCTGGTGCGCACCGAGTTCGACGGTGAAGTCTCGGTGGCGGTGAGCGAGCGCATCAACCTCAGCACCGGCCTGCGCCTGCGCCACACCACGAAGCCGGCGCCCGGCCTGCGCGGCCTGGACGCCGCGCTCGTCACCGGGCTGGCGATGCGCTTCGACTGACGCCCCGCGCGGCGCGGGGCGCCGGGCGCACCGCCGGCCCGCTCACTTCACCTGGCAGACCTTGGTTGCGCCGAGCTCCGCCACGCGGCTGGAGCCGCGCAACGCGGCGTGCCGCCGCGTCGGGTGCGCTTTCAGCGCACCTGGCAGACCTTGAGCATGTTGGTGCCGCCCGGGTAGCCCATGGGCTCGCCGCAGGTGATGGCGTAGGTGTCGCCGGGCTTGAGCACGCCGCGCGACACCAGCACGTGTTCGGCCTCGGCCAGCGCCTCGTCGCGCTCGTCGTGCGTGGGCATCAGGATGGGCCGCACGTTGCGGTACAGCGCCATGCGGCGCTCGGCGTTGTGCTTGTGCGTCAGGCCGTAGATCGGCACCTTGATGTTGTGCCGGCTCATCCACAGTGCGGTGCTGCCGCTTTCGGTGAGCGCGATGATGGCCTTGCAGCCCAGGTGGTGCGCCGTGAACAGCGCGCCCATCGCGATGCTCTGGTCGATGCGCCCGAAGTGGCGCTGCATGAAGTCGTCCTTGAAGCTGACCTCGTCGGCGCGTTCGGCCTCCTGCGCGATGGCGGCCATCTGCTCCACGGTCTCGACCGGGTACCTGCCCGCCGCCGTCTCGGCGCTGAGCATCACGGCGTCGGTGCCGTCGAGCACGGCGTTGGCGACGTCGCTGACCTCGGCGCGCGTGGGCACGGGCGCCAGGATCATGCTCTCCATCATCTGCGTCGCGGTGATGACCACCTTGTCCATCTCGCGCGCCATGCGGATCATGCGCTTCTGCAGCGCCGGCACGGCCGCGTTGCCGACCTCGACCGCGAGGTCGCCCCGCGCGACCATGATGCCGTCGCTGGCCTTGAGGATGGCCTCGAGGTGCGGAATGGCCTCGCTGCGCTCGATCTTGGCGATCATCGCCGGCTTGTGGCGCGTGGCCTCGCCGGCGACGTTGGCGAGCTGGCGCGCCATCTCCATGTCGGTGGCGTTCTTGGGGAAGCTCACCGCCAGGTAGTCGCACTGGAAGGCCATCGCCGTCTTGATGTCCTCCATGTCCTTGGCGGTGAGCGCCGGCGCGGTGAGGCCGCCGCCGGCCTTGTTGATGCCCTTGTTGTTGCTCAGTTCACCGCCCAGCACCACCACGGTGTGCACCTGTTCACCGCGCACGGCGTCCACGGTCAGCTTGACGAGGCCGTCGTTGAGCAGCAGCGTGTCGCCTGGGCGCACGTCGCGCGGCAGCTCCTTGTAGTCCAGGCCCACGATGTCGATGGTGCCCGGCTCGCTGCGCTGCGCATCGAGCACGAAGGCCGCGCCGGGCTGCAGCATCACCTTGCCTTCGGCGAACTTGCCGACGCGGATCTTCGGGCCCTGCAGGTCGGCCATCAGCGCCACCGGCTTGCCCACCTTGGCCGCGACGTCGCGCACCAGGTTCGCGCGTGCGATGTGGTCGGCGGCCGTGCCGTGGCTGAAGTTCAGCCGCACCACGTCGACGCCGGCGCGCAGCAGGCGTTCCAGCACCTCGGGGTCGCTGGACGCGGGGCCGAGGGTGGCGACGATCTTGGTGGCTCGGGACATGGGCGGCGCTCCGGTGCAATGCAGCGCCGGATTATGGGCGCCGCGCCCCGGCCCGGGTTACGGCGGCGTTACCGCTGCAGCGCTGCCGCGGCGCCCGCAGGGCGGTCGCCGCCCGATCAGGACTCGATGGCCGCCTGCGCCGCCGCCAGCCGCGCGATGGGCACGCGGAAGGGCGAGCAGCTCACGTAGTCCAGCCCGGCGCGGTGGAAGAAGGCCACCGAGGCCGGGTCGCCGCCGTGTTCGCCGCAGACGCCGACCTCGATGTCGGCCCGCACGGCGCGGCCCTTGGCCACCGCCATCTCGACGAGCAGGCCCACGCCCTTCTGGTCGATGGAACGGAAGGGGTCGCGTTCGTAGATGCCCTGCTTCAGGTAGTCGGGCAGGAACTTGCCGGCGTCATCGCGCGAGAAACCCATCGTCATCTGCGTCAGGTCGTTGGTGCCGAAGCTGAAGAACTCGGCCGCCTTGCCGATGCTGTCGGCCACCAGCGCCGCGCGCGGCGTCTCGATCATCGTGCCGAGCATGTACTCGAGGCTCTCGCCGCGCTCGACGAAAACCTGCGCGGCCACGGCGCGGATCACGCCGGCCTGCAGGTTGAACTCGCGCACCGAGCCCACCAGCGGCACCATGATCTCGGCCTTCACCACCCCGCCGCGCGCCTGCACGTTCAGCGCCGCCTCGAAGATGGCGCGCGCCTGCATCTCGGTGATCTCGGGGTAGGTGATGCCCAGGCGGCAGCCGCGGTGGCCGAGCATGGGGTTGAACTCGTGCAGGTCTTCGACGCGCATGCGGATCTTGCCCGGCGAGACCTTCATCTCGCGCGCCATCGCGGCCTGCCCGGCCTCGTCGTGCGGCACGAACTCGTGCAGCGGCGGGTCGAGCAGGCGGATCGTCACCGGCAGCCCGTCCATCTCGCGGAACAGGCCCTCGAAGTCGCCGCGCTGGATGGGCAGCAGCTTGGCCAGCGCCTTGCGGCGGCCGGCCTCGTCGTCGGCCAGGATCATCTCGCGCACGGCCAGGATGCGTTCACCCTCGAAGAACATGTGCTCGGTGCGCGCCAGGCCGATGCCGGTGGCGCCGAAGTTGCGCGCCACGCGGGCATCCTCGGGCGTGTCGGCGTTGGCACGCACCTCCAGGCGCTTGTAGCGGTCGGCCAGCGCCATCAGCGCGCCGAAGTCGCCGCTGAGCTCGGCTTCCTTGGTCGACACCTGGCCGGCGAAGACCTCGCCGGTGGAGCCGTTCAGCGAGATCCAGTCACCCTCGCCGTAGGTCTTGTCGCCGACCGTCATGGTGCGTGCCTTGTAGTCGACGTGCACCGCGCCGGCGCCCGAGACGCAGCACTTGCCCATGCCACGCGCCACCACGGCGGCGTGCGAGGTCATGCCGCCGCGCGCGGTGAGGATGCCCTTGGCGACGCTCATGCCGCGCAGGTCTTCGGGCGAGGTCTCCTGGCGCACCAGGATCACCGCCTTGCCCTGCTTGGCCCATTCCTCGGCCTCGTCGGCGAAGAACACCACCTGCCCGGTGGCGGCACCGGGTGATGCGGGCAGGCCGCGGGCGATGACGGCCGCCGCCTTCAGCGCCGCGGGGTCGAAGATCGGGTGCAGCAGGTCGTTCAGTCGGTCGGGGCTGACACGCTGCAGCGCCGTCTTCTCGTCGATCATGCCCTGGGCCAGCATCTCCATCGCGATGCGCACCATGGCCGCGCCGGTGCGCTTGCCGTTGCGCGTCTGCAGCATCCAGAGCTGGCCTTCCTGGATCGTGAATTCCAGGTCCTGCATGTCGTGGAAGTGGTTCTCCAGCGTCGTCTCGGCGTGCAGCAGCTGGCGGTAGATGTCGGGCATCAGCTCTTCCAGCGACGGGTAGTTGGCGCGCCGGTCCTCCTCGCTGACCATCGCCAGCTGCGCCCAGCGACGCGAACCCACCAGCGACACCTGCTGCGGCGTGCGGATGCCGGCCACCACGTCCTCGCCCTGCGCGTTGACGAGGAACTCGCCGTTGAACAGG
>Ga0154020_10008107_pt1 | contig 12215 bp, 7 predicted proteins | sample Klosneuvirus_201_FD_109709 | JGI IMG/M metagenome (GOLD analysis project Ga0154020, IMG submission 109709) | Active sludge microbial communities from wastewater, Klosterneuburg, Austria - Klosneuvirus_20160825_MG | ecosystem: Engineered > WWTP > Aerobic digester > Activated sludge | place... | reverse complement strand
GGCGGCGAACTGCGGCTGCAGGCGCAAGGGCGACGCGTCAACGACCAGGGCCCCCTCGCCCAGGCACGGTCGCTGCAGCCCGGCATGGCCCCGACCTCCTCCGGCCTGCAGGACGCCGAGTTGGAGTGGCGTCACCTGTGGCGGGGGCGCTCGGGTGGGCGTGGCATCGCGCTGGCCACCAACGTGCTGGGTTGGGTGCACCACGACGAGAACGCCCGCGATGAAGGTCTGCGCGTCAACGAGCTGCACCTGGCGCTCGACGCCGGGGCCTGGCAGTTCAGCGCGGGCAAGAAGGTGCTGGGCTGGGACGTGGGCTACGGCTTCCGCCCCAACGATGTGGTGCAGCAGGAGGCTCGCCGCACGCTGCTGGCGTCCACGCCCGAGGGCCGGCCGCTGCTGCAGGCCGAGTACTTTGGCGCCGAGCATGCGCACACACTGGTGTGGGTGCAGCCGCACCACGCGCGCCGATCGGCAGGCACCAGCCGCGGCGCCGACGAAAGCGCCCTGGCCTGGCGCGGCTACTGGCGCCATGGCGCACTCGACCTGTACGGCTTCGGGCGATGGGGACGGCACACTGGCGCAAGCGCCGGTGTCGCGATGGCCTGGGTGGCCACCGATGCGTGGGAAATCCACGCGTCGGTGCGCGCGCTGCGCCGCCACGACGGCTGGAGCCAGCGCGCCTCGGACTCCACAACCGATCCCTGGCAGCGGGCGACGCTGGGCTCGGCCGTGCAGTCGCTGGTGGGCGCGCAGTGGACGGGCACCGAGCAGCACAGCGTGCTCGTCGAGTATTGGCACGATGGCACCACGCTGTCCGACGACCGCTGGCACGACTGGAACTTGCGCAGCGCGGCGCTCACCCATCCCACCGCCACCGGGCTGCAGGTGCCCGCACGCGCCGGCCTGCTGGCCTGGCAGACCACGCCCATGACGGCCAGCAGCCTGCGCCGCGACAACCTGTTCGTGCGCCTGGCCTGGCAGCCCCAGGCCTGGCAGGCCAGCCTGGACGTGCTGTGGCACCCGGCCGACCGCGGCCGCCTGATCACCACAGCGTTGCAGTGGCAGGGCGACGCCTGGCGGCTGAACGCCGCCTGGCGCCTGGCCGGTGGCCCGTCGCAGTCGCTGCTGGCGCAGACACCTGTGCGGCACACGCTGCTGGTGGCGGCCACACGGAGTTTCTGATGAACCCGCGGCCAGGGGTGCCGTCGTGGCGAACGGCGACCACGCCACCTGGCAAACAACCGTACCGATGGCCACCAGCTTGTGCGACGATGGAAGGGCGGCCGATGGCAGTCGCCACCGGCCGCACCTCGAACAGGCTTGGAGGGCAGCATGGACTGCGCATCTGCGTCGCCTGGAATCCTGCGAGTACTCTGGCCCGTCCTGATGGCGTTGCACATGGCCAGTGCAGCGGCAGCGACCGACCGCTGCTTGATGACGCCGCGAGCGCTTTCGGCAGCCGACGTGCGGGTCGAAGTGGCGCGCAACAGCTTCGTGGAGTCCACCGGCAAGGTTCGCGTACTCGACGCGGCCGTGGTCCGTCTCACCGACGTTCACGTCGGCGTCGAGGCGACGCACGCCGAGGCCGGGTTGGCCGTCACGCGTGACGTCGATACCCAGCAGGCATGGATCAGCTTTCAACCCTCGTGGGACATGTCGCTGGCGGGCATTCCAGGTTTTTCGGGCGATGTCACCCTCGGATTGACCTCGCCCGACGGGCGTTTCGTGAACGACACCGAACTTTCGCGGCTGAGCGGTGCCGCCTACGAATACGTCGTCGGAGTGCTCGCTCATGCACCGGAGCTGCTGCAGTCTGCGGAGTTCTCCATCCGGGCGCCGGCCACCTTCGATCGCGCGGCGGTGATCCAGGTCCTGCAGACGGTACGCACGCGACTGAACATCGGCATGGGCGCGCCCGGCAGCCAGCTCCCTCGGCTCGCCATGATGCCCGCCGGCCGCTTGCGTGGCGCGCAGCTCGGCGAGTGGCAGAAGTGGGAGGACCCGTACTTCAGCGGCTGGAGCCACATCTGCGAGTTCCCTGCGTTCGGCGGCAATGTGTTCCGGATCAACGTACAGCCCTACTACGATGGGCAGCCCGTGCTGCCGGGGCGGCCGCTGGCCGAGCGTCTGGCGAAGAACCTCGAGCGCCTGGGCAGCGTCATCGAGTGGTCGCTGCAGCACAACGTGCACGTGATCCTGGCCGCCAACAACTTCGGGTTCTGGCCCGCCATGTCCGCCTCCTGGCCCGACGACGGTCGGTCGCTGTGGACGAACGCGGCGGCGCAGGACGAGCTGGTCGATGCATGGCGAAGCATCGCCCTGGCCTACAAGGGGCGGCCCGGCGTGTTGTTCGAGCTGCTCAATGAACCGCACAACCTCGCGAACGAGGACTACGCGACGATGGTCGCGGCCTGGAACAGCCTCTATCCGAGGTTGGTCGGGGCGATCCGCGCGGTCGACCCCGAGCGCTGGATCATCGTCGCACCCCGGTGGTCACAGACGAACGAACTTCCCGGGCTCGCCGCGCCGTCGTTCGACAAGGTCATCGTCGACATCCACGCCTATGCGCCACATTACTTCACCCACCAGGGCGTGGCCGGCGTGGGCCCGCCGGCGGGCACGGTGGCCTATCCAGGCGTGACACGGGACTCGGAGTACACGCCCGCGAAGCTCTGGGACAAGGCGGCGCTGGCGGAGTTCCTACAACCGGCGGTCGACTTCGGCATGCGCCACGGCCTGCGCATGATGTGCGGTGAACTCGGAGCCAACTCCAGTGCAGCGGACGATTCGCGCCAGCGCTGGGTGGCGGACATGCTCGACCTGTGCGAGTCGAACGGGTTCGACTATAGCTACTGGGCCTACGGCGCCGGCGCCGACTTCGGCTGGGGCTTCGAGCAGACCCCGTTCCGCAGCACCATCACCGACAAGCTCGCATTGAACCTCTTCACGATCCGCGGGACGGCATCGGGGCCACTCGCCATGCGTGCGTTGAACGTGACGGTGCGCCCGACGCAGGCCGACGTCGGCACGACGCGCCAGCTCTTCGTGGCGGCACTGCTCGGGAGTCAGTGGTACGTCAAGTCCTCCAGCGGCTGGCAACCCTGGAGCGACGGCGCGCTCCCTGCATTCGGTTCAACGGTCTTGCCTGCGGAGCTCACGTTGCAGGTCCTCGACGGCGGCCTGGACCTGACCGGCGCAATCGGTGCGCAAATCTACGTCGGATACGGTGTCGACGCTGCCGAGATGCTGGCCACTGGGCGGTACGCGCTGGTTCACACCGTGCAGTAGCGCGGACACTTGCCTCGCGGCTGTGTCGGCATCCGGCGCCACGGGCTCGCTGCCTGGCGACACCAAGCGACACTTCACGCGCATCGATGTATGCGGGACCTGCCCGAAAAGGCACGATGGTGCCCTCCCAGCCACCGCCACGGCGGCCGGCCACCGCCTGTCACTTCCTGCGCTGCCGCCACAATTGACCCATGCCACTGGACCCCGATTGCCCCTCGGCCAGTTTGCGCCGCTTCTTGCTGCGTGGCTTGTTCACGCAGGGGTTCTGCGTCGCGATCGCGCTGATGCTGTGGTCGGTGGCACACGACAGCCTGGGTTGGTCGCTGGCCTATTCGCTGGCCATCGGCAACTGCAGCTGGTTGGCCATCGACGGTGGCATGCACGCCATTGCGCTGCTGCTCGGGCGCGGACAGCGCCGCGACACCGGGCTGGCATGGCCCGGAGTTCCGGGCATGCTGGTGGCGGTGATCGCCGGCAGTGCCATCGGCTACTCGTTGGGAACGACACTGGTCGATTCGTTCTCGGGCCACCGCTCGCCCAGCCTGTGGTCCGGCAGGGTGCCAGGCATCATCTCCGTGCTGGCCGCGGTGAGCATGACCTATTTCTTCTTCACCCGCGAGCGCCTGGCGGCGGAGAAGGCCACGGCAGAAGCCGCGCAGCGAAGTGCCGTGGAGCACCAGTTGCGGCTGCTCGAGTCGCAGCTCGAACCGCACATGCTGTTCAACACGCTGGCCAACCTGCGGGTGTTGATCACGCTGGATCCGCCGCGGGCGCAGGCCATGCTCGACCGCCTGATCGCCTACCTGCGCGCGACGCTGGGCGCCTCGCGCAGCGGCACGCACACGCTGCGCGCCGAGTTCGATCGTCTGGCCGACTACCTGGCGCTGATGCAGGTGCGCATGGGCGATCGACTGCGCGTGCAGCTCGACCTGCCGGCTGACCTGGCGGTGGAGCCGGTGCCCGCACTGCTGCTGCAGCCGCTGGTGGAGAACGCCATCGTGCATGGGCTGGAACCGCGCGTGGAAGGCGGGCAGTTGCAGGTGCGGGCCCGGCGCGAACCTGGGCGATTGGTTCTGACCGTGCGCGACACCGGAGTGGGCATCGATGCGGTGCCTGCAGCTGCCTCGGTGGCCACGCCGCCGGGGCATGCGGGCGGGTTGGCCTCGGGTTTCGGCACGCAGCAGGTGCGCGAGCGACTGGCCATGCTGCATGGCGAGCGCGCAAGCCTGCGGCTGGAGCCCGCGCCCGACGACGCTGGCGGCACGCTGGCCACCGTCGTGTTGCCGCTGGAAGCCTGATGGATCATCCACCCCCGACTCGCCCTGCTCCGCCCATGCCCACCGCCCTGATCGCAGAAGACGAACCCCTGCTCGCCGCCGCGCTGCGCGCCGACCTGGCACGGCTGTGGCCCGAGCTCGACGTGCAGGCCGTGGTCGGCGATGGCCTCAGCGCCGTGGCCCAGGCCCTGCAGCGCCGGCCACAGGTGTGCTTCTTCGACATCCGCATGCCCGGCTGCAGCGGCCTGGAAGCTGCACAAGCCCTGGCCGAGGACTGGCCCGATGGCCCGCCCTTCCCGTTGCTGGTATTCATCACAGCCTACGACCAGTACGCCCTGCAGGCCTTCGAGGCCCAGGCGGTCGACTATCTCGTGAAGCCGGTGGACAACGCCCGGCTGCAGGCCTGCGTGCAGCGCCTGGCACGCCGACTGGCGTTGCAGCAGACGGCGCCCGAAGCAACGAGCGCCGGGCTGGACCTGGCTCTCGCCCAGATCCGCAGTCTGCTGGGCTCCGGTTTGCCCGCAGCGCCGACGGCATCGCGGCTGGAGGTGATCCAGGCCGGCGTGGGCAACGTGGTGCACATGGTGCCCATCGACGAAGTGCTGTACTTCGAAGCCGCCGACAAGTACCTGCGTGTCGTCACCGCCGAACGCGAGCACCTGATCCGCTTGTCCCTGCGCGAGCTGCTGCCCCAGCTCGACCCGGCCCGCTTCTGGCAGGTGCACCGCAGCGTGGTGGTGCGCGCCAGTGCCATCGCCACCGCCCAGCGCGACGAATCCGGAAAGGTCATCCTCCACCTGCGCGGCCGCCCCGAGCGCCTGACCGCCAGCCGGCTCTACGCGCATCTGTTCAAGGGCATGTAGCGGGCGCAGGTCGCTGCGTGGCGGCCGCGTACCGGCGCCTAAAATCGCCGCCTTTCCCGCGCAAGACTGCCCGCCATGTCCGCCCCTGCGAAATCCGACGCCCCCAAGCCAGCCAACTTCCTGCGCACGCTCATTGAGCGCGAACTGCACGAGGGGCAATACGCGCAGCGTCTGTGGGGTGGCACGCCTGGCGATGGCACGCATCACGCGGCCGGCGGCCCCGATCGGGCGCGGGTGCGCCTGCGCTTTCCGCCCGAACCCAACGGCTACCTGCACATCGGCCACGCCAAGAGCATTTGTTTGAACTTCGGGCTGGCGCGCGATTTCGGCGGCGTGTGCCACCTGCGTTTCGACGACACCAACCCCGAGAAGGAGGAGCAGGAGTACGTCGATGCCATCGTCGAAATGGTGCACTGGCTGGGCTGGAGCTGGGATGCGAACAACACCAGCCACCTGTACTACGCCAGCAGCTACTTCGACTTCATGTACCGCGCCGCCGAATACCTGGTGGAGACCGGCCACGCCTATGTCGACGAGCAGACGGCCGAACAGATGCGCGCCAGCCGCGGCGACTTCACCACGCCCGGCACCGACAGCCCCTGGCGCAACCGCCCCCCCGCCGAGAGCCTGGCGCGCCTGCGCGAGATGCGCGAGGGCCGCCATGCCGACGGCGCCATGGTTCTGCGCGCCAGGATCGACATGGCCAGCCCCAACATCAACCTGCGCGACCCGGCGATCTACCGCATCAAGCACGCCACCCATCACGCGACCGGCGACGCCTGGTGCATCTACCCCATGTACACCTTCGCGCACCCGATCGAGGACGCGCTGGAGAGCATCACCCACAGCATCTGCACGCTCGAGTTCGAGGACCAGCGCCCGTTCTACGACTGGACGCTCGAGCGCATCGTGCCCATCCTTCGTGCGCCGCAGTTCGCCGCCGCGCGCACGCTCGTCGAACAGATCGAGGCCGAGGGCATCGAGGCAGGCAAGGAGTTCGCGCTGGCCTGCCACAACCATGCCGACAAGCTCTTTGTCAGTGCCCCCGAAGGCGAGATGCGCGCCATGGTGCGCCGCTGGGAGCACGACCGCGACGCCGTGCTGCGCGACCTGCCCGCCTTCTTCGCGCTGCTCAAGGGCCACACGGCGCAGTTCACGCCGCTGCTCGCGCACGCACTGGTAGCGCGGCGGCCGAACCCGTTCGATCTGCCGCACCAGCATGAGTTCGGGCGGCTGAACCTCACCTACGTCATCACCAGCAAGCGCAAGCTGAAGGCACTGGTTGACGAAGGCATCGTCAGCGGCTGGGACGACCCGCGCATGCCCACCCTGGCCGGGCTGCGTCGGCGCGGCTACACGCCGGCTTCGGTGCGCAAGATGGCCGAGGACACGGGCGCCTCCAAGACCAACATCTGGGTGGACTACCAGGTGCTCGACATCGCGCTGCGCGACGATCTGGAAGCCCAGGCGCCGCGCGCGATGGCGGTCATCGACCCCCTGCCGCTGAAGCTCACCAACTGGGCCGAGCTGTTCGGCGCCGACCACCGCGAACCCTGCAGCGCACCGGCGCACCCGCAGCGCCCTGAACTGGGTGCGCGCGCCTTCAGCCTGGGCCCGCAGGTGTGGATCGAGCGCGACGACTTTGCCGAGGTGCCGCCCAAGGGCTTCTTCCGGCTGTTCCCTGGCAACAAGGTGCGGTTGAAGTACGGCATGGTCGTTGAATGCACCGGCTTCGAGAAGGACGCCGATGGCCGCGTCACATCTGTGCTTGCAACCGTGGTACCCGACACCAAGAGCGGCACGCCCGGTGCCGACGCGGTGAAGGTCAAGGGCACCATCACCTGGGTGGCCTGCCACGAGGCCGTGCCGGCGGAGTTGCGCATGGTCGAGCGGCTGTTCACCGAGGCGCAACCCGACGCCGGCGGTCGCGACCCGCGCGAGGTGCTCAACCCGCACAGCCTGCGCGCGGTGGCCGGCTACGTGGAGCCCGCGCTGGCGCAGGCCCGTGGCGAAGACCGCTACCAGTTCGAGCGCCACGGCTACTTCGTCGCCGACCGCATCGACCACACGGCGCAGCGGCCGGTGTTCAACCGAATCACGGGCCTGAAGGACAGCTGGGTGCGCTGATGGGCGGCGCCGGGCCGCACCGCACTCCGCTCCGCGCAGCTCAGCTCAGCTCTTGGTGAGCTTGCCGCCGACGAATTCCGACAGCCAGCCGAAGCCCGCACCCAGCACGATCGACGCGATGGTGGGGACGATGGCCGCAGTGGGCGTCATGTCCTTGCCCAGCAGGATCAGCCCGGCCACGCAGGCGAAGCCGTACACGCTGGAGGGGATCGTCGACAGCATGGGCAGGTGCGCAGCGAGCACGATCAGCGCCGCGCCGATGCCCACCGCCACCGGCGCGGCCAGCGCACCCAACGCGCCGAGCTGCCCGACCAGCATCACCGAGCCCATGCCCACGAGTGCACCGAAGACCATGCACACCAGCGTCTTGGTCAGGCCCGCGGACTTGCCGCCGTTGTGGTAGTGGCTGGCCCAGGCCACGAAGGCCTGCCAGATCTGCACATGCAGGGCCGCCAGCGGGCCCAGGAACAACCAGGTGGCGACGATGGCCAGCAGGCCGATCGACACGCTCAGGGCAATCAACAAAGGCATGGATGTCTCCTCGATGAGTTGGACGCGGCAGGGATGCCGGCGGCGATGTTCGGCAGCGTGACGGACCGCTGCAACTCATCGGTAGTGCGCATACACCGTGCACGGCGCGCCGTGTTCGAACGAGGGCTTGCCACCACGCTGTGCAAACTTCGACCGCGGCGTTCCACGCTGTCGCACGTGGCTCGGGCGGTGTGACACCTTGCGTGCCATCCTGCAGTGCAAGCGGCGCGTTCAGTCGGTGGGGGACAGCAGCTGGCGCAGCGCTGCCAGCCGGAAAGGCTTCGGCAGTGTGCCGGCGGTCGTCAACCCGAGCTCTCGGGCAATGCCCAATGCGCAATCGAGTGCCCCAGGGTCCGAGCCGCTGCAGATGATGACGCGTGCGCGGCTTCCGGTCTGTGCCACCTGACGCAAGACTTCGGCGCCGGATGTCCCCGGCAGCGTCAAGTCGATCGCGACGTGGGTGGGCTCCCAACTGCGCAGGCAGTCCAGGAAGGAAGGAGCGTCCAGAAACTGCCGGGCTTGAAAGCCCATCGTCTGCGCGCCAGCGACCAGGATCTGCCCAACGGTGGCATCGTCGTCCAGAACCAGCAATCTGCCTGTCGCCATGGCTTGATGCCCCCCACGATCCCGCAATTGGTGCCGATAATGGCATGGACTGGCGCCAGCCGCCTGGCGTGCCGTGTCGGATCCCGACAACTCCCCCTGAACAAGGCGTTGCACGCATGAGTATCCGCACGCGGTTGCTGCTGATTGCCCTGCTGGCTGCGCTGGTGCCTGCACTGCTCGTGCTGGTGCGCTCGGTCGAAGACCGCGAGGCCATCATTGCCGCCGACACGCAGCGCCTGTCGACACTCGCGCAAGACAAGTCCGACGAGCTGTACGAGCGCATACGCGGCACCACCCAGCTTCAATTCGGTCTCGCCCGCGCGCGCGACCTTGACACCGATGACAGGGTCGGCTGCTCGGCCTTCCTGTCCGAAGTGCGCGAGTCGCATCCCCAGTACACAGGCATTCTGACGATCCGGCCCGACGGTCGGCTGTTCTGCGATTCGCTGCGCTCGGGCCGCGAACTCGACTTGAACGATCGGGACTACTTCCGGCGTGCCGTCGCCGAGAAAGGCGCGGTGGTGCTCGAGCCTGCCTTCGGGCGGCTCACAGGACGCGCGGTGATGCAGGTCGCGCATCCGGTGCGAACCGCCAGCGGCGAGCTGCGGTTCGTACTGCTGGCATCGCTGGATCTGGAGAAGATCGCGACGTTCGCCGGGCCTGTCGTTCCTGGCGCGCGGCTGCTCATCGTCGACGACAAAGGGTTAGTGCTGGCAGCCACGCCTCAAGGCAGCGCTGGCTTCAAGCCCGGGCAGTCGATCGCCGGTACGCCGCTGTGGCAGTTTGCCGAACCCCGCGACGGGGCCGCCGAGGCCGAGGTGGCCATGCAGGGCGGCGAGTTGATGCGGTGGGCCCGCGCCGACAGCAACTCCATCAGCGGCACCAGGGTCCACGTGCTGGCAGGCGCGCCGCGCGACGCCATCATCGCCAAGGCACAACGGCGGCATGCCAATGACATCGTCGCGCTGAGCAGCGTGGCCCTCGCACTCTTCCTCGCCGTCTGGTTGTTGGCCGAGTTGGCCATACGCCGACCAATCTCGCGCATCACGGCGATGGCCCGGCAGTTGGCCAAGGGCGATCTGGCCGCCCGCATCGAGCCGCCGCTGCCTCGAGGTGAGCTGGGCGCGCTGATGGCGTCCATGAACCAGACCGCGCAGTCTCTCCAGAACCAGCATGCAGACATATCGCGACTGAATTCGCGACTGCTCCAGTCGCAACGCATGGAGGCCATAGGCCAACTGACAGGCGGGGTCGCACACGACTTCAACAACCTGCTCACTGTCGTGTTGGGCAATGCCGATCTGCTGTCCGAGCTGTGCAAGGACGACCCGGCCCGGCGCCAGCTCGCCGAGATGATCGGGGCGGCTGCGCAGCGTGGCGCGGCACTGACGCAGCAACTGCTCGCTTTTGCGCGCAAGCAACCCCTGGACCCCAAGGTGGTGGACGTCAATCAACTCGTTGCTGCGCTAGACCCGATGCTGCGTCGCACCATAGGCGAACACATCGAGATCGAGCTGGTGCGGGGGGCGGGCCTATGGCCGGCCATGGTCGATGCCGTACAGCTCGAGAACGCACTGCTCAACTTGTGTCTGAACGCCCGCGACGCGATGCCGACCGGCGGCAAGCTCACGCTCGAAACCGCCAATGCCGCGCTGGATCAACGCTATGCGGACCAGCACCCGGACGTTTCACCCGGGCAATACGTGATGCTCGCGGTCTCCGACTCAGGCAGTGGCATATCGACCGAGCATCTGGCTCGAGTATTCGAGCCCTTCTTCACCACCAAGGAAAAGGGGCGCGGCACTGGTCTCGGGCTCGCCATGGTCTACGGCTTCGTCAAGCAATCCGCCGGGCATGTCGGCATCTATTCCGAGATCGGGCATGGCACAACGGTGAAGCTGTACTTGCCCAAGGCCATCGGTGCTCCGGCAGTCAACAGCGAACCGCAGCCGTGCGAACCGGCACCCCGCGGGGGCACGGAAACGGTGCTCGTGGTGGAAGACGATGATCCGGTGCGCCAGCTCGCTTGCCACGAGCTGCGTGCGCTGGGGTACCGGGTATTGGACGCCTCCTCAGGCTCGATGGCCCTGCGCCACCTCGAGAGCACAGAACCGGTCGATCTGCTGTTCACCGATATCGTGATGCCCGGCGGGATGTCAGGGCGCCAGCTGGCCGATGCAGCACAGGCGCTGCGTCCGGGCATGAGAGTCCTCTACACGTCGGGCTACACCGAGAACGCCATCGTGCATCATGGCCGACTCGATGCTGGCGTCATGCTGCTGCCAAAACCATACCGGCGCGCCGAACTCGCCCGCGCCGTTCGCACCGCACTGGGCGGTTGAGCCCACAAGCGGGTGCCGCGGTCTCGACTTGCGAACGCTTACCGCTTGATACCCCGCAGGCAAGCGCGCTCTGGCACAACCGGTCCTGTCGCCGTCGTTTCCGGAGCCACCCTCATGTCCTCGCTGTCGACCGCCGCGCCTGCCCGCCGCTCGAACCGACTCGCCGCCACGCTGCTGCTGGCAGCCTGCGCGCTGGGTTCGGCACCGGCAGCACATGCCGGGGCCGCATTGTGTCCGGCGGTTGCGCCGGCACAGGGCTACGCGGTGCGCGCGAGCGAGCCGCTGCTGCCGGCCGATAACTGGTGGAACCTCGACATCCGCTCGGCGCCAGTCGACGCCCGCTCCGACGCATTCATTGCGTTCATCAACAACGGCGGCACGCGGCGCCTGCACCCCGACTTCGGCGGCGAAGAGTCACCCGGCAGCGTGGGCATCTACGGCTTTCCCTATGCAGTGGTCGACGTCGGCCAGGTGAAGCAACCGGTCGGCTTCGACTATGCCGATGAAAGCGACGGCATCGACCACACCACGGGTGCATCGCTGCCGTTCTATCCGATCCCGACCCAGGCCATCACCCAGCCCCACTGGGTGGAGGGCGGTGCGCCGGCCAATGTCGACCAGCGCGCCAGCAGCGACCGGCACCTGCTGATGATCGACTGCAGCGCCAACCACCTGTACGAGCTCTACAACGTCTGGTACGACGCCACCCGCGGCCGCTGGCTGGCCGGATCGGGGGCCTTCTTCGACCTGAACACCAACCAACGTCGCCCAGAGGGCTGGACATCGGCGGACGCCGCCGGCCTGGCCATCTTCCCCGGCCTGGTCCGCTACGACGAGGTCTACGACCCCGCTGTCACCGAGATCGGCCACGCCTTCCGCGTCACCGTTCGCGCCACCAACGGCTACGTCTGGCCGGCCTCCCACCGCGCCGGCAGCAACAGCAGCGCCCTGCCCATGGGCGCCCGGCTGCGCCTGAAGGCCAGCGTGAACGGCAGCGACCCGGTGCTGCGCACGAACGACCCGCAGATGCGCAAGATCTTCCGCGCGATGCAGACCTGGGGCCTGATCGTGGCCGACAACGGATCGGACATGTACATCTCCGGCACCTTCGATGCGCGCTGGAACAACGACATCCTGAACCCGGCCTTCCGGTTGTTGTCGGCCAGCGACTTCGAGGTCAT
>Ga0154020_10008105_pt1 | contig 12216 bp, 9 predicted proteins | sample Klosneuvirus_201_FD_109709 | JGI IMG/M metagenome (GOLD analysis project Ga0154020, IMG submission 109709) | Active sludge microbial communities from wastewater, Klosterneuburg, Austria - Klosneuvirus_20160825_MG | ecosystem: Engineered > WWTP > Aerobic digester > Activated sludge | place... | reverse complement strand
GATATTAATTCTGATCGCATTCATCAGTCATTCTTTATTCACACATGCACAATCGATTCCCAATAACGGATTCGAAAATTGGACTAGTATGGGTACATACAATAATCCGGATAATTGGGCTTCTTTAAATGACTTAACAGCAACCATGAACACGTTTACATGTGTAAAAGGAACACCCGGAGTTGTTGGAACATCCTTCATTAAATTAGTTTCCAAAACTGTAACCGGAATGGGAGTGATGCCTGGAGTAGCTGTTTGTGGAACTCTTGACATGGTGTCCTTTCAAGCTGGTTCAGGTTTTGCATATAATGAACGACCAGAATTATTGGCTGGAAAATGGCAGTACATGGCCTATGGAGCTGATCAGGGATTCATTGCTGTGGCACTCACAAAATGGAATAGTATGTTAATGCAACGCGATACTGTTGCAATTGCTTACTATGCATTGCCTGGTATGGTAATGTCCTGGGCAAATTTTTCATTTCCATTAACCTATATGAATGGAGATAACCCAGACTCATGTATAATAATTTTATCTGCAAGCCAGGCATACGGTGCTCCTGCTGCTGCAAATAGTTATTTGTTTGCTGATGAATTGAATTTTAGTGGGCTTGTAGCCGGGATTTCAACTCAACCTGAAAGCAGAAACATTTCAATTTCTCCGAATCCTGTAAATGATTTTATTTCACTGGACTTTTCAATGCTCAGCAATGTTCCGGTTTCAATATTGATCTATGATGTGCTGGGAAACAAAGTGAAAATAATTGATCGAGATGAAATTTCAGTCCACTCTTCCATTTTTATTTCAGAGCTACCGAAAGGTGTTTATATGATAAATTCTCAGACAACATCTGGGATAATTACGAAAAAATTTGTCAAGCAATAATGCATCACCGTATATCGATTGATTCTAAAAAAAACATAAAATGAAAAAAATAATTTTCCTGTTAATTTTGTCTTCTGGATTTAAAGGATATTCCCAAAATGCGATTCCGATTCCGGATACTCTTTCAGGACCTGTCTATAATTTAAATATTCATCCGGATAGTGTACAGTTTCTCCCCGGGACAAAAACATTTACGAATGCATTTAACCAGTATTCCTATTTGGGACCAACATTGATTCTTCACAAAGGAGAAAATGTTACCATGAATGTCTTGAACAGTTTAGATGATACAACCACAGTGCACTGGCACGGATTGCATGTGCCTGCAATGGCAGACGGCGGCCCGCATACCTTTTTCCTGTCAGGTTCTACATGGTCACCACAATTCACAGTGAATAACCATGCTTCAACCTTTTGGTACCATCCGCATACACACATGAAAACCGGTCAGCAGGCAATGCGTGGCGCAGCTGGAATGATCATCGTACGGGACAGTATTGAAGCGAATTTAAATCTTCCACGTCAATATGGAATTGATGATTTTCCTATTGTTGTTCAGTCACAACAAATGGATGCAAATAATCAGATCCTCTGGAGAGGTATGCACGATAGTTTATTGCTTGTGAACGGTACGCAGAATCCAATGTTGAGTATTCCTGCCCAGGTTGTTCGTTTGCGATTGCTAAATGCATCTCAGGAGAGGAATTTTAATTTTGGCTTCACCGGAAACAGGACATTCAAAGTGATTGGCAATGATGGTGGCCTCCTTAATGCTCCTGTTGATGTGACCCGAATTCGATTATCACCCGGCGAACGCGCTGAGGTTTTATTGGATCTGACAGGAATGACAGGACAACAATTCTACCTGATGAGTTATGCTTCTGAATTTGGAGCAGGAATTCAAGGAGGGACACCGATGCCTGGAATGGATACTTCCATGTATAGCCCGATTAATGGAATTGATTTTAATATTCTTCAACTGAATGTTTCTACACAAACAAATAATCCGGTTACAACTATTCCTGCCAGCCTTGTTTCAATTATTCCATGGGATCAGTCGAATTTTAATGAGTTCAGAAATATTATTATTTCTGCTCAAAGTATGATGTCAATGGATGGTCCGTTTTATTTCAACGGGCAACTGTTCGACATGAACAGGATTGATTATCGGATTCCGCTGAATAATGTTGAAATATGGTCTCTTTCAAATCAAAGTATGGTAGCACATCCTTTCCATCTTCATGGCGTTCAGTTTTTTGTTTTGGACAGGGATGGAGTAACCGTTCAGTCGTTTGAAGCAGGGCCGAAAGATGTTGTAATGGTTGCACCGAATGAAACGGTTCGTTTTATTACAAAATTCGAAGACTATGCGGATAGTACAATGCCATACATGTACCATTGCCATATCCTGATGCATGAAGATGACGGAATGATGGGGCAATATGTAGTTCTACCCAATACATCTGGAGTTCAGGAAAACGGCAATCAAAATTTATTCTCACTTTACCCAATTCCAGTTACTGATGAGTTAAATTTGAAGTTTTCTTTTTCAGCAAGTGGAAAGATTTCAGTACATGATATGATGGGCAGGATTATAATGTCTGATTCAATTCAGAATGGACAGCGAAATCTGATTCTGAATACTTCCATGTGGAAGGATGGGATTTATTTTATTAGTCTTGAATGGAACGGTAAAATTGAAACGCAAAAATTGATTGTGCAACATTTATAAGGTTTATCAAGTAGAGGTTTTATTTTTATTTGGATTGATTACGAATACGAAATTTTCTGATTATCATTATTGAGAATCAAATTTTGTCAAATCAATTATGAACAAAGATGAGCGACTAAAGATTATTGAAAAGTCCTCTAAACAGGTAGGGCCGGGTGTGTTTTATTCAACAATTGTTGTAATCACATCTTTCCTACCTGTTTTTTTGTTGACAGGAATGGAGGGGAAGCTTTTTCATCCTTTAGCATGGACCAAAACATTTATTCTCATCATTGATGCTTTTCTTGCTATCACTCTTGCACCTGTTTTAATTTCTTTTTTTCTGAAAGGAAAATTGAAACCGGAAAACGCCAATCCTGTTACCAGGACATTAGAGCGAATCTATACACCCATAATATCCTGGTGCCTTCATTGGAGAAAAGCAGTTCTGACTATAAACCTGATAGCACTTATCATTGGCGGTGTTATGATGTATCAAATGGGTTCGGAGTTCATGCCTCCATTAGACGAGGGCTCTATTCTTTTTATGCCAGTTACTTTACCTGATGTTTCCAACTCCGAAGTCAAACGCATTTTACAGGTACAGGATAAAATCATCAAATCTGTTCCAGAAGTTCACAATGTACTTGGAAAGGCTGGTAAAGCGAATACAGCCACCGACAATTCACCTATCAGTATGATTGAAACCATCATTCTGCTGAAGCCAAAATCGGAGTGGAGAGTTGGGTTAACGAAAGAGGACATCATCAACGAACTAAATGCAAAGCTGCAAATCCCTGGTGTGGTGAATGGTTTCACACAACCTATTATCAATCGCATCAACATGCTTTCCACAGGAATTAGAACAGATGTCGGACTAAAAATTTACGGACAAAATTTGGATTCAATTTATGCACTTGCTACACGAATGAAAAATGAATTGCAGGGAATTAATGGAATCAAAGATTTATATGTGGAGCCAATCACCGGTGGAAGATATGTTGACATTGCAATTAAGAAGGATGAAATCGGGAAATACGGTTTGAGTGTAGATGATGTAAATATGTATGTTGAAACTGCCTTAGGTGGCATGAATCTCAATACAACTATTGAGGGAAGAGAACGCTTCACTGTTAATGCACGATTTGCACAGGAATACAGGAATAGCCTGGAGGCCATTAGTCAGATTCCAGTGAAGACGATGAACTATGGTACTATTCCGCTATCTGCGGTGGCCGATGTAAAAATCTCAGAAGGCCCTCCAATGATAAATTCAGAAAATGCCATGCTGCGAGGAACAGTATTATTCAATGTTCGTGACCGGGATTTGGGAAGTACTGTGAAAGAAGCCCAGGAAAAATTAAATAAAATGTTTTCAAAACTTCCAAAGGGTTACAACCTTGAGTGGAGTGGTCAGTGGGAGAATCAGATTCGTGCAAATAAGACACTTTCGTTCATTATGCCAATCGTTCTTATTATCATTTTCATGGTGCTGTATTTCACATACAAATCATTGAAAGAAGCATTACTCACATTAATAACCATTCCTTTTGCTTTAATTGGAGGGGTATATATGGTGTATTTCTATGGAGTGAATTTGTCCGTGGCAGTTGCAGTTGGTTTCATCGCACTGTTTGGTGTGGCAGTTGAAACAGCTATGCTCATGATGATTTATCTCAATGAATACATGGAGAAATTAGTGAAAGACAAGGGTAATTCTTCATCAACAATTACTAAAGATGATTTGCGCAAGTACATAATGGATGGTGCTGTTCAACGATTACGACCTAAACTAATGACCGTTTCAGTTTCGCTCTTTGGATTGATACCCATACTCTGGTCAACGGGAACCGGCAGTGATGTAATGTTGCCAATAACCATTCCATTAATTGGTGGTGTTCTCACTTCTACAATTTATGTTTTGTTAGTAACACCCGTTGTCTATGAGATGGCAAAGGAAAGAGAATTGAGAAAATATGGAAAAATAATTCTGCCTGGAAAAAATGAAGAAATTTAAAATTGCATTACTTCTTCTTGCTGTTTTCACTGGTTCATCTCCCGCCCAGGTGCTTACACTTGATTCGGTATTGGCCCGGATTGAAAGAAATAACCCTATGCTCAAAATGTACGATGAGCAGATAAATGCAATAAACAATTCTTCACAAATGGCGAAAAGCTGGATGCCTCCATCACTTTCGACCGGTCCATGGCAAGTTCCATATAAAGATTTTCAGGGCGGAATGTGGATGATTACTGGAGAACAGATGATTCCCAATCCTGTTAAGCAAAAAGCCAATTTCAATTACATGAAGGGCATGACTCCGGTTGAACAACATGGGAAGGAGGCAAAGCAGAATGAAATGTTTGCAATGGCAAAGCAGAATTATTACGAATGGATTGTTCTGAAAAAAAAATATGATGTTTTGGTTCAAACCGATTCGCTATTGAATTACATCGTACAAGTAGCACAAATCCGCTACACTTACAACAAGGAAAAACTTAATATTATTTACAGGGCACAAGCAGATTTGTATGAATTGCGCAACATGGAAATAATGATATTAGCAGATGTTAATATGAAGAATGTTGAACTCAACACTCTAATGAATCTTGATAAAGCATTTATATTTGATATCGATACAAACTTGCAATCTCATAATTACGAATTACAATTGCCAGATACAGCATTGATATCATCCACTCGTAGCGATATAAAACAATTTGATGCAAGCCTGGGTAAAGTAAAGCTTCAACAGCAATACGAAAAATCAAAGCGATATCCTGATTTCGGTATTTCACTTAGCCATATGAAATCGTTCGGAGAAATGCCAAATCAATATTCGGCAATGGGAATGATTACAATTCCAATTGCACCCTGGTCATCTAAAGAATACAAATCAAATATCAAAGGGTTAGACAACACCACTAAAGCGATCAACTATGAAAAACAGTCATTGATTAATGAAACTGTCGGAATGATAGTGTCACTTCAAACACAAATCAAATCTACAAAACAACAGTTGGCTAATTATTCTGACAATATTATTCCAATATATTTCAAAAGCTATCAAACTTCCATGATAGCCTATGAACAAAATACTGAGAATTTATTTGTGGTGCTCGATGGATTAAAAATGTACAGTATGGCAAAAATAAAAGAGCTGGATCAGGTAAATGCACTTCTAAAATTGCAGGTTGAATATGAAAAGGAAATGCAAATACGATAAGCTGATTTCATTGCTTTGTGCGATAAACCTGCTTTCAGTGTTTACCGGGATTGTTATTGTATTTATAATTTTATCATGCAATCAAAGAGACAAACACTCTCATGTTTCAATGAATAAAACAAGTGATTTGGATGGTCTGGCTCAACCGGCAAATCAAATTGTGTTCAGCGATGTAAAAACTATTTCACCAATTAATAAATCAATCATTCCAAGAATAGGGGCAACGGGCGTGATTGCATATGACCCTCTATTAATTAACAACATCAGTGCACGATTTAGTGGCAGAATCGAAAAATTATATGTGCGGTTTAACTTTCAAAGTGTTTCTAAAGGTCAGCACATCATGGATATTTATAGCCCTGAAATATTAACTGAGCAACAGAATTTAATTTATTTATTGAAAAACGGTTCCAATGACAGGATCCTTATCAATTCCTCCAGACAAAAATTGCAATTACTGGGCTTTACTTCTGAACAACTTAAACAAATTGAAACTACTCAACAAGCACTAAATCCGGTGCCAATATACAGTCCATATAGCGGACATATTCATGACATCGGTATTGAAAGTAACGTTTCGTCATCTGCAACAACGATGGATAATGGGATGAGTTCAGGATTGACCAATTCAAAAACATCTTCATCACAAGTGCAAATTGAAAACCTTCCTTCTTCCCAGTCAGCAGCACTCACAATAAAAGAAGGAATGTATGTTCAAAGTGGTCAGGCAATTTTTGCTGTTTACGACATTGATAAGGTTTGGGCAATGCTTAATATATTTCCACAGGATGCATCATTGATTAAAATAGGCGATAAGGTTTCCATCACAGTAGAAACAAATCTAACCAATGTAATTTCATCAACTATCGATTACATTGAACCTGTAGCCGGTCAAAATGCTTTTGCTATAAAAGCAAGAGTGTATTTAAAGAATGCAGAAGACCTGCATTTGAAAATTGGAACTCTTCTTTCTGCAAAAATATCCCCCGGTGAAATAAAGGGATTATGGTTGCCAAGAAATGCCGTGGTGAATTTGGGCCAGAAGCAAATTGTATTTCTCAAAACTGAAAATCATTTTAAATCAAGGGTTATTCAAACAGGAATCATTTCTGATTCACTTATTCAAATAATTTCAGGATTAAAGGGAGATGAATTTGTTGCAAGGGATGCTCAATTCATGGTCGATAGTGAAAGTTTTATTCAAACCGGAGACAATGAACAGTAATAAAAAAGCATTAATTCTTTCTTTCGCAACGCTTTTATCAGTATTCGTATTGGTGATTTCTTCTTGCAGTAAGAATAAAAATGCAGTGATGGCAGGACCTGATGAATATTTTACTTGTTCAATGGATCCACAGGTAATTGAAAATAAGGCAGGGAACTGTCCCATATGCCATATGAAACTGATTAAGGTAAAGAAGAATAGTCTCGAACTTGGACAAATCAAACTGAGTGCACAGCAAATCAAATTGGGTAACATCACTTTTGATACAATTCAGATGAAGGTATTGGCGAAGGAAGTTACACTTACAGGAAAGGTGACTGTTGACCAAAACCTGTCCGATGCAATTAGTGCACGGGTAGAGGGCCGAATTGAAAAGTTATTGGTAAAAAATGTGGGCGATTACATTAGTAAAGGACAGTTGCTCTATGAAATCTATAGCGAGGATTTAAATGCTGCACAGCATGAATACATTCTTTCAATTCAAAATGGTGGCAATTCAAACAGATTCACTGAGGCAGCAAAGAATAAATTGCTGTTGTATGGCATGAGTGAATCGCAAATCAATCAACTGAACAGTACCAATCAGGTTATGCAAACTGTTCCGGTGTATGCATTAACAGAAGGCTTCGTTAGTGAAATATCTTTTTCGGAAGGCAATTATGTTTCGACTGGTACTACGCTATTTCTATTATCTTCTTTTAAATCTTTATGGGTAGAAGCGCAAGTATATCTGCCTTATTTGTCTTATTTAAAAACAGGAACTGAAGCTAATTTTACATTTCCATCTGTGAGTGGAAAAACTATTTCCGGCAAAGTCATTTTTATTGACCCCCAGGTTCAATCCCCGGAAAGGTTCATATTAGCACGGTTTCAAATTAACAATCCTTCTGAGCAAATAAAACCTGGTATGCTCGCCAATATTACTCTTCAAACCGAAGTAAAGAAATCATTAGTTCTACCGCTGGAGGCAATTATTCAAGATAGTAAGGGGGCGAATGTCTGGCTATTGAATAAAGAAGGTGTATTTGAAAACAAAATGGTGGCTATTGGAATTCAAAACAGTCGCCAGATTGAAATTGTTGATGGATTAAGAGAAGGGGATATTGTAGTTGTAACTGGAGCCTACTTGCTAAATAGTGAATATATCTTTAAGAAGGGGGCAAATCCGATGGAAGGTCATCCGGATATGCCGGGAATGAAAATGTGAATAATTCAAACCATAATTATTTAAAATGAAAAAAGTCGCAATCGTATTTATATTAATACTCTCAGTATTTGCCGGGCAAACTTATGCTCATGAACATCATCAAGTAGGTGATTCTGTGAAGATGTCCGTATCTGAACAGTTAGCAGATTCACTCATGGAATTGGAAATGGCGGAACATCAGCAAATGGAAGCCGTCAATGCTTTTCCTAACTATCATCCTCTTATTGTTCACTTTCCAATTGTACTACTTATCATCGCAACACTATTTCAGTTCCTTTCCTTTTTTATTTTTAAAAAGGAATTTAGCAGTGTAACATTTATTCTCCTGGCTTTGGGTGTTATCACTGCCTGGCTTTCATCCAATACATTCCATGCTGAAGCTGGAGAACTCACGGGGAAGGCTAAAGAAATATTTGAAACACATGAACAAATGGCTCATTTAACCTGGTTATTTTCACTTGTTGCTTTAATCGGAAAGATTGCTTCGCAATTTATATTAAAAAGAAAAACATGGGTGGAAGTTATTGTTTCTTTATTTCTTACCATTTCTGCTGTCACAGTTTCCATTGCCGGACATCATGGGGCAATGCTTGTTCACATGGAAGGAATTGGACCGATGGGTAAATATTTAGAATTGTATCGCCTTCCTGAAAAAAGTACCGGCACAACTACCCAAGAAATATTAATGACACATACTGAGAATGATATAGAAAAAAGCGAAGCCGGAGAGCAAGAAGAAGACCATCATGTAGGTGAACTTGGAAAAGGCCCGCATGGAGGAACTATTGAAGAAGCAGATCCATTCCACATGGAAATTATTGAAGACAGCAATAATCTAATATTTTATTTATTAGATGATGAGACAAAACCACTTGACATGAAAAATGTAGCTGGAAAAATTAAAATTCAATATATCGATAAAACAAAAAGCACTATTGACCTGATGAATATGAACGGAAAACTCACAGCAATGAAATCGCAGATAGGAAAACCGTTTTCGGCAATTTGTACATTAACAAAAGATGGCAAATCCTATTCTGCTTCATTTACCAGTGACAAAGATTTAAGCACAAAAAAATAGTGAAGCAAATATTCTAAAAACTAAACAAAATGCGTAAAGCAATTATTTTATCAATGGCTGTATTTGCTTTGACACTTGCAGCCTGCAGCAGTTCATCAAATACGAGTGATCAAAAAAAATCAACAGATTCTACTACAACACAAGGTTCAAGTACATCTCAAACCTTCGACCTTGACACTACTAAATTGAAAAGTGGTGAAACATTTTATCAATGCTCGATGCATCTGGAAGTCTTATCCGATAAATCAGGTAGTTGCCCTAAGTGTGGAATGGATTTATCTGAAATGAAGAAATAATAATTTAGACTACTATGGTCGAACGACTCATTTCTTTTTCATTGCGTAATCGCTTTATCGTCTTGCTTATTGCAGCAGGTATGTTTGGATGGGGCATATATGAAGTGCAACACAATCCTGTGGACGCAATCCCTGACCTTTCCGAAAACCAGGTAATTGTTTTTACGGAATGGATGGGTCGTAGTCCGCAAGTGATAGAAGACCAGGTTACTTATCCGCTTGTAGCCAACCTGCAAGGTATTCCCAAATTGAAAAACATTCGGGGTGCATCTATGTTTGGTATGAGTTTCGTGTATCTCGTGTTTGAAGAAAATGTTGACATTTATTGGGCAAGAACAAGAGTAGCAGAACGATTAAATTTTGCACAGAAGCTTTTACCGGAAGGAATTTCTCCAACACTTGGTCCGGATGGAACAGGTGTTGGACATATCTTTTGGTATAGTCTGGATGCAAAGGGTTATGACCTTGGAGAACAACGTGCCTTGCAGGATTGGTATATCAAGTTTGCATTGCAGACAGTTCCTGGTGTTAGTGAAGTAGCATCATTCGGTGGTTTTCAAAAGCAATACCAGATAATTATAGACCCTGTGAAATTGAATTATTACAGTCTCTCAATGATGGATATATTGAAAGCTGTGAAGTCAAACAATAATGATGTTGGTGGTAGGAAATTTGAAATGAGTGATAAGTCATACATCGTGCGTGGATTGGGTTACATCAAATCAATTGGTGAAATTGAAAACATAGCAATAAGTACATCCAACAATGTACCAATTCGAATCAAAGATATAGGAACTGTTCAAATGGGAGGAGATATTCGCTATGGAATTTTTGATGAGAATGGAGAAGGAGAAAAAGTTGGAGGCATTGTAGTGATGCGTTATGGTGAAAATGCTGATGTGGTCATTCGTTCAGTTAAAACCAAAATGCTAGATGTGCAAAAAGGATTGCCTGAAGGCATTAAGTTTAATATTGACTATGACAGAAGTGGATTAATTGAAGAAGCAATCGGTTCAGTAAAAGCAACGTTAATTGAAGTATTTATTAGTGTTTCAATTATTATTTTGATTTTTCTTTTTCATTGGCGTAGCGCAATCATTATACTTATTCAGATTCCCATTTCTGTGGCATCAGCATTTATCTTATTAAATGCTCTGGGTTTTTCTTCAAACATTATGTCCCTAACGGGAATTGCATTAGCAATTGGAGTTATTGTGGATGATGGAATTGTGATGGTAGAAAATGCATACCGGCATTTGAGCGAGGCGCAATTGAAAGAGAAACAACCATGATTAATATTCAAATAAGGTGGTATATCATTACAGTGGCCCAAAGGCTCTGGTAATAAGCAATAAGAAAACCGGGCAACAGCGCAGCTGAAGAAAATTTAAATCAATTAAAATAATAAAAAAATGAAAAACAAAAAAATGATTTCTCCCATGATAGCTTCTATGCTTATACTGGTAGTATTTTTTGCAGCAAGTAATTCCTTTGCACAAACCAAAACTGATACTGGATCGATGATGGATTGCTGCATGATGAAAGACGGTAAGATGATGCAAATGAAATCGGGTAAAATGATGCCGATGGAGAAGGACATGACTATGAAAAATGGCACTAAGTGTATGACAAATGGGGAATGCATTATGAAAGACGGAAAAAAAATGATGATGCAAGAAGGGGAATGTATGGATATGAGTGGAAAGACGGATAAGTGTTCTATGATGAGTAATGATAAAAAAACTTCAACAGTTAAAAAAAGCTCTAATAAGGAGATGGTTATGACTTACACCTGTTCGATGCATCCAGAAGTTTCAAGTGATAAACCTGGTAATTGTCCTAAATGCGGTATGGATTTAGTAGAAAAGAAATAAAAAATCGAATCGGTAATCAACAAAATTGACATGACCAAGGAGGAGCATGCAAAGATGCAACACGGCAACATGCCGATGGGAATGGCCGGACACGACCATCACAAAATGATGATTGATGATTTCAAACGGAGATTTTACGTCACGCTAATCATCACCATTCCCGTCATGTTGCTTTCTCCTATGATTCAACAATGGTTTCATTTCAATATTGAATTAACAGGATCGACATACTTGCTTTTTGCACTTTCAACAATAGTTTTCTTTTATGGTGGTTCGCCATTCTTAAAAGGTTTGGTTGATGAAATTAAACAAAATGCAATTGGCATGATGACTTTGATTGCAGTTGCAATTACTGCAGCTTATGCTTATAGTGTGGCAATTGTTTTTGGTTTGCAGGGGATGGACTTCTTTTGGGAGTTATGCACTCTAATTTTAATCATGTTATTGGGCCACTGGATTGAAATGAAATCTGTTGCCGGAGCATCCAGGGAATTAGAATTACTGGTTCAGCTAATGCCATCTGAAGCGCATATGGTAATGGGTGAGATGATTCATGAAGTATTAACAGATTCGCTCAATGAAGGTGATATCATTCTGATTAAGCCAGGTGAAAAAGTAGCTGCAGATGGAATTATTTCAGATGGTGAAAGTTATCTCAACGAATCGATGCTCACTGGAGAATCAGTTCCTGTTAAGAAGCAAAAAGGAG
>Ga0154020_10008104_pt1 | contig 12217 bp, 15 predicted proteins | sample Klosneuvirus_201_FD_109709 | JGI IMG/M metagenome (GOLD analysis project Ga0154020, IMG submission 109709) | Active sludge microbial communities from wastewater, Klosterneuburg, Austria - Klosneuvirus_20160825_MG | ecosystem: Engineered > WWTP > Aerobic digester > Activated sludge | place... | reverse complement strand
GGCGACCGCCAGTGAAGTTGGGAAGAACGATCGACGGCGAGACATCGTTATCAATGAGCCCGTACTTGAGCTCATCCTACATATCACAAAAAGATTTCATCATCGAAATAAATATTACAAAAACGAGAAAAATCAATTTCGATAGCAATACTGGATATAGGGAACAGTGGATATACCATGCGCTTGAAGTTGTCGATGCTATGGAAGAACCACTTATCGTTGACAATGTACAGTGGTCGATTGAGTTTCAGGGCAGCCCTGAGCTTGTCGGTGCCTGCCTTACCACAGATCAAGTGGGTCACCTCGCGATCGTTAATGTCTTGGTGGCAAGTCGCTCCGAAATCTATAGCAAAATGTCAGCCCACAAGGCGAGATAATAGATATCAAACATGAATTGATGTACAAAGGGCGCTATTCCACTCACGAGTGTGCTCAGGTCGGACGTCCGTAAAATACATATGCGAGAAAACCAAATGACAATGCCGAAACGTATCGCGACGCACAATGTCTAAAAAGAAATAGAAGAGAAGGGAAGGGAAGAGAAGAGAAGAGAAGAGAAGAGAAGAGAAGAGAAGAGAAGAGAAGAGAAGAGAAGAGAAGAGAGGAGAAGAGAAGAGAAGAGAAGAGATGAGATGAGAAGAGAAGAGTGAGACAAGAAATGGAAAGAAAAGAAGAGAAGCAAAGTCCAGGGTATCATGTTGGAGGACGCACCAATACACTTCTTTACGTCCGGCAGTTTCTTGGTGCGGTCGTACTCCGCATAGAAGAGCTCGTGGACTTTCTTCAAGGCCGTAGCGATGGTGAAGAGGACGCGGTCCTCGTCGAGGGGGAGATTGAAAGGAAGAGAGAGCTCCTTCTCTTTCCCCTCCTCCTTCTCCTCCTTCTCCTCTTTCTCCTCTTTCTCCTCCTCCTCATCATCCTTATCCACCTCCTTCTCCTTCTCTTCTTCTTTCTCTTTCTCTTTCTCATCCTTCAAATTTTCAGGAGAGTTGAAAGGGACCGCGTCAATTTCAATTGCATCAACCTCCGCCTTCTCTTCCTTCGCCTCCGCATCCCCTTTCTTCTCCTTCTCCTTTTCCTTCTCTTCCTCGTGCTCGAACTTCTTTTTCTTCAAACTCGGTAGGGATTTCAGTTTGGATTTGATATCGCTGGAGTTGATGGAGGAGAAAATCGGTTTCGGGGCCGAGAAGGGTTTAGCCTTCACCACCTCCTTCTCTTCACTGTTTTTGGGAGAAGAGGGAGAAGATTTGAAAGTGATGGCGGTCGAGGAGGAGGAGGAGGGGGAGGAGGAGGTAGGTTTGCCATTCTGAGATTTGGGAGAGCCCCCCGAGTGCAACTTGGCATATTTGGCAAAAGGAGAGGTATCTTCTTCTTTTTCTTCATTATCCTCTTCCATTTCCTCCCTGCTCAAAGAAAACATCATTTCACAATTTCCGAATATCTAGAAAACCAATTCTAGATCACTCAGAGTCGAAGGGTAAGATGAAGAGGAGTACCGAGCCCGTTTGACTCCTGTTGGAGCATTGTCCGACTGGTCGTCGTCATATCCTTCTGGCTTCGGAACCTTTCCTAGAGATAAAAAAGCATCGATGTCAACTTCAACAAATAGAAAACAGAGAATGTATTATATGATATATATGATATATATATATATATATATATGTATATACCTTGTTCAATGAGCTTCCGTCGAGCAGGAGAGATCCATTGGGGACGCTTAGGAACGACTTTGGCAGGTTCGTTTCTGTCGTTTGTGGCGGCCTTTGCCTGTTGCGCCTTGATCAAGGCAGGGTCGTTGATGTCACCTGAATAATGCATCAATGAGATCTAGATACCATAGATATAAACGGCTGATATCTTACCATGTCCAGGGAAGAAATTGTAAGGCTTAATGTGGAGGAGGTTGGCCATGGACATCTTCCAGACGTCGACACGATCGTCGAGGATCACTGCGATCTGATCGCCATTCGGGAGCACCTGCTTCAAGTTCTTTCCCTCCATCTCTTTCTGTTCTGACCGCGTCATGATGCGCGAATATTCGTCTACACTGTCGTTCAAAAAAAAAAAACGTCCATTTGGAGAATGAGAAAAGCAAGGGACCTTTCAGGAGGCGCTTGGAAGGGTCGTCAATGAGCTTATCCATGAGTTTCACGATCTCGAGCGCGTAAGGTCGCACGCCAAGAGTGTAAACGTGAACATCAAAAAGCGATACGATTTCATTCAAGAACTCCTTGGCTCCTAGGATGGACGGTTGGCGAGAAGGGCGCAAATATCAAGACTATCGAACCATACCGGGACGGAATTTTATATAGTAAGCCGAATTCTCCAGCTCGAACTCTTCGATCGTAAAACCAGCCTAGATTGCAATATAAGATAGACTAGAATAGCTCATGAAAGCTTACAAAATGGAGAGAGGACGAGTAAAGGCGAAAGCGAACCTCCCGGTATTTCTTGATGGATTCGTAGTCAATGTGGGCGCCAAAGGCAGCCTGGATCATGGTGAGGTCGAGATCGAGAACGAGGTAGAGCTTGCGCGTTCGCAGCAACGATTCCACAAGCGACTGATGGCGCTGCTCCACCAACTATCGAAGGTATTAGAAACAGAGCAAATCGAAGTGACGGGAGTCTGAAGTAGGAATATTACCTCGTGGGTGAGGGAGAGATTCTGCAGGGCGGCAATCTTGAAGTCAGAGCGCTGCTTTTGTTCTTGCTCGCCGATGACAGAGTTGCAAGAGGCGCATACTCCCGCGAACACGACATCATGACGGCACGCGTTGACCAAAGCGAGTACTTGGCTAGAACAAATAAGGGGTGTGATCAGCGACACGAAGAACGATGGCCATTTATGGGAGGCGGAATCGTGATCAAATAAGTGGAATTAGTACAATAAAAAGTTTCCAGATTGCAAGGGACGAGGACGACAACAAAGAACAGGGAACAAAAGATACCCAGGGCGACATGTGGCGCTGCCGCTGACGAGGAGCTTCTCGACCGTACCCGCTGCTGGCGATAAGATCTTTTGTGGCTTGCCCTGGGCGAAGGCCATGCCCAATTGATCTCCTGAATACGATTGAAGACGTCAACATACAATTTGTGCTTAGGGAGGAAAGCAGCAACGAGTGAAGAACGGATTCCGTTCCCCACAAAAGAAGATCGTGAAATGAAGACCTTAACCGATAGTAATTCAGAGAAGCGAAAATATCCTCTTCAAGCTGGACAGCTAGGGGCCATGGAAAGCGGAGGGAACGACGAAAAGCACAAGGCCAGTGAGGTCGAGCTCGTTGAAACTGAGTCAAGCATCACACGACCTCTGGAAGTTCCTCCTTTCCTCGGCAGACAAGGGGAAGCAAAACAAGTAATATAATAAAGATCAAAAAATGTGCAGCTCATTTGGGATTTGGAAGGAGGCAATTGGAAAGGGGAAAGAAAGGTCGAGGAGAAGGCGCGGTGAGGAGAACAACGGCCTGCGAAATAGCCCCAGCGGCTCAATGTATACGAAAATAATATGTAGATGTTTTTATAGCGACACGAGGAGGGCATCTTGAGGAGCAGGGGCGGAGGTTGGAAAGACCTTTCTTCACTTTCTGTTTGAGCTTGACGTGCCATACGCGCAGCTCGCCCTCCACCGCGAACGGCCACGGCACCTCTGTTGGGTGTGCCATCAACCAAAATAAAGTATAATGGTCACGGCATCTGTCGGCATGTCCCCGCCTCAATGTGCGGCAGAGCAAAGCGATTACCGACAGCGAGAGGCGGTTTTTGCAAACTGATACGGGTCGACAGGTTCTTCGACTGTTGCGAGCAACGAACATCAACGAGCTCACCGTATTTTACTTTGAAACAATAAACAGAAAGGAATGGAGAAGGATACATTAAGGCATGGACTACTTGGGCTGCGAGAAGCCTGCGAGCCAGGAGGCGACTGTGTCGTAGCTCACGGACAAGTACAAGTGAGTCGACCACTTGGGCAGCAAGACCGACAGGGCGCCGAGGTATTGCATCGATGGCGTCAGCACCGTCTGCAGATAGCTCCGCGAACTCTCGCCATGGAAATACGTCTTGAAGCGCTTATGCACAGAGGAGTTATCATTAGCGCGCATGAGGGATCGAGGCTGAGCGCCGTGACTCACTCGGCGAACGGGTGACGCCTCCGAGCCTGGCGAGTATTCTTCTTGATAACGAATTGCTGCGGACGAGTTCTTATTGCTGTTGGTATTTTGATTCGTATTAGGATTGTGCCGAGGGCTCTTGGAGGCTCGTGGCGAAGAAGGCGACGGTGCGTAATCCTCGTGGATATTGAGGGAGAGGTCACTGCAAGAACCTGATGTGAATCGGGTCACGTATTCCAACTCACCAGTATCGCCAAGATCGTCAATTGACTCATCGCGGCTAACAAGTGAATAGAGTGAAGAATAATAAGAGACAATGGAGGGAGAGAGGATTGTCAAGGTACACGAAGGCGCTCTTGTGGCCGCTTTGATCCTCGATGAGTTCAAAGCTAAGCTCGCGGTTGTTCCCCCCAGAACTGACAACCTGGGAATCGATCGACCACGATGAGAACAACAAAAACGATATTGAAAACGAGAAGACGACTGTGATACCCTTTCCAACCGGTCTTGGACACCCTTGAGTAAAGTCGGGTCCTTTCTGATAAGCTCCTGTAATAACCGCTCCGCGTCTTCGAGTCGATGCTTCAGCGACTCGTTCTCCGCTGACAGGGTATCAAATTGCTAAAGAAGAGAATTCAGGGAAGGGATAACAATGGAATCAACAGCAGGGAGATAAGTATAGGGCGACTCATCTTACCACCGTATAGGTTATCAACGAAAGAGAGCAAAGGTCCTCCATCAAAATCTTGCCTTGTGAGAATTTAATCCTCGTCCCCGTAAACAACAAACAATTCGTCCAACAAACGAAGGAAGGTACCTCACGAGCCTGGCGAGTGTCTTGCTTGTAAGTGTGCTTCAAGAGCATCGACTCGCGATATCGCTCGTAGAACCCAACCCAAACTATTCCAAACAAAGGGTTAACTACCCATCGTGTGGTGAAATTAGCAAGAGCGGGGAAATACCCTGAAGATGCGAAGTTGACGTCTCGGGCTTGATGACCTTGTCATATGCCTTGAAATCTGGATTCCGATACTTAGAGATATTTTCAGGGGAGAGGAGGTGTTGCCAGAGTGTCCTCGACATGTCATCTGTCTTGCAATCGAGGGATTCCTTTTCATTGTTGAAGAGAAAATCACCAAACTGGCATGCGAAAACCTGAAAGACGATGTGAGGAAGAAACGGTCACCATCCAAAGCAAAGGTCGAACCTCATCAACAATTGCAATGAGGAAATCTTCCGTGAACTCAAACCAGTTCTGGAACTGGGCCAAGAGCTGGTAGATGACCTCTGAAGTCATAGAAACATGAGCTGTCAAGACAATACAAAGGACAAAAAGATGGGAAGACGAACCAATCCACTGCAAGAATATCGGAGACTGCTCAGAGTGGCTGCTCGTATCCTCCGGCTCGCCGTGGCCGATGCGATCGAGAAATCTGAACAATCGGGTGATGACAAAGAAGACGTGAGATAGCAAGAGGGGCTGCATCAGTAGGCACCTGTGACCAAACGCAATCCAGTCCTTCTGGATGAGGATAGCAAACCCATGGAGGGTGCGATAAAAAGGATCGATCAAAACCTGCGCAGTCGTAACAATCTGAGCTGTCCTGTCCCAGCCATCCGAGCAATGGACGAGAACACTACGCAATAGCGTGAACAGGCGATGACACAAGAGTAGAACAATATTTACCTTTGATTCCTGGAATCCAGTATCTCAGCAACGTTGCGAGCTGCCATGAGGACCATGTGACAGTGCTTCGGCCATTGCGTATGCTCAATGGCGATACGATCATACTGGCCAGGCGAAGTCATCCACGAGAGGAGGGATCGATGAGAACTCCGCATATCTAGACATTTGCAAATAAATCCGATATAATAATACGCATATGCAACGAAACGAACCGTGGATGTTTCCAATGTCCATGAATTGAATGTTGGAGCCAGCATAGCGCTCCGCACTCTCGTAACCGCCGCCCTTCATCACATTCGCTCCGGCAACCATCTTGCTCTATATAACTCAGCATCCTGAGAAACATTCAGTGCAGGGAGATAATGTATATGTTTATCTAATCTAGTAGATATGTCAATTGAAGTGCAATACCCGCGCATCGATAATCACCAGTTTCACATTTGCAGGGTCTCCTGGAGGCAAAGTGGCAGTCGAAGCCGTCACATTCGTAAGATACCTAGACACAGCAATGATCTCCAATCACCATAACTCGAAAAAAGTTGATAAAATACTTGGCAGAGCTCTGATAGAGGGAGAGGGATTGAGCCTCGCTGTTTGCATTGTTGAAGAGGGCGAGATCCTTTGATTGGTTGCCCGGGATGAGGGACTCGACGAGGGCCTCGTCATGGATGCTCACCGATGTCATTCCCGTCTATGGCACTCTTGCATCAGAAATGCGGAAAACGATATAATACATCAGGTAATTATGAAAAATGAGAAAGCACCTTGGGTTGAGAGCACCGCGATAAGGTGACTCCACTCCGAGGATGAACCCAGACTAACGCGGGGATGCGACTGTTTGTCCGGAATTTTGCACTCCCTTGGGCCACTGCAAAAAAAGGGAGGATGAAAAGTTATTAACAAAGGTGTGTCGAGGTATAACAAGATTTGAACCTTCTAGAGTGATATTCGCTGGGAGAATAAAATGCTTCGGGTAGGAAGGACAAAGCGCAAACTCTTCGTTGAATTTCGCGATTTGGTAAGAGTCCCTGACAAGTGTAACCGTTAGCAAAGGAAAGAAACAGTGAAGGCAACAAGACGAACGCATTAAGTCCAAGGCGCTTAAACTCTTTCTCGACAGAGTAATAAAATGGCTCCGTCGGAAAGAGCTCCACCCTTTCACCTTTATATACCAGTCGGCTGGAAAAATGTTTGTACGCGAAAATCGCTGCAAGCTCATCTGTCAGCGAAATCAAGAAGGGAATCGGTCACAAAGAGAAACCATACACTTCTGAAAACGCTCAATATAGTTCTCGTCATCGACAAGTTTGAGTGGAGCATCACGAAAGAAGGCACGAGACCGAATCAGCGCCTCCGTCGCCTACGCCATCGATTGTGAGATTTCACACTAATGACGCTCGATCTTCAAAGAAGGTACCTCACGATCAACGTCTGTTTTGAATTTGAGGATGATGACACGAACGTCCTTGGTCTTCAGCTCGAGCGTGAAGTCATTTGACGGCGTTGAAAAGTAGGACATGCCATAGCCATAGCCGCGCTTGAAACCCGTCGAGGTCAGAGCTTTGATCGCGCCTAACGGGATATCCGCGACGCGTTGAAAGAAATCCCGCTGGAACAGTTCGGGCTAAAAAGACATCGTCAGAAATCGAAAAAGGTGCACGTGCAATGAGATCGAGTACGTCATCAGCCAAGACGACCCTGACACGGTAGTTAGTCACGTAGATGCGCGGCTGGTTCGACGAGAAGCCAAGCTGCGGGAAGAGGAACTGCTCGAGGAGCACCGACTGTGCCGCAGGCTCCTCGCCGTCTAGAAGCTCGAATGGAGGTCGATCTTTCGCATTATCCATCTGTTCAACAACGGAATGAGCAACAACGAAACAAGAGCAGACGAAATCATTCGTCGAGAAAGGAGGTCAGGTGAGGACACTGAAAACCAGGAGAATCAAGGGGAAAGCGATGAAAATTGATATTTTATATAATCTTGGTGGAATCGACCGAAAACCAGAAGGGGACGAAGCAGGGCCTCAGAGTCAGCGACCTCGACGACGAAACAACATCAACGCGAAGTCTTTCGAACGAACGAACTCACGAGCAGCCATCATCGAAAAAATATAGAATTAAAGTATTATATATGCAAAGGGAGACACAATTCGCGTTGGAGCAATGGGGGGAAGCCGATGGAGATCGAAGAGGAGGGATTTGAAAAGGGACCTCTAACGAGGACAGGTCTTTCGAGGAGCCCAGACCACCAAACGAACAATACATAGAGGCATCAATATCCAGCGCCCCGCTGTGCAATAACATTGAGAATGAAGAGAATGACATCGGAAATTGCAATTATTCGTCGCCTATCGCGACTTTGGCCTCCGTCGTGAACGAAGGTTCGAAAGGGAAATTCGAGCCGAGTTTTTCAAGAAGCCGAACGAAAAAGAGACCCTGCGTACGAAATGGAAGTCTCTCTCGAGGCTAGAGACGGCACGGGCTCTGCTTACTTCCTTCTCCATGGTTGCCGAGAAGAATGGCGAAGAGGCACTGAGGCAGAGCGGCGAGCGACCGAACGGCGAACGAAGATGGGACGACGAGGGCAGGCACTTGTTCAACTGCCTGACGCCATGAAAAGCAGAGAATTCACTTTCTCCATTCGTGGATATAACGCTTAAGATCTTGGTGGATTTATTTAATTGGTAATGGCGAGTGAAGGGCCCTTTGATGTGCGCGCTTGCTTTTTGCTCGTCGGTTCCCTCGCGAATTTTGGATGCCTTTCCCTCCTCGAGCCTCCGCCCCTGGCTTGCTCCTCAAGACCCTAAATATCCATTTATGATACTTTATGTTGGTCTAGGATATATCCTATTTCTTGGAGCTGAGCAAGGATCCGCTCTATCGCGCCCTCTTCGCTGAGTTCCATCGAGTTCTGAATGACCCCGAGGAGACCAAGGCTCGACCTTCGCTCGCCTCACCCTTCTCACAGACTGTCACTGATCTTTTCCTAATTTATATAGAAGTTTGTGAGCGATATGAAGAACTTGAGGAGATCAGTGGAGGAGCTTCGTGAGGCCGACAGGGCGCCTTCGATGACCTCGACCTCGACTACCTCGAGACCACCTCCGCTCGACGATGCCCAGAAGTCGCTCCACAGTTCGCCGTTCTCCTCCGCCTTCTTCATCGTGAGCAATGCTCAAGTCTATGCGAATTATGGCACAAGTATGAAGAAGGCTTTTATCCACGTCTGCCATAATGAGCAGATCTCCAATGCCCATTCTGTTCGCTTGTGTTCCCATGGCCACGGTATGCAAACCTCACCTATTTTCACAGTATTTTCCTCTGTCATGACTATTGATATTGATTTTATTAGTAGATGACGATCATGGTGGACATAAGCACCACAAGTTCAAAGGGAAGACGGGAAATGTCTGGGAGATACCTTATGCCGTTGCCCCGCAAGTCAAAGGTCTTTCTTTCCCTTTCCTTATATCCTCTTCTGATTTTGAATGTTGTTTTGCATTAGTTTCCGATTCTCGATTGTATACTGTTGTCTTTGGAAGTCGAACGTTGGCGCGCTGTCGCCGTGACGAGGGCTTCAAGACGACCTTGGTCCTCGCCGCCCTCGAGATTGTAGAGGAGAACTTTTCCGAGCAGATTTCGCGTGATGGTAAACATTACTCTTCCTCCTCTGGGAAAATCAAGTATTCTCTCTAATTTGTATATGCATATCTAGATATACGAGTGTTTGATTCACTCACCTTCAAACAGAATTTCCTCCCGGCCGGATTCAGCCCACCTCTCCTCACCACTGGCCTCACCAATAATTTTGAGATTAATGCCAATAATTTCCTCGACTTCAAACCGTCTAATAACCCTAAGTTACTTTCTTCGAATCATATGTCATCAAATCGGATCGTTGTCTTTCATGGCGACTCCGTCAATCCGCTCTTTCGGAGATTTGGCGAAGACTTCCGTAAAGCCTTCGACCAATCGTTTCCTGATAAATTTCCGATAGAACTCCCATTTCGGCGGTTATCAATCTTAGGATTCCATTTCAGGCGGGTTTCCGAAAACGCTGCTCTTATCCCTTCCGATGAAAACCACTTATTTCCCAATTTTGTGCTGGACCAATCTTATTTAGAGGTGGTCCTCGTTGTCGACCTCGCTTCCATTCCCCTCGGTGCCTCCATCTCCAATGCCGCCGATGTCGAACTTCATCAACTTTCCTCCCTCGAAAATGAGGTATTTAATCGTTATTATCACATTAATTTCGATTCCACCAAAATCATTATCCCTACTCGAGGTTTGTCCCTCATGTTTCCTCTTTGATGGCACTCACATTTTGTTTTTCTTCTAGTTTGGATTTCGCGTCCCCGTTGGAGGTGAGGCGTTCTTCATGGGCTACTTTCGATTGGCGGAGGAGGTGGAGGTGTCGAGGGCGACGGTTAAGATCGGATACCCCTCCTTGGTCCTTCGCCTCCCTAAGCGCTCCTCCAAGCTCTTTCTGTTCTCCTAAATTGAGTGGCTCGTTGCTCATATTAAACGATTTGACAATCTGGAAGCAAATTCGGATTCTCTCCGAGTGTTCTCGATGATCCAAGAGGTCTTTTTAGCGATTTCCGGAGGAGTGAGCAAAGAGGAGGTCTTGGGAGCGATACAGGAGTTCTGACGAGGGAAAAGGGAGGGGATCATTGTCTTGTTTCGAGGTCCGTTCGACTTAAGAGAGAGTATTAATATTAATTAATTTTTAAGTCAAATTATACATTGGACCAAGTGGTTGTATTCTGTATACCCTCTTTTTCCCCCGAAAATGCAGGTCTTGATCGGAGCCGAGCGCGCCGACTCCTTCCTTTTTCCTACCTCTCGCCTTCTCCCAGAATTGCGTTTTTTCAAAAATGAAATTTGTATTATTAACAGTATTAATATTAATTAAATTTAATTTACATTTTATTATGGTCCTGGGCGTCATCTAGATTTCACCGCTCGACCAGCCCATGTCCTACCGGTAGGAACCCTATGATCTGCACCGCTGGCCATTCAGCCCTCGCTTCTCGCGAGTCTTTCTTTGTAATGATTATTGAGATAATATAGCTCATATTAGTGGTTTTCTAGAATCAATGAAAAGGTCCTACGAAGCCAGCTACGACCCCACATCCACCTCCATGTCCACTCCCACCACCACCTCTCCCACCGGCGCTTCCTCCACCTCCTTCTCCACCTCCTCCTCCACTTATGGAATGGTTATCTCAGCTATGGAAGCGTATAATCTCCTCTTGGCCGAGTCCATTATTGTTCTCGACGCCTCGACCGAACAGGGGCCTCTCCCTCCGACGTGTGCCCCCATCTTTTTCCCATTGCCTCCTTCTGCTTTACACTTCGATTCCGAAGACGATCGGAAACCCGAAACCGAAACTATGAACTCCGATAATAAGAAAGAGAATGGAAAAGGAAAGGTGAATGTTAAACAAATGGCATCTCAATTGGCAGAGAAGGGTGCACTGAGCGAGGAGGAGATGAAGATCTTTGTCGAAGCAGTACGAGACGCCAAGTTGGCATGCATTGACAATTATGGTCCGGAAAGGCGCAGCATTGTCCTCCTTTTTGAGGACTCGGAGTTTCCTTCGGAGTTGGGGTCCTTAGGAAATCTTGTTGCGAAGATCCTGATGGACCCAGCTATGAATCCCCGCAAGGTCGACAAGGTTTTTCGGACGAGCAAGAAGTATTTCTACCTTCGATACCCTTTCCTCCGTTCGAGGAACGAGATGCCTATGTTGCCTTATGAAATCCTTCCGAATCTTTTTTTAGGAGGCGAAATAACCGTCTCGGAAGACTCCCTGTCTTTGCTGGATATCACCCATGTCGTGACTTGCATGGAGAAGGAGTTCCGCCTTCCAAAGAAGACGAAGCCGATTTCAGTTTCTTCGAATGGCCTTAATACTGAAACTGCCGAAGCTGATAATGCCTTGGAAGAGGAGGTGAAATGGATCCAATGCAAGTTCATCGACGACGACAAAGTGAAGCTCGCTCCCGCTTTGGAGAAAGCCCTGCCATTCATTGAGGAGGCATTGGGCTCTCCTTACCCTTCGAATCTCTTCGATGAAAAATCGATTAGAGGAGTGGGAGGGGAGGAGAAGGAGAAGAAAGGAGGGGGAAGAGTGCTGATCCATTGCGAGCACGGCGTGTCGAGGTCAGTGAGCGTCCTCTGCGCCTACTTGATGAAAAACTACCACCCCATGTCGACATCACCCTCTTCTTTCTATTCACCGAATACGAAAGTGAAGATGTTGAGTGCGGAAGAGGCGCTTGAAATTGTGACGAAGCAACGACGCGAGGCCCGGCCCAATGCAGGCTTCATGGGTCAGCTCAGAGCCCTCAAGTTCTAGAGTGGTGAAACTCCTTCCCACGAGAGTTTCAAACAGAATTTCCTCGCAGCTCGTCG
>Ga0154020_10008103_pt1 | contig 12218 bp, 7 predicted proteins | sample Klosneuvirus_201_FD_109709 | JGI IMG/M metagenome (GOLD analysis project Ga0154020, IMG submission 109709) | Active sludge microbial communities from wastewater, Klosterneuburg, Austria - Klosneuvirus_20160825_MG | ecosystem: Engineered > WWTP > Aerobic digester > Activated sludge | place... | reverse complement strand
GTGTAGGGGCGGCGGCCGACGGCCACGAGCACCTTGTCGGCAGGGAAGGAGAGCTTCTCGGTGCCGCGCTCGGCGGTCAGCACGCCGTTGGCGTAGCCGGTGACCTTGGCGCCGACCTCGATCTTGAGGCCCTGCTTCTGCATGAGGCGGGTGAAATTGCGGACGATGTCGTCGTCGTAGGTGGCGATGATTTTCGGCAGGAACTCGACGACGGTCACGTCGGCGCCGAGGCGCGACCAGACCGAGCCCAGCTCGACGCCGATGACGCCGCCACCGACGACCACGAGCTTCTTCGGCACTTCCGTGAAGGCGATGGCGTGGTCGCTGGAGACGACGGTCTTGCCGTCAAACTTCATGAACGGGAGTTCCACCGGGGCTGAACCCGTGGCGATGACGATGTTCTTGGCGGTGACCTCGGTGACGCCCTTCTCGCCCTTGACGGCGACGGTGGTGGCGGAGGTGAAGGAGGCTTCGCCGGTGAGGACGGTGACCTTGCGGGCCTTGGCGAGGAGGGTCAGGCCGCCGGTGTTCTTGGCCACGACCTCGTCTTTGCGCTTGAGCATCGTCGGCAGGTCGACCTCGACCGAACCGAGCTTGAGGCCGTGAGCGGCGGCGTGCTTTTGGGCGAAGGCGACATGCTCGGAAGAGTGGAGCAGGGCCTTGCTCGGGATGCAGCCGACGTTGAGGCAGGTGCCGCCGAGGGTAGAGCGCTTCTCGATGAGCGCGACCTTCAGGCCGAGTTGGGAGGCGCGGAAGGCGCACACGTAGCCGCCGGGGCCGGCACCGATGACGACGAGATCGTAGGAGGAGGCAGGGGAAGACATGGTGTGATCTTTCTTCTTTCTCTTAATCTTTCTCTTTCTCCCTCGGGCAGACGGCCTGACGGAAGATTAAGAGAAAGAGGAAAGAGAATGATTGGTTAGACGCCGACGATGAGGCGCGTGGGATCCTCGATAGCCTGCTTGACCTTGACGAGGAAGGTGACGGCTTCCTTGCCGTCGACGAGGCGGTGGTCGTAGCTGAGGGCGAGATACATCATCGGACGGATGACGACCTGGCCGTTGACGGCGACGGGGCGCTCGTTGATCGCGTGCAGACCGAGGATGGCGCTCTGCGGGGCGTTGAGGATGGGGGTCGAGAGCATCGAGCCGAAGATGCCTCCGTTGGTGATCGTGAAGACGCCGCCTTCGAGGTCGGCGAGGGTGATCTTGCCGTCGCGGGCTTTTTTGGCGGCCTCGCCGATGGCCTTCTCGATGTCGGCCATGCCCAAGGCGTCGCAGTTCCGGATGACCGGAACCATGAGGCCCTTCTCGGTGGAGACGGCCATGCTGACGTCGTAGTAGTGGTTCTGGACAATGGTGTCGCCGTCGATGCGGGCGTTGACGGCGGGGACATCGCGGAGGGCGTGGACGACGGCCTTGGTGAAGAAGCTCATGAAGCCGAGCTTCACGCCGTGCTTCTTCACGAAGTCGTCCTGGTATTTTTTGCGCAGGTCCATGACGGCGGACATGTCGACCTCGTTGAAGGTCGTGAGCATGGCGGCCTCGTGCTGCGCGGAGACCAGGCGGCTGGCGATGGTCTGGCGCAGCTTGGTCATCTTCATGCGGGTCTGGCGACCCGCAGGCGAGGGGCTAGAGGCTTGAGGCGAGGGAGCGGAAAGCGTGGCTGGCTTCTCGCCTTTAGCCTCTAGCCTCTGGCCTGCAGCGGCCGGCTCGGCCACAGCCAGCATGTCGCCCTTGGTGACGCGGCCAGCCTTGCCGGAACCGGCGACGGACGCGGGGTCGATGCCGGTCTCGGCCGCGAGGCGACGGACGGCGGGCGACTGCGTCGCCGGATTTTCGATTTTCGATTTTTGATTTTCGATTGGGACGGCCGGAGCCGAAGCGGCGTTCGCGGCGGACTCGTCGATCGAGGCCACGACTTGGCCGATCTTCACTTCGGTGCCGGCGGCGACCTTGAAGGTAATCTGGCCGGCTACCTCGGCGGTGCCTTCGGATGTGATCTTGTCCGTCTCAAGCTCGAAGAGGGGTTGGTCTTTCTTGACGATGGCACCGTCGGTGACGTGCCACTTGGAGAGCACGCCGGAGGTGATGGATTCGCCCATCGGGGGGATTTTGACTTCAATGGCCATGGGAGGAGGGGGAGTGAAAGTGAGAGTGAAAGTGGGAGACCGAATCGTTCTCGTTATCTTAATCGTTCTCTCGGCATGGGAGTTTAAGGCAAGAGAACGAGAAGGATTACGAGAAAGAGAACGATTGTTAGATCGAAAAGGCTTTCTGGAGGAAGGTGGCGAGTTGCTGACGGTGCTGGGCGAGCAGGCCGACGGCCGGGGAGGACGCGCTGTCGCGGCCGGCGTAGGCGGCCTTGCGGCCGAAGATTTCCTCGAGTTGCGGCGCGATATAGCTCCAGGCACCCATGTTCTGGGGTTCTTCCTGGCACCAGATAAGGCGGGCGGCGCGGCCGTAGGTGTCGGCGAGCTCGGCGAGGCGGTCGCGGTGGAGCGGGTAGAGCTGCTCCACGCGGATGATGGCGGTGTCCTTGATCTGGTTCTTTTCGCGGTAGTCGATCAGGTCGTAGTCGACTTTGCCGGAGCAGAGAATGAGGCGCTCGGCCTTTTTGGCCGGGAGCGGGTCGTCAATGATTTCCTGGAAGGAGCCCTTGGTGAAGTCCTCGAGTTTTGAGACGGCGCCGGGGTGGCGGAGCAGCGACTTGGGCGACATGATGATGAGCGGCTTCTTGAACTCGCGTTTCATCTGGCGGCGCAACACATGGAAGAGCTGGGCGGGCGTGGTGAGGTTGGCGACCTGGATGTTGTTCTCGGCGCAGGCCTGCAGGAAGCGCTCGAGGCGGGCGGAGGAGTGCTCGGGGCCCTGGCCCTCGTAGCCATGGGGCAGGAGCAGGGTGAGGCCGCTGGTGCGTTGCCACTTCGACTCACCGGCGGCGATGAACTGGTCGAGCACGACCTGGGCACCGTTGACGAAATCGCCAAACTGAGCCTCCCAGATGCAGAGCATGTCGGGGTAATCGAGCGAGTAGCCGTAGTCGAAGCCGAGCACGGCGGCTTCGGAGAGCAGCGAGTTGTAGACGCAGAACTTGGCCTGCTGGTCGGCGATGGTGTTGAGCGCGGTGAACTTCGCGCCGGTCTCCACGTCGTTGAATACAGCGTGCCGGTGGGTGAACGTGCCGCGCTCGCAGTCCTGGCCGCTGAGGCGGACGGGCGTGCCGTCGAGCAGGAGCGTGCCGAAGGCGAGCGCCTCGCCCATGCCCCAGTCGTAGGGGCCGCCGTGTTTGTGGGCCTCGGCCCGGCCGTCGATGAAGCGCTTGATTTTGGCGTGGGGCTTGAAGTCGGCCGGGACCGTGGTGAGGGCCCGGACCACCTGGTCGAGCACCTTCGCGCTGACGGCAGTGGCGACGGGTTTGTGGGTGAAGGCCGGCTGGAAGACGGCGGTGGAGCCCTTGAAGGGATCGGTCGCGACCGTGTCGGCAGCTGCCGCGGCGGCGGCCTTGCGTTTCTCGGTCTTGGCGGCTTCGCGGGTCTTGGCCTTGACGAGGTTTTCGTCGAGCGCGCCGGAGTATTCCGTCTTGATGGCCTCGCCCTCGGCCGGGGTGATGGATCCCTCGGCGACGAGTTGTTGGGTGTAGAGGGCGGAGACCTGGGCGTGAGCCGCGATTTTCTTGTAGAGGGCCGGTTGGGTGAAGGACGGCTCGTCGGTCTCGTTGTGCCCGTGCTTCCGGTAGCAATACATGTCGATGAACACGTCGCGCTTGAACTGCACGCGGAAGTCCACCGCGAGCTGCGCGACCATGCACACGGCCTCGGGGTCGTCGCCGTTCACGTGGAAGATCGGGGCCTCGACGAGCTTCGCGATGTCGGTGCAGTAACGGGTCGAGCGCGAGTCGGACGGGTCGGTGGTGAAGCCGATCTGGTTGTTGATGACGAAGTGGACCGTGCCGCCGGTGCGGTAGCCGGGGAGCTGGGAGAAGTTGAGGGTCTCGGCCACGATGCCCTGGCCGGCGACGGCGGCGTCGCCGTGGATGAGCACGGGCATGACCTTGCGGCGTTCCTTGGCGTCGCCGCGGATGCGCTGGCGCGCACGGGCCTTGCCCTCGACGACGGGGTTGACGATCTCGAGGTGCGAGGGGTTGGCGGCGAGACGGACCTCGACCTTGGCGCCGGTGGTGGTGGTGAGGATGGACTCGTAGCCGAGGTGATACTTCACGTCGCCGTCGCCGGCGACGGTGTCGGGGATGTAGTTCTCGGAGAACTGCTCGAAGAGCGCGTCGAAGGACTTGCGCAGGATGCTGCAGAGGACGTTGAGGCGGCCGCGGTGGGCCATGCCCATCACAATCTCCTCAATGCCGGATTCGGGGCAGTGGTCGATGATGGCATCGAGCGCCGCGATGGTGGTCTCGCCGCCCTCGAGTGAGAAGCGTTTCTGGCCGACGTATTTGGTGTGGAGAAATTTCTCGAACAGCTCGGCCTTGTGGACGCGGCGGAGGATGCGGACCTTGAGCGGCTTGGTGAACTTCGGCTGGAGGCGGGTGGACTCGATGCGCTCCTGGAGCCAGCGGCGGGCGTCCTGATCCTGGATGTGCGCGTATTCCACGCCGACATGGCCGCAATAGATCTGGTGGAGCGATGCGAGGATGTCGCGAAGCTTCAACTGGCCGCCGCCGGCGAAGTTGCTGACGTCGAATGCGGTGTCGAGGTCGGCCTCGGAGAGGCGGAAGTGACCCAGCGCGAGCTTGGGCGAGGGCGGGGGCGGGTCGCTGAGCGGGTCGAGATGCGACTGGATATGGCCGATGGCGCGATAGGCGTTGATGAGGTAGTAGACGCCGGCCTGCTTGGACGCGTCGATGACGGCGCCGGCGGGCGCGCCGGTCGGGGCCTGACCGTTGCTGCCGAGGGTAAAGCCCTGGAAGAACGCGCGCCAGGTCGGATCGACCGAGTCGGGGTTGTCGAGCCAGCGTTGGTAATATTCCTCGATGAGGCCGGCGTTGGCGCGTTCGGAGACCGTGACGGGATTCATGGAAATGAGTTGGGAAGAAGGGCGAAAGGAGACCGCTTGCCTATCACGCGGAGTAATAGTAAGCGTGGGACAAGGATGGGAGCACCGGCATTCCGCTGAGACAAGGCCATTCAGGGCCAGAGGGCGGGGTTGAAAGGGAATAACGCCGGGGCATCCCTCTGCTTAAGTTAGTTTAATTCCAGCCAACCGAAATGACCGAAGCCAAAATCAAAGCCGCGCTAATCCAGCTTCATGCCGGGATTAAGAATTCTGATGGACCGGCCATAGCCGCCGCGTTGACCGAGCTCGAGGCCCTTCTAGCGGCGCATGGGCCGGAGCTGAACCCGCAATTGCACCATTTCCTGTCCGGTCGGAGCTACGCCAAGGCCCTGGCCTACCTGGGCGGGGGGGCTGCCCTGGCGGCCAAACCGGCGTCATCTCCCGGTGGTTGCGGCGGAGGCCGCGCATGAGTTCGCCTGAGAAAATCTCCACCGATGGTGGCCAAGGTCTCGGCTTGAACCCGTTTGCGGCGCTCAGCGGAGCCGGCTTGCCTGCGGCTCCCTCGACGCCAATCCGCAATCCGCAATCCGAAGTCCGCAATCCGAGGAACCGCGGCCGCGTGGACATCAAGCGCACGACGGCAGGGCGCGGCGGCAAGACCGTGACGCTTGTCACCGGTTTCGTTGGCATCGGTTTGCCCGAAAAGGAATCGCTGGCAAAAAAGATGCGCAACGCCTGCGGCTGCGGTGGCACGGTGAAGGACGGCGATATCGAGATCCAGGGCGACCAGCGCGACAAGATCGCCCTGATTCTGACTGACGCCGGCTTCCGGCCGGTGTTTGCCGGGGGATAGTTCCCCAGACCTGCGGATCGGCTAACGGTCGGCCTGCAAAAGCTCCTCTTGCGTCCACGGATTCCGGTCGCCGGTTATCTGGCGAAGCCGGGTGACGGTTTCCGTGGCAATCGGAGTGCCGGTGTTGCCCCACTCGTGCCGGATATAGGTCAGCACCTGAGCGATTGCTTCGTCGCTCCAGTTGAACGGTGATTTCGGCCCCTGTCCGAATCCGGGCATGGCGGCTCCGTTGTATTCCTTCCCCGCCACGGTGACCGGCCCCTGCAATCCATGCAGCATGATCTTGATCAAGCGCTCCTCGGGACCGTTGACCCATTCGGAACCGGCGAGTGGCGGATTGACTCCGGCTAGGCCTTCGCCGTTGGCACCGTGACAAACGGCGCAGGCTCCTCCCGATTGATACAACTCCTTGCCGGGAAAGGCCGCGGCCGACTTCGTGGATACGGCCGGGAGCGGAATGGGGGCTGCGGCCGGTATGACCGGACTCCGCGCCGGCTGACCCACGCCGAAGGCCTGGATGCGATCGGTGCCGACAAATACGATGCCACGCACGATCAGCGGCTCGTTGTATTTGCCGCTGGTGTGCAGCGCGCCCACGGGACTTTGCCAAAGCAACTTCAATGTGAGGGCATCAAATGCGTAGAGCACCGGGCGGGGCGGGTTGTTGCCGATCAGCAGCGCGGTTCGCGGGGCGTTTTCATCGAAGACCCAGACAATTGCGTCTGCGCCCCCGCGGCTGCTGACCACGGGCGAGCCGGGATTCCCGAAGATCTGCGACTGTTCGTATTGGTCCACCTCGAGATAAGCCGGGCGGCCGGGCGTGGTGACGATGCGCAACCGGGCCAGGCACGGGGCGGTGGGTGCGTCCGCGTCCTCGGTCACCTTGGTCTGGCCCGTGACAAAGAGGAAATGGCGGTTCTCACCGTCCCGCCAATACGCCGGCACACTGCGGCTTCGCGCCTTGTCCATGGCACCCTTGGTTTCCGAATAGGGGCCGAAAACGTTGAGCGGGCCGCGCCGGCCGAATTGCGGTTGGATCGCGGGCGAGAGGAGGGATGTGTCGCTAGCGGAATCCTGGCTGACCGGCTGTCGATCCACCAAGCCGCCGGGCAGGTGGGCGCGATCCAGCAGGTAGACGTTTCCCTGTTTCCCGCCGAGGGCCAGCAAGTGAGGGGTGGCCGTTTCGTCATCGCCCAGCGCGGGAATCAGGCAGGCACCGCCGCTGCCCAGGTCGATGTCACCGTTCGCGGAGTCGCCGTAATTGAAGGGCGTGTAGGTGCCCCGCAGCACCAGCCCGGTGCCGGGCGAATCGCTGAATTGCAGCACGGATTGGGTCCAGTCGTGCGATTGACTCTTCAGGCTGCCGAAGTTGGCGCCCGTCACGACGAAGATGTTCCCGTGCTCATCGATCGCGGGGCCGCCGGCGCCCCAGATGCCGCCCGCCGTGCGATGGGGCTGGCGCACGGAGGCAAACGCCGAGGCGATCCGGGGCGTTGCGCCGGTTTCGACAGCCACCAGCCAGCCGGTGAGGGTTTCACCGAAGGTCACGTAGAGACGGGAGCCATCCGGGCTGAGGTTCAAGGCGCCGCGCTGGATCCCGAACAGGGCACGGCGAGTGGCGGGCACCGGTTCGGCTGGCGCATTGCGGTTGATTCCCGGGATCGCCAGGGCCGCTGCGTCGATCGTGACCGGCCAACCCGGGAGAACCCGCCCGCTGCCGATATCGAGGGCGAATGCCTGCCAGCCTTCCGCACTGGCGCAGCTGGTGACGTAGAGAATCCGTTTCACGGGATCGATCACCGGGGTGCTCATCACGCCAATGTTGACGCCATCGAAAGTCGGTTTCGTGAGCCGCCCCAGGCTGGTGCGCCAGAGGATCGCACCCGCCGGTGCCTGGGTGGTCGCAAAGGCGTTGATCGCATAGACGTAGCCGTTGCTGGTGGCGGCGAAAATCACGCTGCAGCGTGTCGCTGGAAAGGCACCGGCCGCCACCTGGACTACGTCGAGATAGAGTGGGGTGGCATACAGGCGGGGCGGCCGGCCTTCGAACCAGTCGAGCTCGGGCGATTGCCAGAGCTCGCCAAAGGAGCTGCCCGTGACCTCCGACGGCACCGGTGCCTGCGCGTCGTCGATCCATCCCGTGCGCATGGTGTTGCCGTGAAAAGTGGGCACATCGGCGGCGGGCGCGCCGAGTCCGGACGCCACGAAACAGGCCGCGGCCAGAAAACGACTACCTGCCGTCATAGCCGACGGCCTGGCGGTAGGCGGTGGAAAACGAGATCGCGAGCACAGCATCCTCGGTGCCGATATTGGCGGCGTTGTGCAGCACACCCTGGGGGATCGAGACGGTGTCGCCGGCACCCAGCACCACGGAGACTTCGTTCATCGTGTGGGTGATCCGGCCGCTGAGGACGTGCAGGATCTCGTCGCAGTTGGGATGGAAATGCCTGGGATTTGACTGCCCGGGTTTCAGGCGGGCCACGCCGGTGGTCATCGTGCGCGAATTGCCCATCTCTGCCGACGTATACCAACGCAGATCACCCCACGGATTGGCGATGACTTTGTCATCGGCATGGCGGGTCACCGAAGCGGTCGGCACGACTGGTTCCGCCACGGTGATGCCGCCGGGTGGCACGTCAAGGTGGGCGCTCCAGGCGATCGCGTTAACTAGGAGCTGGCGGATTTGGGGCAGGGCCAGCGCATTGAGATAATGCAAGCCGGTGAAGCCGAAGGCCCGTCCGCCGGCCGGGCGCTCAAAGGCCCAGGCCACGACGCAGTCGGCGCGGGGCGGCGGGTTGGCATTGGCAGCCATGAAATCGCCCGACGTGGGGGCGATGTTGGCGGTGAGGATGGGTGTGATACGCCCCTGGCCGCGTGAGAAAACCAGGGTGGGATAGAATTCGTCGTGATAGGTGACATCAGTGACTCCAGCGGCGACAGGATGAGCCGGTGCGGCCACGTGCACCGTGGCCGTCTCGGTCACCCGGTCGAACATGCCGTCGCGTTTTGCGCCGAGCCATTCGAGCAGCGGCACAGTCTGGTCGCCCGCCGGGACGGTTGATGCCTGGTGCAACGCGATCAGGCCGGCGCCGGCATCCATCAGTTTTTGCAAGGCGGCAATCCGGGCCGGAGCGAGCAACGGTGCGGGCTTTTCCTGGACACCGTCGAAATACAGCACCACTGCCGAGGCGCCTTTCAGCACGTTCAAGTCATCGGGAAACCCGGTCGTATAGGTCAGCACATCGGCGCCGGCGAACGCCGGGGCTGCCCGAAGCAGGGCGGCGAGGTAGGGGATGCCGTTCGGAAAGTCGTGCATTCCCGGTCCGTGGCTCTTTTTTCCGCCGATCAGGACAATCCTCTTCGCGGCCGATGGCGTTTGCAGGGTGCCGACACCCAAGGCTGCGGCCGGTGCCGCGCCACCCGGTTGCGCCACTGCGGAATCTGCAAGCCCGGCGAAGGCAAGCAACCACAGGGACAGAAGAAGGGGCGGTCTGCGGAATCGTGGGGAAACGTGCCTCATGTGAGTGCCGGGGAGCACCCGTAGGCAAACGTTTGCACAATCGGAACTCAAGCGAAATTCCCTGCTCATTTTCCCCTCTCACCAAGGTGGGCAACTACGCCGCCAGCCCCGCCGCCAGTGCCAGTGCGGCTTTAGCGCGGTTCATGATGTAGAGGTGGTAGCCCGGCGCGCCGTGTGCGAGGAGGTCGCGGATCTGCGTGACGGCCCAGTCGTTGCCGACGCTCTCGACGATCTCCGGATGGTCGCCGGCGGCTTCGAGGCGTTTGATCAGTTTTTCCGGCAGGCTGGCGCCGCACATCTCGGTGAAGCGCTTGATCTGCTTCAGCGACAGCACGGGCATGATGCCGGGCACTATCGGGATGGTGATGCCGCGGGCGCGGCATTGGTCCACGAAGCGGTAATAGACCGCGTTGTCGAAGAAGAGCTGCGTCGTGACGAACGCCGCGCCGGCGTCGGCCTTGCGCTTCAGGTTGTCCAGATCGACTTCCAGCGATGGCGCCTCGGGGTGTTTCTCCGGGTAGCCGCCGACACCGAGGCAGAAGTCAGCATGGCGGGCCTTGAGCAGCGCGACGAGGTCGCTGCCGTAGCGCAGGCCGTCCTGGTAGGGGACAAACTCTGTCTGGCCCTTCGGCGGGTCGCCGCGGAGCGTCATGATGTTGCGGTAGCCGCCGGCGTGGAGCTGGTCGGCGACGCCGTTCAGCTCGTCGCGCGTGTGGCCGACGCAGGTGAGATGGGGCATGACCGTGAAGCCGATCTCGGCGCGCAGCAGGCGGCTGACCTGTGCAGTGCGCTCGCGGGTGCTGCCGCCGGCGCCGTAGGTGACGGACACAAAATCCGGGGCGATGCGTTTGAGCGCGGTGGCCGTCTGGCGCAAGGCCTCGACCCCGGCCTCATCCTTGGGCGGGAAAAACTCCAGCGAGCGCAGCGGACGGTGCTGGGCGAAGAGTTCGGAGATGGGCCGGTCGGAGGTCATTTAGTAATCAAGGCATCCGAATTCGATGATGCGTGTAAAGCACCGATTGCGTCCTACTTCGTTGGCACAGCTGGAACCGTCGCCTCCAGAATGACATGGGTATCTGTCTCTGACACCGACCTGAGCCTGAAATACGGGGCCCGCCACCGGGCATAGGTTTGCATGAAGCCGGCCGTCGCACCTGTTTTCCCCAGCACCAAGTAGCGCAGGCCGGACTGCCGCCAGCGGCGTGCGACCTCGTCGGGCGGGAGTGTCCCGTCGAACAACCACGCGATCTCGGGGCTCCACAGCGGGGCGGCCTCGGTGCCCAGCGGGGCGAGCACCCCAGGCAGGCCGGCGTGGTCGGTAAGGATTCGGTGCCGGTCGGGCAGGGGCTGGATCAGGTTGAACAGCGCCGCATTGACCGTGTGGACGATGGCGGGGAATTGTCCGGCGGCGCGGGGCCAATCGCGCGCACCGAGACGATAGGGATTTTCCGGCAGCGCGAGGGTCTTGGGCAGCGACTCAAGGAGCACGAGGGCGACACCGGCAGCCACGAACCGGGCGGCAGCCGGCCGCTGCACCCAGAAACCGAGGCCGTAGGCGGCCACGACCGCGAGCAGCGCGAAGGCTGGGCTCAGCACCCGGAGCGAGTAGAACAACCCGCCGGCGGTGTAGGCCACCGAACCCAGCCAGAGTGCCAGCACCAAGCCCACGAAGAGGGCGACCAGCCGCGTCTCGCGCAGGCGCTGGGCAAACAGCAGGCTCAGGGCGACTAAACCCGCCACCGCAGGGAGCGCCCACAGCAGTAGATAACGTCCAAGCTGCAGCCAATTTTCTGGCGAAGCCAGCACCCGGCTGGCCGGGCCGCGAAACAGATCGTTCCAGGCGGTGAAAATCTCGTTCGTCGCAAACAGCCCGGCGACATTGAGGCTGTAGAAGGGGTTGCCGGTCAGCAGCCACACGCGCAGCGGCCAGGCGAGGGCCACCGGCAAGGCCACGGCCGCTAGCAGCCAAGTCTGGCGGCGCGGTGCTTGCAGCCACACCGTCGCGGCGATCGCGGCGATGGGAAAGATGACGCCGTATTCGCGCGTGCTGGCGGCGACGATGGCAAAGAGACCCGCGAGCACGGCCCAGCGGTCGCCGTGCTCGTCGCGCAGGTGGGACAAGCTCCAAGCCATCCCGGTGACTGCGACGGCCGTCAGACCCGTTTCCTGGCCCAGCATCACCGACCAGGTCAACAGCGGGCACGCCGCCGCGAGCAGCACGGCGCGGCGGGCGACGACCGCGCCACCCCAACGGCTGGCCAGCCGCCACACGAGCTCGTGCACGGCCAGCAATTGCAGCGCGACAACCGGCGAGGTCCACAAGGCGTGAGAGCTGCCGGCGCAGGCGTAGGCCCACGCATAAAGGCTTGCGACGCCGGGCGGGATGCTCTCGGCCCAGAAGTAGCGGACGAAATCCCCGGCCCTGCGCGGCGGGTAAAAATCCAGCGAACCGTAATGCAGCATCTGTTCGGCGAGCCAGCCCCAGCGAAAGGTGACGTCGGGGCCATTGAGTGGATACACGCCCAGCCGCCAGACGACGATGATCCAGAACGCGCCGTAGAGAGGCACCCACCAGCCCAGCTGGGTGAAGCAGGCGAAGGACGAACTGATCTGCGTGGTGCTCGGGCGCGTCGGCACGAGCCGGGCAAGCAGCGCCACGAGACCGAGAGCCGCTGCGAGCGTGGCCAGTGATATGACGGCACCGGTCCATGCGAAAACGAGCACGGCAGCATACAGTGCGGCGGCAGAGGTGGCGAACGCAGCGGCCAACGACCAAGGCAGCCGCAACGCGCGGAGCAGCATCGCGCCGGGCACCAGCAGGCCTCCCAGCAAGAGC
>Ga0154020_10008102_pt1 | contig 12219 bp, 7 predicted proteins | sample Klosneuvirus_201_FD_109709 | JGI IMG/M metagenome (GOLD analysis project Ga0154020, IMG submission 109709) | Active sludge microbial communities from wastewater, Klosterneuburg, Austria - Klosneuvirus_20160825_MG | ecosystem: Engineered > WWTP > Aerobic digester > Activated sludge | place... | reverse complement strand
TTGGCTTTTTCATGATAACGATCTCCTTTTGAAATTAGCTGACAACCTAGTTATAAACTGCAAAGAGGCCCGTTTCCGGTCCTCCGAATGCATCCATGAATAAAGCAAGGGCAACGCCAGGAGGGTCAGGATCGTCGAAGAAACGATGCCACCGATTACAACTGTAGCGAGTGGTCGCTGAACTTCAGATCCAGTCCCGGTCGCAACGGCCATGGGAACAAAGCCCAAAGACGCGACCAGTGCCGTCATAAGGACCGGACGGAGACGCGCTAGAGCACCCTCGCGGGCAGCCTGTTCAAGAGGGATGCCTTCAGAGACCAGTCGTTGGATAAAGGTGATCATCACCAGACCATTGAGAACAGCGACTCCGGACAGCGCAATAAAACCAACACCAGCAGAAATTGAAAGGGGAATCCCCCTTAACCAGATAGCTATGAGCCCGCCGGTCAACGCAAACGGAACTCCAGAGAACACCAACAACGAATCGCTGATATCACGAAAACTTAAATACAAAAGAAGGACAATCAACAGGAGCACGACCGGGACGACTATTTTCAGCCTCTCTGATGCCGAAATGAGCTGCTCAAATTGGCCACCCCACTCTACCCAATAGCCGGCTGGAATTTTTGCTTCCTGCTCAATGGACATTTTGGCGGCCTCCACAAATGATCCGAGGTCTCTGCCCCGGACATTTGCAGTGACGACCACCCGACGTTTACCATTTTCCCGCCCGATTTGATTGGGTCCCGGTGCAACATTCAGTTTCGCCAAGGAGCCAAGGGTAATGAAGCGCTGCTTGCCATCAGATGCATTTTCCGGCTCATCGCCATGGTCGGGGATCGCAATCGGCAGTCTTTCTAGCTCAGCGGTGTTCGCACGCAGGTCTTCTGGAAGACGAACAACGATCGGAAAACGCCGGTCGCCCTCAAATACGCGCCCCGCATCTACACCGCCGACCGCAGCTTCCACTACCTCCTGTACGTCTCCAACATTTAAGCCGACCCGAGACAGCATGTCACGGTTCAAGTCAATAGACATGACCGGAAGGCCACTAACCTGCTCTACTTTGACATCAGATGCACCGGGTATAGCGCGAACGAGAACCGCGATTTTCTCCGCAGATTTGAGCAATACATTCATGTCGTCACCAAAAACTTTAATCCCGACGTCGCTGCGTACTCCTGAAATCAATTCATTGAAACGCATTTGAATGGGCTGTGTGAATTCATACTGATTGCCCGGCAACTCCTTTAAATAGTGCTCCATCTGTGACACCAACTGTTCTTTTGTCTTGCTCTTGTCTTTCCATTCTGACCGAGGCTTGAGCATTATAAAGGTGTCAGCGACGTTAGGTGGCATGGGGTCAGTGGCAACTTCGGCCGTACCAATCTTTGAAAATACCGTATCAACTTCGGGAAACGACTTAATTTCTTTTTCTACAGCCAGCTGCATTTCCACTGACTGCGTCAGGCTCGTACCCGGAATGCGCATTGCATGGGCTGCTATATCTCCTTCATTCAGACTCGGGATAAATTCACTTCCCATGCGCGTGAATATAAAACCACAGAGTACCAGCAGGCAAAGCAGGCAAGTCATCGTTAAAGTTCGGAACCGAAAAACCAGCTCCTGCAGAAGTTTATAGGCGCGGTCCGCAGCGACCATAATTCGGCTTTCTTTTTCGACAATTTTGCCCGACAGAAAAAGAGCAACGGCGGCCGGTACAAAGGTCACAGACAGGACCATTGCACCAAAGAGTGCGGCAATCACCGTAAAAGCCATGGGGATGAACATTTTACCTTCGACACCGCTCAAAGTAAGAATTGGGATATACACAACCATAATGATAAGCTCGCCGAACATCGTGGCCTGGCGCACCTCTTTGGTTGCCGTAAAAACAGTATCAAGTCTTTCTTGTAGAGTCAGATTACGACCTAGTTCGTGACCTTTCACTGCAAGGCGTTTGATGCAATTTTCGACGATAATGACTGCGCCATCCACAATAAGTCCAAAATCGAGAGCGCCGAGACTCATGAGGTTGCCACTGACGTGACCTTTTACCATCCCGAATGCTGTAATAAACATCGACAAGGGAATGACCAGGGCCGTTATGACTGCCGCTCTGATATTTCCCAAAAAAATAAATAAAATTGCAATGACCAGCAAAGCGCCTTCAAAAAGGTTTTTAGAAACCGTGGCAATCGTTTTGTCGACCAGGTCCGTGCGATTGTAAACGGTATCCAGCACGATCCCTTGCGGCAGGGTTCGGCGAATTTCGCGGACCTTTGAGTCAATTGCCTTGGCAACAGTGCGGCTGTTCTCCCCCATTAACATCATGACGGTTCCGATAACGACTTCCCCGCCGTCTTGGGTCGCCGCGCCAGTCCGCTGTTCTTTGCCAAAGCCAACTTCAGCAATATCCCGAATGAGCACGGGTATTCCGCGGATATTTTTAACGACTACCCGTCCGATTTCCGACAATGTGGAAATTTGGCCAGGCACTCTAATTAAATACTGCTCACCAGCTTTTTCGATATAGCCGGCGCCAACGTTATCGTTATTTTTTTGAAGTGCTGAAAGGACATCGTGGAAGGTCAGATCGTAGGCAACCAATCGCTCAGGAAACGGAGTAATATGAAATTGTTTTTCAAGGCCACCAATTGAATTCACTTCAGTAACGCCAGGGACATTGCGCAGCTGTGGCTTAATGATCCAGTCCTGAATTTCACGAAGATCACGCGACAGATAGGGCGTACCATCTTCCTTTTTTGCCTCAGGCCCGGGGTGAACCGAATACATGTAGATCTCACCAAGTCCCGTCGCAATAGGCCCCAAAATCGGCGCAACACCAGGAGGCAACTGATCACGAACCTGCTGCAGTCGCTCAGAAATCAGCTGTCGGGCAAAATAAATGTCGGTGCCGTCCTTGAAGATAACCGTGACCTGGGAAAGACCGTACCTCGAAAGGGACCTGGTCTGGTCAAGGCCAGGCAAACCCGCCATCGCCGTTTCAACTGGAAACGTCACGCGTTGTTCAACTTCAAATGGCGAGTAACCTTCAGCCTCGGAGTTGATTTGTACCTGTACATTCGTAATGTCCGGAACCGCATCTATGGGCAGCTTCAACAGACTCCAAATGCCGACTAACGCAATGGCACCAGCAAAGGCCATCATAAGCCAGCGCTGACGTATCGAAAATAGGAGCAGTTTTTCTAACAATATCGTGCCTTCCGGTTAATGCTCGTGTTCTGCAGTTGATTTGAGCAGCTCGGCTTTCGCAAGAAAACTATTGCGGCTCACATACCTGTCTCCCGGCTCTACGCCGGCCAGAACTTCAGACCAAATTTCATCAGTCCGACCAATGACCACAGGGGTAGCGACCAGCCGATCTTCCTGCCTGATAAATACGACAGTCTGCCCATTGAATTCCTGCAAGGCAGTATTCTTAATCGCTACCACCGCATCGATAGGTTTCAATTGGATGCTGGCCTCTCCAAATGACCCAACGCGCCAAAGTCCCGCTTTATTTTCCAGTTCAATGCGAACATCGATCGCCTGGGTGTCCTCTTCAACGACCGGCGAAACGTAGACCACGGTCCCAGTCCCATCAACCCCCTGCATCCTGTCGCGAACATGAGATTGAAACCCGGCCTTCAGGGCGTGAGCTTCCCGAAGCGGGACCTTACCCTGAAACCAAACCGTACCTAAATCGAGGATGCGGAAGATGCTTTCATTTTCCAATACAAATGCGCCGACCACGACCCGCTTGTCAGCAACGATGCCGTCGAGGACCGTCCTGATGGTGTAGGTAGAACGTGTCGATGCAGTCTCAATGACCGCCAGAGGCTCTCCCTTGCGGACATGATCGCCAAAATCTTTGTGTACTGATTTTACAATGCCACCAAAGCGGGGCTTTACATTCATGGATCGGTTAGGGTTCTCCACTATCTGTCCCCTCGAAGTAACCGCAGGACTTATTTTAGTGGCAGCGGCCTCCTCAATATCAATGCCGCTCGATTCCAGCACGTCGTCTTCCAACTCGACGGAAGCATTTTCGTCAGCGCCTTCCTCATGCTCTTCTTCACCATGGTCTCCGTGGCCGCCGTGGCCGCCGTGGCCGCCGTGGCCGCTTCCGGCAATTTGGGTTTTGGGAACAACCAGGAGTAAAAAACAAAGCGCGGCCGTTATGGCAAGGACAACGGCTACGCCAAATCGCTCGGAACTCTGACGAAGCCAGGTATATGTTACGTAGGAGCTCCTTTTTAAGCTTTCAATTTTGGAGGAGATGCCATTGCGCCTACCCATTGTCGACATCTTTCATGGTAACGGTCTCAATGCGCTTTCCGAGCTTTGCTTCAAGCTGAATTTTCTTTTCGACAAACTCAAGATCCAGACGCTTACGCTCAACTTCCGCTTCATACCAGGTCTGAGCAGCGCTGTTGAAGTCCGCCGAATTTTTGTAACCGCGCATAAAATCGGCACTGACCAATTCATAGTACCGTTTTGCAAGTTCAATATTTGCCTTTCCCTGATCGCTGCGCTTTTGAATGGTCACAAGTTCACCGTAACCGGATTCGACATCAGCGAGCAGAGCGGTGATATCTGACTTTAGCATCCAATCTGCGGTGGCTTTTTCCGCCAGACGCTCTTTCCCTTCATAGGCAGTTTCAAAGCCGCCAAATATTTCCCACGTTGCGACAACCGCCACAGATCCTCCAAGATTGTTGTCAGATCCTCCTATCGACAAAGGGCGGTCACCAAATTGGCCCTCCAGATCCACCTGAGGTAACCACCGCCCCCGCGTTGCAAGAGACTTATGTGCTGCAAGATCAAAGTGAATTGCGGTGGTTTTGACTGCGGGTGCATCTGCAAGCCTCGCGTCCATATAGGTTGAGAGCGGATATTTTAAATGCTGATGCGGAAGCTGTCCGGTCGGACTTGGATTGCGAGCGAAGTCTTCAGCTATCAGAGATTTTAATTTAATGACAAATCCGCGATAGTTCTGCTCAATCTGAGCTAACTCAGACTTTAAAGTTCCTGTTTTTAAGTCAAATTCCACAACATCCGACTGAGATCCGCCACCACGGTTGACAATCTGGCGAGCAAGGGCTTGCTGCTTCGCATTAATGCCAATAAACCGTTCCTTGATGAGACTGACATCCCGCAGATAAAGAATGTTTGAATAAACCGCTTCTACTTCGCGCTCCACAGCCAATCGCTGTATTTCGTACTCGTGCTCGGCCAATTTTGTTTCAAGTAACGCAGACCGTGCCGCAGCGACATCCAATCCACCTCGATAAATGTTCCAGGTTGCGGCCAGGTATCCGAAGCCAGAGGCTGAAGAAACTGAGGATCCTGACGACCCCGCTTGCTCAGACCCAAATTTTGTCTCCAGTTTTGGATAGAATCCAGCCAAGGAACGGCCTTCTCTGGCCTTTGCGGCAATAATTTTTTCTCGCAGGCTGGCTAGACTCGTGTTGCGATCAACCGCCAGCTGTCGCGCGTTTTCAATGCTCAAAGTATAGGCCTGGGCCTCCAGGGTTGCAGGCTGACCAGACTCTTCGGCCTGAGCCAAGGGACCTAATAGTCTCCAAGGTCCAAAACCCGAACAGACCAGCAGAATTATAATGATCACTGCGCGGGGGCTTCTAATCATTTGAATGCTCACTTCCTGGACTGTGATCCTCGCCCGCCGCATCTTTTACGGCATCGGCTTCGCCATGGACTTCACCCTTTCCAGACAGGAGTGCCATTGCGGCATTGGGAATGATCTCTTCATTTAACTGAAGACCTTGCAAGACCTCACAGTTGTTGTAATCACTCGCTCCGATTGTAACATTCCGGTTCTCCACCCCCTTCGGCCCAAGTACCATAATCGAATAGATACCGGGATTACCTCTGCAAAAACTTAAAGGGACGCTAAGCGGCACGTCCCTAACACCAGTGACAATAGCGCCGGTAACGAACATTCCCGGTCGCAGATTGTCGGATTGAAAATCGACAATAGCAGTTGCGGTACGCGTGTCGTCGGTCAGAATGGGAGATAGAAACTGAATTGTGGAACGTACTGAATTAAATGATTCGTCAACGAGCTCTACTTCACTCCCCATTTTGACGAGTTTCACATCCCGCGCTGAGACTGACAGGCGCGCTTGCAGGATGGCGGTGTCGCCAACCGAGAAAAGCTCCTCTTCAGGCCCGACGGATTGTCCTTCCCCCGCAGATTTGGAAAGAACGATGCCTTTTATTGGAGACGTTATCGCGAACACCTGAATCCCAATGTTACTCTCGACCGAGGCCAGTGCTTCCCCCGCATTAACTGAATCTCCGAGATTCTTATAAACCCGGTCGATGACTCCCGGATAGGTTGGGTGAATCCTGAGTGCATGTTTTGGGTGAAAATCAACGATGCCCGGCGCTTTGATGTAGGTGTCGAGTTTAGCCCCCGAGACTTTGACCAGGTGGGGCTGCAGGCGAGCGGCTAACTCCTCGGCTCCCTTTTGCTTAGTCTGGTGCTCAGCCGTTTCCTGCGCTTCTTTTTGATCGAAGTCTTTCTTTCGCTTCCACCAGTAAAAGCCGCCAATACCGGCTCCCACCGCAAGAACCAGCGATCCGGCGGCGAGATACCGCGAAGAACCGAGCCTAAAAAGCATACTGAGCTCCGATATCAGCCGCCCACCCCCGATTAACTTGCTTTGTAGAGAACGTCCGGTAATAGATGCCTGATAGCCGGATGCCGTCAAATCCACTGGATTCGGCACTATTTTGGGAGAAAAGAATCAGGCTGCTTCCAACTTCGTACCGCGGCACCCAAAAAGTCTGGTTCATACCGTCCAATTGCCCGCTTTGCGTGTACCAGTCCATACCGGCCGTCGATGTAAGGCCAATTTTAATCTTCTGTGACGTAAGAGGCCCGCTGACAACTTCCAGGCCCGCCTGGACCGGAATCCACTGCAACTCAACAGCATCCTTCACCGACAGACCAGAATCGGAGTCCGCTTCAATTATTCCCTGTGTGTAGGCGTAGCCAAAGTGAAGGAGAGAGTTTAATTGTCCGTTGCCCAGCGAAACAATTGGAATTTGCGGACCGACCATAACACCAGGCAAGGTCTTCGAAGACTTTGCATATGGCACGGTGAAATAGTTATTGCTGAGGGTGAAATCTTTCGGAAAAAAAAGACGCACCGATGAATCTATCGCCAGCGACCCCGTAGCCTGCCTCGTGAGGGTCGTCGTCGTCCGCGAGTAAATCCGGTCTGAAATTCCTTCGCTGAGCTGCAAGCTTGGGATAGCCTCGGCCTGCGCGTCAGCAGGCACTTCACGCGGTATATCAACATTGGGGTCTGTTTTTTTTGCCTTGGCGGTCTGTCCCAGCGCGTAGCCGGACGCCATAAACAAAAACACAATGGAAACCGCCCTACTGACAAAAGTAGATAACCGTTGTTTACTGCGCATTTCTTTCCACCTCAAATGTTCCGACCTGCCCAAGACTGTCATCTGACAGAGTGCCGGTGATTTGGCTATTGACTGAAAAATTCCCTTGCACGGTCAGACGCTGCGCGCCACCGGTCTTGCCGGTGAAGGTCCGGCGGAAGGGGTCGAACTGAATTGACTCAAATGGCAGCTGAACATATTCGCCGGAATCAAACGAACCGTAGTATAGGCGAAGATTGCCGGTAACACTCAGACCACGCGGAGCAGCAGGGTCGACGGTACTTATAATTCCAAACAAAATGCGTTCCGGCAAATTCGTGTCCGGCGAGGTGTTACGAAGCGATCCTTGGTAAGTCCCCTTGATCCAACTCAGCCGCGTCAAATTTGCGGGAGCATCCAATGCTACTGTTTTTGAGAGCTTGATTTGACCCATACGCCCTATGGCGGCAGAGTACCACTCTCCGGTCATATTGCCGTTCGCGACATTGGCTTTTATGACCACATCCGAAGCTTCGTTTGCCAGGGTTAGCAACCCGGTTACCGAGTTGAAGTTCGTGTCATCAAAGCGGTAAGAAAGTGACTCACCGGAGTCCGGCGCTGCAAAAAACAGAGTCGCCGCAGCAGATAATTTAAGGCCAGAGCCACTGAGTGAAGGTACGAGATTAATGCGTGCAGGCTGGAATGCGCTCATGGAATCATAAGCAACAAAGCCATTGTACTCGCCTGCCATAGAATCCCCGGTATCCGGTGGCACCTGCCTGTCCGCATTGAAAGTCGCAACCTGTCCCAGTGAGGAGTCGGTTATTTGTCCTGAAATACCGGACTCTTTCATCTCGATTTGAATGGTGAGTTTGGGCGACCCTTGAGTAACGCCGACTACTTTGCGGGCAAATGGCTGATAATCAATCGTGTCAAAGCGAAGTTCCAGGTATTCGTTCGAAGAATATGGTCCGTAATAAAATCTGGCACTTCCCACAAGCGCAAGTCCTCCCGCCTGGGACTTGTCTGGAATTGAGTTAAAACTCAGCATCAGGTGTTCCGGAAGCTGCGAACCACCATTAGTATTTACTGTGGTGCCAAACCAGTTTCCAGACGCTGCGGGGCCATTTCTTTTGTCCGGTGGGGAAGCGATATCGGCTGCAGAAAAGGATGCATTCCCTAAAAGGCCAACTCGCTTAGAAAACCATTTTCCGGAAACACCACCATTATTCAGCTGGCCCACAAAGTAGATATCGCAGGCCTCGCTTCGTATTGAAATTTGCCGCGTCAATGGATTGAATTCTACCGCCTCAAATTCATATACAAACGATTCGACATTTAAAGGTGCCGGGAGATTAATTTTCATACTTGCTGTGACATGAAAACTATCAACGCCGTCCTGAGCAGTACTGAATGACAGTGTCCCCCTGGCAAAATATGCGGCGTTATTCCATTCGTAAATTCCACCGTAAGTCCCGCGAACGGGTGGCGTCGCCCCGCCCAGATTGAGTTGTGCTGTTCTGGAAAGTTCGATGCCCCCCGACAGAGAAGTTGCTGGTGCAGACCAAGCGCCAATTAACGCATCAGATCGAAAACCAAGGGACAAATTAATTTCTTTAAATTGAGTATTCGAGACGACGAGGTCGAGTCTGGATTCGGATACATTGAAATCAGCTTTAGTCGTCCCGAAGCTGAAAAGTTCAAGGTCCGCACCGGAACCGTAAGTAAGACTCAGGGCCCCGTTAAGAGTTGGAACAAGAACAGGGTCGACCTGCCCCCCCTCGGTTTCCGGCACGTCTTTGAGTTCCAGGAGCAGCGTAACATCTTGCTTGTAACCTGACCCATCGGTCATCTGACCTCGATAGGAACCGGCTAAGGGAGCGAGTTCCTGCCGCTTTTTATGGGCGTTAATTCTGAGCTGTTCCCGGCGCGTGTCGCGGTCGCTCATCGATTTTCTGGCGCAACCGAGACCTGGAACCAGAAGAAACAACGACAGAAATAGTGCCACACCTGGGCCGAAACAATTTCGCATGCTCGCGCTCCCTTTGATTTGCCGCTATTTTTTACGGATAGCTAACTAATGAAACGTTTCCGAGTTGACCCAGGCCGTCAGAGAGTACGATCCCCTCAAACTCTCCATCGGGTGACATTGTCCCTTTAAAAGTCAATCCATAGTCTAGCGTCTTGGCCGTCATATAGCGTGTATAGAAATTAAATTGAATATTCGTAAACGGAGTCTCGATGTACTCCATCGAATCAAAGCCACCGAGATAGAATCGCGCGTTCCCAGAAATCCGTATAAGTGGGGCACCATCAGCTCCTGTATCCTGAGTGGTAACAAAGGACATAGAAATCCGCTCTGGAAGATTAGATTGCGGATTGGTATTGGTCAGGTGCCCACGATAGTAGCCCGAAAGGGTCTTAACCAACACACCGTTGGTCGGTGGAGTGGGAAGTGTAGCTTTCGTCGCTTCAAATGTCCCGACGCGGCCGACCTGGGTCGAGAACCACTCACCGGTGATTTTTCCACCACGCAGCGTGCCAATCATGCTTACATCATTGTTGTCACTGCGTACACTGATTGCACGGGTTAAGAGGTTGAGCGGAACATCTGGGTATTCATAGGTCAGATATTCGTTTGAATTCCATTCTCCGAAAAGAACCTTTACATTCGCAGAGACTTTTAACTGGCCACCAATATTCACCGTACGGACCGTTATTTTTGCATATTGATAAAATTCAGTCCCCTCGTGAAGTAAGACTGCGTTGTAAAGTCCACCAACATTGTCATCCTGTGCGGACGACTCCGTGGAAATCAACCCAATTAGAAAAAAGATCACCGCCGCTGAACTCAAAAACCGAACGGACCAAATTTTCAACATAACTCCCCCAAATGAAGTGGCGTAACTAAGACCCTAACCAATTAATTCCAATCAATGACTCAGAGACACTGAGAGACTTGAACAACTAAAATTGTCACAAAATTTCGTTAAAATCTGAGATTGCTCTCAGATCAGAAGCACCGCGAACTGTTCGTGCTTCTGTATTCCAGAGGCCAGGGGGATGGCCAAAAAAAATGTCGTCGAGGTCACAGATTGGCGAAGGTGGCGCCAAATTCCGCAACCGGAGATCTGAAAATTACGGCACTGGCCTGAACCAAGCAGATCAAGAACCCGGATCAATTGAGTGGGCGCAGTGACAAAAGCGAACACGGAAGAATCGGAATTGCCATGGATCAGACAATCGGGATGGGAATGGGAATGGGAATGAATGTCCGCGAGCTGGCTGGGACCAGGTTCTTGAGGGGTAAAGCACATTCCGGAATGGACCAGCCCCACGGCGAAAACCAAAACAAACAAAAAGCCAACTAAGCGGGCTGAACGAGTAGACCTTTTAAATTGAATCTCACGCATTGCGTGGATGATATAAGACAGGTTGTCGAAGAGTCAATTGGATAATGCCAGCCTGACTTCAGCAATTGTCTATAAATATCAGAACCTTATATCGAATCAGCGTTGCTCGATTGCACATGGACTTTCAGTCACCGGATGCCAGAATACCCCCCCCCATGAACCAGACGGGTTAAACGGGTCATTTTTTAGGTTCCTATTTTTTGCCGCGCAACTAACCAGATGCGTTGAGAAAATCATCTTCTCCCCAATGAGACTCAAGATGAAAATAAGGTATCCGAAGACTCGCTCGGGTGGCGGACAGCACTTTTCTTCCCAGCTCCGCACCTAACTCCCCAGCCCGTACCATTTAGCCGGTCAAGTTTCAGTAATCGAGCTCCGATCTCACCCGTCGCGACCGAAGTCGAAGGCGTCCTGGGTAAACCGCAGCAGCCCCCGCGGCGGTGGATCATTATCAATATCCATGTACTTGAAGTAACGGCGGATGGAATCGGATTCTGTGACGGCACAGAATGGGGCGCAGTTTACCCGCACAATACTAACAATTGAGGACATCGATTTTAAAAGGCAACTAACGCGGCGCCAGCATTTTCGACCAATTGGAGTTTTTCCGCCTATTGCCGACCAGGCTCAATTCCACAGTTATTTCGAATCAGTGAATTACTGAACAGCTGGAGCCTTAGGCATAACTCTCTATCTGCCGGTAGTTTCGCAACATTGAATTATTTTGGGGCATCACAAGAAAAAATCAAACAAACTTCAGGTCCATCCCTTATGCCACTTCCCGGCCCCTTGATTTCGCAGGACCATCTTCCGCGGCATCCACCCCAAACTCCAAAAATCCCGTGCCAGCCAGCATCAACTCTTCGTTCATTTGTTTGATCCGTGCGGGGTCTGCGGCAAGTTGCGTGCGCAGTTCAGCCTCACGCTCTGGCGTAAGTGCAGGTCGCCAGACGACATCAGATCCACTCGTCGGACTTGTCGCTTTCGCCGCACTCTTAACGCCTTCTGCCGCTGCCTGTGCAACTATCGCCAACCCCGCCTCCTCAAAAACCGCAACCCGTGCATGGGTTGAGTGTTTGAAGGCGCGCGAAATCCGCGTGTACGAAGGCGAATCGTAGTCGGCCTTCGACTCGAACAACCCCGGCTTGATCTTGAATTCGTCGAGCCGCGTAAAGGCCACGTGAACGTCAACATATTCCATCGCTTCGACAACCGCCGGGTCGATCTGCGCGCCGAGGCGACTGATCAGATCGGACTTCCAGCGCGCCGTCAAACGTGCAGCATTGTCGCGCCAGACGTTGAATGCTTTCACAACCATTTTGTCGGCGTCTTCACGGTTTCGCGCAAAATACGCCCAGCTCAACTCGTCCCCCGCCCACTTGAATCGCATCCGTGG
>Ga0154020_10008101_pt1 | contig 12219 bp, 13 predicted proteins | sample Klosneuvirus_201_FD_109709 | JGI IMG/M metagenome (GOLD analysis project Ga0154020, IMG submission 109709) | Active sludge microbial communities from wastewater, Klosterneuburg, Austria - Klosneuvirus_20160825_MG | ecosystem: Engineered > WWTP > Aerobic digester > Activated sludge | place... | reverse complement strand
GCGTCGCGTTCGCCGCGCACGCAATCTCAACGGCGCGGCCGTTAACAGTCAGTTTCAATAGCTTTTTGGACACGATTCCTCCTGTGGCGGAAGTGTACATCGGAAGGCCGGCAGGAGGTAGTCGTCCTAAGCTCACAGGTAAGACCTCAGTGCAACTCCCAGTACGAGCCCCCCAAGCGAGCCACAGTACGCGTACAACAGGTAAGGGACGACAAAGCACCCCAGTGAAGGACTGAATTCCTCGTCCTCGCGCAGGGTCCGTTTCATGTTGGCCGAGACGGCGGTTACCAAAGTGGCAACGAGCACGCAGTAGTTGAGAGGATCGGTTCCAACGGCGCCCTTGATGCCCGGCCAGAGAAGTACGATCGGTGCAGCCGCTACGGGCAACGCAAAGATCGCGCTGGTCAGAAGTACTTTGCCGAACGAGCGCCAATCCTCCTCGTGATAGTGCCGATGAAGCACAAAACCGGCAACGCCAAGCGGAAGGCCGACTAACTGGAGTGTTGCGCAAGCCATGATCCAATTCGCGACTGATTGCGGATGGGTCAAGGCTGCCCAGAGCGCGATCGCGGGGAAGTTCAACAAGAAGAGTGCGACGCGTACTCTGCCGCGTGGGGGCCTGCCGAAAACCAGTGTGGTGACGGGATAAAAACCGGCAATAAGGAACGAAATGCCCCCCGCTAATCCAAGGAAAGGGTTTACGCCGAGATAGCCGCAGGAGATGGCCAGCAACGGGATAGTAGATGCCTGCGTCAGAAAATAGGCATGGGTGACAAACGGTGACGGGTTTCTGATGCGGAACTCCGCAAACGCCTCGCGCCAGGGGCCGATCTCTCCCTTCTGGACAGCGACATCCAACTCCTCCAGACGAACTCTCTCCAGTTCGGCTTCCTTGGCCACAAGCGGATTAGGTTTCTCAGTGCCCAACGTTTTGCCCGTCTTGGATGGCACAATGCTAAGGAAGGTGGCGCACGTTTAGCCTTACATTCCGGTACCGTCTTGATAAGTGGCAGGCTATGTCGGAGTTTGTTGTTAGGCCCCTCGCTTGCGCTTCGGGCTCTTGTTCCGTAACACGGTTGCATGGCACGATCCTCCACGCTTGGTGAACTGCGTAAGGCCGGCTACAAGCCGCGTCTGGTGAAGGATGAGCTGCGCGACAATCTCATGGCGCGGCTACGCGCCAAGCAGCCCGTGTTCGAGGGCATTGTGGGCTATGACGCCACGGTGCTGCCGCAGGTGATCAACGCCATTTTGTCGCGGCACAACATCATCCTGCTGGGCTTGCGCGGCCAGGCCAAGACGCGCATCCTGCGCGCGATGGTGGGGCTGCTCGATGAGTTCATTCCCGTGGTGGCGGGCAGCGAAATCAACGATGACCCCTTTGCGCCGATCTCGAAGCACGCCCGCGCACTGGTTTCGAGCAAAGCCGATGCGACGCCGATCGAGTGGCTGGGCCGCGAAGCGCGCTATAACGAAAAGCTGGCGACACCGGACGTCAGCATTGCCGACCTGATCGGCGACGTTGACCCGATCAAGGCGGCTTCGCGCAAGCTGACGTTTGCCGATGAAGAGGTGATCCACTTCGGCATCATTCCGCGCACGAACCGCGGCATCTTCGCGATCAACGAGTTGCCCGATCTGCAGCCGCGCATTCAGGTGGGCTTGCTCAATATCCTCGAAGAAAAGGACATCCAGATCCGAGGCTTTCCGGTGCGCATTCCGCTCGACATCATGCTGTGTTTCAGCGCGAACCCGGAGGACTACACGAACCGCGGCTCGATTATTACGCCGCTGAAAGACCGCATCGAGAGCCAGGTATTGACGCACTATCCCATTTCGCTCGATGACGCCAAGGCGATCACGGACCAGGAAAGCTGGGTCAAGCGCGGCGGGCCGAAAGTGTCCATACCGCAGTTCATCCGCGATGCGATTGAGCAGATTGCGTTCGAGGCGCGCAAGAGCGAGTTCGTCGACCAGGGCTCGGGCGTTTCGGCGCGCATGACGATTGCGATCTACGAGAACGTGATCTCAAACGCCGAGCGGCGCTGCCTCTTGACAGGTCAAGACCACACCACGGCGAGAGTGCTCGACTTGCAGAGCGCCGTGCCCTCGATGAGCGGCAAGCTGGAACTGGTGTACGAAGGCGAGCAGGAAGGACTGCAGAAAGTCAGCACGAACCTCGTGGGCAGCGCCGTGCGCAAGACCTTCGAGCGCTTCTTTCCGGGCGTGTATCAGCCCGGCAAAGGTGCCAAGCGACCGCAGAAGGCCGAGAAACCGGCCGCCAAAGGCGATGGCGCCTACAAGCCGATCATCGATTACTTCGCCGTGGGCCGCAAACTCGAACTCACGGACGATCTCAGCGACAGGGACTTCGCGGCCCGCCTTGAATCCGTGCCCGGCCTGCGCGAACTGGCGCAGTCGCACATGAAGGAAGCGCGCGGCGATGAATTAGCGGTCGCCATGGAGTTCGTGCTCGAGGGACTGCACCAGTCCAGCCTGCTCGCCAAAGAGGATCTCGACCGCGGCATTCTCTACTGCGATATGCTGGGTGCGCTGTACGAGGGGTAGTGGGTGTTGCCCCCTCGTTACCGAGGGGGCTCTGATGTTTGGTTTTGGTTACTTGCCGCCTTTGCCGGCTTCTTCGGCGTCCTTCAACTCCTGCTGCATGCGCTCAATCGCCGCGTTGACCTTTTCGTTCCAGCTCGTCTCTTTGTACTTCGTGGCGAACTCCTTGTAGCGCTTGATCCACTCCTCAAGGCCCGCGCCCTTGTCGTTCAACTCGCGGTCGATCACGCGGATGGCCGTGGCCGCTTCCAGCTCCAACTGCACCTTCTTGTCGGCCTTCAGCTTCTCGCACTTCTCCAGGGCTTCAGCCGCGTCTTCGTATCCTGTGAAGCGCTCGGCAATGGCCTTCCAGGTGGTGACGACGAGGCGCCAATCGTTCTCAACTTCGGCGACGTCGGCTTTGTTGCGCAGCACGCGGAAGCGATCATCCACGCAGGCTTTGATCTTGGCGGCGGAGTCCTGGGCTGCGTCGCTGGCCTCGCTGTTGGATGCCACGGCGTCGGCCAGCTTCCAGGCCTTGCCGTAGTCGCGCGCGCCAAAGGCGGCCGCGGCTTCCTTGAGTTCGGCCGCGACTTCAATGTCGCCCAGACCGGGGTGCTTCACCTTGGCAAGCTCGGACTCAAGGATCTTTTCGTAGCCCTTGACGCCGGAAAACTTGATCTTGCCGTCCACGCCCACAATCCACACGCGCGGCACCGAGGAGTTGTCCCAGGCATTGTCTTCATCGAGCCAGGAAAGCGCCTGGGGATACTTGATGTTCCTTTCCTTCACGACCTTGGCGATTTCATCGATGGCCTCGCCCTGCGAGTACAGGCCGATGATGTGCAACCCCTTGGCCGAATACTTCTCATAGAGCTCGTTCATGTGGGGCAACTGCCCCATGCTCGGGCCTCACCCCATGCCCCAGGCCTTGATAAGGACCACGTCGCCGGCCATTTCGGCCAGCGTGGTTTTCTCGGGCGTTTCAAGCCAATACGTGATGCGAAGTTCGGGCGCGACATCGCCCGAGCGCAGGGGCTTGAGGTCCTGCGCGCAAAGGGGCGCGGCCAGGAGCAGCAACAGGGCGGCATACTTGAGCATGGCAGTCTCCGTGTGAGGCGGGTTATCATAGCACCGCCGTTGCATTGTAACGACGGCAGCCCGCGCTTCGTATATAGTATGGCAACGGAATGAAGCACCAATGACCCAGAGTGCCGAAAAACTGTCACTCCAGCCCGCCCTTGAGCGCGCGCGCACGCGCTGGCTCAACGCGGCCATGATCAATGCCGGCTCGCGCTGGGCGGCGCTGCCGGCGCTGGCCGTGCTTGGCGCCGCGCTGGCCTTTGCGCTGGCCGGCTGGCGCGACTTTGTGCTGCTGGCCGTGCTCAGCGCGCTGGGCCTTTGCGGCGTGGCCGCGGCGCTGCTCTTGACACGTCAAGCTTTTGCGCGCCCGCGTCGCGTTGGCGCGCCGGACTGGTCGCTGCAGCTCGACCGCGAACTGGGCCTCGACGACGCGCTTGTCACGCTGCTCGATGGCGCCGGCCCCTTTGCCAAGGCCGTGCAAGCCCGCGTGGCGGCAGGATTTGACGAAGCCCTCGCGCGCAAAGCAGCACCGCGCAAGCGCTGGGGCGCGCTCGTCATCGCCTTGCTGCTTGCGCTCATGCCGCTGGCGCTTTGGTCGCCGCAGCCGCGCGCGCCGCACGACGACGCGGTTGCGCATGTCGCTCCCGAAAACGCTCAGCCGCGCGATGCGCAGCCATCCGGCGGGCCCGCCAAAGGCGATGCCGGCGGCGGCAAAGCCAAAAAGAGCGGCAGCCAGGGCAACGGCGGAGAAAGCGCCACCGCCGACCCCGGTGAAACCAGGGCCTCCCAGCCCGCGCCCTCGGGCCGCGCCTCCGACAAACCCGGCGACCCGCCGCCCAGCGACGTCAAGCCCACGCCCGCCGAAGGCAGCAGCAAAGAGCGCGGCATCGGCGACAACAAAGGTCCCAAGCCGCCGGACGCTGAGCAGCCCGAGAAAACGCCGGAGTCCGCCGAGCACCCGATTACGCCCGAAGCCGGCGAAGGCGAGCGCCGCAGCCGCGAAACCAGCAAGAATGTGTACGACCCCGATGGTGAGCGCAAGCCGGGCGTTGAAGGCAGCGGCCCCAACTGGAAGGAAAAGGCCGAAGACGTCATCCCGCGCATGAAACTCACCAGCCGCGAGCGCAAAATGCTCGAGGAGTGGTTCAACAAAGTCGGGCGCTAGACCATTTCGAGCGCGGCTTTCAGGCGGCGCGCAAGTTCGTTCACGGAAAGCGCCGTGTCGAAGCCCTGGCCATCACTGGCGTACATCATCAGGTCCGTCACGCTCTCGATCGCCGTTTTGTAAACGGTGCGGCGCAGGTTGACCAGTTCCATCAACAGTTTGCTCAGTCGCGTGGCAGCGGCGGCGTCGATGATCGGCTTGGCGCGCGCGGCTTTGCTGACCAGCTTGCGCGCCTGGCTGCCTTCGGGAAGTTTTTCGGCTTCGGGCTTCTGCGGCTGCTGGCGCTCCTGGGCGCGCGCGTCGATTTCGCTCACCTGATCGCTCATGACTTTCTTGACATAAGCCGCGCCATCGATCGCGAAGGCGTTGAGCAGGGCAATGGCGTTATCGATCTCGGCGCCGCCGAACCGGCGGTAATACTCGTGCGCGGATTGCTGGATCACGACGCCGATTTCACGGCGGCGCTGTGCCTGTGCGGAATCAAAGGGCAGGGTCTGCTCTTGAGGCTGGGGTTGCGCCGGCTCGGCGCGGTATTGAGAAAAGGACATGGTTGTACCCACGGGTGAGGGCGCGAAATGCGCCCCCTCAATGCCTGCAACAACGGGATACAGGTCGAGCGGGGAGATTCTGGAAAAACAGGTGCCGGGTTTTGGGTTCTGGGTTCTAGGAAAGGCAACGGCTGCCGAGTTTCGCCAAACAGGGCGTCACAACGCAGGTCTTGCAGTTCCCAAAACCTGAAACCCAGAACCCAGCACCCGCTTTTCCCCGATTCTTCCCCAAAACTGTATCCCCTCGTTGCAATGAGGGCCGGGCGCAAAATCACTCCGACTGTGATAGAACCTCGTCGTGGAACGCTTCTTTCTCGAGATCATCTCCGGCAAGCGGCAGGGCGTGTTTGCCGCCGCGCTGCGCCTGATGCTGCGGCTGGCTTCCTTCTGGTATTGGCTGGCAATTGTGCTGCGCCTGGCCGCTTACCGCGTGCTGCCGCGCAGGCGCGTGGCCAAGCCCGTGATCTGCGTGGGCAACATCACCACCGGCGGCACGGGCAAAACGCCCGCCGTCGCCGCCGTGACCTCGATGCTGCGCGATCTGGGCGCGACGCCCGCGATTGTCAGCCGCGGCTATCGCGGCGGCGAGGCCGGCAACGATGAAATGAAAGTGCTCGAGGAACTCTGCCCCGGCGTGCGCCATGTGCAGAACCCCGACCGCGTGGCAGGCGCGCGCACCGCCATACAGGCCGGTGCCACGGCGATTGTGCTCGACGACGGCTTTTCGCACTTGCGGCTGCAGCGCAACCTCGATGTGCTTTTGCTCGATGCGCTCAACCCCTTTGGCTTTGGGCGCATGTTACCGCGCGGCTTGATGCGCGAGCCGCTTTCCAGCGTGCGGCGCGCAGGCGCAATCGTGATCACGCGCGCGGACGTGGCAAGTGACGCGCGGCTGCTTGAAGTTGAAGATGTCGTGCGCTGCTACGGTTTCATCGGCCCGGTGCTGCACGCCGCGCACGTACCCGTGAAGCTGGTCAACCTCGCCACGGGTGTGGAGGCGCCGCTTGATTCAATCAAAGACCAGTGCGTGGTCGCATTCTGCGGCATTGGCAATCCGCGCGGCTTTGAACGCACGCTGGAAAAGCTGGGCGCGCGCTTCACGCCGCTGGGCACGCTGCCGCTGCCCGATCACGCGGCCATGGACTTGCGCGAGATCACGCGCGAGGTGCAGCCCTTCCTGAAGGCCGGGCATGAGCAGGGCGCGCAAATGGCCGTGTGCACACAAAAAGACGCCGTGAAGCTGCGTGGAAGCGACATTTGTCCGGGCCTGCCGTGCTTTGAATTGCGTGTTGAGTTCAGATTTCTGCGCGGCGAAGAAGAACTTCGCGATAAAATGAAGGCCCTGCTCTGACCCCTCGGCGCGGGCAACGCCGTAGATCAGGAGCGAGCACGAGCGACGTCACCACAAAAAAGAAGAAGAAGCGCACGCTGGGCAAGCGGATTTTCCACTTCTGGCCGGTGCGCGTTTTCATTGAGCTGCACATGTGGCTGGCTTCGCTGGTGATGTTTTCGTTCGGCACGCGCTGGGGCTATTGGTGTGCGCGGCGCGCGGGCTGGTTCGTCTGGACGTTCATGCCGCGCCTGCGCAACACGGCGCTGCGCAACGTGGACATGTGCCTGCCCGATCTGCCGCAGGAAGAGCGCACGCGCATTGCGCGCAAGAGTTTTGACCACGTGGCCTACGTGTTCTTCGAGTTCGTGCTGATTCCCAAGAATCTCGGCGGCGACAAGTGGAAACAGGTGTGCACGCTCGATGAAAGCATGGCGCCGTACTTTGATTTCGTGAAGCAGGGCAAGGCGCCGCTCACGGCCGCGGCGCACCACGGCAGCTGGGAAATGGGCGTGCACGTCAATGGGATGAGCGGCGTCAAGCAAGCTGCGCTGATCCGGCCCGGCGATTTGCCGATTGTGGATCGCTGGATGCGCGCACTGCGCAAGTTCTCGAATGTGCACACGATTGAGAAAGAGGGCGGCCTGCGCGAGATGCTGCGCTGCGTGAAAGATGGCATGCCCGTGCTCGGGCTCTTTGACCAATACGGCGGTGATACGGGCTACGAGTACCCGTTCTTCGGGATTCCCACGCGCTGGCAGGCCGACCTGTTCAAGGTGTTTTTGCGCCGCGGCATGAAAATGTGTGTGTGCAAAACCGTGCGCGAGGGCGACTCGTTCAAGTTCCGCTATTCACTCGTGGCGATCAAGGAGTTTCCCGAGGGCACGGAGCTTGGAGAGGTCGTGAAATTCTACGCCGACGCGATCGAGAAAATCATCCGCGATCACCCCGAGCAATATTTCTGGCTGCACCGGCGTTTCAAAGACAGGCGCAAGGGCGCCAAGGATCGCTACAAGGACGGCGGCAAGCGTGTCAGCGCGCAGGAGCGCGAGGCGCTGGTGGCGTAAGGGCCGCGTCCGCTACCCAATCGACAACTCGTTCACAGTTCCGACAATCCCCCCATGCCCACACCGCTCTACTTCGACAACAACGCCACCACCCAACTTGCCCCTGAAGCCCGCGCAGCCATTGAGCCTTTTCTCGGCGCGCTTGCGGGCAACCCCAGCTCCACGCACAGCGCCGGCGGGCAGATCCAGCACGCGGTCGAGAAAGCGCGCGAGCACGTGGCGACCATGCTCAATGGCGCGCCCACGGAGATCACGTTCAACTCCGGCGGCACCGAGGGTTTGAACACCGCCATTGCCTGCGCGCTTGAGGCCCTGCCCCAGCGCAAGCACGTGATTGTCTCGCGCGTCGAACACAGCGCGATTTCTGCGCCCGTGCGCGCGCTGCTCAAGCGCGGCTACCGCGTGAGCGAGATCGGCGTCGATAAAGACGGCCGCATTGATCTTGCCGAGTTGAACCATGAGATTGGCCCCGAAACGGCACTCGTGGCCACTCTCTGGGCCAACAATGAAACGGGCGTGATCGCGCCGATCTCCGAAATCGGCGATGCCGCCAAGCGCGCGGGCGCGATGTTCGTAGTGGATGCCGTGCAGTGCCCGGGCAAACTCAAGCTGGATATGAAGGCGGCGGCCGCGATTGATTATCTCGCGATTTCCGGCCACAAGTTCCACGCGCTGCCCGGCATCGGTGCCCTGTTCGTGCGCAAGGGTGCGCCGTACAAACCACTGATTCTGGGCGGCCCGCAGGAGCGCGGCAAGCGCGCCGGCACGGAAAACGTGCCCGGTATCGTCAGCATGGGTGCGGCCGCCGAACTGGTGAACAAGGGCCTGGAACTCGATATCAAGCGCGAGGCCCATCTGCGCGACACGCTGCAACTGGGCCTGAGCGCCAAGCTTGAAGGCGTGATCGTCAATGGCGCCGAGCCGCGCGTGCCCAACACGCTCAATGTGGGCTTTGATTACGTGGAGGCCGAGGCCGTGCTGCTGATGCTTGATGCCGCGGGCGTCGCGGCCAGCGCGGGCAGCGCCTGCGAATCGGGCAGCCTCGAACCCAGCCACGTGCTCAAGGCCATGGGGGTGCCGCTGAGCGCGATTCGCGGCAGCATTCGGTTTTCGCTTTCGCGTTATTCAACAGAGCCCGAAGTGCTGGAGCTGATTGAGCGCACGGCAAAAGTGGTCAAACGCCTGCGCGAACTCAGCCCGTTCAAGGGCAGCCCGTCCAAGGCGCCGACTCAAGCCGATCTTGACGAGCACAAGCGCTATTTCGCCAATGCCTGATTTCGAGAATCCCGCCGCCGCCGTGATTCGCGCGCTCGATGCCGGCCACACGCCGCACGCGCGCCAGCTCGCGCGCGAGCTGGTCGAGCATTGCGACTCTCCCACGATGCTCCAGCTTTCGCAGGCATTCGCCGAGCGCGGCTTAGCAGCACCCCTGGCTGACCTGTGGCAGCTCCGTGAACGCAAGCGCGGCCTTGTGCAAGCAGAGGCAACGCACTTCGCCGATGCGCTCAATGCGCTTGCCGTGGAACACATGCGCGAGGCGCGATTTGAGCAGGCCCGCCCGCTGCTGCATCTCGCGCGCGAAGCCGCGCCGGAAAATCCTGCCGTCTTGCAGAACCTGGCTTCGGCGGCGCTGGCCCTGGGCGAGTACCAGGGCGCGCTGGATGCAGTGGGGGAGGCGCTGACCCGCAACGCACAGGATCCGGCGCTGCGCGAACTGCGCGGCCGCGTGCTTTATCAAACGGGTGACGCCGAACTTTCAGTTGAAGACCTGGCATTTGCCTTTGACGCCGGGCGCGCCTCGGCCGGCATCTGGCTGATCAAGGCGCTGTGCCTCGATGGCCGCATCGATGAGGCGATGGAGGACATCGAGAAGCTGCTCAGCGAGCATCCCGGGCGCGCCATGGCCATGCTGGAGCTGGAATTCTCGGAGCCCGGCTCGCCGCTTCACGTGCTGGATGAAAATGAACGCGTGCGCGAGCTGCTTGGCGGCGGTGGGGACGGTTCCCGCAAGTGAAAACCGTCCCCGCGCCGGCGTTACGAGGGTGTGCCGCCGGACGCCGCTACTTCTTCTCTTCGAACGTGTGATCAAATGGCTTCTTGATGCCGAGAAGCCCAGCCGGCCTTGACCAGTCGCCGGCGGCGATACCGAACTCAGTTTCAGCCGTGGCGAGGTCGAGGAACTCGGGCGTTCCCGCGCCCGAGAACTGGACGATCACGCCTTTGTCGCCGTAGTTCTGCCAGTTTCGTGTGTCGTAGGTGAACATGACGGTGCGCTTGCTGCCCTTCATGTTCGCGACTTCGGCATATGCGCCCGCTTTGGGCGAAGTGTATGAGCAGTTCGTCGAGGTCAGGCCCGGACCGTTGTTCTCAAAGGCCGAGGAATCAACGGCGGAGTCTTCTTTGGAGTCGAGCGAAACAATTTTGTCGAGGTACTCATGTTCAAGCACGCCCATCTTGAACATTCCGTTCCAGAAGGCCCGACCGCTTGCGTCTCCGAGGTTGCGGATCTTTGACTTGTTCTTGCCGCTGTTGGCGTTCAGCTCCAGCACCTGCGTTACCTTGCCCAGGTTGATGACTTCGGAGTTCCGGCGCGCCTCTTTGAGCCTTGGCAGCACAGCCACGGCCAGAATGCCCACGAGCAATCCGAGAATCCCGATCACCACCATCAACTCGACCAGCGTGAAGCCGCGTCTGCGGCAGTTTTGAGTGAACATGCGTGCGCTCCATGGCCGGGCAGCGTGGCTGCGACCGGTCCAAATTGGCGCGCTTGTGGGAAAGTACCGGGGCCCGCACCCCGTGAAAGTAGCCGACTTCGGGGAGGAGCAACTGGCGGGCCAAATCGGGCGCTGCAGCTGTTGACAGGTCAAGGGCGATGGCGCGGTAACCGGCCCCGCTGGAAATGAAACAGCCCCGGTTGCCCGGGGCTGCGTTTGAGTTTCCTGCGGGTTACTTCTTCTCTTCCCAGGTGCGGTCAAAGGGCTTCTTGGAGCCGAAAATCTGGGTTTCAGGCTTATCCCAGGAGGCCTTGTCGATCTTGTATTGCTGTTCGGCGCCGGGCTGGTCCATGTAATCGGTGTCGCCTTCGGACCATGCGCACAGCACGCCTTTGTCCTTGTAGGAGGTCCAGTTGCGGCTGTCGAAGGTGAAGATGACGACCTTCTTGCTGCCCTTGAGGTTCATTACCGAGTTCAACTCACCGCCCTTGGGCGAAGTGTAGGAGCAGTTGCTCTCCGAGAGGCCCTTGCCGCCTTCTTCAAACACGGAGCTGTCAGCCGGCGAGTCGCCCGCTTCCGAGCCCAGGCAGACCACCTTCTTGATCATTTCCTTTTCCAGCACGCCCAGCTTGAAGCAGTCGCTCCAGAAAGCGCGGCCGGCCTTTTCCTTCATGTTCCTGATTTTCTCTTTGTTCTTGCCTTCGTTGCCGGCCAGTTCCAGCGCCTGCCTCAACTCGCCCATCTGCTTCTTTTCGAGTTCAGACTTGGCCGACATCAGCTTGGGCAAAACGGCCACAGCGAGAATGCCCACGAGCAGGCCGAGAATGCCGATAACCACCATGAGCTCGACGAGCGTAAAGCCACGATTCTTGTTCACAAACATTTCTTCCCCTCGTTGAAGAACGAATGGCGCGCAGGATTTTGGAAGTTCCGACAAGTGCCCATCCTATGCGGGGCGGCGCGATTGTCAACCCTTGGCGGGCGGCTTGAAGTCCGGCTCGCTGAGGCCCTTGAGCGACTCGGGCAGGTCGTTTTCCTGCGTGACCTTGGGCTCGCCGCCTTTTTGCTCGCTTTGCGGCGCGCCTTCGTCGATGGCGCCATCGACCTTGAGTGCGGGCATGCTGGAGGGCTTTTCCAGCGTGGGATGGCCGCACTTGGGGCAGGCGATGCTCATGCCTTCCTTGAAATTCAGGACGTTGAACTTGCTGAAGCACGAAGGGCAGCCAAGGATCGTGATGTTCTGCGATTGCAGCAGCTCATGCACCTGCTCGGGCCGCAGCACGCCGCGCGAGACCATGACCTCGCCCAAACGAAAGAAGAGATTAAAACGCTCGAGCTTGGCCTGCTCACGGATGCACTCGTGCACCTGCTGCTCGTTGCAGTAATCTTTCTCGATGGCCAGGCGGCCCAGCGTCATGCCCATCTTGCGCACGGCAGGCGACATCTCGAGGCGCGAACGGTTCTCGCGCTGGATGGCCAGCACCGTCATCAATTCTTCTTCGTTGAGGTAGCCCTGCTCCACCATGATCTTGCCAAGGTGCGTGCCGTTGGCCGCCTTCTCCTGCGCTTCAACGGCCTTGGCCAGCTGCGCCTCATTAATGAAGCCGCAACTGACGGCGATTTTTCCGAACAGCACTTCAATCTTGGTGGTGGTCATCGGTGGCTTCCAGCTCGCTGCGGCACATCCTAGCGCAAACGCAAACAATAAAAAGTGTAAAATTGCCTTTTGCGCTGTTCTTTGGGGTGCAGCAGTCTAGCAGCCGTTCCT
>Ga0154020_10008100_pt1 | contig 12220 bp, 11 predicted proteins | sample Klosneuvirus_201_FD_109709 | JGI IMG/M metagenome (GOLD analysis project Ga0154020, IMG submission 109709) | Active sludge microbial communities from wastewater, Klosterneuburg, Austria - Klosneuvirus_20160825_MG | ecosystem: Engineered > WWTP > Aerobic digester > Activated sludge | place... | reverse complement strand
CCTCTATCCTCATAATTCTTAAACAGGTCGAAGCTTGCGCATGCAGGCGATAAGAGTACGGTATCCCCTTTTTTTGCAAGGTGATAAGCAATCTGAACTGCCTCATTTGCCGAAAACGTGTTTACTATTACCTCCACATCATTCTCGAAAGCTTCATGTATCCTCTTATTATCCTTGCCCAAACAAACGATTGATTTTACTTTAGACTTAACCAAATCTTTCAGCATCCCATAATCATTGCCCTTATCCACCCCACCAAGGATAAGTACAACATCTCCGGGCATACTTTCGAGGGCGTACCAGGTTGAATTCACATTCGTTGCTTTAGAATCATTGATAAAATCGATCCCTGAAATTTTGGCCACATGCTCAAGGCGATGTTCGATATTGGTAAAACTTCCCATGCTTTCGCGAATGGTCTCGTTTCTTAATTCAAGCACCTTTGCTACTATGCCCGAAGCCATAGAATTATAAATGTTGTGCTTGCCCTGCAGAGCTAAATCGTTAAGTGACATAGTCAGTGATTCTTGGTTTGTGTGGTGTAGGTTAATTATGATTTGGTCTCCCTGAAGAAAAGCACCTTTTTCAAGGCTTTTCTCAATGGAGAAAGGATAGGCTTTTGAGTTTATCCGGCGCTTTGTCAGACCTTTATTAGTCTCCTCATCATCAGCACAATAGATGAATACATCATCCTGCTGCTGATTCTGAATAATTCTGAATTTGGAATCCGAATAGTTTTCCATTTTATAATCATACCTGTCAAGATGATCAGGTGTGATGTTTAATAAGACAGCGATATCTGCTTTGAAGCTGTACATATTATCGAGCATAAAGCTGCTGATCTCCAAAACATAATATTCAAAATCATCGAAAGCGACCTGCTTCGCAAAGCTCTTGCCGATATTCCCCGCAAGCCCCACATTAAGACCCGCATTTTGCAGGATATAATAGGTAAGCATGGTTGTGGTAGTCTTGCCGTTTGAGCCGGTGATGCATATAAGCTTTGCACTGGTGTACCTCGCCGCAAATTCAATTTCAGAGATGATTGAGACATTCTTTTCAATCAATTTCTTGATAATTGGAGCCTTGTCTGGAATTCCCGGGCTCTTAATCACCTCGGCAGCAGTAAGAATACGATCTTCAGTATGCTGATTCTCCTCAAAAGGAATTCCGGCCTGCTCCAGTTCTTTCTTATACTGATCAGCAATAGGCCCGAAATCTGAAACAAATACAGCAAATCCCTTTTTCAGAGCTAATAATGCTGCACCTGTCCCGCTTTCGCCGGCACCTAAAACAACGATATATTTCTCAGCCCCCATTAACGCAGTTTTAAAGTCACAATAGTTATAATTGCCAGTAAAATTCCAACGATCCAGAATCTCGTAACGATTTTGGCCTCATGATATCCCTTCTTCTGATAGTGATGATGCAATGGCGACATCAAAAAGATTCGTCTTCCTTCACCAAACTTTCGCTTCGTATACTTGAAATAGGAGACCTGCATGATCACGGAAAGATTTTCGACCAGGAAAACCCCGCACAGTGCAGGAATCAATAATTCTTTACGGATCATAATCGCGAAAGCAGCTATAATACCACCAATAGCCAAACTGCCAGTATCTCCCATAAATACCTGAGCAGGATATGAATTATACCATAAAAAGCCTACACATGCCCCAACAAATGCGCCGGCAAAAATTACAAGTTCCCCTGAATTAGGGATATACATGATATTAAGGTAATCGGCAAAAATGGTATTACCAGAAACATAGGCAAGAATAGCCAGTGTGATGCCGATAATGGCTGATGTCCCAGTGGCCAATCCGTCAATACCATCTGTAAGATTAGCTCCGTTAGAAACCGCTGTGACGATAACAATCACAAACAATAGAAACACAACCAGTGAATACTTTTCATATCCATCCCCAAAGACGGTCAGTACCTTGGCATAATCAAACTCATTATCCTTGTAAAAAGGAACATTGGTGATGGTCGATTTGAGATCCTGGGTATAATAAAACTGATCACCACGCTTATGAACATCCAACGGTGCACTAACCTTTGCTGGTAGTGTTACCTGTTCCCTGACAACAATATCAGGGTGGAAATACATTGTCCAGCCAATAATCAATGCAAGGCCCACCTGACCCATGATCTTAAAACGACCTGCTAAACCCTCTTTATCCTTTTTAAATACCTTGATATAATCATCAACAAAGCCTATCAGACCCATCCAGACCGTAGTAACCAACATGAGAATGATATAGATATTATCAATTTTGGCAAAAAGTATAGTTGGCAGCAGAATTCCAAGAAGAATGATCAATCCCCCCATGGTTGGAGTACCCTGCTTTTGCATCTGCCCTTCAAGGCCCAGATTCCTGACCGATTCACCAACCTGTTTTGCTCTCAGTAATCTAATGAGACGGCTGCCATAAACTGTGGTCAAAATCAGAGATAAGATAACTGCCATTGCAGTACGGAAAGAGATAAACTGGAACAATCCTGCTCCGGGAATATCATATTGCTTATCCAGCCATGTGAACAGATAGTATAACATTAGCTCATCAGATTTAAAAATTCAGTTAAAATCTCTTTATCATCAAAAGGAAGTTTCACCCCAGCGATATCCTGATATTTTTCATGGCCTTTTCCGGCAACCAGAATAATATCACCGGGTTTAGCCAAATGGCAGGCCGTACGTATTGCTTCTTTTCTATCGGTAATTGAAAGTGTCTTCTTCTTATTGCTTGGCATCACCCCTTCTTCCATCTCCTTAATAATCTGCTCCGGAACTTCAGAACGCGGATTATCAGAGGTCAGCACAACCTTTGTACTCCAGTCGCATGCTACTTTGGCCATCACCGGGCGCTTGGCTTTATCTCTGTCACCTCCGCATCCGATCACAGTGATCACCTGTTCGGTTCCTTTACGGATATCCTGAATGGTGCTCAGTACATTCTGCACCGCATCAGGAGTATGGGCATAATCTACAATACCAATAATACCTGCAGGCGAAATAATATAATCAAAACGGCCTTCGGCACCGCTTAAGCGGCTTAGTGAAGTCAATACTCTGTTACGATCCTGCTCAAGCAATAATGCTGTAGCATAAACTGCAAGCAAATTGTAGGCATTGAAGCTTCCTACCATCTTAAACCATACTTCCTGCCCATCGATATTCAGCAATAAGCCACTGAAATGATTTTCAATGATCCTGGCTTTAAAATCAGCAATGTTCTTAAGTCCGTAAGTCTTTCTGTGTGCACCGGTATTCTGCAGCATCACAATCCCATTCTTATCATCAATATTGGTGAGCGCAAAAGCCTGACTGGTCAAGCCATCAAAAAAGCTCTTCTTAGCTTTCAGGTAGGCATCGAATGTCTTATGAAAATCGAGATGATCATGCGTCAGGTTAGTAAATATTCCTCCCGAAAAACTCAGTCCTTCGGTTCTGTGCTGAGTCATTGCATGCGAGCTAACCTCCATAAAGCAATAATCGCATCCACTATCCACCATATCATTGAGCAGACTGTTCAATACTACCGGATCAGGCGTTGTATGTGTAGCAGGAACGACAAGATCATTGATCTGATTTTGAACGGTAGAAAGCAATCCTGTTTTATATCCCAGATCCTGAAATAATTGAAAAAGTAAAGTCGCAATCGTTGTTTTACCGTTCGTACCAGTAACCCCAACCAGTTTTAGTTTGGAAGATGGATTATCATAAAAATTAGATGCAGTAATACCAAGTGCCTTCGCTGAGTTCTCAACCAGGAAATAGCTTACCTTTTCTTTCAGTTCATTAGGGAATTCTTCACATAGCACAGCTGTTGCACCCTGGTCAATGGCACGATCTATAAAAGCATGTCCATCAGACTCAGTCCCGCGTACTGCCACAAACAAAACTCCCGGAGCTGCTTTGCGTGAGTCGAAGCAAATACCCGACACTTTCCCGTTGGTTGAACCCGAAACCTGTCTGAGTGATACTCCGTATAATATATCCTTGAGTTTCATCATTATTCGAGTTCTAAAATAATCGGAAGACCCTTATGAACACTTGTTCCGGCAGCAAGTGATTGTCTGACCACCTTTCCGCTTCCGCGAACCAGTACTTTTAATCCCGAATTACCAGCAACATAAAGCGCATCTTTCAATCCCATTCCACTTACATCAGGCACCAAACCTTCGGTAATCTTTACTTCCTGAGATACAACACCCTTATTGGTATCAAGACTTATATAATCGAAATTGGATGCGAACAATGCCTTGATGCCGAATGCTTTATAAACAGCCTGAGTTGCTTTACGCTCTCCGGCCTTTGCTTCAGGCAGCTTCAAACTTCCTGTAAATTTTTGCTCCTTAAGTGGATCAAACATGTTGATATCGCTCGCAAAAACGCGGTCGGCAATCTCCCTGAAAACCGGACCGGCCACAGAAGCTGCATAATATGTGCCTTTACGGGGATTGTTGACCACCACGATCAGCGAATATTTTGGATTATCTGCCGGGAAGTAGCCACAGAATGATGCCTGATACTTCTTATCCACACGATAACCTTTATTGGCATCAGCAACCTGAGCGGTTCCGGTTTTTCCGGCAATTTTATAAAGCGGAGAAGCCAGTGACTTGGCGGTCCCGTTTAAAACAACGGCTTCCAAAAGCTCCTGTGCTTTTTTAATAGTCTCATCCGAAACGATTTTGTCATTGATCACCCTTGCCTTGAACTGCTCCACGGTGTTTCCCAGACGTCTGATCTCGCGGACAAAAATCGGAGCAATATATCTTCCATCATTTGCTACTGCATTATAAAAGGCTAGCATCTGCAATGGAGTGATCTGCATCTCATAGCCATAGGCCATCTGAGGAAGGGTTTGTTTCTTATTCCAGCTTCTATTCTTTGGATTTTTGATCACCGGCTGGCCTTCACCAGGAATCTGTAGTTCTAATTTCTTATTCAGCCCCCAATCGTATAAATGCGCAGGGAATTTTTCCTGGTCATTCTGATAAGCAGCATTAATCAATTTCGCAATGGCTACGTTTGATGATTCTTCAAAAGCCCGTTTCACAGAAACAGTTCCGATACCACCATGTGAATCCCGGATAGTATGCCCCGGAATGCGGTAAGTTCCGTCTTCAGTAGCTACTAAAGTACTGGTATCAACCTTTTTGTCCTCAAGCAGAGCCATGTAAGAAGCCAGCTTAAAGGTAGAACCCGGATCCTGACTTGCGGCAATTGCATAGTTGAACTGCTCTTTATACTCACCTTCACTCACCTTACTGAAATTGGCTACCGCTCTGATTTCACCTGTGGCCACCTCCATCAGAATAACACAACCATGGTCTGCATCACTGGTAATCAATTGCTTTCTCAATGCCCTTTGCGCCACATCCTGCATATTGATATCAATAGTCGAAATGATATCGGCGCCCTCTTTTGGTGCAATTTCTATATCCTGGTTTACAGGCATCCAAACACCACCTGCAATACGCTGCATCAGGCGTTTACCACTTTCTCCGTCTATATAGGCACTGTATGCTCCCTCAAGGCCAACCGGCTGAACGTTTTTGTTTTTGTAGCCAATCGTTCTGGCTGCCAGAGTCTGAAATGGCAGAATGCGTTTATTCTGATGAACTGAAATCAGTCCGCCCTTGTAACGACCCATATTAAAAATCGGGAACTTCCGGATCTCTTTTAATTCAGCATGAGTCACATTTCGTTTCAGTAGCAGATAACGGGCGCGCTCAGCCCGGGCTTCACGCAGCATACGTGAATATTGTTTTTTTGACTTATCACCGAAAAAGGAGGATAGTTTAGCTGCAAGCGAATCTACCTTTTCATAAAAAACATCATCCTTTTCGATGCCTCCAGCCAGCATATCCATGCGGACCTCATACTCTGGTACCGAAGTAGCCAGCAAACTGCCATCAACCGAATAGATATTCCCCCTTGCAGCTTCTACGTTTGCAAAACGGGTAGAAAGACTATCTGCCATGGATCTCCATTTCTTTCCTTCAACAATCTGAACATCCACAAGCTTATAAAGCACCGCAAAAGCCAGCAATACAATCATCCCAAAGGCGATGTATACACGGAGCAATATGTCGGTTCTTATATTCATGTTATCTGTTGTCAGTTATCTGTTATCTGGGTAGTAAATTTTCCTTAATTGTCAATTATCAACTGTCAACTGTCAATTAATCAAACTCTCCCTCACGTATCACAATCTTCTTCGGTGGTTCATTCGGCTCAATCAAACCCAGTGTATCCACCTCTTTAGCTACTTCTGTCTGAGTGCTTTTCAGCATCAGATCAGCTTTTAACGTTTTAAAATCCCAGCTCAGCTCTTTCACTTCCTTACTCAGCTTGTCGATATCCCGGATATTATTCTCTGCGAAATGCCGGTTCCCGATATAGATCATTGCCAAAAAGGCGACAAACACGATAAATGGCAGCAAATGAGTAGCCGACTCCTTAGAGATTACTCCCTCAGTAAACATCAGGGTAAAGAAATTCTTTGGAAGCTCAGCCTTTTCTGATTGCTCAGTTATAGGTTCAGCTTCCTGATCCAATTCCTCTTCCGTTTTGTCCTGTTTAAATTGGTTATTCATCCTTCAAGCCTTTATCAGCTTAATTTTTTTCTGCTATTCTTAATTTGGCGCTACGTGCCCTGTTATTCAGTTTGATTTCCTCTTCAGAAGCAACAATCGCTTTCCGTGTGATGCTTTCCAGGGGCTTGATCGGGTTTCCGAAAAAATCCTTCTCCACTTCACCCTGAAATTTACCCTTCCCAATAAAATTCTTGACCAGTCTGTCTTCCAGTGAATGATAAGACATCACAACTAATCTGCCCTCTTTCTTAAGCACATCCACAGTTTGTTCCAAAAACTCTTTCAAAGCTTCAAGTTCCTGGTTCACTTCTATACGCAGCGCCTGAAAAACCTGAGCCAGGTACTTATTTTCTTTGCCTTTTGGAATTAGTTTTGAAATGGCTTTTTTCAGTTCATCAACGGTATCAATCGGCTTGTTGAGACGCTGGGTTACCAGAGTTTGAGACAGTGTTTTCGCATTTTTAATCTCACCATAGATTCCAAAAATGCGGTGCAGTTGTTCCTCAGTATAGGTATTGACTATTTGTTTAGCTGTAAGTGAACTCCCCTGGTCCATACGCATATCCAGATCGGCATCAAAGCGGATGGAGAACCCCCGTTCTGGCTGATCAAATTGGTGAGAAGAGACACCCAGATCAGCCAGAATACCATCCGCAGGAATGGCGCCCTGCAGCCGGCAATTATTTTTGAGGTAGCGGAAGTTCTGATCAATAAAGGTTAATCGATCATCTTTTGGTAAATTCTTCTGAGCATCGGCATCCTGATCAAATGCAAGCAAACGACCTTTAGGACCCAGGTGCTTCAATATTTCGCGGGAATGGCCACCACCCCCGAAAGTAACATCAACATAAATTCCATCGGGCTTAATATTCAGCCCTTCCATACATTCCTGTAGCATTACCGGATTATGATAATCAGTCATGTGCCCTCCTTCCCATACTGCCCATCACCTCTTCGGCCAGATTGGCGAAGTTTTCAGGCTCATTATCCATCTGAGAGTCGTAAGCATCTTTTGCCCAGACCTCTATTTTATTCAGTACACATGAAAGAACAACCTCTCCGCTAATACCGGCATATTCCATTAAAGCTTTAGGGAAGAGAATACGGTTTGCCGAGTCTAAAGAAAGCTCAGTAGCACCCCGGGTGAAATAGCGAATAAAATCACGACTTTTCTTTTCGTAAGCATTGAGCTTGCTCAGTTCTTCGGTAATACTATCCCACTCCCTTTTTGTGTAAATAACCAAATGTTTTTCAAAGCCACGGTTGATCACAAGTCCTTCACGCTCAGCTTCGGGAAGCTGTTTCTTCAGGCTGGATGGTATCATCATCCGGCCTTTAGCATCAAGTTTACAATCAAATTCTCCTAAGAAATGGGACATTCCGGGTATTTACATAATTATTCAACTGTAAAAGTAAATAACTTACCACTTTTTACCACTATCTCCCACAAAAAAAGTTTTCCACAGTTTTTAGAGGTTAAAATCTCCCACACAGCGGAGAATCAGGCACTTGGCTTTTCGGATATCTGATCAGACAAAGCGGTCTTTTAAGGGTCGCTGGATGAAGGAAGGATTTAAACAAATGGACGACAAAAAGAAAATCTTAAAATCCTGTTGATCTTCAGTTAAGCTGAATTTGCCACATATTGTAACTAAAAACAGTAATAAACATCAAATAAAAAACAAATTCCAGGCGCTCAGAATAACAAACGATTCGGAAATTTAAGAACTCAGTGAATATGAAAGCTTTTACAAAAATTAAGTATGGTGGCCCAGAAGTACTTCAATTAGAAGAAGTTGAGAAGCCAAAAATACAGGATGATCATATCCTTGTTAAAGTTAAAGCGAACTCAGCCAACCCTGCCGACTGGCATATCCTACGGGGCGAACCTTTTTTCGCACGATTCACTTTTGGATTATTCAAACCAAAGGATAAAATTCCGGGAGCTGATTTTGCAGGCATCGTTGAGGAAGTGGGAAAGAATGTAATACAATTCAAGGTCGGGGATCGGGTATTTGGCGAAACTCTTAAAGGAGGTGCTTTTGCAGAATATACCTGCGCACCGGCAAATGTTTGTGCCATCATGCCAGCCGGAATAGATTTCAAAGTAATGGCAAGTGCACCTATTGCCGGGGTAACGGCATTCCAGGCCCTCATCACACATGGAAAACTCAAAACAGGGGAATCGGTATTGATCAATGGCTCTTCGGGAGGTGTAGGACATTTCGCTGTTCAAATTGCAAAGGCTTATGGCGCAAGGGTAAGTGCCATATGTTCAGACAAAAATCTTGACTTTGTAAAGAGTTTAGGTGCCGATCATGTGATACCATATGATCGAGAAAACATACATCAGCACAAAGAAAAATACGACCTAATTATTGATACCAATGGCAATCTTAATTATGAAGACTTTGTACGCATGGGAAGACGAGGTGTATTGGTAGGTTTCACAAGCATGGGACATATGATGTTAGTGCTTTTTAAAAGTGCATTTAGTAAATTTCCTCTAGCACAATTTACTGCAGTAGCAAATACTAAAGATCTGGAGATTCTGGCCTCTTTAATACAAAATGAGAAAATTAAAGTTCATATAGAAAAGACCTTTCCCTATAAAAAAATTCCGGAAGCTATTGGCTATATTGAAGCTATGCGCACTAAGGGCAAAGTCGCAATGGTCTGGGAAGGTATAAAGGAAGAATAAAATCTCTAAAAAAATTGGAAACAAAAAAACCTTTAGTCAACAGGAAATATATGCTCGAAAAATATCCAGGCAAAGGTGGCTGGACCTATGCTGCCATTCCCGAAGTTTTGCAGGACAAAAGTTCTCCTTTTGGTTGGGTTAAAGTCAGAGGTTGGATTGATAATTTTGAGATTAAGAATTACAAACTGATGCCAATGGGTAATGGCAAGCTTTTTTTACCGGTTAAAGCCGAGATCAGAAAAAAGATTGCTAAAAAGGAAGGCGATTGGGTTAACATCGTATTGTATGCTGATACAAATCCAATTGAAATACCTGGGGAATTCTTTGATTGCCTTAAAACAGACCCCACTGCCTTTGAAATATTTTCATCTTATACTGATGGGCAAAAAAAGGAATTTATTGACTGGATTTATTCTGCAAAAAACGAGAGCACAAAAGTTGAACGAATTGCAGAGACCTTAAACAAACTAGTAAAGCAACAGAAACTAAGGTATAAGAAATAATAAAGATCCAAACCCACAGAACCTTTAAATGCATATTTGAGAAAGATTTTACATAATGGAAAATTTACCATCTTACATCAGCATAGTTTTCGGATTAACAACAATCCTTACAACCTTGATTTTTTATAAAGCTGCCGGCAATTCAAAACCAGTTTTATTGGTAATTCTGATCTGGCTGGCAGTTCAGGCCCTCATTGCAAGTTCAGGTTTTTATACGGTAACGGATACTACCCCTCCCAGATTTCTATTATTGGTTTTACCCCCATTACTTGGCATCACCGGACTTTTTATGAGTCCAAAAGGCAGAAAATTTATCGATGGTTTGGACTTAAAGAGCCTTACGATATTACATACTATTCGTATTCCGGTTGAACTAGTGCTATTCTACCTGTTCACTTATAAAGCCGTTCCTGAACTAATGACCTTTGAAGGAAGAAACTTCGATATTTTATCGGGAATTACCGCTCCTGTAATTTTCTACTTTGCATTTATAAGAAAACAATTCGACCGGAAAGTTCTTTTAATTTGGAATGTGATCTGCCTTGGATTGCTTGTAAATATTGTAAGTAATGCCATTTTATCTGCCCCATTTCCCTTTCAGCAATTTGCTTTTGACCAGCCCAATATTGCAGTTTTATATTTTCCTTTTATCTGGTTACCCTGCTGTGTGGTGCCTTTAGTATTACTGTCTCATCTGGCAGCATTCAGACAATTGTCAAATTATAAAAATAAGGCATAATTAATTTTAGGATCAAATTAAAACATTTATTTTAAGATACAGAAGGCATGGTTACCAAGACTTTGACTCAGTAACGAACAAGATTTATTTCTTAAAACACCTGTTAGCAACTACAAAAATTTCATTTGTCAAATAATAATATATAATGAAAGATAACAGACATCTATCACCACAAGTAGCCGAAGAATTGTTCATAATATTAAAATCCCGGTTCGAAAAAAACATGAACAGGCATATTGGCATCGACTGGACTGATGTGTATTCAAAACTAAGTTCTGGGAGCAAAGCCGAAAAATTATGGTCGCTCAATGAAATGGAAAGAACCGGTGGTGAACCAGATGTTATTGCACTGGATCAAAAAACTGGCGAATACATTTTTTTTGATTGCTCTGCTGAAAGTCCGAAAGATCGTAGAAGCATTTGTTACGACGAAGAAGCACTGGAATCAAGAAAAGAGCATAAACCTAAAAATAGTGCGATTGGCATGGCTAAAGATATGGGCATTCAGATTTTATCGGAAGAGGAATACCGTGACCTGCAAAAACTTGGGAATTTTGATACAAAAACTTCAAGCTGGATTAAAACACCAGAAAAGATCAGGGAACTGGGTGGTGCCATCTTCGCTGATTTCCGATATGACAATGTATTCGTTTATCATAACGGCGCCGAATCTTATTATGCTGCAAGAGGATTCCGCGGTTCCCTGAAGATTTAATCCTTTAACTTCCAGAGTTATTCAAGTTTAAAAACCTGTTTTAGAATATGAAACTAAGACCAGAAGAATTGCCAGAAAACGGATACATTTTGCTTGACCAGTTAGGTCACAAGGAATTGGTTCCCTTCATCCAGACTTACATGAAGAAACGAACCAAATTCTCTGTTATTTATTATATCTGTAACTCTCTAATCTTCGGACTGACGGGTTATTTACTCGTCTCAGATTTTAATTCTGAAACTTACAGTTTCGCTGCAAAATTTACCAGTTTTAGCTATGGATTAGCTATTGCTCTTGTCTTATTACCTTTGCATGAATATATCCACGTAATTGCTTATAAACTGAATGGTGCAGTAAATACTTCCTATGACGCTAACCTAAGGAAGTTTTATTTTATGGCACTCGCCGATAAATTTGTGGCGAACAAAAGAGAATTCCAGATCGTTGCACTCGCCCCATTTTTGATCATTAGCAGTATCCTGATTAGTTTTATCTTTATTGCAGATCAAAACTGGACCTTAACCTGTGTAGCAACCTTGTTAGCCCATACTGCAATGTGTTCCGGTGATTTCGGACTATTGAGCTATTTTGACTATCACCAGGATAAAGATGTTGTAACCTACGATGAAGTCGAGAACAATATTTCCTACTTCTATGGGCGGCTAAAACGTTAATAATCAGGCAGAATTCCGCTCTGCATTAATAATCCCGAAAGAGCACCTCATCACCAGTTTCTCAAATACTTTAACCTCAGGCGAATCTGAAGCTTTAGTACCCTTTTCTCTGATCATGGTAAGGGCATATTGCTGAATGGTAATTAATGGCAATTCAATGCGCTGCCTCATCCGGATCGAAAGCTGGTCAGTTTCCCTGTCAGCCATTAATTCAGATTTTCCCGTCAGCAGGAAGATGTACTTTTTTGTTCGCTCAAATTCTTCATAAAATAAATT
>Ga0154020_10008099_pt1 | contig 12222 bp, 11 predicted proteins | sample Klosneuvirus_201_FD_109709 | JGI IMG/M metagenome (GOLD analysis project Ga0154020, IMG submission 109709) | Active sludge microbial communities from wastewater, Klosterneuburg, Austria - Klosneuvirus_20160825_MG | ecosystem: Engineered > WWTP > Aerobic digester > Activated sludge | place... | reverse complement strand
CATCACTTGGAACACCAGCGATACTGATGCAAATACGACGAATGTGATCGTGCTCCGAGTAAATGACAACGGCGTCCCGAACCTGAGCGACACGAACAGCTTCGTGGTCACGGTGGGTCCGCAGCTCCGGTTCACCGCCATCACCAAGACAGGAAGCGTGGCCACGGTAGTGTGGTCGGCCATTCCGGACTCCGGTTACCGAGTGCAGTACAAAACCAACCTCGACGCCACATCGTGGAGTGATGTGATTGGCGACGTGATCGCCACTGGGACAACTGCCTCGAAAGCCGACGCCACGCTCGGCACGAACGCGACGCGATTCTACCGCGTATTCGCGTTGCCGTAGGTCAACTCGATTGGGTCGCGCCAGGGATGGTTCGGATGCCGGCTTGGCCGGTAGCGTCGGCCATCCTTGGCTGACGTAGAGTCGGGGCTTCGAGCCCGGCGGAAAGAACCTCGCGCAAACCCGAGCGCTTCAGAATTTCGTGAGTCGCAAACTATCCGGGCGTTCTGTCCGGGCGGCAGGGTGCCGCCCTCTCCGGCGGGCACGGATGCCCACCGCTACATCAACACCTCGGCATATCCTCACGGAAAAAACTCAGCTGCCGGTCCCGGCGAAGCTGTCACGGGGCGCAGCCTTAAATCTCAGTCGCGGTTTTCGCTCTTGGAATGAGCCGGAGTTGGCCTTGCTTTCCTCCGACTTTCGTGTCGTTGCTGTGTTTCGTGGTGAATCCAACTTCTTTGTTCCCGCTTTGCTTCTCCCGGTAACGAAGTAAGCTTGGGGCATGCAAAAGATGCGGATGATTCTCGGGCTGGCGGCGCTGGGGATTCTGTTTGTCCTTGGCCTGTGGCTGGGGTGGGTCGGGCGGCGGTGGGGGCCCGGGGGCGGGCCGGCGGCGTATAACACGACCACGGTGTTGCGCCAGGTGCAGACGTTGTCGCAACTGGTCACGGTGAAGTATGTGCTGGAGAAAGTGGTGGTGATGGAGGACGTGAAGTGGTTTGGGGAGAGCCGGGTGTTGCTGGTGGCCAGCGGCGTGGTCAAGGCGGGGGTGGATTTGAGCCGGTTGCAACCGGCGGACGTTTGGGTGCGGGACAAGGAGGTGGTGCTTCGGCTGCCGGCGGCGCAGATCACGGATGCGTATTTGAACGACCGGCAGACGCGGGTGGTGGAGCGGACGACGGGGTTGCTGCGCACGTTTGACAAGGATTTGGAACAGACGGCGCGGCAGTTGGCGGTGGACGATCTGCGGCGCGGGGCGCGGAGCGCGGGGATCTTGAAGGATGCGGACGACCGGGCGCGGGCGCAGGTGCGGAATTTATTCGAGCAGATGGGATTAACCGTGGCGTTCGGCGACCGGTGAAAACGCCAGCGGTGGACAGGACAGTGCCTTGAATTAAGTCAACGACCGGCGTTTTGAAAACGGACGGAATGTGTCAGCAAATCCCCACGGGTTGGCCGGGGCGATTGGCTTTGACGTGATTGATCTTGATGGGCAACGGACCGTTGGCGAACGCCTTTGCATCCGTCGTAATGGTGACACGGTGTTTGGGGAGTTCTGCGGGAGCGGGCTGAGCGCGCAACTGCATCAGATAAAGCACTGGCGGGCGCGGGGCGGGCCGGCGGTTGGTGATCTGAGCATGTCCTCTAATCTCCTGAAGCAGTTTGAGCACTTTAATCTTGGTAGCCATGTTGTCTTCCTTGCGGGCGGGATGTTGCAGTTCATGTGCCAGCCGTTCAAAGCAGAGGTGGTCAAGGGACCGGAAAGAAACGGGTGCGGGCGCGAAATGGGGGGGCATAAAATCGGACACCGGCAAATCCCGCTTGGCAGTGCAATTTCGTTCTGGTTAGCTGGCGGGGCCGAATGAAAAAACTCCTTGCCGCCCTGCTCGCCGTCGCGGCCATTGCCTTCGCCGGGTCTGTTTTCGCCCAGGTGAAGCCCGAACTGGAGTTGGAGATTCGGACGCTTTCCAATTCCGGCGACGGTCAAATCGAATACGATTCAGCCAAGGGCACCTTCGTTTACACCAACGGTCTCATGCTCAAATACGGGGACGCGGTGCTCACGGCGGATGCGGTGCGAGGGAATACCATCACGGGCGAAATCTTCGCCGTCGGTCACGTTCATATCCTGCGGGATGACCTGGCGTGGACGGGGGACAGCGTCCAATACAATTATAAGACGCGGCAGATGCTGGCCGAACAATTTCGAACTGGTTACCCGCCCGCGTCCGTGTTCGCGGCCGGCGAGAACCTCGGGGCGGAGAATCTAGGCCGCGATCCCACCAATCGCGTCGCCACCGGGCAGAATACCCTGACCAACGGAATCTACACGGCGCGGAACGCGTTCATCACCACCGACGACATCGCCAACCCGGCGGAAAAGATTCGGGCGAGTTCCATCAAGATCATTCCCGGTAAGTCCATTGAGGCTCGCAACGCCGTTTTGTACCTGGGCAACGTGCCCGTTTTCTATTTTCCGTATTACAAGCAGCCGCTGGATGGAAACATGAACCATTTCAATTTTGTTCCCGGCTATCGAACCAGTTACGGAGAGTTCCTCCTGAGCAGCTATACCTGGCAGTTGAACGACGCGGTGGACGGAGTGCTTCGGGCGGACTACCGGACATCACGGGGGGCCGCAGGCGGAGCCGACCTAAATCTGCACCTGGGCCAATGGGGCGAAGCCGCCCTGAAGTATTACTACCTCCATGACAAGGATCCCAATTACGACAATCCCGCCGTTGTCCCGCCGGCCAACCGCCAGCTCTTTGGACTCGGATACAATGCAACGCCGTACACCAATCTGAACTTCAACGCCCAGGTCAATTACCTGAGCGATTCCCTGATCCTGCACGATTTCTTCCAGGGCGCTTATCGGCAAAACCCGCAACCCAGCACCTTTCTCGAGATTAACAGACTCTTTGACAATTTCAGCGTGGACGTGCTCACCGTCGTGCAGATCAACGACTTCTTTGAAACTGTCGAGCGCCTCCCCGATGTCCAGCTCACCGGCTTCCGGCAACAGGTGTTTGACACGCCGCTCTATTACGAGAGCAAAAGCTCGATCGGGTATTACAACCGCGAATTCGCCGTTACGAACGGGGTGCCGACTGGCCTCGACTACGCCGCGGGACGCTTTGACACCTATCATCAAGTCACCCTGCCGCAGACTTTCTTCGGCTGGCTCAATGTCATCCCGCGGGTCGGTGGGCGGTGGTCCTACTATGGTGAGGAGACCGGCCCGGGCGGCACCAACGATGCGACGCCGCGCGCGGTGTTCATTACTGGCGCGGAAGCCACGTTCAAGGTGTCCCGCCTATGGGCAAGCGCGACGAATGGCTGGTTGGCGCTCGATGGCTTGCGCCACATCGCCGAGCCGTCGCTCAATTATGTTTATGTACCCTCGCCCAGCGTCGGGCCGGCCGAGCTGCCCCAGTTCGACTATGTCCAACCCAGCCTGCGACCGTTGCCGATCGAATTTCCGGACTACAACTCGATTGACTCCATTGACAGCCAAAACGTCATCCGCATGGGGCTCCGCAACCGCCTGCAAACCAAACGCGCCGGCCAGCTCGAGAATTTTCTGTTTTGGGATGTTTACACCGACTGGCGGCTGACCCCGGACGCCGATCAGTCCGCGTTCGCCGATCTATATTCCGATGTGGTATTTCGGCCGCGCACCTGGTTCACGTTTGAATCCGAAGTGCGTTATGACGTCAGTCTTGGCCTGCTCGCCGTGGCACAGCACACGCTGACCCTGCGGCCCAACGAAATCTGGAGCTGGAGCCTCAGTCACTGGTATTTGAACAATGAGGTGAGCGCCGTTCTGACGCCGGGTCAGACGGGTAACAGTTTGTTGATCAGCACGCTTTACTACAAACTGAACGAGAACTGGGGAATACGGGCCACTCATCAGTACGAACTCCGTGAGGGAATCATGCAGGCGCAGAGTTACGCGATCTACCGTGACCTGCGCAGTTGGACGGCGGCGCTGGCCTTGCGACTGCAAAACAACCAAGGCAGTCCGAACGACGTTACGGTCGCCTTTACCTTCTCGCTCAAGGCCGCACCGAAAACGGGCGTGGGCGGCGATACCGTGCATTCGGCCGGATTGCTGGGTTACTGACCGCCCGGCGAGCAAGCGGGTTGCCTCGCCGGGTTCGCCCGGATTTCGTGGCGCCCGAGCGCCAAGGAGCGCGAAAGTTGCCTTGCGCGGGCATCATCCTGACGTCAAATTGGCAACCAGCGACACTCGATCAACTCATGAATCTGCGCAGCCTGCTAACCAAAATCAAAAGCGGCGAAATTGACACTGTCATCGTCGCGTTTCCGGATGTCTTCGGGCGTTTGGTCGGCAAACGCTGCACTGGCGAATTCTTTCGCAAACACGCCCAACACGGCACCCACGGCTGTAGTTATCTCCTGACGGTGAACATCGAGATGGAGCCGCTGGACGGTTTCCAACTGGCCAACTGGGACAAGGGCTTCGGGGATGTTGCGATAAAGCCGGATTTCTCTACGATGCGCGTGCTGCCTTGGCAGGCCGGAACCGCTCTCGTTATTTGTGATTCGACGCACACGGATGGCCAGCCGGTCGCCGAAGCGCCCCGCTCCGTCCTGCGGCAGCAGGTCGAGGCTTTGGCTAAGAAAGGCTGGACCGCCGCCATCGCCAGCGAGTTGGAGTTTTTCCTCTTCAATCAAAGCTATCATGACGCTTTCGCCGGCGACTATCGGAATCTAGTCCCCTCCAGCGATTACCGGATTGATTATCACACGATGCAACCGGCGCGCGACGAAGCGCTCCTGCGGCTTGTGCGCAATGCAATGGCCGCGGCCCGCGTACCAGTCGAATCCAGCAAGGGCGAATGGGGCCGGGGCCAGCATGAAATCAATTTTGTGTATGATCAACCGCTGCCGATGGCGGACATGCATGTGCTCTTTAAGCAAGGCATCAAGGAAATCGCCGCCCAGCAGGGGAAGGCGGTCAGTTTCATGGCCAAACCCTGGCATACCGAGGTGGGCAGCAGTTGCCACATTCACATCAGCCTTTGGCGCGGGGGCAAAAACCTGTTCTGGAATGCCAAAACCGGCGGTACGAAATGCTTCCGCCAATTTCTCGGCGGGCTGATGAAGTACGCGCCCGAACTCGGCTGCTTCTTTGCCCCAACCATCAATTCCTACAAACGCTACCAGTCGGCCAGTTGGGCGCCCACCCGGATGGCGTGGTCGCGCGATAACCGCACGGTCGGCTTCCGCGTGGTTGGCCATGGCGATTCCTTTCGGATCGAAAACCGGATGCCCGGCGCGGACGCCAATCCCTACCTGGCGTTTGCGGCCATGATGGTCGCAGGGATGGCGGGCGTGGAGGAACGACTCGATTGCGGCCCGGAATACGTGGGTAATGCCTACATGGACACCAAATTGTCGGCGCTGCCCGGGTCGCTCCGTGAAGCAGCGGAGCGGCTCGATCGGAGCCAACTCGCACGCAGGGCCTTTGGCGAACGTGTAGTGGATTTTTACGTTCACACGGCCAGGCTGGAAGTTCAGGCGTTCGAAAGTGCCGTGACGGATTGGGAACGCCGCCGTTACTTCGAGCAGATCTAACGCACCTCGCTGGCGGAGCTTGACGCCGCAATCCTTAGCGTGCTACAAATTTGCCACCACAATTAGCTGTGGTTTCTTATGCGCTGCCCCAAATGCGGCTGTCAGGACGACAAAGTCGTTGATTCTCGTGCTTCCCGTGAAGGCGCGACCATTCGTCGCCGACGCGAATGTATCGCCTGTGAGCATCGCTTTACCACTTACGAGGAGGTCGAACGGCCGGGCATGATGATTGTGAAGCGCGACGGACGGCGCGAGGAATTCTCGAAAGACAAACTGCTTTCCGGGGTCAGGAAGGCGTGTCAAAAGCGTCCGATTAGCCCGAAAATCATCGAGGATTTGGTTGAACGAATTGCGGAGGCCGTGAGCAACAAGTTTGAAGACGAAGTTCCAGCGGAATTCATCGGTAAACAAGTGATGGACGGTCTGCGGGGGATTGACGAAGTCGCCTACGTGCGGTTTGCCAGCGTGTATCGCCGCTTCCAGGAAGCCACCGACTTTGTCTCGGAAGTCAATAAGTTGGAGGGAAAAGAGTGATCTTGTTGGCTCCCGATTGTCTGCTATTCCGGATGCCCTCGGGTGAATCCGTTCCTTTCTCAGCGGACAAGATCTCCGTCGAACTCGGCGGTGGCACTGGCGGCTTCTTCGACCAGGACTTCGTCGAACACGCAGCAGCGTCGGTTTTTCACTACTTCAAGAACCATCTGGGGCGCGAGACTGTTTCCATGGCGGAGTTTGCATCGGCATTTGAAAATGTGTTGCAGGGCTTGGGCCTGCAGCTCGACTCGGGTTGCGTGGCCAGCCTGCGCACGCGCCAAGCCGCAAACGACTTGCGACTGCTGGCGCAGGAGGCTGGGGCTGGCTGCGAACTGATGTTCTTCCCGCGCCTCCGTGCCTCGGTTCGCGAACAAGCCCACGCCTCGCCGCAATTGATCCGGTTTCACGGCCTGCGTGCCTGCGTGAAACGGTTGCTGGGTGCGCAACGTTGGAGTCCGCGCTGCGAACAATTTCGCGACCAGATCATGGAATTCCTCCGGCGCAGCGTGCGCTTTGAAGCCGCGGGCGACGCGTGTGCGCTCATGGTTGAGTAACGGAGCGCCGGTCCCTGGTCCGGTCCGTTGGCGAACTTCGCGCAATTGAAATTATGAGCCGAACCCTTTTCGAGAAGATTGTCGCTCGCGAAATTCCGGCCCGGATCGTCTATGAAGACGACTTGGTCATCGCCTTTCACGACATTGCCCCACAAGCGCCCACGCACGTCCTTTTGATCCCGAAGAAAGCCATTCCGCGCATAGCCGAAGCGGGGTTGGAGGACCAGGCCTTGCTCGGTCATCTGCTGGTGAAAGCCGCCGAAGTCGCCGGGCGGCTGGGCCTCACGCAAAGTGGCTTTCGCCTCGTATTTAATAACGGCCCCGACGCTGGCGAAGCGGTGCCGCACCTGCATTGTCACCTCCTCGGCGGACGCAAAATGAACTGGCCCCCCGGCTGATTCATGGCCTCGTCGCAACCGACCGCACCCGTTCACGCCGGCAGTTTGGGCGCAAACTCGCGGTCCATCTGCGTCATCCGAAAATCACGGACTGGGAAGCGATGGTTGCATTTTGTGTCATCGAGGCCAAACCGGTGCCTGATCGCAGCACGCAAGTCGTGGACGGGAATTTCGCCCTTCGTACCGATTCCTGAATCTGAGTAGTTAGTGCCTGCCGACAAAAAGGGCCGCGCAAGACCACCTGACCCTTCGTTGCAAGACAAGGTCCACGAACGATGAACCAACGCTGGCGAGTTCCAGTCCCGTTGGAAATGGGCTGCTGACAAAGCCGCGCCGCACATAGGCCATGCTTCTGGACAACTACCCACGCGCGACTTGGCGACGCTCGGCCAGGACCGGGAGGCGCTGGCTGAAAACTGCATTCGCGGGAGCTGGTTTCAAAATCTGGTAGCCGCCAACGTGAGTCGGCGCAAATTGCGGAGAATGGCGCGGACGCATATCTGCGGCTACGGAGTTTTGAAAGAGCCTCGCCGGGCTACGGTCTGGGAGCACCGGAAAACGACCGCCTGGCCAACGGATGACGCCTGGCCCAAAAGCCTAAAGCCATTGCCCTCTGCCCTTTCCCATGCTTCTACAACCTTTAGCCCCCTGCGGTTTGCCTGCCAAGTTGCCTGCGTGCGACAACTACTGCTCATATCCGCTTTTAGCCTTGCCATTGCGAACCTGAGGACTATACGTGATGGCGAAATCGCTTCGCTAACATTCGTCATGAAAACAATGTTTAACGCCAGACTTTTCCGCTTCGCAATGGCGGGCTGGGTGAGAACCTTTACGCTGTTGTCGTTTGGTTTGCTCCTGGCGGGTTGCCCGGCAGGAAAATCTTCGTCCGACTCGTCGGGGACGGACCGAGCGGTCGGGTCCGTTCACGGGGAAAAAGTGGTCATCCGTGGCTCGAATACAATTGGTGAAGAATTGCTGCCACGGTTGGTGACCGAGTACAAGAAGGAACACCCAGCGGTGACGTTTGCCGTCGAATCGAAGGCGACCGGGTATGGCTTCTGGGCGCTGCTCGCCGGGCAGTGCGACATCGCCGGGGCCTCGCGCGTGGCGGCGCCGGATGAATTGGCGCAGGCGCAGGCGCGGGACATCGAGTTGAACGACCACGTGATCGGCGCCTACGCGGTGGCGGTAGTGGTCCACGCGGGTTGCCCCGTGGAAAATCTCACGCGCGAACAGGTGCGGGATATTTTCACCGGGGTGGTGCAGAATTGGAAGGCGGTGGGGGGGCCGGACGCGCCGATTCATTTGTACGTGCGCGACCCGATTTCCGGCACCAGCCTGGGCTTTCGCGACCTGGCGATGGAGAATAAACCGTATGCGGCCGACCCAAAATTGCTGACCAGCTATGCGTCCATTATTCAGGCGGTAGCGCAGGATGCCAACGGCATCGGGTATTCCAGTTTCAACCTTGCGCACCAAACTGGCGTAAAACCCGTCGCGATCGGGGGCGTGCCACCCACTACCGCAACCGTGAACCAAAGCCAGTATCCCTTTGCCCGGAGGTTGCATCTTTACACCAACAAGGCCAAGACGACCGTGCCGGCACGGGAATTTGTCCAGTTTGTTCAGTCCCCGCGCGGTCAGGAAATCGTGGCGCAAATGGGTTTTACGCCCAAACCCTGACGGCCCACCATATCATTGAGATTTGGCCAAGCGGCGAACTCTGCTGCATAGTTGCCGGATGAAACTGACAATTGCAAATACCGCCTGGTTGGGGCTGTCGCTGGGCTGGTTGTCCTGTCCCGCTGCCTGGTCGGCGGACTGGCCCATGTTTCGCGGCCAACCGGCGCTCACCGGGATCGCGCCCGGACACCTCCCGGAAAAGCCTGCGCTGCTTTGGACCTTCAAAACCGCCGGCCCTGTAAAATCTTCCCCGGCCATCGTCGGAGATTGTGTCTTCATTGGCTCGGACGATCATAACCTGTACGCGCTCGACTTTACGACCGGCAAAAAACTCTGGGCCTTTACCAACAGCGACGCGATTGAATCCTCGCCTCTCGTGCTGGATGGGAAAGTATTCGTCGGCTCCAGCGATGCCAATCTGTACGCGCTCGAGGCCGGCACCGGCCGCCAACTTTGGAAATACACCACGGGGGACAAGATCCTCGGCGCCCCCAATTGGTTTGTTTCGGGTGGTCAGACCAACGTGCTCATCGGGAGCTACGATTTCAAACTCCATTGCCTTGCCGCCGCCACGGGCAGGAGCAATTGGGTTTACGAATCGGCCAATTACATCAATGGCTCCCCCGCCGTGGCGGACGGGCACACGGTATTTGGGGGCTGCGATGGCCTCTTGTATCTCATTTCGCTGGCCGATGGGTCGCAATCACAGAGCAATGAAATTGGCGCACCGATCGCGGCGTCCGTGGCGCTGGCGGGCGGGCGGGCATACTTCGGCCACTACGAAAATCAATTTCTCTGCGCGGACCTGAAGTCGGGCACCAATGTGTGGGCGTTTCACGACCGGCAGTTCCCGTATTTTTCGTCGCCGGCCGTTACGGGGGATCGCGTCCTGTTCGGGGGACGCGACAAGATGCTGCATTGTTTGAATCGCAGCGACGGACAACCGGTCTGGAGTTTCGCCACGCGTGGCCGGGTGGACAGCTCGCCGGTCGTCTGCGGCGACAAGGTCGTGGTCGGCTCGGATGATGGCCGGGTGTATCTGGTACGGTTGAGCGACGGCAAGGAGTTGTGGTCATACGAAATCGGCCAGCCGGTTGGCAGCTCGCCCGGCGTGGCGGATGGGAAATTTGTCATCGGCAGCGACGATGGCAGTGTTTATTGTTTTGGCGCAAAGCTTGAAAAGAAATGAGTGATGTCCCAACCACCGCGACGCCCCCGCTGCGCCACGAAACCACCGCTGGCAATTACTTCGTCGCGAACTACCCGCCGTTCGCATTCTGGAAACCGGAGTTCGTGGGGCAATTCGAGGCCGCGCTCGACCGCCCGCGCTTGACGCTCGATTCCCAACGCTCGACCATCTTTGGCCAATACGTCCACATCCCGTTTTGCCGGAAACGCTGCCACTTCTGCTATTTCAAAGTTTACACCGACAAAGACTCGTCCGAAGTGCGCGGCTATCTCGACGCGCTGCTCTCGGAGTTAAACGTTTATGCCCGGAAGCCAGCCATCCGCGGGCGCAAACCCCGGTTTGTTTACTTTGGTGGCGGCACCCCGAGTTATCTTTCGCCCGACCAGTTGAATTTTCTCACCGACGGCATGAAGCGATTATTGTCATGGGAAGAGGTCGAGGAAGTCACCTTTGAGGCCGAGCCAGGCACGCTCACGGACCACAAACTGAAGGCGATTCGCGATCTTGGCGTCACGCGCCTGAGCCTGGGCATCGAGCACTTCGACGACCACATCCTGGAGATCAACGGCCGCGCGCATCGCTCCAAGGAAATCGCCCGCGCCTATGCCTTTGCGCGCGAAATCGGCTTCCCGCAGATCAACATTGATCTCATTGCCGGCATGGTCGAGGAGACGGAGGACAAGTGGCGCGAGACCGTGGCAAAGGCGGTGGCGCTGCGCCCGGACTCGGTGACGATTTATCAGATGGAGGTGCCGTTCAACACCGGGATTTATCAGCAGATGAAGGCGGGGGGCAAACTCGTCGCGCCGGTCGCCGATTGGGAAACGAAACGCGCGTGGGTGAATTACGCCTACGGCGAGTTCGAAAAGATTGGCTACACCGTCACGAGCGGCACGACCGTGGTGCGCGATCCGGCGCAGGTGAAATTCATTTACCGCGCAGGCTTGTTTTCCGGCGCGGATATTCTATCCATTGGTGTGGCGAGCTTCGGTCATCTTGGCGGCGTGCATTATCAAAATCATCACGAGTTCCAGCCGTATGTGGATGCGGTGAACAACGGCAAGCTGCCGGTCTATCGCGCCCTCACGCCGTCGGCGGAGGAACGGTATATCCGTGAATTCATGCTGGGCTTGAAGCTGGGCAGCGTGAGTGCGGACCACTACACAAAAAAATTTGGCGTGGATCCACGCGTCCAGTTCGCCGCCCCGCTCGCCACCTTGAGCGCTTGGGGCTTCCTCACCAACGGGGGCGACCGCATCGGCGTCACCCGCGAGGGGTTGTTGCAAATTGACCGTCTGCTCCACGAGTTTTTCAAACCCGAACACAAAACCGGACGTTATGCCTGACACCTTCACCTTTCCGCTCTCCGAGTTCTACCTGCGGGCCAAACTCCCCCTGCCCCGCATCGAAGTGATCGCAAGCGACGCCGTGCCCGAGCCCTACAAGTCGTTGCTCGTTCACCAGAACGACATGACGCCGACGCTGGAGGCATTTTACGAGTCGAACCTCCATCTGGAAATTGTCAGCCGCGAACGTCGGGGGGACTTTTATTTCCGCGAAGTGGTACTCCGGTTGAACCGCGACGAACAACCGGTGGAGTTCGGGGCGAACAAACTCTACGTCGGTCGTTACCCCGAAGAGGTACGGGAATTGATTCTCGCGGAGGAAATCCCGCTGGGGCGCATTTTGGCCGACTGCGGCGTGAAGCATCACACCGAAGCCCGGGCATTCCTGCGGGTGGAATCCGACGCCTTGATCACCGAAAAGCTTGAACTTGCTGCGCCGGCGGTCCTGTACGGCCGCAAGGCCGTGGTCTCAGACCTGCAAGGCCGGCCGCTATCGGAAGTTGTTGAAATCCTGCCACCGGCCCGCGGCTCCTGAGCTCACTCCTATTCCTGCCATTGAGCACGCGTGCTCCGCCTGGATTGAGACAAAGCGGAGATTTGGATTAGAAACGAACCGGTGTAATTCCGATTGGAAGGTGCGCGCCGCGTCTGTTAGCTTCCCGCCAGCAAACAATCCGAAACGAGAGGAACGCACATGCCACAGGCCGTCATGGATCCCGGCGAAGTCCGGCGCTTCGCGGAAGAACTCAAGCGATTCAATGCCGAACTACAAAACCGCATGTCGCTCCTGCAGGCGCGTTTCTCGGCCTTGGGTGATACCTGGCAGGATCAGGAGCACGCCAAGTTCTCCGAGGAATTTCGCGACACGATGAAAGTGCTGAAGAGATTCATCGAGTCGTCGAACCAGCAT
>Ga0154020_10008098_pt1 | contig 12223 bp, 13 predicted proteins | sample Klosneuvirus_201_FD_109709 | JGI IMG/M metagenome (GOLD analysis project Ga0154020, IMG submission 109709) | Active sludge microbial communities from wastewater, Klosterneuburg, Austria - Klosneuvirus_20160825_MG | ecosystem: Engineered > WWTP > Aerobic digester > Activated sludge | place... | reverse complement strand
CGCAGCACCGACTCGATGCCCGGCCGCAGTGATCGCCTGCATATCGAACGCCTGGCCCGTGTAGTAATTGACGCCGCCCAGCATCACAAGTGCGAGTTCGTCGCCGTGCTGCTCGATCGCTCCGATAATGTCTTCGGTACGCAATGTCGATTCACCCTCGCGTGGAGCAAGTTCGATCAGCGCGTTTGGAGTCCCGCCTTCAGGCGGCAGTAGGCTAATGTCGGAAGTCGAAACATCATGAAACTTCAGTTGCGATTCGACCGCGTACTTGTCCGACGGAAACGCGCCCTTTTCGATGATGACCTTTTGCCGTCGCCCTGAAGGTCGGTAAAAAGAGACGAGCATCAAGTGAAGATTCACGGTAAGTGAATTCATCACGACGGTCTCGATCGGTTTCGCACCTACGACGCGTGCCATCTTCTCGGTCAGGAATTCGTGATAAGGCAGCCATGGATGTTCGGCGTGCAGATGACCTTCGACACCGAGACGTGCCCAATCGTCGAGCTCGGCTTCGATATACGCACGCGTCGCCTTCGGCTGAAGCCCGAGAGAATTGCCCGTGAAATAGATCGAGTCGCTCCCGTCGGCGGCCTTTGGTATCAGGAACCGCTCGCGAAAGTGTCTTAGATCGTCCGCTTCGTCCAAAGAAGCAGCGGCGTTTGCCATGTGGTCTGAATTCATCTTAGTTACGCTCAAACTAATGTAATAGAAAACGCATGATTATAAAAATATGACAATGCCGTAAGGGCAAATTTCGCTATACTTTAGCCGTATGCACAACATCGATATCGAGGTCGTCGAGATGTCACTCGACGTAATAAAGTACGCGATCCGCCGCGTTACGAGCACGTCGCCGAAGCTCGGCTTTCCCAAAAGCGAGGCCGAACTCGACGAGCTTGCCGGCGAGACGATTACCGCGAAAGGTATCGGCGGCGAGACCGCGTTCAAGATCTTCCGCGATGTGCTGCTCGAATCGAGCGTCTCGATCGACCATCCGCGGCACCTAGCGTTCGTTCCCGCCTCGCCGACGCGTGCGGCGATAATGTTCGACCTTGTTACGGCCGCATCGAGCATTCACGGCGCTTATTGGATGGAAGGTGCGGGCGGCATCTGGGCCGAGAATCAGGCGATGAAATGGCTCGTCTCGCTCACCGGTCTGCCCGAGGGTGCGTTCGGCGTTTTCGCAAGCGGCGGTACGACTGCGAATCTATCGGCCATCGTCGCGGCCCGCGGAGCTTGGCGGGAGAAGGATCCTGCACACGAACGCACACGCGGCATCATCATCACGTCTGACGGAGCACATTCTTCCGTCAAGAGTATGGCGAAGGTCATCGATGCGGACATCATCAGCGTCGAGACTGACGGACGTTTCGAGGCCGCACATCTCGAGGCCGAACTCGCGTCGCTCCCGCCAGAGGATCGTGCACGCGTTTTCGCGATCATCGCTACAGGCGGCACGACGAATGCGGGAATTGTCGATGATCTTGAAGGAATTTCGACGATCGCACGCCGCGAAGGCATCTGGCTCCATATCGATGCGGCGTACGGCGGCGGTGCACTGGCGGCGCCGAAGATACGGCCGCTGTTTCGCGGGATCGAGAACGCGGACAGCATTACGATCGATCCGCACAAATGGTTCTTTTCGCCCTACGATTGCGGAGCCGTCATATACCGTGACCCTGCGATCGCCCGTCGCGCTCACGCACAGGATGCTGCGTACCTTGAGATCGCGACCGGCGAGGCGAGCGGCTTTAATCCCGCGGACTATCAGATACAGCTCACTCGAAGGCTTCGCGGCCTGCCGCTTTGGTTCTCGCTCGCGATGCACGGCACCGACCGCTACACCGAGGCGATCGAACGAGGCATCGAGTTAGCCCAGATCGCGGGGCGAATGATCACGTCCGCACCGCACGTCGAACTCGTACGCGAACCGAGCCTCTCGTGCGTTCTATTTAGGCGAAAAGGCTGGAAGCCCGAAGATTACAGCGACTGGACGCATCGCAATCACAAGAGCGGTTACGCCCTCGTTACGCCGACAAGATCGCGTGCGAACGGCCGATCCGAGACCGTTGCCCGCTTCTGCTTCATCAATCCGGACACGACCGAGCAGGATATTCGAGGCATCCTCGCAACGATGGAATAGCCAAGCGAACTTCTGCCTACCGTTAATCCATTAAAAATCCGTATTCATAGACCTTGGGGCTTATTTTCTCTGCAAGTATCTTAAGGCTCTCTCTAAGGTCGCCAAGGAGCCGCGTGTATTCGGGGTCGCTGCTTTTTGAGTTCATCTTTCCTTTATCGTTGCGGCCTTGGAAATATTCGCGAATGTCGTAAAGGCTTGCGTTAACGTTGACGTCTTTTTGCGAGTGATAGTATTTCCATAACTCGCGTCCGGCATCTAAAACAGCCTTCGCCTCGGCTGAGAACTGTCTCGGCGTGTTGTCGTAAGTGCCCGTTCCAGCATCCGTCTCAAACAACGAACCGTTGCCTCGCTTATCAGGCGTGGTCCTGCCGCCCAAGAAGTCGGTCATGAACGAGCTTTCGAATTTGTCGGCGGCGTTCACTTCGTTTTCCGTGAACGGAATCATCCCTCAGCTCCTGTTCAAACAAATGAGCCTCTTTGAAGTGCCTCATCGGGGTCGTACCAAGTCGTCTCAAAGAAGGTTTTGATTTCTTCGACAAACTTGAGTATAACCTCGGCGGAGATTGGACACATTTCTCGTTGCGCTCTTACAGCGTCGATTGAACCACGTTTTTCAAAAGGCAGTCGCTTAGCTTTTCGTAGGAGAAAGACGTTATCAATATCAGTCAGCCGAACATCTTCCGGCTGCATATCGAGGTATTCTACGAGTGCAAAATACTTGGCTATCAGACAGCCATGCTTGAGCCTAGTCGCTGTACCCGCGCACTCCTGGAACATTGTCTTGTCGTAATTGACCTTGCATTCGGCAGCGAGAACCGCAAGGAAAAGACTTCCCTTCCGAGTAAAACCGTCATCGAATTGTGAGTCAGGTGAAAATTTGTAATGTATCGTTCTGCCAATGGTGAAATCCTGATCCTTTAGCTTGAGAACAACCTCCGGCTTCTCATTCAAATTCGGCAGAGACAGAGGACGGAAGGCAAAAGACATAAAAGCAGTTTGCGGCCCGGTCTCAATCGGAAAATTTGCAGATTCTCCGAGCACTAACGGAGAAACAAGGTGAATCAGAAATTCTTCCAGAATACTGTTGTCGAGCTTAAGCTGCCCCTTCTGACGCCGTAAAAAGGCGGAGCCTCGCTCCATAATCATATCGACCTCAACACGGTCCTTGTACTCGTTCAAAAATCGAACTAGGTCTTGAACCCGTTCTGCTCCCGTGGTTTCAAGAGCCTGCATGCGAGTAATCCAGCCGTTATACTCCGATAAGATCTCTTGAAGCAGAGGAGCGTCAGCCGAACATTTTGGATTGGCAATAGCTGCATTCAGTTTTTCACGATGGGGTGTTTTACGCATTCTTCAATATGTTTCGCACACGGAACTGTGGAGAAGCCTGTATCAGCGGTAAGTCGTGCAAAGCCCTTTCAAGGTCAATCTCAACATCTCCCTCAACTGTTTTTTTAACGCCCTCCAGATGCCGTTTCGCTACTGTTCGAGCAGTTGACTTCAAGTTGAGACAGTCTCGTTTTCCAAAAATCAGAATATCTTCCTTAATCGCCTGACCAAATCTATTCGTAAATTGGCGTTCGAGGAAATCAAGTTCACTAAACCCTTCGGTGCCGGAAAGAATTTCCGAAACGATTTGGCCGTTCATAAATGGAATGCCGCGAACGTTCGACTCGCGTCCGAGAATCATTATCAAGTGTCCAGATGATTTGAGAGCTCGCCAAATCGAGAAGGCTGTTTGCTCAATGTCAAGCGAGTACTGAACAACGGTCCTAAATCTGTTTCCCCGATTCTTCCTATTAGATCCGAATTCACTGTCGGCGATAGCAAGCACGTCGAATCCCATAAGTTCTACGATGGCCCTGAAGTTCTGATGATAGTTGAACACGTTGATATACGGAGGACTAGTCAGAACCAAGTCACATTGGTCAGGGAACCGGTCGCCAATACTCCTGGCATCATCCAAATAGGCTTCTATCGGACGTTTCGATAGCGGAAGGCTGAAAAGTTCGTTTGAAAGTAATGAAAGGGAGTTTGCAAGAGATACCTTTAGCTTAGACTTCCGGTCCTTTTCTGACATGAAGAGACAGTTGGCCAGAAGAACGCGCTCATTCTTACCAAGAGCAGGAAAGAGTCGACCGCCAATCTCTAAAAGGGCCTTGTAAGCGACTCGATAGTCAGGATGCGAAACATAGACAGGTCGAAACGTGTCGCTCAAAAACGATTTTTCTAGCGCGCACTCAACATTTGTTACAATGTTGGTTCGCTCCTTCTCACTAAGCTTTGAGAGAGTAAAAAACTTCGACATGGCATAGGCCGCCGGATTGATTTCAAGTCCAGTAGCTGCGATATCGCGTCGTAATGCCTCACTCAAAACCGTTCCCGAACCAGAGAATGGGTCAACAACCATTGAACCCGCCATTGCAAAATGGCCCAGAAGATAGTCAACGAATTCAGGTGTAAATTGGCCCCGCCAATTGAAAAGATTCGAACGACTCTTTTTGCTAACATTTAACCGTTGTTTTGAAAGTGCGAAGGCCATTCTAGTCAAATAATTCTTTTTACAAGAGTATAGTCAATTTAAGAGCTATACGCATACACTTATACAAAAGGAATTGGAAAATCCGACCTTCAGACGGACTCGATCCGGCTCTTAATGAGAGCGAATTCCTTAGTGGAGTGATTGCTCGACGTGACGGTCCAGTCGAAGTCGTTTAGGTAGAAAATGTCCTGAATACTTACCCACGGAACAAAGGCAATTTTTTTGAAATCAAAAGCACCAAGAAAGGCCGGAGGCAGCGTTTTGTCGAAGGTGCGTGCCTTGCCGATGGTCAAGATCAGCTGCACGAACATTGTCGTCACGTTATAGTCGCCGGTTTTAGCTTCTGCCCAAAGTAGTGCTGGTCTGCCAAATAGCGAGTCTTGCTTTGGCAGAACACAAAAGTCGATGTTCCCAACTATCGTGGTCGTATCGAATGCGCCGAACCACTCCGCACCGACCTTGTTCTTCAGCTCTTCTTCTTTAATGCCGTTATATTTCATTTTGTCGCGTGTAGGAATAGTTCGCTAAAGGGTGAAGTCCGATTTGTCGAGGTCAAGCCAATTCAACGCGGCACCGTGAAGCAGCATTTCCTTGATCGCGTCGTCGAGATCGAGTGATTCGATCAGGCTGCCGGGCGTTTCTTCGCCGAGCGGGAAAGGATAGTCGCTGCCGAGTGCGATCTGATCTGAGCCGACGAGTGCGATCAGAAATTCTAGCTTCGACCGCTCGTGCACAAGCGAATCGAAATACATTCGGTTGAGATATTTTCGCGGACTGTGCGGATTATCGACCGCGCAGAGATCGGGCCGGACGTTGAATCCGTGTTCGATGCGTCCGATCGTCGCGGGAAAAGAACCTCCGCCGTGAGCGAACAATATCCTGAGCCGCGGCAGCCTTTCGAGCACACCCGAAAATATCAGCGAACAGATCGCACGCGAAGATTCCGCGGGCATCCCGACGAGCCACGGCAGCCAGTATTTCTGCATATCGTCGCGGCCCATCATCTCCCACGGATGGACGAACACGGCCATTCCGAGCTCCTCGCAGGCGGCAAAGATATCGAAGAATTGCGGTTCGCTGAGGTTAAGCTGGTTTACGTTCGTGCCGATCTCGATGCCGGCGAAACCGTTCTGCTTGCAGCGTTCGAGCTCTTTCAACGCAAGCTCGGTCGCCTGCATCGGAAGCGTTGCGAGTCCGACGAAACGCTTCGGGAAACGTGCGACGTGTTCGGCGATATCGTCGTTCAGGAATTTCGCGACCGACGCACCGTCCTCAGGTTTCGCCCAATAGCTGAACATCACCGGCACGGTCGATAGCACCTGCACATCAACGCCCATCGCGTCACATTCCTCGATACGCCGCTCGGGCGACCAGCAGTTGTCCTCGATCTCGCGAAAGCGGTGGCCGTCGTCGCGCATCATCGTCGCGGAGCAGTCATCGATGTGATCCAAGTGAATGAATCCTCCGTACCCGAAGCTATCTTTCCAGTGAGGTATATTGCGCGGGAGGATGTGCGTGTGAACGTCGATCTTTAGCATCAAATTCATTCTATCGGAAAAACCGCAAATCTTTTACCGCAGGAATTTGGTGCCGATCTCTCAGCGGTTTCGAGCCGGTGAGCGTTAGCAAAAGTCCGCTATGAGCGTTAAGATTCTAATGAACCGCCAACAACCAGATTTTCAGGAGAGATCGATGAAGAACGCATTTCCCAAAACTTTCGCACTTGTCGTTGTCCTAACTGCCGCTTTCGTGTCTGCTGTCGCTCAGCCTCCGTCAGCGGATATCGAGGCGTTAAAGGCCAAGCGAAATGCCATCGAGGCAGAACTTCAGTCGATCGCGGTCGTTGACCGCAAGGTTATGATCCCGATGCGTGACGGGACGCGCGTTCAGGCTGACATCTATCGCCCGAAAGATAATAGGTCGCACTATCCGACGATCTTTTCTCGGACGCCGTATAACTTCAACTGGTGGGATGTTCGGCTCGGCGCACCGCGAGATATGACGACCGTGCTCGATGCAGTCAAACGCGGCTACGCCTTCGTGATAATGAACGAACGCGGACACTTCTTCTCCGAAGGTAATTACGACATACTCGGGCCGCCGCTCACAGACGGCGAGGACGCGATCAAATATCTCACCACACGGCCCTGGTCGGACGGCAAGCTCGGCACGATCGGCTGTTCGTCAACCGCCGAGTGGCAGATGGGTGTTGCGGCACAGAATGTTCCTGGATTTACGACGATGATCGCACAAGGATTCGGTGCGGGCGTCGGACGCGTCGGGCCGTACTACGAGCAAGGAAATTGGTACCGCGGCGGAGCAGTTCAGATGCTCTTCATCGCGTGGCTTTACGGCGAGCAGAATCAGATTCGCCCGATGTTCCCGGCAAACACATCGCAAGAAGACCTCATTCGCGCTTCGAAATCGTTCGATCTTGCGCAGCAATCGCCGCGTGTTGATTGGTCGCAGGCACTGCGGCATCTTCCCGTTAAGGACATCATCAAAGCCGTTGACGGCCCGCGAGGGATCTTCGCGGACAAGATGCCGGTCGCTACCGGCGGCGCGATGATCGAACGCGCGCCGAACGATCCCGCATGGTACAAAGGCGGCCTCTTCCACGACAATATGAAGATCAATATCCCGGGATTTTGGTTCATGTCGTGGTACGACGTTTCGGTCGGCCCGAATCTCGCTCTTTACAATCATGTCCGCAAGACCGCGAGGCCGGAGATCGCGGATCAGCAATACGCTGTTATCGCTCCGACGCTGCATTGCAGCTACACGCGTGCGACCGAGAATACTGTCGTCGGCGAGCGAAGCGTCGGCGATGCCCGGCTGAATTACAGTGAACTTACTTATGGCTGGTTCGACTATTTTCTAAAGGGCAAACGTGAGGGTAATGACATCACAAAGTGGCCGAAGGTTCGCTACTTCACGATGGGCAGCAACAAATGGCAGAGCGCCGATCAGTGGCCGCCGGCCGGTGCCGAGCCGTTGACGTTCTACCTCGCGAGCAGCGGAAAGGCGAATAGCCTTAAGGGCGACGGAAGCTTGACGACCGCACCGCCTTCGTCCGACGCGCCGGACAGCTTCACGTACGATCCGATGAATCCTGTTCCGTCCTTCGGCGGCAATGTTTGCTGCACCGGCAATGCCGTTCAAGGCGGTGCGTTCGACCAGACGAAGATGGAAGAGAGAAACGACATTCTCGTGTACACGACTGAGCCTCTAAAGGAAGGTATCGAACTCAGCGGCCCGATCGACGTGTCGCTGTTCGTTTCATCGAGCGCAAAAGACACTGACTTTACAGTTAAGCTTATCGACGTGGACGAGAACGGAAAGGCGTGGAACCTCGACGAGACCATCCAGCGAATGCGCTATCGCAATGGCTATGACAAGCCGCTCGCGTGGATGGAATCGGGCAAGGTCTACGGGTTCACGTTCCAGCCGATGAATACGAGCAACTACTTCGCGGCCGGCCATCGCCTGCGGATCGAGATCTCGTCAAGCAACTTCCCCCGCTTCGACCGCAATATGAACACCGGCGGCGACAATTACAGCGAGACCAAAGGCATCATCGCAACCAACGCCGTGCATCATTCGAAACAATATCCGTCGTCGGTGACGATCTCGGTCGTGAGGAAAAAGTGATCGGGAAAACGACGGTCTGAGCCATTTTCGCACGCGTATCGATCGCGCGAATCGGGCGGCGTATTCAGCGAAAGGGTCTTTCGGCGCGTTTCCGGTCGCGAAACTCTCTTCTGAGAGCATCAGCTTCGTCGCGTGAGAGTATCTTAGCTCTCATAAGTGCCAGGCTAACTTTTCTGAGGTCTTCGGTTTGCTTTAAGCGACGCAGCACAGCGTCAGATGACATATCAATCTTTTTCATTCCGCATCCTGTTAATGTCTATTATATCCTTGTCTCGTCCTGCAAGCTCCTTCATGCGAATCAAGCCTTCGCGAGAGACGATCGACATGGGATTCCCCTGGAAATTAATCGTCAAGCGCGACCGCCAGACGTCATCGACGGCAGGCGTAACAAGAAGGAAATCCAGTGAAAGCACTTCTCCATCGTCATCGATCTTTGAAACTCGTCGAATCTCAACTGCACGTTCCTTGAACGACATATCGAGGCCATGAATGTCGAACCCGAATCTCTTTGCGATCTCAAACGATTGCTCAAGTGATTCCGCTCGTATTAAGATATCAATATCAAATGTAGCTCGCGGAAAGCCGTGGATAGAGAGGGCCAAGCCGCCACACACCGCGTACTCAATGCCGACCTCTTCCAAAGATTCCGTAACATTCGCGAGTTCCGTGAAAAGTTCTGACATAAGCTAATATCAAATGATTGGCGTTTCGAGTTTGTCGATCAAAATCTCAAAGTCGTGACCGCAGTCCATCAAGTCACAACCGGCGGCGGTTCCATGACGGTGCCGCACTCTTTGCAGGTGCGTAGGTCGAGTGAGCCGTAGAATTTTGCGAAGACGCCTTGGAACTGAGTAACGATATTGGTGAGGACGAAATACTCTTCGTAGAGCTTATTGTTGCAGTTCTCGCAGAACCAAAGCAGGCCGTCGAGTTCGTCCGAGCGGCGCTTGCGTTCGATCACAAGGCCGACGGTGTTCTCGCCGCGGATCGGATTGTGCGGCACACGTGCAGGCAGCATAAATACCTCGCCTTCGCGGATCGGCACTTCGACCGCCTTGCCGTCCTCCTGAACAAGCACCTTGATGTCACCCTCAAGCTGATAGAAGAATTCCTCGCCCTCGTCCCAATGATAGTCTTTCCGCGAATTCGGCCCACCGACCACCATTACAAAAAAATCACCCGAATCATAAACACAGCTGTTCCCGACCGGCGGCTTCAGCAAATGCCGATTGTCATCGATCCATTGTTTGAAATTGAAAGGGCGGAGAATCGGCATATCTCAAGTCTCGATCAGGCCCAAACTCCTTGCGATGCAAACGTTCACGCGTTTGAGCGTCTCAGGGCGAACTCGGCCAAGCCTCTTTATCAGACGGCTACGGTCGAAAGAACGGAGTTGATTCAGCAGCACCACCGATCCCTGTTTGAGGCCGGCTTCGCCCACCTTTATCAGCACCTCGGTCGGGCGGATCGTCGGATCGAACTTCGACGTAATGGCGGCGACGATCGTGATCGGGCTGAATTCATTCGCGACATCATTTTGGATGATCAGGGCCGGCCGTATCTTCTTAATTTCGGATCCGACCGTCGGATCGAAGTTCGCGAGGTATATCTCGCCGCGGCGAGGGAATTTTAATACTCCGGCCATGTTTCGTCCTCGATCTGCTCCCACTCACGAACCATCGCGAGATCGCGTTCTGCATTTGCGACCGCCCCGGCTTTGAGTTCTTCGCGTAGCTTCTGCTTTCGCGCCGAACGAATTTGATTTCGGATCGCGAGATCGATAAAGGTACTGCGCGCTCCCTTTTCGGCGATCTTGTCGAGCATCTCAACAGTAGATTCCGGCAATGTGATATTGATCCGTTGATAGTTGAGCTTCTTCATATCAATCAGAATACACACTCTCAATACACATCGTCAACGGATGCACGGGCAAGGGAGCGGATGCTCGTCGTCATTTCTTGACAAAACTTTAACGAGCGAATCTAATGTAAGCGCACGATCCCACCTAAATTCTAAGCACCCGCGGCAAGTGGACGCAGGTGTTGTCGCTTTTCCTCCCCGAAAGCTTTCGGACGTTGGCAAAGGGCCTTTGAGGCCGTGAACTTTCCCTTGATCAGGAGGAAAGACAGATGAACATCGATGAAAACAGGCTTCACGAACTGCTCGGAAAGTTCGTCGGCGACCTTGGTGCGACGCTTAACGCCGGATCGATCGTGATCGGCGAAAAGCTTGGGCTTTACAAGGCAATGTCCACGCCGTACGAACGTGTGACGGCGAATGAACTTGCAGAACGAACCGGCACCAACGCACGCTATATTCGCGAATGGCTAAATGCTAATGCGGCCGGCGGCTATGTCCAATATGATGCAGACGCGGACGCTTTCTACCTCACGGACGAGCAGTCTTTCATCATGACGGACGAGAACAGCCCGGTGCACGCTCCCGGTGCTTTCGTGCTTGCTGCCGCCGCGTTAAAAGCCGTACCGAAGATGGTCGAACGGTTCAAGAGCGGTGACGGACTTGGATGGCACGAACACGACTCGGATCTCTTTTGCGGCACGGAACTGTTCTTTCGCCCTGGCTACAACGCTCACCTTATCAAGGAATGGATCCCGGCACTCGACGGCGTCGAGGCGAAACTCAATTCCGGTGCAAAGGTCGCCGATGTCGGCTGCGGTTTCGGAGCCTCTACGATCATCATGGCAAAGGCATTTCCGAATTCTGAATTCGTCGGCTTCGACTACCACGAGGCTTCTATCGAGACAGCACGCGAGAAAACAGCGGCCGCCGGCGTCGGCGATCGCGTGAAATTCGAGGTTGCCGCTTCAAAGGATTTTCCCGGCAGCGGGTACGACCTCATAGCCTTCTTCGATTGCCTGCACGACATGGGCGATCCGGTCGGAGCGGCGAAACACGTCAAAGATGCCTTGAAGGATGACGGTACGTGGATGATCGTCGAGCCGTTCGCCAACGATCGCGCCGAGGATAACCACAATCCTGTCGGCCGCGTGTACTATTCGGCATCAACGCTGATCTGTACGCCGGCCTCGCGGTCGCAAGAGGTCGGCCTCGGCCTCGGTGCACAAGCGGGAGAAGGCCGACTTCGGAACGTTGCCGAACAGGGCGGTTTCTCGCGCTTTAGACGAGCGGCCGAAACGCCGTTCAACCTGATCCTTGAAGCAAGGTCTTGAGAGCTAGAGCGTCGAGAGTTTCTCGACCGTGCGCCAGTTGCGGCCGGTTACGGCAAGTTTTAGTTTCTTCTCGATAAAGCTCTTGCCGAGAATGCTGTCGGCAACGCCCATTGGCAAATGGCAATAGATCTCGCGGCCGATGACGGCGAAGCGTTCTGGCGGCGTTGCTGCTTCGAGAAGCTGGGTCTGTTTGTCTCTCGGCATCTCATCCCGCAAGAAAAGCACGTGCATTTCCTTGTGGCTTTCGAACTCGCCGGCGAAAGGGTTTGCTTCGATTATCCGCAAAATGTCCGTCTGCTCGCGGATCATGACCGGGATGCTCTTGGCAAAGGCTTTCTCGATGGCGGCTTGGATCTGCGAGATCAATTCTGTCTCAACCTCGTCTGTGCCCTTACTTCGTGCGGGCTTCTGCAACGCGTCAGCGTCTTCGGTGCCCTTACTTCGTGCGGGCTTCTGCAACGCGTCAGCATCTTCGGTGCCCTTACTTCGTGCAGGCTTCTGCAACGCGTCAGCATCTTCGGTGCCCTTACTTCGCGCGGGCTTCTGCAACCCGGGCTTCCGCAACGCAGACTCCCGCCGTACATCGAAAGCGAGGTTGCCCCTGTTGAAGTACGAGACCACACGTTCGAATCCAAGAGCCTCGAACGCCTTCCCAGGCTCTTTCATCTCTATCATTGTGTTCCCGCCGACATTGAT
>Ga0154020_10008096_pt1 | contig 12224 bp, 15 predicted proteins | sample Klosneuvirus_201_FD_109709 | JGI IMG/M metagenome (GOLD analysis project Ga0154020, IMG submission 109709) | Active sludge microbial communities from wastewater, Klosterneuburg, Austria - Klosneuvirus_20160825_MG | ecosystem: Engineered > WWTP > Aerobic digester > Activated sludge | place... | reverse complement strand
GTGTCCGGTGACGGGGTGCGCCGTTGGGAAACGGCGCGCGGGGCGACCGCCGTCCTTTGATGGCGGGGTGCGCGAGGGGCCTGACCACGTGAACGAGAGCCGGCACGAAGTGGGCAACAAGCGCGCCAGGGGGATGTTTGTCTTACCCGCTACCCGCGGAACGCGCGGAAGGCCCGCCCTATGAAGGCCGGCAGCGCGCCGTGCTCCCGCGCAGCCCGCAGAAACCCGTCGAGGTGGTCCCGCACCACCGCGTACAAACGGTCTTCTCGTGCTGGTGACGGATGCGCGCGTCGGGCACCACGCCCTGACTTCACGTTGCGCGCCAGCCCAATTGAGCAAGCGGGTTCGCGCACGAGCAACACCATGGCGTGACGCCCTGGTGCAGCAACGACGGAGTGCCGCGAGGAGGTCCTGCCCCCTGGTGCGGCCGGCTTTCGCCGTCACGGTGAAGTGCTTCCACTGGGAATCCCCGTGCCAGCACAAGGTCCGCCTCCACACGGCGTGAAGCCGGAATCCCTCGCTGCCTGCTAACGCGTCAACACGCACATACACGTCATTTCCAGGCGTCGCGTTGATGAGGCGGCAGGCCAAACGTCACTTGCGCGTGCTGGAACAAACGGCTCAACTCAACCCTGGCAATGCCCGCCCTGGAGATTGTCCTCCAGGCCAGCCTGAAGGAGGAAGCATGGTGTCACGGTCCTTTGTGCCCGCATTCATGGCGGCCACGGTCATGGTCTCCGCGGGAGCGGCCACAGGCTGCACGACCTCGTCGTCTTCGTCGTCTTCGTCATCGTCCAGTTCTTCGTCTTCGACCGGGGGTGGCTCGTCATCATCCAGTGGCGGCTCCAGCAGCCGCGCACCCATTGGGGATGGGGACCCTGCGGAGTGGACGCGTTGGACGCCTCCGCCGGATTCCCCCGCGTCCTTCACCACGACCGCTGATGCGGTCACGGACACCGCCACCGGACTGGTCTGGCAGCGCGTGGTGCCAGCTGGAACGTCCACGTGGCAGGAAGCCGTGGACTATTGCGCCCAGCTCACCCTTCCAGGCGCAGCATCGTGGCGCCTGCCGCGGGTTGCGGAACTCCGGAGCATTGTGGATGACACCGCGCTGTCTCCGTGCATCAACACCACCGTCTTTCCAAACACGCCCGCTGAAGCATTCTGGACATCATCCACGGGTGTGCGGCCGGACAGTCCATTCTACGTCGGGTTTGAGACGGGGCTGTCACAGAGGAACCAGGCTTCGGAACGCTACCGGGTGCGCTGTGTGTCATCGAGCGCAACACTCCCAACGGGTCGCTACACGGTGAATACCGACGAGGTGCTGGACCACCTCACGGGGTTGACCTGGCGGCGCGCTCCCACCGGCGGGGAGGTGAGCTGGGCCGATGCGCAGAACGCTTGCCCCCAGGGATGGCGCCTGCCGAGGAAAAAAGAGATGGAAACCCTGGTGCACGTGGAACGCAACACGCCCGCACTGGATGTGACCGCCTTCCCTGCCACGTTGCAGGGCGCGTTCTGGACGTCCACGCCGGCATTGCATGCCAGCCTTTCGCTCGCCTGGTACGTCGCCACCATCCACGGCGAGTGCTCCAGTGACTTCCGCACCAACCTTCGCCAGGTGCTTTGCGTGCGTTGAGCGCCGTGCCGTGCGTTGCGCGGGAACGTGCCAGGCCCAAGGGCAGGAGGCCGGACTGAGGCTTGACCGTGTGGCCGCTGGCCGGTTCTTTCTCCTCCCATGCCGGCTGCTCCCAGGCTCACCCTGCACTCCGTTGCCCTGGAGGAATCGAGCTGCGCGCACGCGGCGAGTGCATCCAGCTGTTTCTCCTCGTTGGCATCCACTTCGCGCAGCATTCCGCGGCGCTTCATCAGGCCCACCAGGCGCCGGTGGATGGTCTCCGCCAGCGTTTTCAATTCCTCTTCACGCGGGGGCGGCGTTTGCTTGAAGGTGGGTTTCCCGTCGTCATCCTTGCGGTACACGCCGTCCATCAGCAAAATGTGTCCATGAACGTGGAGGTTGATCGCCGACTCCGAACCTGTGCCTCACATGGATGCCGTCCACCTGCGTGTCCCCGCCGGCGCGCGCCTTTTGCCAGGGGCGCAGCGCGTCCACCACCATGCGCTCCGTGGCAACAAGGAATCCCGGTTGAAAAGCGAGCGGCCCGTTGAGCTCAAGGGGAAAGCCCACCACCCACTGGCGGTAGGGAACCTTCGGAAGCACCTGGTCCACAAGGTGCGCGGCTCCGTCCCCCATTGCGCGCGCGGAACAAGAAGCGCAAACGCCGCGGCGCTTGCACGAAAAGGCCACAACGTCGTCATGGCCGCAGCACGCACAATGCACCCGGATGAAACCGCGTTCAGGGATTCCACATTTCAGGAATGCGCGGAAGGTCTTCTCAATGAAGGCCGGCAGCGCGCCGTGCTCCCGCGCAACCCGCAGAAACCCGTCGAGGTGGTCCCGTACCACCGCGTACAAAACGGTCTTCTCAGGCTGGTGAATCCTGCGCGACCACCGCTGAACCCGGCACACGATGACCATCGTGGAGCGCGGATCCACGGCGTGGGTGCGGCGCCGGCGCACGGGAGCACAGTCACTTCTTCTGGCGGCTTGCCACCCACGCGGCCAAAAACATCAGCCATGATAGTCCCTCATTGCGCAGCTCCGAGAGCTGCTTGGGCGTGACGCCATCCGTGAGCATCCCGTAGAGCCGCACCGTCACCACGCACGCGTTGAGGACCACCAGCACGCCAAGGCAGCTGTGCAGGTGCGCAGGGCGTGCCAGGCCGTAACCGGCGTACAGGGTCATTCCCAGGAACAGCGCCCCGGGACCCGCGCGCAGGAAGTTGATGGACTCCGGCACCCCTGTGGCCGAGATGCCAAAACCCGAAATGTGCTGCAGCGGCTCCAAGACGTAGAGATAGGAGAGGAACGCGAAGATCAGGAAGGCGTACGCCATGGTGACGCGGGCAAACCACAGCTTCGCGGTGTGCATGTGCAATCTCCAGCAAGCAGCCACGTCCTGCTGGACGTGTACTCCCTTCCCGGCGCCGCGCGCCACTTGAACATGAGGCCTTCCTCCGAGTGGGACGCCTGAATGAGCGGGCAGGAAGCCCGTTGGGGTGAGCGGTTCCAACCCAGGCGTGCCCCAGCCGGTTGGTCCGGTGTGCGTTTGTGCATTCATTGGCCTCCAAGGCGTTTCCCCTTTGGGTCACGCCGTGGATGGTGCCCCGCGCGCCGTCATTTGAGCCGGGACCCAGCTGCCTGGGGGTGGGGAAGGGAAGCAGCGGACCTGGTCACGGTGACTCGTGGTTGGTGGCCACGGCATACGTGCTGGCGCTGGCCAGCGGGTGCATCGCGTTTTTCCATGGAGCGTCCTGAACCCTGGGCCAGACATAACGCGCGCTTCCCCGGGGGCCACGACGCCCCTGACCTGCTCCCCTCAACGGGTCCAGCCATCATCCTGCAGGGGGACGCCACAATGTGGTTGCGGCCGGCAGCCGCGCCGGCTCAAGAGGTCGGACCGCCGGGGCAACACCGTGTTGGTGCTGTTGCCCCACGAACTGCTGGCACGGGTAGGAGCAGCAATGTGAAGCCGAAGGCTCTGCACACCTGCACGTGAAAGTCTTTGGCGTGAACGGAACGCACCTTCAACGCCACCCGTGGTTCACCCGGCCTGGTCGTTGGGAGGTGACTTCCGGCATGGATGGGCTGGTCGTCGGTCTCCTCGTCCGCAGGGTGGTGCACATAAGCGTGGACCGCATGGGGCCACGCCTGCGTGTTTCCGCCCCGGTGGCGCGCCCCACCTGTGCGTCATCTGACGCAGCGCGAGCGAACCAGATACTCCGGACCGATGGTGTCCACCTCACCTTCATAGAAGGACACCACCCAGCCCACGGAAGACGCCACTGGTAGCGTGGCCGACCAGTAGGTCATGCCGGTGTTTGTTGCGTTGGGTGGTACGGGAAAAGCAGTCACGTCCAGGGCCGGATTCCCGCGTGTGACCAGCACCAGGCTCATCAGTTCTTTGAGGCGTGGAAGACGCCAAAGGCCGGTGCACTGCATGGTGGCCTGCTCAAAATAGCGGACGCCCGTGTCCGTCTTCTGCCAGGTCAGGCCGGTGGCGTTGTCGTGGACTTCGTCCGCATTGACGCGGTACGGCTCCGCGGGTCCCATGCCGTTGGCGCGCACGCACCGCACAGCGTTGTTGTTGGTGCTCAACCTGAGTTCACCGTTTGTGGTGGTTGCGTTGCGGAAGCTCACCGCCCAGACAGCGCTGGGGGTTTGAACGCTCTGCGATGACGTCCAGAAAGGTACGCCGGGAGTGTCTGGAAACGCGGCCCGGTTGATGGTGGGAGCGTTGGTGGTGGTATCCAGCAGCGTCGAAAGCTCCATGAGCGTGGGCAGCGTCCAGTCATCCGCGTCCCCCAGCACAAGGCTGTCACAGTAGGCCACCGCAGCGTTGAAGTTCATCTCCATTTCTGGAACGGCGCGCTGCCACGTCAGGCCCGTCACGTTGTCATGCACGGTGTCCGTCGTGGTGGTGTAGTCCGTCGGGGACTCCGGCGGGACTGGCCAGAGGGGCCGCTCGCGGTTGCCGGGGCCCGTGATGGTTCCGCCTGAAGAGGATGATGAAGAGGATGAAGAGGAACCAGACAATGACGAGGTCACGCTGGTGGCGGACGTGGAGCCTGAAGCGCCGCCGGACCCTGTGAACATGGAGCCGGAAGACCCGGTGCCGGGGCACCCCATGCACGCGCCAAAGGCGTTGCCATCATCACGGCAAACCTGCACGCCCCGGGCGCCTCCCAGGCAGGGGCACTCCTGCTGCGCGCCGGGGACGCACGCCATGACAGCCCCGGATGAAGAGGAGCTGGAGGCCGTGTTGGCGTCAGATTCAGCGCCGGTGCAGGCGGAGAGGACAACGCCGATGCAAAGGCAGGCACAGATGGACGGAAAGCGGGCGGCCGCACCAGGTGCACGGCGCACCTGGGGGTGAACCGGGGAGGGCTGGCGGCGGGAAGACAGACAGGGTTGCTGGAACAGGGAGGGCAGGAGAGTCGTCATGTGATGTCACCGTTGGCCGGTCAGCGGCCTGCAAGCGTGCTTCGGAACTGACGGGCGTTCAGGGTTGGTTCCCCCGGGATCACCACACACACACACAACCCATGGCGTGCATGCATGGGCGGCCGCCCAGAAGAGGGCTTCTCACGGGTCAACTGCTGGGCTTCTGGGTGCGGTCTTCTTGAAGCGCTTGGCCCGGCTGTGCCTTGACGGGCGCTGCCCGCGTGGGCTCCCGCGCGCTTCCACCAAGCGTGGTTCCGTCGTTCAGGCGCGCCTGCTCCACCACACCACTTTCACCAGAGCCACAAGGCCGGCAGGAACCGCACGGGTGCTTCCTTGTGAAACTGCATACATCATGAGCACCACCACAACAGCGGCCAGGACAATCCCCACCACGCCTCCGCCTGAATCCGCGTTGGACGTGGATGACGCGTTGTCCGTGTTGCGGTGGGGCCTTCCTGGTGCGCTGAGCGCCGCGGACAGGCCACAATAACTGCAGGCCGGGACACCGCTCTCAAGGTCCATCAAACACCTGCTGCAGGTCAGCTTCATTGTTGTTTCTCCCCGCCCAGGACGGAATATCCAAGCTTCCGGCTGTGGGAATACGCGTTGGCCCCGGACTGCTCGCGGCGCTTGGTGATGGCGTCATCCAGCGCGGAGATGCGGCCCGACAGAGGGTGACCGTCTGGGACCTTCCACAGGGAGAGCTGGCCGTCCCGCAGGACCCATGGACGGCCAAAGAGACACTCCCGCCACGCGTACGCGGTGGTTGCCGTCCCGGACGCCAGGTGCTCCTCCACAGCATGGACCACCGCGCGCAGGCCCTCTGTGTCCTGGGTGCCAGTCACCCAGAGCGTGCTCACGGTGGGGGTGACCAGCAAGACGTCACCGTGCACTTCCAGGTTTGCAAACAAAGATGGCAACAGGATGCGTGATGCGGCGTACCCATCAGCCCACGGCGCCCTATAGGCACCCGGTTGCAGTGGCTTGAAGTCTCCCTGGCTGGCCGCCGCCAGGTTGAGCATGGCTGTGTTGCGCGCCCCTTCAAGCCAGACCTCCGGGAGACCGGGGTCATCCAGGGTCAACATCACATCTCCCATGTCCGCCACAACCTCCACGGTGACGCCCTCCAGCAGGGGGCGGGTGGTTCTGTTGAGGCGGGGTTCCACCTTGTGGGTTGGGACCATGCCGGCGGTGCTTTGCTGGCTGGCCTGTGCGTATTGCGGCGGCCGCAGCACCGGGAACAGGGCCATGGGTTCAAACCTGCGGTTCATCCGCGCACCAACCGGGCCGGCCTGCCGTGGACCCGGCGGTGCAACTTCAGTCAACTCTGTTTCATCCTGGACGGCATTGGACGACGCCAACAGCAGTTGGGTGCGTCCAGCTTTGTCCTCCTCAAGCAGGGGGTGGAGCTGGGCAATCAGGTGGTCATAGGGCTGCTCAATCATCGCTTTGAGGGCCATCCATCCCAGCAGCACCTGCGCATGGTCCGTGGCGGGCAACGCGGCAATGCGGTTTGCCATGACGCTGGCCGGAACGGTTGCGTGGCGTTGATCCGGGGTCATCAGCTTCAGCTCGTCCTCACCCGTGACGTCCACGGTGACGGGTTCGCCCGCATCCCACGCATGCAGGATTTCCTCTGCCTCCACGGCGCGCGGCTGTGTCTCCGGATGCGCCTGCTGGTGCTTCACCGCCTCACGCAGATGCGCCAGCACGCGCGGGGACGGAAATCCGGTGGGACGTGCCCGCCAGAACACGGGGTCTCCGGACGCATTGGAGTCTGTGTGCAGCGGCTCAAAGGATGCCGGCGTCACGTTCAACAGCGTGGGCAGGTCCACCTCCACGAGGGGAAAGCCTGAATCCGGGGTGTCCAGCAGCACCACCCGTTGCGCGCAAGCGGGAATGGCGACGGAAGAGCCACGGAACCAGGACGCCACCAACTGGCCACCATGGTGCGGTGCGCGGACCGCCAGGTGCGCCAGGGGCGCGCGCTGGTCCAGACCCGTTTGCATATGAATGGCGGTCACCTCGCGCGCGCGCGTGGTGTTTGCGGCGGCCAGGAAGCGCGTGTGGAGAGCGTGGCCGGTGGGGGGCAACCAGTCCGCCTTGCTGGGCAGGCGTTCAAGGTCAGACATGGCCCGCAAGGAGCACCAGCGGGGAGACACTGCAAACGTGTGTTCCGCAAGATCCAACATGTGCTCCAGGGCAGCGTCATCATTTCCGGCCGCCACCAGGAGCGTGTCAGAGGCGGGCAGCATGGCCACCGCCGCCCCCTGGATGGGCAGCACGCGCAGCAGCGGCTCCATCAGCATCATGAGACCGCCAGCAGTTTCATCCGGCGTGCGGAACATGGCCACGCCGCGGGTCATTTCAGCCTGGCGCACACGGCTGAGGAGATTCTTCAGGGACAGCGCCAGCGCCTTCTCAAAACCCATGCCGCCAAGCTGTTTGAGGATGGACGCGTTGACCGGGACGGGGCCGTCATCCGCGTTGATGGCCAGCGTGAGGGCAAGCGCATCATGGAGCGGGACAACCTTGAACGGGTCACGGCCGTTGGCCGCATACGCAGCACTGCCCAGTTCAAGGTGGGAACGGCGGTGGACCCAGGGGACCAGCGCTTCCAGAGGCAGGGATGGTTTCTACTTCAAAAAATCAAAAAGCGCCATGATGGTCACCGTGCGCCGCCACGTTGCGGCGATTGTCAGGCGCGTGCGGGTGCCGGCCTGCAAACGCGCTTCGGAAGTGAGACCACCGTTGGGTTGCTCAGCGCGGGATCACGGTCACTTTGACCGGTCAGACCGGGGTGGACTACTTCCAGCGTTGCCGTGCACAGCGCCGCCGCCACCAAGGACATCTGCGAGGACCGCGCGTGGCTTGACGCGTTCCGGGCCGGAGAAAAAGCAGCCCTGGAACGGGTCTTCTGCACGTATGCACCGCCGTTGGCCGGCTACCTGCGGCGGCGCGGCATTGTGAACATGCAGGACCAGGATGACATCCTCCAGGAGGTGTTTGCGCAGGTGCTGAGCCCGCACATGCGGCAGCGGTATGACGGCGTGCGCCCGTATGCCGCGTTCTTGCGGGGCGTCACCGCCCATGTGTGTGTGGACCATGTGCGTGCGCGGGGGGTGGTGGCCAACCGCAGCGTGGCGTTTGAAGATGACCACCATGACGCCCTTGACGCATGGTCACCCCGGCAGCCAATGCCGGATGAAGTGGTGGAGACCACCCAAGAACATGGACTGGTGGACGCATTTGTGGCCACCCTGGATCCGGAGGAGAAGAAGGTGGTCAACGCCCGTTTTGTGGAGAGCCTGTCCCAGCGTGATGCCGCCACTCACACCGGCTTGAGCCGACAACAGCTGAGAACCCTGGAGGCCAGACTCCTGCAGAAACTCAAGAACTTCCTACCCTCCACCAAGGGCTAGCAACCCAAAACCACCCCAGCTTACGAACGCTGGTTGCCCCCCCCCACCAGGCCCCCATGGACGACAACGAGCGAGCCCAACTGGAGAACACGCTGGCCAAGGGGCGCATGTCCGGGCCCAGGATGGAGCGTTTGTGGCAGGCCGTGGAAACACGGGTGGCGCAGACCGAAACACCGCCCAAAAAGGCCCAAGGCTGGCTGTTCTGGTTGGCCCCCCTGGCGCTGGCAGGCGTGGGCGTGGTGATGCTGGTGCCTTTGCGGGTGGACAACACCGTCGGCCTGGTGGCCCGCGGGGATGACGGAGTGGCGGCACGCGTTGAACCCAGTTGTGGAAACGTGGACCAGCCCTGCCGGGCTTCATCTCCCGTGTATTTCCGTTTCCTGGGACCGCAAACGCAGGGCGTGTTGTACGTCCTGATGGGCAAAGCCGGCGCGCAAACCGTGATGGCCGGGCCGGTGGAAATCACGGCCCCCCCCCAGGGGCTGCCGGTGCAACTGGTGCCGGAGTCCACGGATGTTGCCGCGGGGATTGAGCTGCAGGCCTGTTGGGCCGCGCGCCTGTGGACGGCGGAGCAGCTGGCCGGGATTCAACAACGTGGTTGCGGTGCACCCGTGGTCCACCTCACGGTGGTGCCGCCGTGATGTTGTTTGTGGGCGCTCTGGTGGCCAGTGCAGCACCTTTTGTGCTGGCGCTTGGCATCAACCAGCCGCCGCAGTCCACGCTGCCCCCGTTGCAGTTTGCGGATGATGACGCCGTGGAGGCGGCGGGGTTGTTTGGCCCCAATCCCGGCCGGCAATGGCTGCTCACCCAAATGGATGCGGACACGCAGGAGAGAAACCCCCAATGGGCATCCCAGGCGTGGGCTCCCTCCCTGGTGCAGTTGCGGCGCGCGGTGGCGCAAATCACCAACGCCGTGATCCGGGAGCAGGCAGACGGCGGGCAAAGCGTGGTGCTGGTGTGGCTCACCGGGCACGCCGCGTACAGTGACAAGGGCTACCCGTACTACCCACTGTCAGACGGTGCGCTGTCGGCGGCAAGCCTGCTCACCGAGGTGGTGGTTCCGTTGAGTGTGGCCCACCGCGTTCACCTGGTGGTGGACACGTGCCATGCGGGGGCACTGGTTCATTCGCGTGCGTTGGTGTCCGGCGTGTCCCCGCAGGAGGCCATGGAGAAAGGGTTTTCAGACGCGTTGACCCTGCCGGCCAATGTGGGGGCCTTGTTGGCGGGCTCCTCCTCGCAGAAGACCTACGAATGGAACGGCATCCGCGCGGGCGTGTTTTCCGCGCTGGTGCGCTCGGCGCTGCGCGGCGCCGCCGATTCTGACGTCAACGGTGTGGTCACCTACGATGAGGCGGCGGCCTATGTCTCATCCGCCGTGGAAGGGGTGCCGCTGCCGTCCGCGCGCCCCAACGTGGTGAGCACTCCGCCGGGCGTGGACCTGATGTCACCGTTGTCCGCGCAGGTCTGGTTCACGGGCGCCGCGTCCCTCACCCGCGTGGTCTTGCCGGGAGGCTTTCACGTGGCGGATGGAAAAGGCGCGTGGCTTGCGGGTGGGCGCTTTGAGGCGGAGTTTGCGCCACGCCTTTGGCTCCCCACCGACCGGCCGCTTTTTCTGGTGGAGCCCAACCGGGAGACGCCCCTGCTGCTGCGGGAGGACGGCGCCTTTGCGCTGGGAGATTCCAACGCGCCGTCTGCCAGCGCGGCACGAGGCAGCGTTGAAGACGCGCTGCGCGACGGCTGGTTCAAGGTCCCCTTTGGTCCCGCGTATCAAAGAGGCTTTGGCGCGCAACAGCGCGCCCTGCGCATGGTGTCACCCGTGGCTCCGCCGCCACGCCCAGAGCCTGCGCCTCACATGCCGGAAGTACCCCCGTCCCCCAAATCCAAAACCGCGGGGACAGCCCACCCCCCAACGTCTTTCACAGCGCAGTGGTTGGTGCCCCTGGCAGGACCACTCCTGGCCGCGGGAATGGTGACGCTGTGGACGGGCGCCCTGGCGGTGACCGCGTTGGCGCTGGCCGCGCTGCTTCAACGTCCAGACACAACGCTGGTTGGCCTGGCGGTGTTTGGCCTGCCGTTCTGGGCGGGCTTGGTGTGGTCCATGTGCCTGTGCGGCGTGGTGACGCCCGCGGGCGTGTTCTTGTGGCTGTTTGAGCGGTTCAAACCCCGCGCGCCCGCCGTGGATGAGGACCCCGCGGCAGAAAAGCCCAACGCGCTGGCGCACTACTTTGCCAATGGCCTGCTGGGTCCCCGCTACGCCGCGTCCGCCATGTCCATGGTGACCGCGGTCTACCTGGCGGGCCTCACGCTCATTCCTGGCGCACTGGGCCTGCTGGTGTTCGGTTCACTGGCGCCACGTGACCTTGGCGGCGCGTTTCTGTGTTCGCTGCCGTGCTGCATTCCAACACTGTGCGGCGCGCTGGGCGCCCTGGGGTGGTGCGCCGGAAGTGCGGGGCTTGGGTACCATGATTTTGAACGCCCGCTGGATGAACCACCAGACCCACCGCGCAGGAAGCGCCGCGTGACGCCGAGAGATTGAAGTCCGGGGTGGGCGGCAGTCAGGGCGTGCCGGCTGTGACGCCAACCACGTGGACTTCAGCCGGTCCTTCATTCCCTGCCTTCCGCACCCCGGGGGCTGAAATCAGCACGGCCGGCTGGCCCATCATGAAATCATGCCTATGGTGGGTACAATTCGAACATCCGCGCGCCGTGGTAGCGGCCGTCTCACGCGCCACCCAAGCGGGAGTTTCTTGAAACAGATGACCATGGTTGGCCTTGCCCTGATGATCCTGGGCGGGGTGATGTTGGCGTACACGGGTTTCACCTGGACCACGCGGGAGACCGTGATTGACCTGGGCCCCCTGACGGCCACGGCGGACAAGGAACACAGCGTGACCTTCCCCCCGTGGCTTGGCGTGGTGGTGCTTGTGGGTGGGCTGGTGGTGTTGGTGGGCGGCAGCCGGAGGTCCTGAGGATGTCCCGCGGCACGTGGGCTTGCCGGTGGTTGCGGGTCACGGTTCCGGGTGCCTGGGCCCAGCGCAGGGCGCCTGTGCAGCAACGCCGCGGTGGCTTCCACGGCGCGGGCAATGCGGTCCACGCATTCCACGTTGGGTCCGAACCGGCGCAACAGGGACGCATCAAACCTGGGCGCGATGGACTGGAGCCCCGCCAGGTGCTGCGCCGCCTTCGGGTGGTCGCCGAGTTCCCACGCACACGCCACGGCCATGGCGCGTCCAAACGGATAGCCGCGGCTGGACGGCAAGGCGCGTTCCGCCACACCCAGCGCCTCGTCCAGCTCGCCGCGGGCAAAGTGCACCAGCGCCAGCCCCGCCACGAACGAGGTGGGCGACAGGCGCACGGCGTGCCGCATGACCGGTAGGAAGCCCGTTGGGGTGAGCGCTGCGCAAACGGCGGGTGCGCCGCGACGTCACATGCGCTGTGGGGTGCGTTTCTGAGGGTCCAGGGGGCTTCTGGATGTTCATTGTGGTTTCCAGGTGGGCTGCGGGCAAGGGTGTCCCTGGCGGGCGCTTGGGGCCTGGCCATGGAACGGCGCAAAGCGGTGGGGTCTACGCAGCGAGGTCCGGTGGTGCCTGGGCGCGCTGGTACACGGTGGCCTGGCCCGTGTGCGCCAGGTAACGCGCCACCTCTGCCGCGTCTTCCACCACGGCGAGCGCGGTCATCCTTCGGTCACACTTGGGGCATTTCAGCGCGTCAATTCCCCACACCCGCTTGAGAAG
>Ga0154020_10008094_pt1 | contig 12226 bp, 9 predicted proteins | sample Klosneuvirus_201_FD_109709 | JGI IMG/M metagenome (GOLD analysis project Ga0154020, IMG submission 109709) | Active sludge microbial communities from wastewater, Klosterneuburg, Austria - Klosneuvirus_20160825_MG | ecosystem: Engineered > WWTP > Aerobic digester > Activated sludge | place... | reverse complement strand
TCGCACGGCATGAAGAAGAAACTCGCCCTCGCCGCCGCGCTGATTCCGAATCCCGACCTGCTCTTCCTCGATGAACCGTTCGAAGGCGTGGATGCCATGGCCTCACGCACGTTGCGGGACATGCTCAAGCGCTGCGTCGAACGCGGCGCCACCGTCTTCCTCACCTCGCATGTGCTGGAGATCGTCGAGCGGCTTTGCACGGACGTGGCGATCATCGCGCGCGGCCAGGTGGTGCATCAGGGCTCAATGGAGGAATTACGCCGCGACGGTTCGCTCGAGGATAAATTCATCGCCGTCGTCGGCGGCAGCGAGCATGCAGGACAAAAGTTAAGCTGGCTGGAAGCCTGAGAACAAGTTGAACCGCAGATGAACTGGGACCAGCTCAAAACCATCCTCTGGCTGCGCTGGCGGCTGACGCGCAACCAGCTCTTCCGCGGCTCCCGCATCGGCGGCGTGCTGCTCGTGGTCCTCGGCGCTCTTTGCACGCTGCTCCTCGCGGGAATTTGCGCGGGCGCGACGTTCGCGGGCTACTTCGCGTTGCGCGAAGTGAAACCCGAGGTGGTGCTGGCCGTCTGGACCGCCGTGGTGCTCGCGTTCCTCTTCGTCTGGACGCTCGGGCTGTTGGTTGAATTGCAACGCTCCGAAACCATCGACCTGCAACGCCTCATGCACCTGCCCGTGCGCCTCGGTCAGGTCTTCGTCATCAACTACGTTGCGTCGCACGTGACCATTTCGCTGCTCCTCCTTGTGCCGGCAATGCTCGGCCTGGCCATCGGCCTCGCGCTCAGCCGTAGCATGATGTTTTTGTTGGTCGTGCCCTTGCTCCTAAGCTGCGTGTTCATGATCACCGCGTGGACGTATTGCCTGCGCGGCTGGCTGGCGGCGCTGATGTCCAACCCGCGCCGCCGCCGGACGGTCATCATGTGTTTCACCCTCTCCTTCGTCCTGCTGGGACAGGCGCCGAATCTTTATTTCAATGTGATCCGCCGGAGCCATCGCCCGCCGCCGAACGAATCCGCCGAAGCTCGCGCCACCCGCAAGGCGGCGCAGGAATCCGAGATGCGCGCCATGTGGAGCAAGCTGATCACCGCGCAGAAGTTCGTTCCGCCCATGTGGCTTCCGCTCGGAGCCAGGGGCGCGGCGGAAGGCAATCCCCTGCCCGCGCTGCTCGGCACGCTCGGTTGCGTCGCGATTGGATCACTCGGATTGCGACGTGCCTACCGCAGCACCGTCCGCTTCTACCACGGCGACACGGGCAAAAAGCTGGCGACCGTTCAACCGCAGAGCGCCACCCCGCCGAAGCCAGGTTCAAAACCCGCCCGCAGCAAGCTGCTCGAACTGCAACTCCCCAGCGTGCCCGAGCCCGCTGCCGTCGTGGCGGGAGCCACGTTGCGCTCCATGATGCGCGCGCCAGAGGTGAAAATGGCGTTGGGCACGTCCCTGCTCGTCATGGTAATCCTCGCCGCCACGATTTTCCTGCGCGCCGCTCCGAAGATGCCCGAGATCGCCAAGCCGTTCGCCGTGACGGGCGCGGCGGCATTTACGCTGTTCATGCTGTTCCAATTCGTCGCCAACCAGTTTGGTTTCGACCGCGACGGCTTCCGCGTGCTCGTCCTTTCACCGGTGAGTCGTCGCCACCTGTTGCTCGGAAAGAACCTGGCCATCATCCCGGTCACGGCCGGATTCGGATTCGTGTTGATCCTCATCCTTTCGGTCTGGCTGAAGGTTCCACCGCTCGCGTCCGTTGCCGCTCTCCTGCAACTTCTTTCCATGAGTTTGTTCCTGCTCATCTTCGGCAACCTGCTTTCCATCCTGCTGCCCTTCCGCATCCAACAGGGTTCGATGAAACCCACCAAGCCGCCGTTCTTGAAGATGCTCGCGTTGTTTTTCTGCCAGATGTTTTTCCCCGTCATCCTCGCACCGGGGGCGTTGCCGCCGCTGGCGGAGTTGCTCTGGCAGAAAACCGACGGCTCGGCGCTGCTCCCGGTAAACTTGATCCTCTCACTGCTGCTGGCGGCGCTCGCCGTGGCCGGCTACTGGCTCGCGCTTGAGCCGATGGCGAATCTCTATACCAGCCGCGAACTGGCCATCCTCAAGAGCGTCACCGCCGAGGAGGAGTAATCATTCCAAATCGATGCGAAGCCGCTTGGAGTCCCGCGTTTACGCGGCTTGGACAACGTAACGTGTGTGAACCGCCAGAAGGCGGAACTCCGAACCAAGCAACTTCAACTTTACAGCCGCCGCTCGAAGTGATTCGCTTCGCGCATGGCTTTGAGTCCTCTCGCCGGAAAAACAGCGCCCGCCTGCTTGTTGATCGATGTCGCCAAGCTTGAGGCGGATTACTATTCGCACATCCCGGAAGTCGCCGATCCAAACCAGCTCGTCAGCTTCGGCACGAGCGGTCATCGCGGGACGCCGTTCAACAGCACGTTCACTGAGGCGCACATCCTCGCCACCACGCAGGCCATCTGTGAACATCGCAAAGGCAAGGGCATCACCGGCCCGCTTTACATCGGCAAGGATTCCCACGCCATCTCCGCCGCCGCGCAGCGCACCGCGCTCGAAGTCCTCGCGGCCAACGGCGTCGAGACCTTCATCCAGCAGAACGACGGCATTACCCCGACGCCTTCCATCTCGCACGCCATCCTGACTTACAATCGCGGACGCACGAACAGCCTCGCCGACGGCATCGTCATCACGCCTTCGCACAATCCGCCTGAGGACGGCGGCTTCAAATACAATCCGACGAACGGTGGCCCCGCCGACACCGACATCACCGGTTGGGTGCAGAACCGCGCCAACGAAATCCTGCGCGGCGGCAACAAGGAAGTGAAGCGCCTCGCCTACGCCTCCGCGCTCAAGGCCGGCAACACGCACCACTACGATTTCATAACGCCCTACGTCGCGACGCTCGGCGAGGTCATCGACATGGACGCCATCCGCAAAGCGGGTGTCCGCATCGGCGTGGACCCGCTCGGCGGCGCTTCCCTGCCCTATTGGGAGCCGATCAAGCAACGCTACGGCCTCGACCTCACGCTCGTGAACACCAAGGTTGATCCACAGTTCAGTTTCATGACCGTGGATCACGACGGCAAAATCCGCATGGACTGCTCCAGCCCGTATGCGATGGCCAGCCTCGTCGGCTTGAAGGACAAATTCAGCGTCGCCTTCGGCTGCGATCCCGACGCCGACCGCCACGGCATCGTCACGCCATCGGCTGGATTGCTGAACCCGAATCACTATCTCGCCGTCGCCATCCGCTACCTGCTCACGCACCGGCCCGGTTGGAAAACCGGTTCCGTCGTCGGCAAAACACTCGTGAGCAGCAGCATCATTGACCGCGTCGTCACGGACTTGGGCCGGAAGTTCACGGAAGTTCCCGTCGGCTTCAAATGGTTCACACCGGGACTGTTCGATGGCAGCGTCTGCTTCGGCGGTGAAGAGAGCGCGGGCGCGAGCTTCCTGCGTCGCGACGGCAGCGTGTGGAGCACGGACAAGGATGGCTTGATCCTCGGCCTGCTCGCGGCGGAGATTTGCGCCACGACCGGCAAAGACCCCGGCCAGCATTACGCCGAGATCACCGCAAAGTTCGGCGCGCCGAGCTACAAGCGCATTGACGCACCCGCCTCGCCCGAGCAGAAGAAGGCCTTCAAGAAACTCACGCCCGAAGCCGTCACCGCCAGCACGCTCGCAGGTGACGCCATCACGGCAAAGCTCACGCGCGCCCCCGGCAACAACGCGGACATCGGAGGGCTTAAGGTCTGCACGGCCAACGGCTGGTTCGCCGCGCGCCCGTCTGGCACGGAGAACATCTACAAGGTCTATGCCGAGAGCTTCAAAGGTGCCACGCACCTCGACAGCATCATCGCCGAAGCGCAGCAGATCGTGACGGCGGCGTTGAAGTGAATTGTCTTCGGCCCAACCAGTGCTATTTTCCGACCATGACAGCCGCATTGAAGAGCATCGCCGAAACGGTGGAAAAACTTCCCTCCAAAGATCGTGCCTTTCTCGCCGAGCGACTGATCGCCAGCCTGGAAGATACGGACGTTGAGCGGCAGTGGAGGGACGAAGCCGTCCGCCGTCGTGACGAAGTTCGGTCGGGCAAAGTGAAAACCATTCCCGCCGCCGCGGTCTATCGGCGCATTGAACAACTGCTCGCCAAGTGAGGCACGAGTTCCATCCGGAGGCCGCACAGGAATTTGCGGCTGAGGTGTTGTTCTACAAGGAACGCGGACGCGGCTTGGGCCAACGTTTTGCACAGGAGGTTCGGATGGCCATTCAAAAAGCTTTGGCCACCCCCGAACGCTGGCGGGTGATCGAAGACGATGTGCGGCGCTGCCGGGTGCGTGTTTTTCCCCACTCCGTCCTTTACACGATTGAGCCGGACAACATCCTCATCATCGCGATTGCGCATGACAAACGGCAGCCGGGCTATTGGCGGCACCGGCGCCTCGCGCGTTGAACCGCTCTCAAAGGCACGGCGCAACAGAGGAGGACGGCGACGTTTGAAGGGACGCGCCGCCACAAATCAACTTCCGAACAGCTTCTTCAAAATCTCCGGCCCGTTTTGCAGGAAGACAAGCAGCACGCCCATCAGCGAACCGCCGGCGATGATTCCCGACGCCACCGGAAAAGTGTATTCCTTCGCGGTCGCAGGCGACTTGATTTCAATTGCCCAGCCGATCACCGCCCCCATGAAAAACAGAAGGCTGTAATACCACTGAAACACCCACGCCAGCCCGAACGCGGCCGCAGAGGGCAGATATTTTTGCGCTTTGGGGAACATCGCCGGCAGCACGGTGAGTAGCACTCCCAACGCCGCGCCTATTCCAATCGACCACAACTTCACCGGTGCCAGTGCGCCCAGACCCAGGCTCATCGCCTTGGCCACCGCGCTCCAGGTCTGCGCGGCAGGCGCGGGAAACTTGTCGCCGCCCAGCGCGTTCGCGTCGGGGACGAGCAACTGGAACGTGCAGACCGTTGCCAAAGTTCCGATGAAGATGCCCGCGAACTGCGCGATGAATTGTTTCTTCGGATTCGCCCCCAGCAGATAGCCGCTCTTGAGATCCGTCAGCAGGTCGGCGGACGACGTGGCTGCGCCGGCGGTGATGTTGGCCGCCATGAGGTTCACATTGACGTTGCCGGGACTGATCACACCGAAGGTGAGCTGTGTGACCTTGCCCATCGCGCCGACGGGCGTGGTGTCTGTTTCGCCGGTCACGCGGCACGCCACCACGGCGAGCAGGAAAGAGAGGAGCACCGCCAGCGTGCTTTGCCACCACGGCATTTGAAACGACACCGCCGCCAGCCAAACGAGCGCGACCAGTGACACCAACTGCCCGATGGCAAACCACGACATCGGCGTCTCGATGGAATCCATCTCGTGCGCCACCGGTTTGTTCTTCGAGAAAATCCCCGCGAGGCTCCGGAATGCGCGGAACGTGGTCTTCCATTGCAACACCAGCGAAAGCAGCCCCGAACTCACCATGCACGCGGTGCCGCCCCAAAGCGTCCATTGGACGGTTTCACGAAAGCCACCCGCCTGCGAGATCAGTCCCTGCTGCTGGAGGATCGGCACAAACACCGCCCAGCAAAGCGTGCCGCTGATGAGCATCGTGGTGCAGACCCGCAGCCCGGTTAATGCGCCCGCGGCGACGAAAATCATGTCCCATGAGAAAACAAACGACCGACCGCTCATCAATTTGAAATTGGTTTCTCCGAACAGGAACGTTTGAAGCCTTTCCAGCAACGCCGCGCTGCTGAAATGTTCCGCCGCCTTACCAAACAACGCCAGGCCCTCCGCCCAGAACTTGTCCGCCGCCGCAACGACGCCCGCGATGCCCAACGCCCGGGCCGCGCGGATGCCTTTGTTGCCGTGCGCGTGCAACGCCTGCAACGTCTCCGCCGCCGCGATTCCGCTGGGGAAACGCAGTTGCTCCACGTTGATCATCTGTCGTTTCATCGGCACGGCCATCGTCACACCAAGCACCGCGAGAAAGAACACCCAAGCCAGCGTGAGCATGAACGGCAGAGGTTGTCCGTTCAAAATGATATAGGCGGCAAAAGCGGAAACCAGCGTGCCGCCGGTTGAGTAGCCCGCCGAACTCGCCGTGGACTGCATGCAGTTGTTTTCCAGAACCGTCATCGGCGTGCGGACGAGGCCAATCTTCACGAACGTGGTCCAGATGGCGTAGGAAAGGATGCATGCGGTGATGGCCACGCCGAAGCCCCAGCCCGCCTTCAACCCGATGTAGAGATTCGTCAGCGACAGCACCCCGCCGAGCAGTGAGCCCATGATGACTGCGCGCCAGGTGAGTTGCGCCATCGAGTCGCCGCGGCCCTTGTAAACCTTCTCGAACCACTGCCGCTCAATCTCCTCGGGCGTGCCTTTGAAGCCCTCGATGGGGATGTGAAATGCCTCGTCCGCCGCATGCGGGTGGGCCGAACTTTCGCGCGGGCCGTTCGTTGATTCGCTCATGGGTGTGAGTGTCTGGAATCGGGCCGGAACTGCGAGCAGTTTTTTGCCGCCGTCACACCTGTCCAAATAGTCCTGTTTGGCAACCTGCACCTGGCACGCTATCCTTCCCGCCATGCGATTGCGTTGTTTCCAATTGGCCGCCCTGCTCATTTGTGCTGCAGCTTTCCCCGGCGGTATTCACGCGACGGAAGTTTCGCGCGCTGTGGAATTCCATGGTTGTTGCGATGCCTCGGCGGTGGTGGCGCTGGATGGAGACCACTTCGTCATCGGCAGCGACGAGGATAGCATCCTGCGCATCTACAACCGCTCGCAAACCAATGCCCCCGTCTGGCAGCGTGACTTCAGCGGCTTCCTGCAACTGGCACGCAAGGCACCGGAAACAGACCTCGAAGGCGCGGCCCGGATCGGCGAGGTGATCTATTGGATCACCTCACACTCCAGAAATGCAGAAGGCAAGGAGCGGCCCAATCGTCAGCGCCTTTTCGCCACGCGCATCATCAGAACTCCGTCCGGATTTGAACTCGAACCGATGGGCAAACCCTGCCAGACGCTGCTCGCAGCCTTGGTGGCCGAACCCCGGCTCGCGGCATTCAAACTGGCAGAAGCCGCCCGGCTTTCACCGGAGCAAGCTGGAGCGCTGAACATCGAAGGTCTCGCGGCAACTCCCAGCGGCGGATTGTTGATCGCCTTCCGCAGCCCAGTTCCAGCCGGCAAGGCGCTGACCGTGCCGCTCGAAAATCCCGCTGCTGTAGTTGAAGGAAAAGCCCCACGCTTCGGCGAACCCGTTCAACTGGATCTCAACGGACGCGGCGTGCGTGACCTGACGCTCGATGGAGGGCGCTATTCTCTCATCGCAGGTGGAGTCGCCAACAAGGGCAAATTCGGCCTTTTTGAATGGAACGGGCCGGGAAGCGCGCCTGTTCCAAAAGGTATCGAGTTTGGCAAACTTTCACCCGAGGGGCTGGCCGTTGCCGGAACCAGCGCGGCAGGCGAGTTACTTTGCACCAGCGATGACAGTTCGCGCAGAATCGATGACTGCGACTGCAAAGATCTCCCCAACCCGGTGAAACAACGATTCAGGATGGTCACGCTACGCCCCAAAGGAACGTGACAATACCCGGGCGTTACGACATAAACCCCGCGTTCGACAACAGGACAACCTATGAACAAATACCTGACAGAACTCATCGGCACCTTTTTCCTCGTCCTCACCGTCGGGATGGCCTCGGGCAACCTTGCCCCGCTCGCCATCGGCTCCGTGTTGATGGTGATGATCTACGCAGGCGGCCACATCTCCGGCGGCCATTTCAATCCCGCCGTCACGCTGGCCGCCTTCGTGCGCGGACGCTGCGCCAAAGGCGACGTGGCTCCTTACATGATCGCGCAAGTTGGCGGGGCCGCATTGGCGGCACTGGCCGTAAGCCTGTTGAAAGGCGACACCGGCAACAGTGCAATGAACATCAATATTGGCCGCACGTTCCTTGCGGAATTCCTGTTCACCTTCGCCCTCGCCTACGTGGTCCTCAATGTTGCCACCTCGAAAGACACCGCGGGTAATTCCAACTATGGACTCGCGATCGGTTTCACCGTCATGGTCGGGGCGGTTGCGGTGGGCGGCATTTCCGGCGGCGCGTTCAATCCCGCCGTGGCCATCGGCGCGGCCATGATGAAGGCTTTCGCCTGGCAGAACCTGTGGGTCTATTTCCTCGCCAACTTTGCCGGGGGCGCGACGGCGGGTGTGGTTTTTAAAATGTTAAATCCTGAAGACAAGTGACCGGTCGGCACAAAACAAGCTGAACAAGTTTTTGCTTGAGACGACCGCGATGCGGGCCGATAGTCAGTGCAGAAAGCGCGAGAAGATTGGTCGAACAGTTCGGGATTCGCGCGGCTCTTTTGAAAAACAATTTCCCTGCCTATGCGCGTGATTGGAAACCACAATCCTTTGACCGTAAATTGCAGACATGGGACATCCGTTCGGTTGATGGCCGACAGGCCTTCGTTGGAAGTCGAAATTCCGCCGACGCGTTCCATTCTATACCTAAGCAGTTCAAAGGAACTGTTACACACGGCACTGGCGGGGGCTATTTCAGGTGGCTGTTCTCAGCCACCAAACCAAAGCCCGCCTTTTGGCGGGCTTTTTGTTTTGGATCAAAGTCCCAGCTCGGAATTCCATTTTGAGACCGCTTACGGCTTGAAGAGTCGGTAGAACTTAGCTGGCTGCGTCACCGAGACCGCAATTGGATTCGTAGCTCCGCTGGGCGAGTTAATCCAGTTGGTGGACGCAAGGTTGAGGTTTTCCTGCAACACAAACCCAGGCGTGGCCGGTGTCCATGAGATGCTAGCGAGGCCCGGTGATGCAGGCGTGATCGTGAGCCTGGGCGCACCCGGTGTTTGCACGGCGTAGAGCGCCCAGAAGCCGCCCGTGAGCGAGAAACTACCACCGGTCATCGGTCCACCGGCATCGTGCTGGCCGATGGTGCCGCTCACGGAATACACGCTGCCAGTGCTGGTGCCGCCACCACCAGAAACCTTGAACCAACTGATGTTCGTCTGCGCCCGGACGGCAAAGGCCGCCAGCCAGCAGAGCAGGAATATCGCGCGGACTCCCAGCCCTTGGGATTTGAAAATAAGCCTCATGGGGCACCTCTTCTTAGTAGATCAATTCCATTGTGCGAACGGTCGCCGCCCAGCGGATGTTTGTGGCTGCCGCGCCGGTTACTTTGACTTCCAGGGCATCGTTGGTGTTGTCGGCGACCACCGTCGCATCCCACGAACCGATATCTTCGGCCAGAACGGTCTTGGTTAGAGCGCCGACCAGCGCGGTGGTGCCGCCATTGTTCTCAATCACACCACTGATTTGATACCCCGCTGAATTTCCGCTGGAAGTCCGCCCCGTCACAATGATTTCAAAAGTCCAGGTCGAGTTTGTCGCCACACTCATCCGCGCGCCAGACCCGTCCAGGAACAACTGGATCTGCGTCGCATCGGCGGTTGTATTTCGGCAGACAGACACCGATGTCTGCGCGTCGCCGTTGCTGGAAAGCTGTCCGCTTGCGTAGGCCATCTGACCGTAATTGCGCGCCGCTGCCTGAAGACCACCCGGGACGGTGCCGTAGAAGGAACTGACTTTGTTGCTTTCTCCTCCGCCTATCGCGGCAGCGGGGAACGGCACGAACGCCGTTTTTTCAATGCGGTTGCCGATGCCGCCGGCAATGGTTGCCCCGCGACATAATTCACTGATTAAATTGCCCGAGCCTCCTCCAATCACTGCATATATTGGGTCATTCCCAAGCTGACCCGTGTTGTCGATACGGTTGTTGAAGCCACCCGCGATGGCCGCAAAACTGGCGTGAACATAGTTGCTCCTGCCACCGCCAATCCAAGCTGATATGGTATCGAGTCCAGCCACGCGATTTTTATCACCACCGCCGATGGCGGAAAACTGAATATGATCGTCGTCGATCACATTGCCCATTCCGCCGGCAATGGTGTTCGCGTCCATGGCAATAATACTGTTGAACAACCCGCCACCGATGGTGGAGTGGCTGCTGTTACCGCCGCCAATGGATGTTCCACGGATCATATTGTTGGCGCCTCCCGCAATCGTCGCAAATGGAGCACCTTCGCTCCCGGAACCGAGCGTGCCAATCGTATTTGTGCCCCCCCCGCCAATTGTGCTGTTAAAGCTATAATCAAAAATAGAATTCAGGCCCCCGCCACCTACTGTAGCCAACGGGGTGCTGTGAGCCAAACTCTTGACCGAGTTGCTTTGGCCGCCAGAAACGACGGTGTAATCCTCACTCACCAAATTGCCCGTGCCACCCGAAATCGTCGCCTTCAGGGCGGAGGATTGTATGGCATTGTTCGCCCCACCACTGATCGTGGAGCTATCCGCGAACGCGGTGATGGAGTTGCTGGTTCCGCCGGCGATTGTGGTGGATACGGAACCTTGTCCGATGCTGTTGCCTCTGCCGCCACCAATTACCGCGGCGGTCGCCGGTGAGAGGAAGTCACCGCCGCTGATGGCGTTTCCCGAGCCTCCTCCAACGGTGGCGTCCGCGGATAGAACTTTATTGGCTCTTCCACCGCTGATAGTCACATAGGATCCCCACGAGACGGAGTTCGACTCGCCGCCGCCAATCGTGGACGACACAAAACTTGGCCCATCGATGATGTTCAGTCGTCCGCCTCCGATGGTGTTGCCGTCCATGGAATGAATCAAATTTCGTGTGCCGCCCCCGATGGTGCAGGCGGTGGCATTTCCACCTTGAATGAAAGTGCCCTCGATTGAATTCAAGATTCCCCCGCCGATGGCCGAATACAGCGCCCCTTGGCCGGGCGTGCCGAGCACACCAATCCGATTGCTTGAGCCACCCGCCACCGTGGCGTAGGCACCGTAATCGAAGATTGAGTTGCCCGCGCCGCCACCAATGGTGGCGTGTTGAAAAAAGTTCGCGGTCGCACTAGAAATCGTGTTCGGCGCGCTGCTAAAACCACCCCCGGCTATCGTCGCCCCAAAGGAGTTGCCAACCGAATTACCGCTGAATCCACCAATCACGTTGGGGCTGTTCGTCGTCGGCTCCAAACGGAACGCCCGCTGTCCGTTGACTTTAATCTCCACCGCCTGATTGTCCGTCGTGCCAAGAAAATTTACGCCCGCTGTCGTGCCCCCATTCCCGAGCAGCCTCCAAAATGTGCTGTTCAGCAACGCCGAGCTAAGGTCGCCACTAACGATTGTGCCATCTAGAATCTTCGAGGAGTCCACCGCACCGGCTTGCAGACCGGCGGTGCCCACCGCACTTGCTCCCACTGTGCTGGCTGTCACAGCCACTGCCGCATTCGATGCAAAAAGCGCATAAGGCGTCGGTTTCAATTCCTGTCGTGGCGTCAATCCGGTGAAAGCACCGCCGCCGTTCGTCCGCACCGAGATGCCCAGCCAGCGCGCGTTGCCGTTAAAGGATGCCGCGCCCAAATCGATGTTGACCGTAAATAGCCCGTTGCTGACCGCCACGGCAACGTTGGTGACCGGGCCAGCGACCTGGCTACCAGCCGCCACTGCATCAAACAGACGCATCTCCAGATCGAAGCTGCCACTGGCCGCATTGGTGCCAATACCAAGCCGTCCCTGATAGGTAAAGGCAGTGCCCATGGGCGCAGCGACAACATTGCCCGCAAGCGACAAGAGCGCTGCACCAACGGCAGCAAGGATATATTTCTTCATAAGCTTTGCGTGAGGAGTTGACGAACAAACAGATGAATCGAAATGTTTTCCCGGGCTTTCTGAGACTTAGTCACGGGTTAGCAGGGAGAAATAGCTTGGCAACAAAAATCCCAGCCCAACTTATCCGCTGTATTACGGATAGCAGCGCTATACATGTGACCAGCCCCACCACCACCAATGTCGGAGCTTTAAGACAATCGGCAAAGCGGAGTGCGCATGTTTCCAGCGCGGGCAAGCGTCAACCAATCGCACCCGTTCTTAAGCGTGCATTCATTCTGTGTCTCGTCCCGCCCGGACTTTTGTTTTGGGCAACTTCACATCAAATTGCTAACGTCAGTTCATGGCCAGCGATGACCTGTTCACAACTTCCCCGGCACCGGAGCCGTCTCCTGCTCCCTCGCCCGAGGAACCGCCGCGCCATCAGCCGCTCGCCGCTCGCATGCGGCCGCGCTCGCTGGACGAATACACCGGGCAGGCCCACATCATCGGCCCCGGGCAGTTGCTGCGCCGGGCGATTGAGGCGGATC